>WNGP01001779.1_pt1 | contig 17825 bp, 13 predicted proteins | sample 5407671 | NCBI WGS metagenome assembly WNGP01 (sample SAMN13153381, study PRJNA577476) | soil metagenome | isolation source: 40 cm soil or saprolite under Garry oak tree replicate 2 | place: USA:California | collected 2016-06-15 | reverse complement strand
CTCCAGTTCCTGGTTTTGGGAGGGCTGGCAACCGCGGGGGTACAGGCGTTTTGGACTGGACGAAATGCATTACCTCATACCCTTGCTCGTGAAGAGGCGGCAGCTTCGCCATTGTCTCTTCTGCGAAATTGGTGGACAGGGCTTCGTGCCACACCATACAGGTGCGGCTTGATGATACTGCTTGTCTGGCAAGTAGTATTGCTTCTGATTCTCATGCGCCATTCCGTCACCATGTATCCCTACTACTTATTGATTCTCATGCCCGGACCGTTTATCCTGGCGGGCTTCTTTATAGCTCAACTGCTCAAATGGATACAGCGAATAGGACATGTCGCTGAGTTCACGCCCGGGGACGCCTCTGCAGTGCCAGATAAACAAGGCTTCACATCGGCCATAGACGGAGCGGTCCCACCTGCTTATTCTTTTGAAGCGCGCAACTTCTTAACAACTGCCCTGCGCTGCGCAGTCTACTTCATCGTGGCTTTTGCGGTCATCGCCCAGATCATCGCCGCAATCGCGACATTGGTAGACGCTGCTCAAGGAACTAATGGGCATGGTAAAACCTTCAATGATCTCAGATCTCTACAACTCGCCCTCGGAGAGGCTGACCACCTGGCCCAGCAACGTCACTTGAACAGGGTCTATATTACTACCGATGCAAACTCAGAGACGGCTATTCGCTACCTGGCGCAGCAATTGCAAACACCGGCAACCCTTTTTGATGATTCTCGCTGTTTTGTGTTGCCCAATCCTGCGGAAGGTCCGGCAGTGTTGCTCGTCAGCCCATACGCCGAGTTGACCAGGGCCCTTCTGGGTCAATATGCTGCAACGACCCTTATCGATCAACCTGCTCGACTTGGCGCTCCGCCTTTCAATCTCTACATCGTGTCACCCAGGCGTGTCCTGGAAAAAACTTCCCTCCACCCATCCTTTGTTGATAACCTGCAATTGGTCAATGTACAGAGGCAGCAGCTGAGTATAACCGACCGTTCCTGGCTGATCTCTCGTTGGAACCTGTTGCGTTCGGCTCAACCAGTCTCTCGCACAACGTATACTTTTGCCATGTCGGCTCTTCCCAATAATGTAAACAGACCTGCAGAGAGCCTCTGTACTTTTAACGCTATGCGTCCCGGTGATCAACTCTTCGTTGCCTTCGCTTTGCCTGGCAACGTTTTATCTTCTACGTCGGTAACCATCAAAGGGCTTTCTTATACTACTACACCTTATGACCCGGCACTTGGACCGCTGCTCCTGGAGACAGATAAGACCCGGGATTCACCGGTAAAAATACTCCTTACAGCGGAGGGCAAGGACAATATTACAATTCCTTTGGCCGAAAGACCCTTCTGAGGAGAACATTAACCGTATGAGTCTTACCCAATCAAAAAACGATGCACCCCATATCGATAAACACAAATCAACAACTCCCAGTAACCTTTTGCGTACATGGCTGCTCACCTGGGAGGTCTATCCTATCCTCCTCGTGACAGGATTTCTCTGCCTCTATCGCATCAACACAACGGAGTTTAATACCGACCAGGCCGCAATTTTTAGCATGGCCCGGGATGCTATTCGTTTTGGTCTGTTTCCTATCACCAGCAATGCAGCGTCCCTGGGTATCACCAACCCCCCCGCCGTAATCTATATCTTACTGATCCCAGCCCTGTTTTCTGCCAACCCTCTATGGGCGGCAGTTCAACAGGCATTGTTGACGACGGGGGCAGCTTTGCTCACCTACATTTTCACTCGCTGCTACTATGGTCGACTTGCAGGCATTGTCGCTGCCCTGCTCTATGCCACTGCTACAACCACTATCCATTATGGACGTTTTATTTGGCAGCAAAACATGATGTCTCCTTTTGTGATCCTCTTCATGTTCGCATTGTATTGGGGAGTCGTCGATCGGCGTAAGGGCTGGTTTGCTCCCGCCGTTCTTCTCCTCGGTCTGCTCTTTCAACTGCATCAATCTGCGGCTTTGTTAGTCATACCTCTGTTCGTTGCTGTCGTTCTGGCTCCAAAAACTATTCGTTGGCGCGATATTGCTCTGGCCTTCGTTTTACTATTCATTCTCTACTTCCCATACATCCTCTGGGAGGTGTTTTCCAAAGCTTCAGACCTCCATGCCTTCTCTAACTTATCACAGCACGAAGCTACCGGCGGCGACGAAACGCTTCGCTTTTACAGGCTATTCCTTAGCCCCTATGGACAACAGCCAACCATTGCTAGCTCTGTTACCCTCAAATTCGTTCCCTGGCTATCGTGGCTCAGATATGCTATCCCACTCTTACTTTTTGCTGGCATTGCCACGGCTCTGTTACTTCTTGTGTTCTCCTTACTCAACCAGGCGCGTGCAACCGGGACTCCCGACCCCATAACATCCGTCCGAAGCGGCATACGTGGATGGTGGGCAAACTTTAAGGCCAACCGGTCTCTAGGCGGACTCGTTCTTCTTCTGACCTGGCAAATACTACCCGTCCTGCTTCTCCTGCGGGTTACTATTATCTTGCAGCTCCACTATTTCATTTTTCTTATGCCTGGACCTTATATACTCATCGGCCTTTTTATTGCGAAGGTCGTCGAATTATTCCGGCGCTACCAGCCAGGGTGGAGCTTTCTTCGCTATGCAGTCTACGGCCTCGTTGCCCTCGTTGTCATTGGACAACTATTAGGGAGTGTGGCCTCGGTTATTGATATTAGCAGTGGTAAATTCGATGATCGCACCTTCTACATACATTACCGCAATGATCTGAACTCTTTGCAGCAAGCCGTCAATGAGGCTGACCAGCTCGCCCAGCAGCGTCATTTAAACCACGTCTATATCACTACCGATGACTCCACTGCGACAGCGTTAGGCTATCTCTCTGAGCAGATGCAAACACCCGTGACTCTCTTCAGTGCAACGAACTGCCTCGTTCTGCCTGCACCTGCTGATGGCCCGGCTGTGCTCCTGGTAGGTCCATATGATACACTCACCCATGCGCTTCTCGGTCAATATGCGAGCGTGACTCTCGTAAATGAACCTGCGCGTCCTGGTGGTAAACCCTTTCACCTGTATGTGGTCACTCCTTCAGCGGCACAGACTGCTCCTGGTACCAATGCCTTTGGTAACGACTTACAACTCTATAAGATGAAGACACAGAACCTGGGCAGCAATAGCTCTTCATGGATGGTGACTCAATGGAATATCTTGCGACCTGTACAGCCGGCTTTGCGCACAACCTATAATTACACCATCACAGCGCAACCAGGCGGAAATAACAGCTCCTTGCAACCAAACACCTGTAGCTTTACAGGCATGCGCGCTGGGGATCAATTGCTAGATGCTATGGCACTCCCCAACAATAGTGTCGCGCCAACCTCTGTAACTGTAGGCGTCCAGTCCTCTACCACAGTACCATTTAATCCAACGCTTGGTCCCATTCATTTTGAGACGTATATCAATCAGGAAACACCATCAACAATACTGCACACTCCTTCCGGGGGAAACACCATCACTGTACCAGCTTCCTAGCGAATAAGAATCACGTGGTTGCCGGGTTGGCAACTTCAGACTGCCAATCCCACAATAACGGGCCAGGGTGCCCGCCCCATTCAATGGGGCGGGAGGAATGGCCCAATATTGCACACCGTTGACTTGACTTCCCTCATTCTCTGTGGTAGCTTGCCAGCATGCACATTCAACGAACGGTCACCATTCTCATCGAGAACGATCCTGACTTGCGAAACACCCTGGATGCGTTTCGCCAGGTCCAGCAAGCCCTCTCGGCACCCTGTTACCACGAGGGCAAGCCGCTGGGCGCCTTGGCCTTACAACGCCAGGTGTATCATCAGGTCAAAGGCACGCTCTCGGCTCAGATGACCATTTCCGCTATCCGCACAGTGGCTGCTGCCTATCAGAGCGCCAAATCCAACAAGAAACCTGCTACCCGCCCCTTCCTCTTCAGACGGGCGCGTGCGCTCTTCCTCGTGGGAGAGCGTGGCCGGGATGCTGACTTTCGCAAGGATGGGACCCTCTCGATCTGGACGGTCGCCGGGCGCAAACGCCTCACCTACAAGGTTCCGCCCGACTTCCAGAACCCGCTCAAGCATGCTGTCGAAATTGATAGTCTCAATGTCCTTGAGTGCGATGGAAGGCTCATCGGACGGGTCACGGTGACGCTTTCTGCGCCTGACCCCCAAGGAATCCTGCCCGTGGGCATCGATCTCAATGAAACGAATGCGCTGGTGGCCGTGGATCCTGATGGCAAGACGCTGTTTGTGAGCGGCAAAGCCGTCAAGGTCAAGAACCGTCGTACCGCCAAAACCCGCGCCCGCCTCCAATCGAAACTGGCGTCCCGCAAGGCAGAGAAGAAGGACACACGCAGTGTTCGTCGGCTTCTCAAACGGCTTGGACGCAAGCAACGCTGCCGGACGCGCACCTTTGCCCAGCAAGCTGCCAAGCAGCTTGTTGACTTTGCCCCCGCCAATGCCGTGCTGGTCTTCGAGGACCTGCGTCTGCCTCAACCCCAAAAGGGAACCATCAGAGGCAAGGCCTTGCGTCGTCGTCTCTCGCTGTGGCAACATGGTCTTCTGCGTGAAGCCGTGACGAACAAGGCTCAGGAACGTGGCATGAAGATAGCAAAGGTGGACCCCCGCTACACTAGCAAGACCTGTTCGCGCTGTGGCTTGCGTGGGATGCGCAAACGTCACTCCTTCGCCTGCCCTCATTGCGGCTACTGCGATCATGCCGACCATAATGCTGCCCTCAACATCCGTAACAAATTTACCATCTTGCGGGATGGTGGGGACCCGTCAGTGTCCCCCGAAGCCCAGTCCGTCTAGGATGTGGGCAAGCCCGTCAGCCTTGAGGCGACGGGGGACTGACTAGACTGCTACAATATGTCTTACAAAGAGCAAGTACCATTGAGAAGGGAAGACCAAAGTGAACAATAGAAAACGTAGGAGTAGGAGAAAGCTGCTTCCAGACTGGGACATGCCCTCCGATCCAGTGAAAGCCGTATTCTGGTTCTTTCATTGGTCATTACAAGTACTTGTGCGTTTTTTCTGGATCCTGATACTTGCAGCGGTCTTCTACGAGAGCTTCGTCAACGGCCTCGTTGGGGGCATTGTCACCTTGCTTGTCGGTTTAAGCGTCTGGTTCGGCATCGCCTTAACGCTCTTCGTCTTCAACATAGGCGCCAACGTCTCTCGCACAGTGGCGGATGTAAGCAAAATGCAACAAAGCTTCTCTGGCCGCCGCCCCTTCACCCAATTTTCGGAACCGGGTTTCGATGATAGTAAAATAGTTGAAGGTACTGTAACCGATTTAGAAGAGGAGCGCAGAAAACGCAGGAGAGAATGAATAGCTTATTCTTCAACAGGTACCGCGACCCCGTTCTTTTCCTCCCATGCCTGCCATGCTTCGTCCCCTGATCGTGGCACGTAAGAGAACATCAGGACGCCTTCTCCTTCAATACGATAGTCACCTAATGCCGCGGGAAGCACCATCGTTTGCCCACGAGCAAGACTTAGACTATACCTTAAAACGTTGCCATAACGTACTTGTACTTCACTACTGAGAGCGGTAAGAATAATACAACTTCCTTCAGTCGATCCATTCATATAGCCAGAAACTGCGTCTTTTTGCTGCAAAGTGATCTCACGAGTCACAAAATATTGACAGGCAACCAGGCAGCGATCTTCATACCCATTTTTGTCAGCCAATGGCACCGGTTGAATTTTAATGCGTGGTGACACATTATAGTTTGAAACTTCTAACGATTTATTGATATGCAACTCTCGGGGGATACCATGAGCCGTGAGGCGGCCATAATCGTACATTCGATAGGTAATATCAGAGTACTCTTGCAATTCATAGAGCAAAATCCCGCTGCCTATAGCATGGACTGTGCCGGCCGGTACGAAGATGACATCGCCGGCTGCGACATATTCCTCTTGCAGCAGGTTCTCCAGCGTCACATCTTCAATTGCTTTGCGTACTTGTGTGGACGAAGTGGGGACTTTGAAACCGTGTACGACGGTTGCTCCAGGTTCTGCTGCTAGAATGAACCAAAATTCTGTCTTCCCTAGCTTGCCACCTTCAAATGTTGCCGCGTAATGATCATCTGGATGTACTTGTACCGAGAGTTTGTCGTTGGCGTCGATAAATTTTGCCAACAGGGGGAAACGGTGGCCAAAGATTGCGATAGTCTGCTTCCCGAGTAGCGCTATCCCCAATTCCTCTACAAGCCTACCCAATGTTTTGCCCTGGTATGGCTCGTTCTGGGCTACTGTATTTATCTCTGTCTCCCAGGACTCACCAACGGCAATGTCAGGAGAAGGCAGCCGTTTCCATCCATAAAGACCTAACCTTTGACCACCCCAGATCGTTTCATGTAACGACCCTTCCAATAATATGGGATGTAAACTCTGCACAACATGCTCCTACATAAACGGCAAATATCAATGTGCAAACCAGCTTTGAATAGCTAATGCCATCTGCCAGGTTTATACACTGCTTTCTAAAACAAGATATCAGTTTGCCAGCATTGCTCCCTCGATCTGGCGACGGAGCCTTTCACGCATCATGATACCTTTAATGCGATGAATTTCACGTCCGCCTTTGAAAAAGATAATGGTAGGAATTCCGTCTATTTTCCATTGGTTGGTAATTTCCACGTTTGTATCTGCGTTGAGCCTGGCAAACGTCACACGCCCTTGATATTCTTTGCTGATCGCCTCAAACTCCGGGTCCTGTATCTTACATGCTGCGCTATTCTCTGCTGAAAAGTTCACAAGAACCATCTGCTGTGCATTCAGCACCTTTTCAACAAAATCCTGATCTGATACATCGATGTAGCTGTCTGCCATCATATTCCTCTTCATCTTTGCGAAATATACCTATGTGTCAAAAGGGTATCACTTCGTTTGAAAGGATGTCAAGAAAAAGGTGGTACATCGTGATGATGATGATTCTGTGTTAGCGGACAGCAATGGCTTCTCATGAGGCTAGCAGCATCTCTGCATCCTCTATCACATAACGGTACCCCTGCTCCGTCAGGAAAAGCTGGCGATTCGCAGAAAACTCCTGGTCGCGCGTGTCACGAGTGACAATTGAATAGAAGTACGCCAGGCCACCATCAATCTTTGGACGTAAAATGCGTCCCAACCGTTGCGCCTCTTCCTGTCTTGATCCAAATGTACCCGATACTTGAATGGCAACATTGGCATCTGGTAAGTCAATCGCAAAATTCGCCACCTTACTTACTACCAACCGCTTGAGTTCGCCTCGCCGGAATTGATCGTACAACTTTTCTCGCTGTCTAGTGGTGGTTTTCCCGGTGAGCAGAGGTGCCTCCAGTTCTTCGGCAAGCTCCTTAAGTTGGTCGATATACTGACCGATAATCAGCACCTGGTCATCGCGATGCCGCTCTGCCAGGTAGCGCGTCACCGTCAGTTTGGCGGGGCTTTCCGCGGCAAGCCGGTACTTTTCCCGCTCCTCTGCAACAGCATAATTCAATTGTTCATCCTCGGTCATGCTCACACGTATCTCGTGACATTCAGCAGTAGCAATCCACCCCTGGCGCTCCAGTTCTCTCCAGGGAACATCATACTTCTTAGGGCCGATCAGGCTGAATACATCTGCCTCTCGTCCATCCTCGCGTACCAATGTCGCCGTGAGACCCATACGCCGGCGAGCTTGAATTTCGGCGGTAACCCGGAAGACGGGTGCCGGGAGCAGGTGTACCTCGTCATAGATGATGAGCCCCCAATCGTAACTGGTGAAAAGAGAGAAGTGTGGGAAATCAGCGTCTTCTGAAGGACGGTACGTCAAGATCTGGTACGTGCTGACCGTGATAGGGCAGATATCTTTTCGCTCTCCGGTATATTCTCCAACCATTTCAGGTGGAATATCAGTTTTATCAAGAATTTCATTGATCCATTGGCGCACCGCGATAGTATTGGGTGAAAGAATCAAGGTAGCGCGTTGGACATCAGCCATAGTTGCTAAACCGACAATAGTTTTACCTGCGCCACATGGCAGCACTACGACTCCGCTCCCCCCGCTGGGCGCCCCTCCAGCATAAAAAGCTGCCGCAGCGGCATATTGATAGGCGCGCGGTGCGAACTCATCTCCTTGCAGTGTCATATCGCGCAGTTTCACTGGTAATGGAGAGCCATCGGTATAGCCCGCCAGGTCTTCAGCGGGAAAACCAATATGAATCAAGGCTTGCTTAATATGCCCACGCCGCGAAGCATCCACCTGGATAGTATGGCTGTTCAACTGGCGCAAGATATAGGGTTGCGTGCGTTTATGATGGTAAACCTCGGCCATCAGTGCTACATCGTTCGAGGTAAGCAGCAATGCGTCGCCTTCGCGAATCAACTTGATGCGGCCGTAGCGGTTCATATACTCACGAATATCAACAGCAATATTCATGGGAATAGCATACTTGCTATACTGTGTAAGTAAGTCCATGACCTGCTCTGCTGTCATACCACCCGCGGCTGCATTCCATAGCGAAAGTGGTGAAAGACGATAGGTATGTATATGTTCAGGTGATTTTTCTAATTCTGCAAATTGTGCCAATGCATCTCTTGCCTCGGCATGTTGTGGATGATCTACCTCTAATAAAATAGTCTTATCACTTTGTACAATCATTGGGTTGGTTGGATTCATCTCTCGTTATGCTCCCTCCATAGCCGCCCATTTCTTCAGATATTTGATAATAGCATTGATAGTCGGTTCTTCATAACCTCGCATCAGGTAACGCGCTCCCGTGATCACCTTCATCCCCTTGTGACCAGCCTGCTGCTCCACAAATGGTTCAAGCTTATGAGGAGGGCAAATTTCGTCAAACTCACCGGCAACAAACAACTTTGGGCGTTCAAAGGCTTTTGGAAACCCATTAGGTACCCGGTAAAGCAAAAGGCTGATCGCTACGACGGTACGTATACGAGGATCATAGGGCGCATACATCAGCGCAATATTTGCACCAAAACCGTGCCCAATCACGCAGACTTTAGCAGTATTCGCTCCTGCCTGTGCCATCACTACATCGATGGCACCCGCGAGATCAAGTGGCTCCATCCTTCCATCGGTCTGCTGTCCCTGGCTATTCCCCACTCCACGAAAGTTGAATCGTAAAGCAATCATCCCCGCCTCTGCTGCCAATCTCCGCGCCAATGCCTCCGTCAGAGTATCATTCATATCGCTGCTGGCTGGCTGCGGGTGACAAAGTACAACGACAGGGGCTTTCTCCACGTTCCTGGGTTCATGTATTACTCCCTGCAGGAGTAATGACGGCTGCCCCTTGCTATAAAACGTGATCGCTCGCTCAGTCTGTGCCGATGATAAAGTCATCTTTATTCCTTCATGTAAACCGCTACTTCCATGTGTAACACATCTTATCGCACCCCTGACTCTGCGTCAAGCAGGTGTGCAGGGAGCTTTGCTCTCTGACCGCGATGAAGAAAGCCTGGAAATTTGCAATTTTAACTGGTGAAAGCAAATTAAAGGTAATTTGCATCTTCAAGCACTTTGCATATGCGAAAAATGATGTTATACTAGGTAAAACATAAGCAAATTTCTTTTCGTTCTTTTATATCGTGTGTTGGGTCAGGTAGCACATATCCTGTATTTTTCGTTAGCTCGTTTCATCGATGTAGCGAAGGCGAACAAATCACAAGCTCAGAGAGATGGGATAAACCGGGGGAAGCGCAGTATTATTTTATTATCCCCTTCTCTCCTGCTACGCTCCACCTGTTCGAACATCCTTCTGGGGGATGGGTTTCAACAGGGAACAGTTATTATTGCTTGCAGCGATGACGCTGCGCTATTGCCAGCACTACATATATGCGAGGTTCTGTGTTAGAGCCTGTTATGTTTGTGTGCCCGGCAGAGTTTGTAGCTAACAAACCTGAAAGCAAACTATGATATATATCCATGTTTCATGGATTATATGTTTCACAGCCAGATAAACAGCAAAAGTATGAAGGAAGTTCAATCTCTATGCTGTCGAATATGGCTTTTGTGAAGTATCTATTAATCATAGTACTTGTGAAGTGTCGAGGTAGGAGAACATATGGTCAACATTTTAGTCGTCGAGGACGAGCAATCGATCACGAAGTTACTGAAAGAAACGCTACAGATCGAGGGATATCAAGTAACCATCGTCCTTAACGGCGAAGATGCTGTACAATTTGCGCTTCGAGAAATTCCGCATCTCATTATTCTGGATGTTATGTTGCCGCGTAGGTATGGACTATCAGATATGGATGGTTATGATGTGATATTGAAGTTGCGCAGCCATCCGAAAACTATGCATATTCCTATCATTGTTTTGAGTGCTTTTGGCGCACCTGCGGACATAATTCGTGCATACGAGAGAGATGTCGATGGCTTCATCACAAAACCTTTCGATTTGGAAGAATTACTTGCACGAGTGCGTAGGCATTTGCGCCGTGTTCAACAAAGCTGCCTCTCTCCCCTTACTGGTCTGCCTGGAGGTTTACAGGTTGTGCGAGCCATCAATTACAAGCTCGGTAATGTGGACCCGTGGAGTATTCTCTATCTCGACCTGGATAATTTCAAAGCCTATAATGACGTCTATGGCTTCCTGACAGGCAATGAAATGATACTTCTGGTGGGCCGTATCTGCCAGCGCGCCGTCTACGAGTACGGCAACTCCGATGACTTTGTCGGTCATATCGGAGGAGATGATTTCATCGTCGTAACTACTCCTGAACGCGCTGAAGCCCTTTGCGTGAATATTTCTGATAGTTACAAGAAAGAAAGCGCTTCACTTTATCACTCAGAAGACCTGATACGTGGCTCCATTAGCGGTGTAGACCGCAAAGGTCGTCCCTATCAATTCCCGCTGGTTTCGTTATCTATTGGCGTTGTCAATAATCAATTATGCAGGCCACACAGTATCCAGGAAGTCAGTTATCTCGCCGCCGAAGCGAAGCGTAATGCCAAACTATCTACCAGTAACATCAGCTACATTTCATCACCGCGCGACAAAGTTAGCTTCGAGTGCTCTTCTACCATTTCTTCATCCCTTACTAACCATGCGCTTCCTTTTTCCTTTAGTGGCCTCACTTTGGATGACCTGTTCTATTTTTCCGAAGAAGGTTCCATGGCCGAATACGAGCAACAGGTCCACTGACGGCTCATGCTTCCCTTGTTGAGGGAGGTTTTGTTGCAGCCCGCCGAAAAGTGCTCACGCCTTGTCTCTTTTTGCGCCCTGTGGTACTCTGAGGTATCGGAAGAACGCACCAATCGGGGCGACGCTCAAAAAAGCTTGACAACAAGCGACAAGAGCAGTACACTGGAGGCACCAAGAACTTTTGTTCTGATAAGGAGCACCACCGGATGGGACAGGCCACTCGCACCACCAAACTGTTGCTTGATCTGGGCGAACGCAGGCAGGGGGGAGCTAATACCGGCAAACGCACGTTTCTGAATGAGACGGTCGCCCTGCTCGCTGCCGCGCGCGCTTTTTATATCGACTTTTTTCTTAGCCATGCCGACAAGCTGGCTGAGCGGGTTTCCTACTCCTCGGAAAAGCATCTGGAGATGCGCGAACGCGCCATCTCTGCCAACGAGTTACTGACCTGGGCCGAGGCCTGCACGGTGGCGACGAAAGACCATCCTCATCCCTGGCCGGGCTGGAACTTCAGCGAACGCTTTCCCGACCTGCCTTTTGCCTATCGCAGAAGCGTCATTAAAGACGCCATTGGCAAGGTGCGGTCGTATCTGTCGCATCGGGCGAACTGGGAAAAGAGCGGCAAAAAGAAAGGAAAGCCGGGCCTGCCTGGAGCCCGCGAGCACCCCACGCTCTACCAAGGGACCTGCGAGCTGATCCTGGAGCCGGCGCAGGTGGCGGATCGATTTGTCCGGCTCAAGGTGTATGATGGCAAGACGTGGCACTGGGTCAACTACCCGGTCACCTGCAGTCGCTACTTCCAGCAGCGGCAAGGTGATCCGGCCTGGGAGCAGCAGAGTCCTCGGCTGGTCCTGACCAAGCAGACAGCCACACTGCACTTCCCGCAGACCAAACAGGTTCAGGCCAAAAAGGTCAAGGAGAGCAAACGCGATCCCGATCTGGTCACGGTGGCCGTCGATCTCAATGTCAAGAATCTGGCCGTGATCACCGTCAGACAGCACCAGCACATCATGGAGACCCTCTTTGTCACCGATCGCGGTCTGGATCAGCAGCTGTGGCGGCATGTGCGCCGCATGAATGCAGATGCCGCCCACAAGGTGGCCCACAGCATCGCGGCGGTGTGCGCGAAGTATCCTGGCTGTGTGCTGCTTTTTGAGCGCTTGCGCAAGATCAAGCCGCAGGGGGCAAGCCAATCGCGGCGCATGAACCGCAAGCAGGCCAACCAGCTGCGCGGCAAAATCAACCAGACTGCGCGGGAGAAAGCCTATGCTCTGGGGGTAGTGACCGTCGAAACCAATGCGCATGGGACATCGCAGTATTGCTCGCGATGTGGAGCCAGAGGGGAGAGGTTCTCCATCCGAGGCGGGGTCCGCATCACAGAGAAGTGGGGCAAGCTGTTCAGATGTCCTGTGTGCCACTATGAGGCCCATGCCGATCACAACGCTTCGGTCAATGTGCATCACTCCTTCTACCAGGAGTGGCACTGGCAGCCGAGGCTCAAACGAAGCGGCTGAGGAGTCGAGCCCGCCCTCTGCGGCTACAGGTCGCAGGGGAGAAGCCTGTGGAGGGCAATCCCGCTGAAGCAGGCCAGGCCCGCAGGCAGATGAGCCTGCACGCAATGTGGTGGGGCTATCGCTGGTCCAACGGGGGCACGTTCCAGTCTGCATGCTCTCGCGGACAGCACCTGAATCGATCACCTCCTGGAATGCAGCAGGAACGCTGGGAAGGTCGGACTGATTCAAGGCGGCGAGAACACTTTGTCCAGGTTTGTCAGAGAATCTGGGCAACTGTTGATACCACTAACAAAGAGGTGAGTATTACGAGTCGGGAAGAAAAACAGGTACAAGAAGAGAACAAATCTGATGAGCAAATGCTCAGCGAACAGGAAATCTCAGCGGCACGTCTTGCTCTTCGCGAAAATGCGAAGCGTGTATTGCGAGAGAGTGGCCTTGCGCAAATGCTCCAGGAAATCAACAAGAATGAGCTGAGAAGAAGAGGACAGTTTGAGGAATATGACTCCCTGGTATTGCTCAAGTGGGGGACAGGCTATACCCGTCGTCATGTTTGGGTAGAGATCAAGGGAAATACTATTCTCTTCAGGCTCTCCCCGCATCGCAAATGTACCAGCCCTGTTCCCTTATGCGACGGTGAATATCACACATTTACCAGTCAAATGTGGGTTGACAGCGACCTGCTGCGCTTAGAACTCTATAAATATTACAGGAAACCAGTTGCTGAAAGCTCGGATGATTAAACTCCCAACTGGCAAGACACTGTAGCCTCATGGCTAAAGAGGCTCTTCACCAGTTTTGGCGTGACCTTTACAGTCCTGGAACCCGATGAAGAGAAAACGCCGGAGCAGGAGTTGACCGAAGATTTGCTCTCGATTATCACTCGTTTGCAGGCAGGCTCTACGGAATGCGTTCGCACAAGCAGAAAGAATTGTTGGCATGCGCCCAAGCCATACTACACAATCCCTAAGCTATCCCGTGCGCTTGCCTGATATCGCGCAAGCCGATGCCTTGCGCCTGCTGGATGTGTCACGGCAGGTCATCAACACAACAGTGGTAGCCCTCTGGCCGTTCCTTGATGAGTTTGGGGAACGGGAGATGAAGTATGCCTACAAGCAGGTGACGGCCATGATGGCCTCGCCTGAGTTTCATGGGGACCGGCAATGGCGCTGCGAAGCCGAGCAAGCCGGGCGGATTTTACGGGGGCAGGCCGAGCGCAAGAAACAGTTTGCCCTCATTCTTCCACTGCTTGAAGAAGGCATGATTGAGCCAAAAACCGAGAAGAAGCCCGCTCCTAAAAATCGCAAAGCGATCAAAGAGGCGATAGCTTCCCTGCGCGAGGAAACCGCCGATGGAGGCAGTGCTGTCGAACTGCAAAGCCTGATCGAACAAGCCTGCAACTTCTACTTCAAAAACGGCTACTTTCCCGACACCTACGAAGAGATGCAGGCCATTCCCGTGTTGAAAGTGGGGATCTTGCCCTATGCTGGCGATGATGGCTCTGACAAAGGCCAGACATATCGGCTGCGCTTCGATCTGGAAGGACGCTGCTGCTATTTCACCTTTCGTTTCCCCGACGAGCAGGGAATCTGGGTCAAAGAGTGGACTGAGCCACAGATGTGGCTGCCCTTGCCCGGTCCGGTTGTCGAACGCCTGCAAGCGGGAGCGGCCCTGGCTCCCACCTTGCGCGAGATTGCCGAGCCAGACGGGGCGCGCTACGCCGTGCTCGACTTCATCATCGAGGTCGAGGTGAACGAACCCGTCGAGAGGAAGCAGGTGCGGCGGGTGCTTGGCTTTGATTGGGGAGTGAGGACCCTGGTGACGGCGGTGGTACTGGACCTCTCTGGCAATCGGCTTTCTCCCCCCTTATTTCTGGACTCAGGCGGCTTCGATGGACGACAAGCGCACACCCGGCGACACATTGATCAGCTCAAAGCGGCAGTCGCCACGTTGGAGACGAAACGGGACCGCTTCCCAGTTGGTGACGAGCGACGAGAGCCATCAGAGAGGAGACTGACCGTCTTGCGCCGGGAGATCGCGCGGTGTTGGCACAAGTACGAGGCCAGGAACAACGACCTGGCTCACCTGGCGGCCAACATCCTCCTCGTGCTGGCCTGGGTGTGGCAAGCCGACTTGATCGCAGGCGAATCGCTCAAGTCCCTCAAGTCGGAGGGCCGGGGGCGCGGTGTCAAGGGGCGCTGGCGCAACTGGCGTAATAACTCGCAGATCCGGGGAGCACTCTGGCGCACCCTGCGCTACAAATGTCATCTCTGCGGGGTGCATCTAGCCTGGCAGTACCCCAAAGGCACCACGCATAGTTGCCCGCGCTGTGGCAAGCCTGCTCATACCTACGCGTCGCCTTCCTCCTCCGTCAAGGCCGATTGGGGAGCCTGGCTCCGCTGCTTGGCATGCGGATGGAACGGGGCCAGGGACTACGCCGCCGCCATTAACATCGCCTTGTTAGGCATCGCCTATCTTTTACAATCCCTCTCGCCCAAAGAGCACAAAGGACAGCAGAACCAGCACAAGCGTCCGACCATGCAGACCAAACCTCTCACTCTCAACTCGGCATCGTATAGCGGTGCCGGGCTGGCGCTACGGTTGCCGCCACCGTCCCCTCGGGGCCGCCTGCTCCACGCAGGAAAGAGGTATGTCAATGGATGGATCAAAGCTGTCACCTTGCATTCCGCGCTGCCACCAGAGACGATGCTTCGTTTGTGCGGATAGCAGAAGTAAGTGACAGATTGATCAATTTAGACCTACTTCTTAGCAACGGTCCAGTGTAAGAACCTGCACGACGCCTACTTTATTGAGGAAACGGTTGATCGCCTGGTAATAGTGATCAGCATAAAAATCTTCTCGATCTGCCTGGCTTGTCCAACTCAAGAGGTTGAGGAAAATAGAATCGTGTCCATATGGGGAGTCACCTCCACCAGAAGCACTTGTTGCCGGGAAAGCGTGAGATGCTATCGTATCTTCCTTCGAGCCACGAGCCAAAAATGCAAATGACAATATCGGTCGCACCCCCTGTCTTCGTAAGCCCTCTATCCAACCTCGTTGGGCTCGATCAGCCTCGTCTGGACGAATTGTCCCTAAATGTATCGTTGCCAGGATTGGCTCAGCCGCGGGACGACTATAGCCCCAAAGATAATGCATCAACCATTGCTCAGGAGGATTTATCAATAGCTCGGTAGCCGACCCCAGGAGCAGTTGCTTTGGATTGTACCGATCCCGGGCTTTTTGCCAGCACTCCTCGTCTTCCCACGTCGTCAGCATGAAATAGTACGATTCATTTCCTCTGCTGCGATAAAAACTTGCACTGACTAATCCCAAAGCGTTACGTATCGTGTCAGAAATTAAATGTATCCGTGCCAATCCCTCCGCATCCCTATCCTGCATTATATGTGCCAGCGTCACAACCAGAAGCTCCATTCCGCCATACTCCTCTCTAAGTTACTATACACACAGTATTATCTTGCCATCTCGCCTTCGCCCCTTGAGCATACCTCTTCTATCGAGTATAATCTTAGCACGATAAAAATCTCACCCTTCGTATCAGATCTAACGATCAAACTTTTTCATCGACATCTGTCAGAGTCGTCTAACTCTTAGCAGCTCTCACTTCATCCAGTAACAATGAAAAGGAGTTACTCTACAATGCTTGACCCAGAGTCGAACCGCAATGCGGTGGAGTGGAAACAAGCCCGACTTGAAGATGCCGCCATCTGGGTCTCGGTGACCCGGCGTAGTGCAGACCAGATGCCCCTCGAAAGCGAAGAATCCCAGATAGCTCGCTATAAAGAAGAAGATGCAGACCAGCAGGCGCAGCGCTACTTGCTCTGGCGCGACGATACACCTGTTGGACGACTTCGCTTCTACGCGAACGGTGATACTGCCCTGTTGGATGGACTGGTGCTCCTGCCAGAAGCAGGCGGCAGCGTTGCTGCGCAAGTTGTTTCAGAAGCGCTGGTACGTTCTGCAGCCCTGAATAAGCGCCATCTCAACGCGACCTATCCCGCCGCCTACATTGCCTCATTTGCCGCGGCGGGTTTTCAAGAACTACGCCGCCGCACTGGTATGATAGCATCTACCCAGATATCATTACCGCTCTCACCATTACCTTCTTCTCTACGTGTTCGGCAATTGTCGCATGATGATATAGATCAGATAGGTACTCTACTGCAACGAGCCTATAGCGGAGGCCCTGACAACCTCCACCCCGACCTGGCAGGCTGGCGAGCCGAAGTGCGTGCCCTCCTGGATGGCCGCTTTGGTCCGTTTATTCCTGAGTGCAGTTTTGTCGCGGAACATACCCTTGATCGCTTCCACCTGGCCGGTTCGATCATGGCCCATCTAGAACGCAATGTCCCTCGTATACACCACCTGGCTGTCGCTCCATCCTTCCGCCACGTCGGCCTTGGCCAGTACTTAGAGCTGAAAACCATGCAACGCCTGCAAGAGCTGGGTCACTCCACCGTCATCCTCTATGTGACGTTAGGTATACCTGCCTTCAACCTGTATCACCGTCTGGGTTTTATCGAAGCTGGTCCAACCTATATCGAAGCCGAGCGGAAAATCAACGTTTAAAGGGTGATTAACTATTCGCAAAAGATCGCAAGGCAAAGGTAATTTGTTGCTCCAATGTCAGTCCTTGATCCTGGGGAATCTTCCCTAATGCCGCTTGCGCTTCTGCCGCTGTATAACCCAGCCCCATCAATGCTTCCAAAACCTCCGACTGTGTTTTGCCGGAGGTATAGCCACCTGGACCTCCACCTAGCCCTGCCAACGTCGGAAGTTTCCCTTTCAGTTCGAGTACCAGCCTGGCTGCAAGACGTTTCCCAACTCCCGGAGCTAATGCCAATTTTTGCTGATCCTCGTCGGCTATTGCCTTGAACAGCGTGCGTGCATCCATAACTGAGAGCAATGCTAGAGCAACTTTAGGCCCGACACCACTTATGGAGATAAGCTGCTCAAATGCGTTCCGCTCTTCTTCAGCAAGAAAACCATACAGCGACATTCCATCTTCACGCACATGAAAGTGAGTATGAAGTGTAACCTCCATACCTGTTTCATTTAACCGCTGCAGCGTTGAAGATGGCGCAAAGACGCGTATGCTAAAACCACCAACACGAATTATCGCCTGGTCTGCTCGACATGCTTCCAG
>WNGP01006073.1_pt1 | contig 17828 bp, 15 predicted proteins | sample 5407671 | NCBI WGS metagenome assembly WNGP01 (sample SAMN13153381, study PRJNA577476) | soil metagenome | isolation source: 40 cm soil or saprolite under Garry oak tree replicate 2 | place: USA:California | collected 2016-06-15 | reverse complement strand
CTGACACGATCGGTGACGCGGGGGCCGGGGCAGGGCGTGAAGCCGGGCGGACACGGCGTGGCCGGATTGGCGATCGACCAGGGGGGCCGGGTGTACGCGCTCGATGCCGGCGGGTGTACCGGCCCGGGGGTGGTGCACGTCTTGTCGCCGCCGCCCGACTACGACGAGCTGCGGGCCGTGACCGTGGGCGTCTGCCCGTCGGCGACTGCGCTCGCGGTCGTGCCATAAGAGCGGCGCGGCCGTTACCTTTGACCCCATGGCGCTCGTCACCACCCCGGCCGTCGTCCTCCAGACCTACCGCTACAGCGAAACCTCCAAAGTGGTGCGGCTCGCGACCCGCGAGCTGGGCGTGCAGAGCGCGATCGCCAAGGGCGCGCTGCGGCCGAAGAGCCGGTTCGGCGCCGGGCTCGAACTGTTGAGCGAGGGGTCGGCGCAGCTGTATTTCCGGGAAACGCGCGAGCTGCACACGCTCGGTGCTTTCGACCTCGCCAACTTGCGGCGTGACCTGGCGGCCGATGTCGGACGGTTCGCGGGGGCGACGGTGCTCGCCGAGGTCATGCTGAAGATGGCCCCCCCCGCGCCGCTCCCCGCTGCCTACGACGTCTTCACCGCCGCGCTCGACGCGCTGGCCGCGGCATCGCCGGACGCGATCGATGCCGCCGGGGTGCGGGGGATCTGGCTGCTCTTGGGCGTGCTGGGGTTCGAGCCGTCGCTCGGGGCCTGCGTCCGCGACGGCACGGCCATCGATCCCGACGGTACCGACCCCGTGTGCTTCAGCGTGGCCGAGGGCGGGGTCGCCTGCCCCACCTGCGCGCCGGCCCCGCCGCTCACCCGGCTGCCGCGGCAGGCGTACCGGGACCTCCTCGTCCTGAACGACGCCGCAGCGGACCTGCCCCGGCTCGACGCGCCACACGCGGCCGCCCACCGCCGTCTCGTCGCCCGCTTCGTCCGACACCACTTCGGCGAGGCGGGCGCTCTCTCGGCCCTCGACTTCTGGGAGCGTCGCGCATGGTCCCCCCCCCTCACGCCCCCCGCGCCAGTCCCGTCCGCCGCTTCGTAATCGGCACCGCCGGTCACATCGACCACGGGAAGACGGCGCTCGTGAAGGCCCTCACCGGCGTCGACACCGACCGGTGGGAGGAGGAGAAGCGTCGAGGCATCACCATCGATCTGGGCTTCGCGCCACTCCCCCTCGATGACCAGGTCCAGGCCAGCGTTGTGGACGTCCCGGGACACGAGGGGTTCGTCCGCAACATGCTCGCAGGTGCGACGGGCATCGACGTCGCCCTGCTCGTGGTGGCGGCCGACGAGGGGCTCATGCCGCAGACCGAGGAGCACCTCGCCATCATCGAGCTGCTCGGCGTGGGCCGCGGCATTCCCGTCATCACCAAACGGGACTTGGTGGAGCCCGAGTGGCTCGACCTCGTACGGTCCGAGGTGAGCGAGCGGCTGAAGCGGAGCCGGGTCCCGTGGGAGCCGTCGATCGCCACGTCGGCGCTCACCGGCGAGGGGCTGGACGAGCTCCGGTCGGCGCTGCGCCTGGTTGCGAACGACCTGGTCGAGCGGCCGGCGGAAGACCTGTTCCGGTTGCCGATCGACCGCGTCTTCGCGGTGGCCGGGGCCGGCACGGTCGTGACGGGGTCTACCTGGACGGGGACCGTGGCCGTGGGTGACGCCGTGCGCCTGCTCCCACTCGAGCGCGAGGTACGGGTGCGCTCGATCGAGGTGCACGGCCAGGCCGCCGAGCGCGCGGTGCCGGGCCGCCGCACCGCGTTGGCGCTGGTCGGGGTCGACAAGAGCGAGCTGGCGCGCGGCGATGTGGCGGTGACCGGAGCGGGCTGGCGGGCGACGACGCTGCTCGACGCCGCGGTCGAGCTGCTCCCTGCCGCGCGCAAACCGATCGGCTCCCGCACTAGACTCCGTATCCACCTCGGCACGGCCGAAGTGCTGGCGCGCGTCGTCCAAGTCCGCTCGATCGGGCCGGGGGAGCACGGCCTCGCCCGGCTGGTGCTCGAGACGCCCCTCGTGGCCCGGGGCGGGGACCGGTTCGTGGTGCGCTCGTTTTCGCCCGTGACGACGATCGGCGGCGGTGTCGTGCTCGATCCTTTTCCGGCGCCGCGCCCGCGCCTGCGCCAGCGGCGCCTCGCGGCAGAGCAGCTGCCGATCGAGCGGTTACTGGTGCTCGCCCAGGAAGCCGGGCTCGCCGGGCTGTCCACGGACAGTCTTCCCACGCGACTCGGTCTGCTCCCGGGCCAGGTGCCCACCCTCATCACGGAGGCGGGCAAGGATCTGCTCAGCCTGGGGGCGACCGTCGTGGCGCGGCACGCCCTTGCGGCCGAGGCGACGCGCCTGGTGGAGGTGCTGCGGCGCTACCACAAGGAGCATCCGATCGATCCCGGCATGTCGCTACAGGCCCTGCGAGCCGCCGTGGCAGCGGCGGCGCCGCCGCCCCCCCCGGTGCTCGATGCGGTCCTCGAGGTCGGCACGCGGGCGCGGCAGCTGGAGGTGACGGGGAGCGTGGCGCGGCTCGCCGGGTGGCACCCTGCCTTCGATGCGCGCACGAGCGACTTGCGGGAGACCCTGGCCCGCCGTTTGGTGGACGCCCGCTGGGAGGTGCCGACGCTGGGAGAGCTGGAGCGCGAATTCCCGGGCGCGCCGATCCGGGCGCTGCTCGCGCACCTGGCACGGGAGGGCGCGGCCGAACAGATCGACCAGGAGCGTTACGCAGCGCCGCAGGCAGTGGAGTCCTTCCGCATCGGTCTCGAGGCGGCTCTCTCCGAGCTCGGCAAGGCGACCCCCGCCGAGTTACGGGAGCGGTTCGGGCTCACCCGCAAGTACTTGATCCCGCTGCTCGAGTGGGCCGACCGCCGCGGCATCACGCGCCGCGCCGGAGACGCCCGGGTGTTGGCACGGTTGACAGCAGGGAAAGGCGGCCCATAGTTTTGGGCGAGGGTTCTAGATCGGTTCACCCGTGACAAGGAGTGCGGTCCCAAGATTCTTTTCTCGTTCGCAGAGGAGTGGTGGATGAGGCGGTGCGCCTGGGCGGTGCTGGGGCTCGGGCTTTGGGCGGCGGGGGTAGCGGGGGTGGCGGAGCGGGCGTGGGGGCAGAACCCCCGACCCACGGTTGAGCTCAAACAGAATTTCCCGAACCCGTTCAATCCGGCGACGACGATCCCGTTCTCGCTGGGCGGTGACGTGTTTGCCAACGGTCACCGGCCGAAGGTGTCGCTCAAGATCTACAACGTCTTAGCGCAGCTGGTCGCCGTACCGATCCTGCAGGGGACCGGTGAGGCGCTCGACAACCTCGAGTTGAGTTGCTCGAGTGCCGAGGGCTGCGCCTACAGCGCCTACTGGGACGGCACCGTTCGCAACACCGGCCAGCCGGCGGCCTCGGGGGTGTATCTGTACCAGTTGGTGGTCGACGGACAGCGCTTCACCAAGAAGATGATCATCATGAAGTGACTTACCGCGGGTGCTCCAGCACGATGTAGCGCACGTCATCCCGCCCCATGTCTTTCAACCACTGAATTAGCTCGCCGATCCGGCCGGGGGGCTCGATCCCTTTGCGGCCGATGAGCTTCCGCGCGACGTGCAGCACGCGCCCCGCCTGGCCGTACTCCGCGCGATAGATGCCGAACGCGCTCTGCGCCGTGACGTTGGGCGGGAGCTGAGCCCGCCACCCCTCCGGCAGGGTGAGCGTCAGCTCGGCCGCCTCTTCGTGCGGCCCGGAGACTTGAGCGACGTCGATGGGGAAGCGCCGGGGCCCGCGGGCCTCGAGCTCCGTCGCGAGGCCTTTCAGGTCGCCATAGTTGTGGATCGGGAGCGTCAGGATGTCATTGCTGCCCGATGGAGCGGTCGCCTGCGCGTCGCGGACCACGACGGAGATCCGGGGCTCGGCGCGGAGGTCGCGTCCATCGAACACCTCGAGGCTGTCGCCCGCAGCGCCCGGGAACAGCATGTTCACCGCGGCGCGCGTGATCCGCTCCCGCTCCGTCGCGCCGAACTGCGTCGCGAACGTCCGGCGCAAGCCGTACTGCTGGTCTCCCGTTGCGACATGGACGTAACGTCCGTGAAACACGCCTTGCGGCGACAGCTCGCCGGTCAGCTGAGCCACGTCGCGGTTCGCGGCGGTCGAATCCGACGGGAAGGTGACTTCCTCCCCGCTCCCGTCGGACTGGACCATCAGGCCGAATTCCCCTTGCTCGGACGGCGGGAGCGAACCGAACGGCGTGAGCTCGGACGTCAGGTCGAGGTAGAGATAGCCGCCGGAGCGCTGCACTGCGGCGATCATGTGGTCGAACGCCAGGGCCGAGGGCCGATCACGTGCGATACCGCCCGTGCTCGACAGCAGTACGGGATACGCGCGTAGCCCGAGCCGCCGGGCCAGGGCGATGAACAGGGTCGCTTTGTCCTTGCAGTCGCCGTAGCGGGTTGCGAGCACCGCACCGGGCAGACGCGGCTGGAATCCGCCGATCCCGAGCGAGAGTGAGACGTAGCGAAAGTCTTGCGCCACCCAACGGTGCAGGGCACGCAGGGAATCGTCGAGGGTGCGCGCGTTCGTGACCACGGACGCGAGCGCCGAGTCGAGCGCCGGAGTCACGGCGTAGCGGTCGCGGGAAAGCGTGCCGTACCAGCGCGCCACGTCGGTCCATTGCACCAGGGCCGCGACATCGATGTACTGGTCGATACCGTTCGAATCCGCGGCGAACGGCTCCCGCTCGATCTTGGGCACGTCGGCCGTCGCCCAGGTGTACACGCGCCGGCCACGCCCTTCGACGACCGTTCGCGGGAAAGTCAGGTTGACCTCCTTGATGCGCACGGCGAGGTTCGCGGGCACGTCCAACACGTAGCGCGAGCGGCGAGTCAGCCGTCCCGTGGTCACCCGCCACGCGCGCTGGAAGTCGCCGGGCATCACCGGCTTCAGGGTCTCGACCGTGTAGCTGTAGTCGAGCAGCGTGCCGGGCACGATGCCGCCGCTCGAGACGCGTCGCAGCTTCACATCGGAAAACACCGGCGCTTCCTGCGCGACGGGCGCGATCGACTCCTGCTCGTGCGTGGGCCGCGCGCTGATGACCTCGCCCGTCGGCTTCACCACACGAACCCAGTTCAACGTGAGCCGCTCACGCCCGCTCACATAAGAAAACGACTGCTCGCCCCAGGTCTCCGCGGCCTCCCGCGTGAAGATCTGCACCACCTGTCGGTACGTCCGGCTGCCGCGGCCGTCGGCCTCGAGGCGTACGACCCCATCGTCCAGCAGGTACACGTAGTCATCGTCGGCGTGATCGGCGGGGTTCACCGCCAGGCGGTAGATCGTGTCGTCTTTGACGGTGGGATCCCCCGCCGGCGTGATCCGCGGGGCCTGCGCCAGGGCGGGACCCGTCAGGGTCAGCAGCAACACCAGCGAGCGTGCCAGCACAGCAGGATTCCTCGAATGGGTGGTTCGGGCGGAACATCACACGGCCGGGGCCCCAGCGTCAATTGATGGCGGTGGCACACGAGACCGGACGGTTTTGACTTGTCCTCTGCCGATTCGGCATCTTTCAGTGGGCACAAAGGTTGCCCGGAGGCCCGGCGCTATGATCAGACCAGAAAGATTAACCGTAAAGGCCGCTGAGGCGTTGCAGCAGGCGAGTGCGTTGGCCCGCCAGCGCGGCAACCCGGTCGTCAACGACGCCCATCTCTTCCATGCGCTGCTGTCGCAGGACGACGGCATCGTGGTTCCGCTGCTCCAGAAGGCGGGGCTCAACGTGGCCCGGCTGAAGGACGAGACGGAACGCGAGATCGACCGGTTCCCGAAACAGTCGGGGACTCAGGCGGAGCCGACGCTGTCGCGCGAAGTCGGCCGGGTGCTCGACCGGGCCGACGACGAGGCGAAGGCGCTGGGCGATGCCTACGTCTCCACCGAGCATATGTTGCTCGCGCTGCTCGAGGAGAAGGGCACGACGGCGAAGCAGCTGCTCTCCGCCGCCGGCGTCGATCGCGGCGACGTGATGGCGGCCCTGGAGGGCGTGCGCGGCCCGCAGCGGGTCACCGATCAGGAGCCGGAGCAGAAGTATCAGGCGCTCGAGCGGTTCACGCGGGACCTTACCGAGCAGGCGCGGAAGGGCAAACTCGATCCGGTGATCGGGCGGGACGAGGAGATCCGCCGCGTGATGCAGGTGCTGTCACGGCGAACCAAGAACAATCCCGTGCTGATCGGAGAGCCCGGGGTCGGCAAGACCGCGATCGTCGAAGGGCTGGCGCAGCGGATCGTGAACGGGGACGTGCCGGACTCGCTCAAGAACAAGCACCTGGTCGCCCTCGATCTCGGCGCGCTGGTGGCGGGCACGAAGTACCGCGGCGAGTTCGAGGAGCGTCTCAAGGCCGTCCTGAAGGAGATCACGAGCGCCGAGGGCAGGTACATCGTCTTCATCGACGAGCTGCACACCCTGGTGGGGGCGGGCGCCGCGGAAGGGGCCGTGGACGCTTCCAACATGCTCAAGCCGGCGCTGGCGCGCGGCGAGCTGCACGTGGTGGGCGCGACGACGCTCGACGAGTACCGCAAGCACATCGAGAAGGATGCGGCGCTCGAGCGGCGGTTCCAGCCCGTGTTCGTGGGCGAGCCCTCGCTCGAGGACACGATCGCCATCCTGCGCGGGCTGAAGGAGCGGTACGAGGTCCACCACGGCGTCCGGATCACGGACAACGCCCTGGTCGCGGCGGCGACGTTGTCGCAGCGCTACATCGGCGACCGCTTCCTCCCCGACAAGGCGATCGACCTGGTGGACGAAGCGGCGAGCCGGTTGCGGATCGAGATCGATTCGCTCCCTCAGGAGATCGACGAGGTCGAGCGGAAGATCGTGCAGTACCAGATCGAGCTCGCGGCCTTGGCGAAAGAAAAGGACAAGGCCTCGAAAGAGCGTCGCGAGCGCGTGGAGCAGGAGCTGAAGGAGCTGCGCGACCGGTCCAATGCGATGAAGGCCCAGTGGCAGGCCGAGAAGGACGCGATCACGAAGCTGCAGGCCAAGAAGGCGGAGCTGGAGCAGTTGCGCACCGAGGCGGACCAGGCGACGCGGCGCGGCGACCTCCAGAAAGCCGCGGAGATCAGCTACGGCCGCATTCCGGCGCTCGAGAAGGAGATCGGCGCCCTCGAGAAACGCCTCGCCGACATACAGAAGAAAGGGAAGTACCTGAAGGAAGAGGTCGACGCCGAGGACATCGCCGAGATCGTCGCCAAGTGGACCGGCATTCCGGTCTCGAAGATGCTCGAGTCGGAGCGCGAGCGGCTCACCCGGCTCGAGGCCGAGCTGGCGCAGCGCGTGGTCGGCCAGCCCGAGGCCCTGGCGGCGGTCGCGAACGCCGTGCGGCGGGCGCGCGCCGGGCTGCAGGACCCGAACCGACCGACCGGGTCGTTCATCTTCCTCGGTCCCACCGGGGTCGGCAAGACCGAGACGGCGCGCGCCCTCGCCGAGTTCCTGTTCGACGACGAGAAGGCGATGGTGCGGCTCGACATGTCCGAGTACATGGAGAAGCACGCCGTGGCGCGGATGATCGGCGCCCCGCCGGGCTACGTCGGATACGAAGAGGGCGGCCAGCTCACCGAGGCGGTGCGCCGGCGGCCTTATGCTGTGGTGCTGTTCGACGAGATCGAGAAGGCGCACCCCGACGTCTTCAACGTGCTGCTGCAGATCCTGGACGACGGCCGGCTCACCGACTCCCAGGGTCGCACCGTGGACTTCCGGAACAGCGTGCTCATCATGACCTCGAACATCGGGTCCCAGTACATCCTCGAGATGGGCACGCAGAACTGGGAGCAGGTCGAGACCAAGGTCCTGGAGCTGTTGCGGCAGACGTTCAAGCCCGAGTTCCTGAATCGGGTGGACGACGTGATCATCTTCCGGCCGCTCTCGAGCGAGGACATCGCTCGCATCGTCGATCTCCAGATCGCGCGGGTGGAGCGGCTCGTGGCGGAGCGCAAGCTGCGCCTCGAGGTGACCCCCGGGGCGAAGCAGCTGATCGTGGCGGAAGGCTACGATCCCGTGTACGGCGCCCGGCCGCTCAAGCGGTCGATCCAGCGGCTGCTGCAGAACCCGCTCGCGCTCGCCGTGCTCGAGGGGAAGTTCGCGGAAGGCGACCGGATCCGCGTGGACCGGGCGAAGGATGGGAATTCGCTCACGTTCCAGCGCGTGCCTGCGGCGGCACCCGAAGCGGCGCGTGCCTGACGCGGATCAGGTGGCTATGCGCGTCGCGCTGGGGGAGGCGCGGCGCGCCGCCTCCCGCGAGGAAGTGCCGATCGGCGCCGTCGTGATGCACGACGGCGCCGTCGTTGCTCGGGCTTACAACGAGACCGTCGCGCGGCGCGATCCGACGGCTCACGCCGAGCTGCTCGCCGTGCAACAAGCGCTGCGGCATCTCCGAACCGATCGCCTCACGGACTGCGCCCTCTACGTCACCCTCGAGCCGTGCGCCCAGTGCGCCGGCGCGATCGTGCTCGTCAAACTCGGACGCCTGGTGTTTGGTGCGTACGACGACAAGGCCGGCATGTGCGGCAGCGTGGGAGACGTGCTGCGGCACCCCCGCCTCAATCATCGGGTCGAGGTGATCGGGGGTGTGCTGGTGGAGGAGTGCGGGGCGCTGCTCCAGGAATTCTTCCGCGCCCGGCGCTGATGAGGTTCGGCTCGGCCCGGCGGCCTCAATCGGAGATCGTGAGCAGCTCGGGACGTACCGTCAGAATGAGGGTGCGTCCGTTCGGTAGCGCCTGAACGTTGCCGAGCACCGCCGTCTTGCCCACTGGAATTGTCACCGTCGTACGAAAGTTGCCTCCCATCATCAGATCCAAACGCACGTTCAGCTCCACCGTGGCGCTGTCCGCCGAGCCGGCGAGGCGCTGCACACTGGCTGACAGCACATAGAGGTTGTTGGGCGTCGTGCCGAGCCTCTGCGTCACCTCGCCCTTTTCCGTGGCGCTCACCACGCCTTCCGCCACGAGACGGTAGCCCTGGAACCGGAACAAGTGCCGCAGCGCCGCCTCCACGTCCCGGATGGCCGGATCGGTCGTCGTCGCTCCGTCCGCTTCAATCAGGTGGAACGTGAGCCGGACGAACGGCCGGGGCCGGTCGTACTCGGCCAGCACGCGGGCGATCTTGTCGAGGTTGTCCGGGGTCTCACGCACCGTGATCGCATTGTCCGACACGCTGAACACGCCCTTGGCATTAGGCCGGTCGGTATAGATGTACGGCACGACGATCGAAACGGCATCCGAACCGCGGAGGTACTTGAGCGCGAAGGTGCGTGTGTCGAGGTTCGGGCCGCGTGGGGAGCACCCGGCCAGCAGGGCGGCGACGGCGATGGCGCACGACGTACGTGAGTTCATGTCAGCTCCCTTTAGAAGAACCAAATGACCACAATGTCGGGATTGTCGGTCTGGAACACCGCTACGCTCCGGCCCGGTGGCCCCTCGACCGCCAGGCCCGACCGGCCCGACCGGATTGAGGGCGCACTCGCCGGCGGCAGCGACTGTTGGACCTGTTCGCGCCGCGCGATCAGGGCCACGGCGAGCACCGCCGCCGCGGCGAGCGGCGCGGCGCGCCACATCCAACGACGGCGCCGCGCTCGGCGGCGGACCAGGCCCACCGCTTCGTCCGCCCCGCGCCCCGGCGTCGCCGCGGCCAACGCTCCCCACAGCTCGCGCTCCGCCGCGAGTATTCGATTGGCCGCTCGCCGGCACCGCCCGCACGTCCGGAGGTGCAGGCTCAGCTCGGACTCGGTCGCACCGTTCAAGTCCGTCCGGTCTGCCTCGAGCATCCGCTCGCGCGCCTCGGCACAGGTCACGACTCTCGGTCCTCCGCCAGTTCAGGATGATGCGCCAGGATCCTGGCCCGCAGGGCGCGACGCGCGCGGAACAGGTGCGCGCGCATCGGCGATCTCCGGCGCAGCAAGTCCTTCGACCTCGGTCAGGTGAAACACCTCCCGCTGGCGCGCCGGCAAGGCGCGAAACAGCTCCGTCACGATCTGCCGCACCTGAGACTCCTGCACTCGCTCCACCGGATCCTCCCGGGCAGCCGACTCCGCCTCCGGTTGTCGGGCCACGTTGTGCGCGAGCCGCAGTCCGCTCGCGAGCCGCCGACCGAATCCGATCGCCGCGTTGCGGGTGACCTGGTACAGCCAGGTCGTGAACCGCGAGCGCCCGGCGTAGCGGTCCAGTCGGGTGTACAGACGGACCAGCACCTCTTGCGCGACGTCGTCCGCGTCGTCCGGGTCGCCGGTGTGCACCAGCGCCCAGCGGTACACGGTCGCATGGCAGCGCCGCAGCAGCTCGTCCCGGGCCCGGGCGTCGCCGGCCTGGGCGCGCCCCACGAGAGGGGCCACTGCATCGTCCAGCTGCCTGGTGTCGCTCAACCGGTCTCCGGAGTGGCGCCGCGCGAAAGTGAGACGCGGGACGCGACGGCAGCGTTTACGGTGGTTAAGCTGCCTGCGCCGCAAGTGGGTGGTAATGGGCGACGATTGACGGGAGCACGCAGTATCTTTAGCGACCCAACCGATCCCGTCCCGGATATCCTCGACCGTGGGCTCCTCGTCCGGCGCGCTCGTCTACGCCGTGCTCCGCACGGTCCTTGCCATCGCGTTCGTGTTTGCCGCCGCGTTCGGCGGCCGGCGCGCCTGGCCACTGGTGGGCCAGGCGGTCTCCGACGCGGCGTGTCTCGCCTGCATGATCGCCTACGTCGACGCCGAGCTCCGCCTTACGCTCGGCTGGCTGGCCCTGCCGCTCGTGCTGTACGTCGTCGGCTGGGAAGGATGGGGGGCGCTGCGCGCCGCCGGCAGCGACTCGAACTCGGCGGCGGACGGCGTGGGGACCGAGTTGCTGGACTGGCTCGGAGGGTTCTGGCGGCTGCTGTTTCGGATCTTGCTCGTGGTCCCGCCGGTCGGGGCTGGGATGTTTCTCGTGCTCGGCTTGCTCTATCCCGGCGGATGGGTGTTTCCCGACATGCCGGCCCCGTTTTCCTGCACGCCCGCGACGCTGGCGCGCGGTGATACACTCACGCTGCGCATGATCGGTGCCCACGGCGGCGAGCTCGGCGTCTTCACGCCGGCGCAAGGGTTTCTGTACGTCGTCGACTACGCGTCGCAGACAGCGCCTCCGGCGGATCGCTTCGAGTACCGCAACCGTTTCTCGCTCGCGACCGACCGGGCGACGGGGCGCGTGCTCCAGGGGGCGCCGCCGGGCTACCCAGCCGTGCCGATCTTCACCGACACGGGCACGTATCGGTTCCGGGTGAGTGACGCGGCGGAGGTCTCGGCGTCGCTGGGGTGCACGATTCGCTATACGGGCGATCGAAAGGCACCGTGAACGAAGACGAGCCTACGCGTTCGCGGCGGCCTGCCCCAACAGGCGTACAGCCGCCCGCAGCTGTTCGTCCGACAGGTACGGTGCCGGCCCGAGGCGCAGCAGGTCGCCGCGGGAGTCCGTCGCTACGCCGTCGTGGCGGAGCCGGCGGCTCAGCGCCTCGGCGCGCGGGCATCGGAGCGCCAGAAACCCCCCGATGTTCTCGATCGGGACCGACCGGTCTCGGCTCAGGACGGCGGGATCGACGTCTAGATCGTCGAACAGCTGCGCCAGGAGCCGGATCTGATGTTGGCTCACCTCGCGCAGCAGCGTCGGCGTGAGGTCGTGCCGCTCGAGGAACTCGAACACCGCTGCCCCCCGGTAGTGGCTGGTGGGGTCGTAGGTCGCACCGGCGAATCGATCGGGGCCGGGGCCGTATGGGACCTGACCCCCGACAGGCGCCGAGGGCAACAGCGCAAACTCACTGAACCACCCGGTGATCACGGGCCGCAGCGCACAGCTCGCGGGCACGCGCAGGAAGCAATTTCCTTCACCCAACTGGCAATACTTGTAGCCTCCGCCGACCACGAACGCGGCTCCGAGCCCTGCGGTGCGGAGCGAGAACGGCACCACGTTCAGCGCGTGATAGGCGTCCACCAGGAACTCCGCCCCGGCCCGTCGGCACGCCTCGAGCACATGGCCGAGGTCGGGCACCAGGTGGGCGTTGTCGTACAGGACGGCCGAGACGAGCACGGCCGCCGTGCGGTCGTCGACAGTGCGGGCAAGCCGTTCCGCGAGGGTGGCCGCTGGGAGGGCCGGGACTTTCGCGACAGCGATCCCTTCCTCAGCCAGGCGGTCGAGCTGGCGCCGGATCGTGTGAAATTCGGCCGTCGTGGTCACGAGACGGGGTCGCTGTCTGAGGGGAAGGGCCGAGAGCCAGCGCACGACCAGCTCGTGCGTGTTGGCGCCGAGCGCGATCGTCCCATCCGGATCGTCGAGCAGCCGCGCGAAGCCGCGTCGCACGCGCTCGGCCTGCGCGAACGCAAGCTCCCACTTCTCGTCCACGCACTCCGCGGCGTCGAGCCAGGCGCGTTGCTGGGCTGCGAAGCCCACGTCGGGCCAGGCCTGATGGGAGTGGCCCGTCAGGAGCAGACGCTCCGCGACCCGAAAGCGGCTGTAGTGCGGCGCGAGCGCGTTCGGGCTCGTGTACAACGCCGCTGGTTTCACGGCGCGCTCACAGCTCCGTGCGGATGGCCCAGAGGTCTGGGAAGGCAGGCTTGTTGAGCGTCGTCGCCAGGTACTCCGCCCCCGCGGTTCCTCCCGTGCCCGGTTTCGTCCCGACGGTACGCTGCACCATCTTCACGTGCCGGTACCTCCACTCCATGAACCCCTCGTCCAGGTCCACCAGGCGCTCGCACACGGAAGAGACGGCTGGGTTCGTCCGATAAACCTTGATCAAGATCTGCTGCACCTCGCGTGACGGCTCCGGCGGCTGCGTGACATCCCGGCCGAGCAGCGCCGGCGGGACGGGGTACTGGTTGTGCGCGAGATAGGTGAGCAAGGCGTCCCACAACGTGGGCTGGCGGTACCGGGCTTCGAGCCGCCGCCGGGGGTCGCTCCCCTCAGGATAGCGCGCGATGGCCGTGGGGCTCTTGGTCCCGAGGAGGAACTCGAGCTCGCGGAATTGGAACGACTGGAATCCGCTGCCGGACTCGAGGCGGTCTCGGAACGACAGGAACTCGAGCGGTGTCATGGTTTCGAGGACGTCGATCTGCGCCACCATGACCTTGAGCACGGTGAGGATGCGCTTCAGGGTGTGCAGGGCGCGCGACGTCTCGTTGCCGCGCAGCAGCGTCTCGAGGTAGCCGAGCTCGTGGAGCATCTCCTTGAACCACAGCTCATACACCTGATGGATGACGATAAAGAGCATCTCGTCGTGCTCCGGTCCTGCAGACCGCGGTTGCTGCAGGGACAAGAGCTCCTCGAGCTTGAGGTAGTCCGCGTAGGTCAATGGCATGCCGGGGTCCTGCGGCTCACGTGAACCGCGGCTTGTAGGAGTCGAGTGTGGCATAGGGGGGCGGCCAGGGAAGCGGCTGCCCCAGCTCGTGAGCGGCGTGGCGCGTCCAATAGGGGTCCCACAGGTGCGCGCGCGCCAGGACGCAGAGATCGGCGCGCCCCGCGGCGAGAATCGTGTTCACGTCGGTGAAGGATGAGATGTTGCCCACGGCCATCGTCGGAATCCCCGCTTCGTGGCGGATGCGGTCGGCGAACGGCGTCTGGAACTGGCGGCCGTAGACGGGCTTCGCGTCAGGCACGGTCTGGCCGGCCGAGACGTCCACGATGTCGCAGTGATGCGCCTTGAGGAGTGTGGCGATCTCGACGGCGTCGGCGGGCTCGGTGCCGGCCGGGGCCCAATCGACGGCTGAGACCCGCACGGAGATCGGCTTGTGCTGGGGCCATGCTGCGCGCACGGCATCGAACACCTCAAGAGGAAACCGCATCCGGTTCGCGAGCGACCCGCCGTATGCGTCGGTGCGGCGGTTCGTGAGCGGCGAGATGAAGCTCGCCAGCAGGTAGCCGTGCGCGAAGTGGATCTCGAGGATGTCGAACCCCGCCTCCTCCGCCATTCGCGCTGCCCGCACGAAGTCGTCGCGCACCGCCTCCATGTCGTGCCGGTCCATCGCCCGGGGCACCTGGCTATAGGGGAAGTAGGGGACCGGCGAAGCGGCGATGATGGGCCAGCCTTCGGGAAGCGGCTCATCCATCCCCTCCCACGCGAGGCGGGTCGAGCCCTTGCGGCCCGCGTGGCCGAGCTGGAGGCCGATTTTCGCGTAACTGTGGGTATGCACGAAGTCCACGATCCGCTTCCACGCCGGCACGTGCTCCGGTTTGTACATGCCGGTGCACCCCGGCGAGATGCGCCCCTCCCGCGAGACGTCGGTCATCTCCGTGAACACGAGGGCGGCGCCGCCGATCGCTCTCGCGCCCAGGTGCACGAGGTGCCAGTCGTTGGGCGTGCCGTCCTCGGCGCAGTACTGGCACATCGGCGACACGACGACCCGGTTCGCGAGCAGCAGGTCCCGCAGCCGGAACGGCGTGAACAGCGGTGGCGGAGGGGGGTGGCGCGGCACGTCCACGCCGCTCTGCTCCGCGGTGCTCGCGGCGAACCAGCGGTCCACCGCTGCGACGTACTGTGGATCCCGCAGCTTCAGGTTGTCGTGCGTGATCCGCAGACTCCGGGTCAGCAGGTTAAACGCGAACTGGATCGGCTCCAGGTCCATGTAGCGCTCGGTGTCCTCGAACCATTGCAGGCTGACCTGCGCTGCACGCTGCAGGCTCTCGACCGCGGGGCGCCGCTCCGCCTCGTACGCCGCCAACGCCGCAGGGACGTCGCGCCCCGTCGTGGCGTGGAGCGCCTGGGCCAGGGCCACGGCGTCCTCCATGGCGAGCTTCGTGCCCGATCCCACGGGCCAGTGCTCGGTCCGTAGCGTCCCGAAGCTGCGCCACACCGAGCGGTTCGTGAGCAGCCGGCGTCCCTCGAGCTCGTCCCGAAACAACGCCTCGCAGAACGCCAGCGTGGCGTGCTCGTCGGCGCGGTCCATCCCGGCAGCCCGCCAGGTCGCTTCCGTGGCCTCGACGATGAACGTCGAACGCTCGGGCTCGTACTGATACGCGTGGACGCGCCAGAGGCCGTGACGATCGCGCTTGAAATAGAAGGTGAACGCGCGGAAGGGGCGGGAGGTGCCGAGCCACACGTAGCGGTTGGGGCGCCAATCGACGGTCGGCTGGAACCGGTCGGCGAACTGCCGGCGCACGATACTGTTGAATCCGTCGGCGCCGACCACGAGGTCGGCGTCCAGGAAGGCGCGGACATCCTCGACCTCCCTGCCGACCTCGACGCACACGCCCACCGCTTCGGCGCGACGGCTCAGGATCGCGAGCAACGCCCGCCGCGACAGGCCGCTGAAGCCGTGACCGGTGGAGGTGACGACGGTGCCGTTGAAGTGGACGTCGATGTCGTCCCAATGATGAAACTGGCGTGCCATCTCCTCGTGGGTCGCGCGGTCCGCCTCGGCCAGATTGTCCTGGGTCGCGTCGGAGAAGACGACGCCGAACCCGAACGTCGCATCGAGGGGGTTCCGCTCAATCACCGTTACGTGGTGCGAGGCATCGGCCTTCTTCATTTGGATCGCGAAGTACAGCCCGGCCGGCCCGCCCCCGAGCACGACGACCCTCATGCGCCCGCCTGCTTGAGGAGCTGCCCCGCCACGATGAGGTGCTGGATCTCCGTCGTGCCCTCGTAGATCCGCAGCGCCCGGACCGCGCGGTACAGGCGGTCCACGGGGTGGGACGCGAGCACCCCGCGGCCCCCCAGGATCTGCACGGCGTCGTCCACGATCCGCTGGGCGGCCTCGGTCGCGAACGCCTTCGCCATCGCCGCCTCCAGCGTCACCCGCTCCGCGCCGCGGTCTTTTTCCCAGGCCGCGCGGTAGGTGAGTAGGCGCGCGGCGGTCAGGTCGGTCGCCATGCGCGCGAGCTTTTCCTGCACCAGTTGAAACTCGGCGAGCGCGCGGCCGAATTGCCGACGTCTCGTCGCGTGCTCCAACGCCTCCTGTAGCGCCCGCGCCCCCATCCCGCACGCCGCCGCGGCGACGGTCGCACGCAGGCGGTCGAGGGTGGCCAACCCGAGCTTGAACCCCTCGCCCTCGGCGCCGAGACGGTCGGACGCCGGCACGCGGCAGTCTTCGAACGCGATCTCGCCGAGTGGGTGCGGCGCCGAAAGCACCAGGGGGCGCACGAACTTGAGCCCGGGCGTGTCGGCTGCGACTACGAACGCCGAGATCCCCTTGTTGCCTTTGGCCCGGTCGGTGGAGGCGAACACGGTGTAAAAGTCCGCGATGCCGGCGTTTGAGATGAGGGTCTTGGTGCCGCTGAGGACGTAGTCCGCGCCGTCACGCCACGCGGTGGTCGCGATCGCTGCCGCGTCCGAGCCCGCCTCGGGCTCGGTCATCGCGAATGAAGCGATGGCCCGGCCCGCGAGCACGGCGGGAAGCCAGCGCTGCTTGAGCTGAGCATCGCCCGCCAGGAGGATCGGCACCGTGCCGAGGGCTTGGAGCGCGAACACCGCGTCAGCCAGGGGCGAGGCGCCGGCCAGGGTCTCACGCACCAGGCACGCCGCGCGCAGATCGAGCTCCCCGATCGACGCGAACCAGCCCGCCCGGCCGAGCCGCGCCACGAGATCGCGCGCTTGGGCGCGCGCGGCGGTGTCGTCGGCAGGCTCCGGGAGCGAAGCGATTTCCCGGGCCGCGTACGCCGTGATCCGCCCCGCCAGGGCGACGTGGGATTCGGTCAGGAAGGCGGAGACGACGGTCGAATCGGGCACGTTCAGACGAATTTGGGCTCGCGCTTCGTCTTGAAGGCGTCGTAGGCTTCACGGAAGTTGGGGCTGCGCATGCACTCGGCCTGCGCCTGCGCTTCCGCCTCGAGGGCGCTGGCGAGATCCATGTGGGCCTCGCGATTGAGCGCCTGCTTCGTGACCCCGAGCGCGGATGACGGCCCGCGCGCCAGCTGCTCGGCGAACCTGCGGGCTTCCTGCATCACGCTAGCCCCCGTGACGACCCGATTGTAGAGGCCGATCCGCAGGGCCGTCTGGGCATCGATGAAGTCGCCGGTCACAAGCAACTCAGTCGCGTGGCCGAGCCCGACGATGCGAGGCAGCAGCCACGCCGCTCCCATGTCGGCGCCCGACAGGCCGACCTTCGTGAACAGGAACGCAATCTTCGCCGACTCGGCGGCAACGCGCATGTCGCACGCCGCGGCGATGACGGCGCCCGCTCCCGCTACGGTGCCATTCAGCGCGCCGACGATGGGACGCCGGCATTGTCGCAGCGCGAGGATGAGATCGCACGTGAGGCGAGTGAACTCGAGCAGCCCTGCAGCGTCGCGTGCGAACAGCGCCCCGATGATGTCCTCCACGTCGCCGCCCGAGCAGAACGCCCGCCCGGCCCCGGTGATGATCACGGCCCGGACCCCCGGCTCGCCGTCCAGCGTGCGGAAGGCGTCGCGCAGCTCGCGGTAGACGTCAAAGGTCAGGGCGTTGAGTCGATCCGGACGATTGAGCGTGATGGTGGCAACGCCGGTGTGCGGGTCGTGCTGGTAGAGGAAGGACTCGGGCGCGAGCGGCATGCAGGAATCTCCGGTGTCGGTCAGGGAAGCACAGCCGTGGCCTCGATCTCCACGGTGGCGCGCGTGTCCGCGAGCGCTCGCACTTCCACGAGCGTCATGGCGGGATAGTGCCGCCCCATGAAGCGGCGGTGGACCTCGCCCAGCGGTTTGAGGCTCGCGAGGTACAGCTGCCGGTCGGTGACGTAGACCGTCATGCGACCGACGTGCTCGGGCCCCCCGCCGGCGGCGCGCACGACCTCCAGCACACGCTCGAGCGCGCCCGCCCACTGCTCGACCAGCCCCGCGCGGTCGGGGGCGGTCTGCCCGGCCACGAACAGCACCCGCCCGCCGGCCGACGCCA
>WNGP01002746.1_pt1 | contig 17845 bp, 19 predicted proteins | sample 5407671 | NCBI WGS metagenome assembly WNGP01 (sample SAMN13153381, study PRJNA577476) | soil metagenome | isolation source: 40 cm soil or saprolite under Garry oak tree replicate 2 | place: USA:California | collected 2016-06-15 | reverse complement strand
ATGATCGACGATGCGACCGCGAAAATAACGGTTGGTGCTGGTAAAGGGCTGTGCCTGGTAGGGCGCTTTCTTCTCGGCTACCTTACGCAACTGGCGCAGCACCGTGCCGCCTGGAAAAAGGCTGTACTGGCTCATCTCGGTGTAGGCTGCGCACGTTTCTTGCAAAGGACAGCGTACGCACTGCGGGTTGGCGCTGGTACAGATCGTCGCGCCCAGATCCATAAGCGCCTGGTTCCAGTTGTATGACTCGCCAGCTGGCATGACCGATTCTGCCAGCCTGAGCATCTGGTCGTTATTGATCTGCGCTTCAGGGTGTTCCAGCCCAAGAAAGATGCGGTGCAGCACACGATAGATGTTGGTATCAACGGTGGCAACCTGTTTGCGATAGGCGAAACAGGCAATCGCACCGGCAGTATAGCGGCCAATGCCCTTGAGCCGCAGCAACTCATCGATGGTATCGGGAATGCGCCCGTCATACTCGGCTATGACCTGGCGCGCGATCGACTGCAGGCGCACAGCCCGCGAATTGTAGCCCAGCGGTACCCATACTGAAATAACATCAGCGGTTGGAGCGGCGGCGAGATCAGCCAGAGTGGGAAAGGCGGTCAGAAATTGGTGGTACTTTGGCAGTACGCGGTCTACCTGTGTCTGCTGGAGCATAATCTCAGAAACGAGAATCGCATAGGCATTATCAGTAGCACGCCAGGGCAAATCGCGCTGGTGCTCCTGGTACCATTGCAGCAAACTAAAATGAACCCGCGCTACCACATCTGGCGCGGGTTGCGATAAAGCAGAAGAGGAAAGGGAGCGCTTACCCATGCAGCCTCAGGATGTCGCGCTCTGCGTCGCAGTAGATTCTTCAGATTCCTGCGTGCTATCGCTCGCCGAAGTCGAACCCCTGGCGCGCTTCTTGTACCTCAAAGAAAAAATAGTCTCCCCGCCTTCTTGCCAGCACGTTGCATCGGGCGCTGGGAGGTTTTCGCAGAGCACCCAATCGTTTGCATCTTTCAGCACATGCCCTTTGACACACTTGGCGTATGCAATATGGTCGTTTAGTTCGGGATCGCCCGGTCTAATCCTGGGTGAGGCGATCTTTGGCACGAAAAATTTACACCACGGCACGGTTAACTACCTTCCTTACATTCGATAAATTGATCCCCGGCAGAACGCCTTGTCCGCGCTCATTTTGCCTGGTACCGAATGTAATATAGCATATTCACCCAGATTTAACTAGTACTGCCAAACCCAAACCCCAGGGCAGGGGCAAGCCCAGCCCGTACCCTATACGGTGGTATTCGAGCGTCGTATAGGGTACGGGCTGGGCTTGCCCCCGCCCTGGTAGAAGTGAACAAGGACCAAACCCCCAATTACAGCGCCGCCAGACACCGCGCCTCGTCCAGCACATCCTGGTACATATCACGCACCTGGCTGGCTACACGTTTCCAGCTATACTCCAAAACAGACGGTCGTGCCGCCTGACTCATCTCTTCAAGTAAATCAGGCTGTTGCAGCAGCGTATCCAGTTTTTCCGCGAAGAAACCGCAGCAGCGCGGGACAAGATACCCCGTCTCTCCATTTCGCACAATAGTAGTCAGACCACCCGCGCGCGTAGCCACTACAGGCGTGCCGCAGGCCAGCGATTCGACGGCAGCCAGCCCGAAACTCTCGTGGTACGAGGGTATCACCGTCACATCCGTCGCGCTGTAGAGCAGTGGAAGTTCCTGCTGCGGGCGGGCGCCCAGAAAGTGAACGCGTTTGCTGATGCGTAGGTCAGTCGCAAGCTGGCGTAGTTCTTGTATCTCAGCGTCCCCCGCTCCTTTCCCCCCATCTTCCCTGTTTCCCCCGGCAATCATCACCTGCGCCTTCTCCTTCATCATGGACGCCGCTCGCAGTAGCACATCTGGCCCCTTGAACGGGTCAAGCCTGCCGGCAAATAGCAGAATAGGCGCATCTTGCTTCCAGACCAGCTCATCGCGTGCCCTCGCGCGATCATGAGGCACGAAGCGTTGCAGATCAACCCCGCAGGGAATAACCTCTACCTGGCGCGGGGTTGCACCGCAGTGACGAATAATCTGTGTGCGTTCCTCAGCCGTTGAAGCGATGATGCGGTCAGCCTGTTGAATGAGCTGTCGTTCCATTTCGAGACGCGGCGGCGGCTCAGTAGCATCGGGTTTTGCCAGTTGCTTCAGATGCGCCAGTGTATGGAACATCGTGATGTGCGGAACTCGCCAGCGCTGTGCCAGTTGCATAGCGACCACTCCCGCGAGCCAGTAATGACTGTGCAGGATATCATATTGCTTGCCCGTCCGCATACGAAATTCCTCGATTTGCTGCGCGAAAGCGGGCAGGTAACGATAAAGCTCATCTTTATGAATGGGAGTCGGCGGCCCGGCAGAAATGTGGATGACGCGCACGCGCGGGCTGATCAGTACAATCTGTGGTGTATTTTCGTTTGTGCGCCGGGTGAAGATATCAATGCTAAACTGGGATTGACCCAGTTCGCGCGCCAGTTGGTGAATGTAAACGTTCATGCCGCCCGCGTCTCTGGTCCGTCCCGGCATATCCAATGGGGACGTATGGACGCTGAGCATGGCAATAGAATAACTCATACTAGATATATGCTCCTCTTCTTGGATTGTGCCTAACGTTCATTGTAGATGCGTGGCCAGCGTCCTTCGCTCACAAGTTTGTTGTGTTCAAACATTGGCATGCTCCTTTCTATTCATCACTCTTTTGAACAACATAATCGATACAATTATTCTCATGCTGCGCCCTACAACCTCAGGGCCTCCCTTTCTTCTCGCGCTTGCGCAGGTCATTGATAGCATCGTACATCTGGTGCATACCAACGCCTCCCGACTGCGATAGCTCTTCCAGGCACTCGGTGCGCAGCTTGAGCGCTTTGGCAAACGCGGCGGGTGTCATACATGCCCATTGCGCCAGTTCGTCCAGGATGGGCTGGTCGGCGTGTTCGAAGGTATCGTCAAATTCGTTCCAGAGGGAGAGCGGCAGCGGTACCACCGTATCCGGTTGTTTGGCATCAGCGTGCGCTTGCAGGAAGTGTGTCGTCAGCCAGCGGCGGCGCAGGGGATAGATATGCCCAACGACTCCAATATTGACCACCAGACCCAGACGGCGCACATCCTCGGCGGGTAATCGTAGATCATGCTGGTACATATACAACACATCGTCGATGGTATCGGCATGCACGCTCGTCGCAATATGGTAGCCTCTGGCAGGCAGCGTGAGGTAGCGGCGTGCCACACGCCCCCACATATAAATGGGAAGGTGATCACTGACCTCGTTGCACAGCGCGTAGGTGTGGTCAGGTTCGATATCGGGCAGCTGCATAAACGCGAAATCCTCGTACATGCCGGACATATACGCTAACGCCGAATCTTCAGGCACAAACTGCAAGAGCGCATTGAGCGTCGTCGTCTTTCCTATGCCCGGCTGTGGATCGGTGGGACCTGCTATCGTCAGCGAAGCCCCGTGTTCTAAGAGCAGCCAGATCAGCGCGGCGGTCTGCGCGTCAACGCTGCGCACAGCGATAATCTGCGCCATCGACAACGGTCGCCTTGAATCATAATGCCACCAGAGACGTTCTCTGGGATCACGTGGATCAAACATAGAAGCGTTCCCTTCCACACGCTAACTTGGAACTATGTTTTTTGCTCTCCCTCCCGTTGACCCTCAGCGTTCGCAGATTCGGGTTCAGGAGTGGGCGGTTTCAACCATCCAGGCTTGGGACTCCAACCAATAGCAATGATGCGGGGCCGCCCTTCATCTCGCAATTCAACCAGGCTGACCGAGGCATTGTCGATCATAAGGCTCCCGGCTCGTCCTGCCTCCAATCCCGTATAATAGGCGAGCAGCAGCTTGATCACATCGGCATGGGTTGCGAACGCCGGGTACTTGCCAATCGTCTCATTTGCAAGCCAGCGTTCAACGGCAGCCACCGCTCGTTCCTGCACCTGGGGAAACGTTTCAACATCGGGGGGCGCAACGGTCGGATCCTTCACAAAGGCCTTCCATTCAGGATCGTTCTTACCGAGTTCGTCATGCCTTTGCCCGGCCCAGTGACCTACATCAATATCCATCAGGCCAGGCTCAAGCTGAATAGGCAACTCACGAGCTCGCGCCAGAATATCAGCAGTTTCAAGTGCGCGTTCCAATGGACTGCTAATAATGGCGCTGATTGGAAAAACGGCTAACGCATCGGCCAGTCGCGCAGCCTGATCTCGTCCAGTATCATTAAGCATGACCCCCGGCAATTGACCGGGAAGGCGTTGTTCAACATTCCACGTAGTTTGCCCATGCCGAATAAGAAGCAGGGTTTGTTTCATACCAGTCTTTATACTTTCCTCTAAAACAGCTTTTTGAAACCCAAGTCGCCATATCCGCCACCTCCACCCATAATAACGCCATCCCGCGCTCAGGTAAATCCACAACACCAACATCCACCCACGTACCACACCGGTCAGCCTTTCAAGAAAACCTTTCCTACGCGATCCCATTTCTTAAACCCAACACAAAGCGATAACACCTCGATAATCGCATTGGGGTACCCCTTGAAGATATCTCGACCAACCAATGTGTTTTAATTGTATCAGGGGACATGCCAGAGGTGCAAGCGACAGCTTTTTAAGGAAGACGGAAACGAATTCCTCGCGTGGAATACGTGCAAAAGCCTGGGCCAGACGTGTACTGCGAATGGCTCCTTTTTTTTGGAGTTGCTCAACAAGCCGTTGGCGATACCTTTCGCTTAGCGAAGTCAGGCGCGATGTTTTCATATTCGCGCATCACGCTGGCGTAATACTTCTGCAACTGGCTCTACATGTGGATCGATCGTTTGTGTGAGCGTGACAATGGTTTTTTTCTGGCCCAAGAAACCTACTCCTCGTCATCCTTGGTCCCTGAATCAGCGAGAAGGCCGGTCTGGGGATCGCTCCCATCATCCGTCTCATCCGCGTCTTCCATGGTGTCATCCCGTTCTACCCCGTCGTCATTCGTTCGGTAGGGTGTTTCTGCCCCTGCCGTTGGGTCGGTAAGCAAGGGAAATGAACCGGAGGCATGGCTACGATATCGCCAGATAAATGGAACAAGCCGTTTTGGAAGCAACCGTACACCTGGCCCAGCTACAGTTCTATGCATAGGTAGCTCCTCTCGTGAGACATCTGTACTCAAAGGTGGTTCAAGCAAGACGATACAAGCAGAGTTCTTTCTCCTGAGTATACTGCAAATGCTCGCGTTTATCAACGCAAGGCAATTGAACTTCGGTAGATCTACCCAGGCCGAATAGGAATTTCTACTCTGTTTTCACTGCCTATGGCTATTCGCCTTACTTCGTAGTGTATCATGAAAGAAACGTCATCTAGAGAAGCAGGAGCCAGACATGCAATTTTACGCACTTATTGAAGAATGGCCTGACGAATGTATGGCCTTATTTCGCGAATTACCGGGATGTTATTGTTCCGTGCCAACCTATCAAGAAATGATGAAGGCCGTTCCTGGCGCCGTTGCCGATTATTTAAAGTGGGTCAAAGCCAATGATATCACCATCATTGAAGAGTTCGATGGTCAAATAGAGATCGTTGAAAAAGAGCGTATTGTGGTGAAAGAGGGGGGAGCGGGCCCTCGTTTTGAAGCCGACCTTGCTCCACCTGATGACATCGAAATTGATAAAGCGCTCAATGTCGCTGCCACGGTCCGCGCGGCATTACTCGAACTCTACGAGCAGGTTTCGCCCGAACGCCGGCAACGCCGCCTCGCTCCGGATTCCTGGTCGCTCACCGAACATATGCTGCACCTGTTAGAAGCCGAAGGCTGGTACGTGTCACGTTTGTCTGAGCAACCCATTGAACCAACCATCGATGCAAATGCCGATATTGCCATGATATTTTTCGATCATGCCATGGACTACGAACTTTTTCTGCGCGGATTATCACCTGAACAACGCAGCCAGGTCTTCACTCATGACGGCGCCGAGTGGACCGCCGCGAAGGTTTTACGACGCATGACCGAGCATTTGCGTGAGCATTATCCCTGGATGGTCGAAATAGCGAAAGAGGTCAAGAAATAGGATAGGTTCCCCAGGAAACAGCTCCAATATTGACCAGGTAAAGGACATCAACAGAACCGGCTATGCGGAGATAATCATAGCAGATCAAGAAGAGAGAGCGTGTAAAAATGATGCAACAATCTGTTCTGTCTCTTGTGGACTTTGCGTTTCCATAAGTTGCATTCGTAATTCCTGCGCTCCCGGAAAACCACTTGCGTACACTTTAAAAAATTTACGCAGTATCGGAAAATGCTTTGTATTTCCCCAGGTGTCCTGCCAAAGCCGCATATGCTCAAGCAACAGGTGCATTTTTTCTTCCGGTGTTTTATCACTTAACGTAATATTTCCTGAAAAGAGGAATGGGTTATCAAAAATGCCTCTTCCTATCATGGCTCCGTCTGCACCGGCCTCTGCAACTTTTTGTTTCGCATCGCTAAGTGATTTCACATCCCCGTTTCCTATAATCAGCGTCGTACTTTGCATTGCATTTCTCATGTCAACCACTGTTTTCAGCTTGTCCCAGTGTGCCGGGACTTTGGACATTTCAGAAACGGTACGCGCATGAACGGTCAGCACAGCCGGTTTTTGTTCAAGGACAAAGGTAATCCAACTAAAGTCAATTGCCCGAAAACCAAGTCGTGTTTTGACGCTGACGGGTATGAGACCTGCGGCACCTTCTTTTGTCGCGTCAATAATCTCTTTAGCAAGCGGTCTGTTATTAATAAGTCCAGAACAGGCACCTTTTTGCATGACGCCAGACGCGGGGCAGCCCATATTCAGGTCAATGCCATCAAAACCCATCTCGATCAGTTTTTTTGCCGCTTTGAAGAAATTTTCAGGACGAGTTCCCCATATCTGGGCGACTAAAGGCCGTTCTGCTTCGGTATATCGAAGCCGTTGGGTAACAGGCCGTTCTCCTTTTGAGAACATCCCTTCAACATTGGTAAATTCAGTAAAAAAAACAGCAGGTTTACCACATCGGGCAATAACTTGCCTGAGTACGGTATCCGTCACATCTTCCATAGGTGCCAGGATAAAAATGGGTTTGTTTAACTCGTTCCAGAAATTTTTCATGTGAAGATTGTACACACTTCATGTTTGGCTAAAGAAGAGCTTAGATCATCTCATCCATCGACGCTAACCCGATAACAGGTTGTTGCTGGGTATCCCAAAAAGAAGGATATCTTATAGCCAGAATATTATACCATCACATACAAGTAGGGGCGCGATTTATCGCGCCCACCAGATTTATCGAGCCCTCCAGTTGTAAAGGCGTCTTTTCCTGCCTTCGCAGTCATCCTGGCTCCCGACTACCTACGACACATTCCAGCTTCCTGAAGCACCGTTAGAGATCGAGTAATTGCCTGTCCAACCAGTAGGGCTGTTAGGCTGGGTGCTTGTAAATGACACCGTTACATTATTGCCATTCCCATCAACTGCGCTGATAGAGAACGTGATATTCCCATTTTGATCGACCGTACCATCAGTGATATTGAAGTTACTAGAGCCGCTCGTTCCTTGCAGCGTACATGATCCGGTCCAACTCTGCTGATTTTGCTGAGCAATGGTAAGGCTCATCGGATTGGTGGTACTGCTCGTAGAATCTTGATACGTCCCAGAATATGACCCCTGAACATTTGCAATGGTCGGTTGAGCAGATTGCGTTGCTTGCGCATTCTGCGTCGCCTGCGCATCAATGGTTGACTGAGCATCAATAGTTGCTTGCGCCTGCTGGTTTGCTTGTGCTGTGGCTGTCGCCTGCGCATTATTTTGATTACTATTATTTACGGAAACTCCCACTATGATTCCCCCAATGATCAAGAGAAGCGCCAGGCCAGCCAGCACATATCTCATGTTCCTGTTTGGGCCAGGACTGGGACTGGATCCAGGGCGTGGCGTGGGTAGTGGTGGTGGCGGAGGTGGTGGCGTCTGCATCGTAGGTACCTGTAGCGAGACGAAAACCGATGGCCCATTCTGCCTGGGAATATTGATAACCTGCCCTGAGTAGGCTCCTGGTGGCACTGATACAGGCAATTGTTCGCCCGATGGCAGAGTAATAGTGCGATAGGTACCTCTACTCGCCTCTTCAGGCGAAATCATGAGTGTCTGGTAGAAAGGAGCATATTCGGTTTTGGGTATCTCTGCCCGTTCGGTCTTAGGTACCGGTGCTTGTAACGCCTGGTGGTATGCCTCCGCGAAGGCCATCACACTCGGAAAGCGCTCGCTCGGATTTTTTGCCATGGCTCGCAGCAAAACATTATCAATTGAGGGTGGGATGTTGGGATTGATAGTGCTCGGCGGCTGCGGCTGCATGTATCGATGCTGGTGCCATAATTGCTCAAATCTCGTACCCTTGAAAGGAGCTTGACCCGTCAGGAACTTGTAAATCATCGCCGCCAGCGCGTACTGATCGGTTGCAAAAACGGGACTTCCTTCCCACTGTTCGGGTGCCATATATTCCAGGCTGCCGCGCACAGTCTGGCTCATGCCGGTTGTTGCCGTTAATTTAGCAACGCCAAAGTCCGCAAGTTGCAGGTTCAACTTGCTTGCATCGTCGGCGCGGTAACGAACCAGAAAATTAGACGGCTTGACATCCAGGTGGATGACTCCCTGATCGTGCGCGTACTGGAGAGCTTCAGCCGCCTGTCGCAAGATGTAATCGACTTCCTGTGGAGATAAGATCGTTTTACCACGCGTCTGCATCCAATCGGTTAATGATTTCTCCTGGCAATACGGCATCACCATGTACATCAAAGGAATCCCATCCAGGGTTGCCTCACCAAACCTGTAAAGAGGCAATATGTAGGGATGATTAAGACGTGCAATGGCTGTCGCCTCGCGCCGGAAGAGTTTTGTGACCTTCTGCGCATCCTCACTATCTGGATACCGGATAGCTTCGGGCCGAATAACTTTGATCGCTACTTGCCGGTTAAGAGATACCTCATCCGCCAGGTAGATTTCCCCCATCCCACCACTCGCGAAAAGACTTTCAATCCGGTAATCATCGAGTCGTTGTCCAGGTTGTAGCATCGCTCGCTCCGTCTTGTATTGTATAAAAACGTCTAGTATTGAATAAAAATAAGAATTCCATGTAGCTTTAGCCCATCGACATTATAATATTTAACGAGAATTTAATCAACTATGTTACGAGGATGTTTATAGTCATTTTAATATGTCAAATCATGAGTATGTTCCCAAAGTATTGGATTCAAGAACAATTGTTGATAGTGAGTATTCATGGGCTTATAATATGAATCTGAATATAGGTAGCATCGTCTGGTCAGAGATGCGAGATGAATGCTAAAAAAGAGGTTATTATGCCGCGTATCAGTCAGTTTTTTGGCATCTTGATCTACATGTACTATAATGACTATATGCCGCCTCATTTCCATGCGAAGTGGGCCGAACATGAGGCTATTATTGTTATAGGTACAACAAGAATTTATGCTGGGAGTCTCCCCAAATCACAGCTTGACTTAGTTCTAAGATGGGCTGCGTTACATAATGAGGAGTTGATGCGTAACTGGGAACTTGCCAGGAAAGGTAAGTCATTAAATCCGATAGCTCCTTTAGTAGAAAAGTGAGATAAAGTATGACAAAGGTCTTAGTACGAGTCCAGAGCATTGAACCTCGTGAGGGATTCACAGTCAACGTCCGTTTTACAGATGGTTCAAGCCGGATAGTTGACCTTGCTCCTTATCTTCGAGGCCCTATTTTTGAGCCAATTCGAAGTGATCCAGCGTTGTTTCGCTCTATGCAGGTTGAGGAAGGTACTATAGCATGGCCCAATGGAGCGGATATTGACCCTGATGTTCTATACGCTGGTCTCACTCCTGCCTGGGCTATTTCCGATCAGGCTTCTGAGGGAGAAGATCAATTATTGTAGATAACCAGCAGCAGCATAAGCTTTTAGAGATAAGAGCATTTTAAGAGATTTTCGGGAAAGGCTGTAATTATTTTATGTCAGGCACAAAAACAGAACGCCAGGTACAGATGCCATCGGCAACTGATCTGTATAATATCGACCGCCTGCTCAGCGAAGAAGAACGCATGGTACGCGATACCGTGCGCAAATTCGTGAACGACCGCGTACTGCCCATCATCGGCGAGCATTTCGAGGCTGGCACGTTCCCGCGCGAACTGATCCCGGAAATCGCCGAACTTGGCCTGCTAGGCATGCATCTCGAAGGCTACGGCTGCGCGGGCCTGAGCGCCGTGTGCTATGGCCTGGCATGCCAGGAGTTAGAAGCTGGCGATAGCGGCCTGCGTTCATTCGTCTCGGTGCAGGGATCGCTGGCCATGTTCCCCATCTACGCTTTTGGCTCAGAAGAGCAGAAACAACACTGGCTGCCGCGCATGGCACGCGGCGAAGTCATTGGCTGCTTCGGGCTGACCGAGCCTGATTCCGGCAGTGACCCCAGCAGCATGCGCACCACGGCGCGTCGTGAGGGCGACTCCTACATCTTGAACGGCACGAAAATGTGGATCACCAACGGCGGGATTGCCGATCTCGCGGTCGTGTGGGCAAAAACGGATGAAGGCATTCGCGGCTTCCTGGTAGAGCGCGGCACCCCCGGCTTCACCACCAGCGATGTCCATCACAAACTCTCATTGCGCGCCTCAATCACCTCAGAACTGCACTTTGAAGAGTGCCGCATTCCCGCCGGGAATGTATTGCCGGAAGTGCGTGGATTACGCGGCCCGCTTTCCTGCCTGAACGAAGCGCGCTATGGTATCGCCTGGGGCGCGACGGGCGCGGCCCGCGCGTGCTACGAAGTCGCGCTCAACTATGCCAAAACCCGCGTCCAGTTTGATCGCCCCATCGGCAGTTTCCAACTCGTCCAGCAAAAGCTGGCAATCATGGCGACGGAGCTGGTCAAAGCCCAACTGCTCGCCTTGCAGCTTGGCAGGCTCAAGGACGAGGGACTTTTGCACCCCGTGCAGATTTCTGTAGCCAAGCGCAACAATGTGCGTGAAGCCTTGAAGACGGCGCGGGAAGCGCGTTCAGTGCTTGGTGCGAACGGCATCACCCTCGAATATCCCATCAGCCGTCACTCTAATAACCTGGAATCGGTCTACACCTACGAGGGCACGGACGATATCCACACGCTCATTATCGGGCAAGCGATTACGGGGCTGAACGCGTTCTCCTGAGATCAGTTGACCTGCGTCGTAAAGACCACCAGTCGTTGATCGTAGCCGTTCCCTGTCCAGACTCCGCTACAGGTAATCAGATTAAGATGATGTCCTGTAGTGGGGCCAAAAACAGCGTTGAAGGCATCCTGGCCGGGGTAGTTGGCAGGATAGGTCACAACACGATCTACCGCGTAGTGTACAACGCTCCCATCATACGTCACCACAGAGACCGTATCACCCGGTCGCAGGCTGCCAAGCCCCCAGAACACAGCCGGGTCGCCGCTCACACGATCAATATGCCCCGCAATGACCACATTCCCCGCCTGCCCAGGTGCGGCCCCCAGCTTATACCAGAACACGCTCGTCCAGTAAGGCGAATTGTAGGCATTCGATCTGGGTGCATCCATCGCCCCCGATGCCGTTTGCCCCACACTCATCACAGGCGCATCGATACCCAGGAGCGGCACACGCAGCCGCGTGGGCTGCTCCGACGAAGTGGTTGGCGAGCTGCCCGTCACGTAATGGATATAATTGTAGATAGCAACGCTCGCCAGGAGAAGAAGTGCCAGCAAAAGCAAGAGCGACAGCTTTTTCATCTGATTATCAACCTGATAAACGAAATCAACCTGTTAGTGTCTTCATCCATTCAATTGAAAGACCATTATCGCGTCCTGGTAAGATTTTGTTCCCCGTAATATGTTAACAGACAGTAGTCTAACATATGGGTCTCAGTACAGACAAGCATCAAAATAGTGCTATAACCACGCTATTCGATTGGCAAGCACATTACTTTGAAGCCATCGTCACCCCTGGAGTGCGCTGCTCCCGCATCAGCCACACATAGCTATCCTCCAGGCTTGGCTCCGTTGCTACAGCCCCATCTTCATCCGGCGCGGCCAGTTCTCCGACGAGCCGGTATTGCACCGAAGTACCCATGTGCAGCGTCGAAACGATGGTGAAATCTCCCTGGGGTTTCGCTCCACTGGTTGTCACTATCCATACTTTACCACGCGCTTCACCCACCAGGTCCATCGTCGTCCCTTGAAAGACGACGCGCCCCTGCTTCAGGATGGCGAGATTGCGGCAGGTTTGCGCGATATCCTCCACAATATGCGTGGAGAGCAGCACGGTTCGATCTCCGCCTAACTCTGACAGCAGGTTGCGGAAATGGATACGCTCTTCCGGGTCCAGTCCCGCGGTTGGCTCATCGACGATCAGCAGCCTGGGATCATTGAGCAGCGCCTGGGCGATGCCGATGCGCCTTTTCATGCCGCCCGAATAGGTCTTGAGTTTGCGATTTGCTGCTGAGGTCAAGGATACAACTTCTAACAGTTCGTTCACGCGACGTTGGCGCGCTTTGCGATCATCCATCCCCTTGAGGATGCCAATGTAATCAAGGAACTCGCGTGCGTTCAGGTCAGGATAGACGCCTAAATCCTGCGGTAAGTAACCCAGTATGCGCTTCACTGCGGTACGTCCATGCTCTGTATTGCAATCATACTCCCCGATGTACAGGTCGCCGCTGGTGGGGCGCAAAATGCCCGCCATAATGCGCATCAGTGTCGTTTTTCCCGCGCCGTTGGGGCCTAATAATCCGAACATGCCGCCTGGAATGTTCATATCAACCGTATCCAGCGCGTGCACACCGCCTCGATACACTTTATGAAGTCCGCCGATTTCGATTTTCATTGCATACCTACCTTCCTACTTCTTATAGCCATAAGGTCATCGATAAATTATTTGCGCGACTGTTCCCACTTGAGACAGTAGTAGAACAGCACCATAACCAGTAGAGGAACAATGAGCAGGACGAACAGGCTGGCGAGTCCTTCAAAAGGAGTTGCGCCCCTCAGCCAGGGCATGGGGGCAACGCCGAAAATACCGGCGCAGATGAAGCCGCCTATGGGTGTGAGAATAGTTCCGGTGAGCGTGGGAAGGCCCGCATTTGGGCTGAGCATATTGCCCCAGAACCAGTATCCCACGAAGAGAAACTGGTACAATGGTATCCACAAGACAGAGGTGCAGAAGAGCGTAAAGGCCGCGATGAAAAGGATGCCTGGAACGACGATGACTGCATAGCTGACAAATGCGATAGGAAAAATCAGCAAGGTCTGCTTATAGAAAGCCAGGATACCGATGATAATGCAATAAATAAGAAAAGCGGGAACAATGGAGGCCAGCACGCTGCCGAAGTATTTACCCGCCAGCCGGGTATGCAATGCTCCCGGCGTCGTCTCAAACAATTCGTCTACCTTAGAGCTTCTATCGCGTGGAAAACGATCAGCCAGGAACACGCCGATACCAATGGCGGGCAGCCAGTTGAGTTGCAGTGTAACAGCAGCAACAAGCTGAACTAATGGCAGTGTGGCGATGCTTCTTTCCGGGTTGTGTAATGCAGTGAATGCATTGCTAAGGAGCAGTAAGGTGAAACCGGCAAAGGCGATCCACAGAGACTTCCGCCGAATCTGCATTTTGAATTCGTAGCGGAATACACCCAAGAAGATAGATAGTTGCTCTCTCATTCTTCACTGGCTCCTTTCAGCAATCCCTCTGGATATCGTGGGAGCAGCCAGCCCAGGAGCAGTAATACCACGCCCGTTCCAACTATTTCAATGCGCGTGAAGAGCCATTCATAGCGCAATCGGTCAAAGATCAAAGTCCCCTCCATACCTCTCTCATAGGTAGCGGTTGTTTGTGTCGGCTATGAATTGGATAGCCTGGGTTGTCGTGGCGCGTAATAGATCGCGAAAGCCAGCAGTATGAACGCCAGTATCAAGGTAAAAGGTGTAGTCTGTCCTATGTTCATGCGCAGGAATTGCAGCACCGGAGCCGTTCGCTCAGGCGATGAGAATATGGCCTGCAAAACCTCGATAATCAAGGATGCCGCCACACCGAAGACGGAGCCGAGTGTGACCGAGACCGTCAGGCTGATCGATGCCAGTAAGAGCATCGGCCCAAGCCAGAGTTGCACAAAATCCCATAGGTTGCCACCGAGCGTGAAGGCAATAATGGCAGATGTAATGGCCGTCAGTAGAAAGTTAAAGCCGATTACCAGCAGCATGCGGCAGATCATGATGATACGTATCGATGTCGGCGTTGCTAAAATGATTTCATATCCGGCATCCTGTTCGGCCTGGTAAATGAAGGCGATTCCGGTCGCGGCGGTCACGGTCGAGAAGAATGCCAGCACAGTTTCGACATTTTGCAAATGATGTCGTAAATCCGCACCGCTGAACGCAATCAGCACCAGCATGAGGATTACCTGGTTCATAATGTTCAGTGAAGGAAGTGGCGCGGATGCGACGACAGCTTGCGCGGTGCCCTGCACGGCCTGCCAGGAAGAGAGTTCGAGTCGGCATACCTCGCAGCGCGCAAGATGCGCCCGCACACGTTCGATGTTTGTGATTTCAAGCCGACCGTTCAAATAAGCTGGCAGGAGGTCGAGGATATGCTCGTCGTAGTGTGAAAGTTGGTATGTCATCGGTTTGCTTCCTCCCGCCCATCGAGCTGCGCTCGCAGCGCTCGCCTGGCATTGCTCAAGCGGCTCTTGACTGTACCCACAGGCACCTCAAGAATGGTTGCCGTCTCCTGGTAAGAGAGTTCTTGCACAAATGTCAAGACCAGTACCTCGCGATGGAGCGGAGCAAGTTGTCGAAATGCTGCCGCCAGTTCATCGCGCGCGAAACTGGCAAGCGTCCATGCTTCGGGTTCGGGATCAGTAGCCACCAGTCCTTCCATCTCGGTTTCGTCGGCCAGGGGCAGTCTGCGCTGGCGCAGCGTGTTGTGTGCCTGTCGGCGCGCGATACCTATCAACCATGTCCGCACGCTTGATCGCCCCTCAAAACTCTGGGCGCTTTTCCACACAGCCACCAGCGTATCCTGCAAAATCTCTTCTGCCAGCCCGCGGTCCGGCGTAAGTTGCAGTAAATAGTTGAAGAGCGTGCGCTGGTAGCATGCATAGAGTTCAGCCAGGGCATCCCGGTCTCCGATAGCGATACGCCTGATGACCTGCCTTTCATCGGCAACTGGCTGGATATGCTGTATCTGCATACTCATCCAGCCGCTCTCCCGTACCAGTGTGAACTCCACGTTCCGTAGCTCTCTTCTCTCCAGGACATGCTCAAGCCGTCTTCTTTCTAACTATGAGTAGCAACACATGACAAAATTGTTCACATACTCGCAGCTTGTTCCAGGTGGTGTCGGGTTTTGATGATGCTGTCTATCTATACGGTTTAACAGAGTTGAAGTTGGGAGAAACGAAGAGGATATAGCAACAATGGGGAATAAGCAGAGAAAAGGGCGCGGATGGACGTATCCGCGCCTATTCAGGTTTACTCTGGTCATCACTTACACGTTGGTGGTGCAGGCCCCAGTTCTAGATTGTTGCCATTACTACTATAATTGGTGATATCCCAGTTGCCGTCGCTATCCTTGTGGATCGTTAACGTCATCTGGTACGTTTTTGTAAGCTTGCTGCGTGTGATATCGTACGTGTACGACTGTGTGTTATTATCAGACGACGTCGTCGCGCTCCCCTGCACCTCGTTAAAATCGGTCACTAACCCATAGCAATGATCGTCTTGCAGCGCCATCTGCTTAAAGTCCTCCGGCCGCAGCGTAACGGTAATCGTCGCATCCAGGTCTTTGTAGGCCTGGTCGTAGTTCTGACTCTTCAGGTTCAGCAAAAAATCGGTCGCGGTATTCGCGGCTCCTGAGCTTTGTCCTACTCCGATGAAGAGGTTTGTTAGCCCATAAGCAATCACAAAGGTGATGATCCCACAGATAACCAGTATCCCTCCAAATATCAACAGGCGTCGCCGCCAGGTTTTGGGAGGTTTTGTCTGCCTTTGCGGACGACCTACCCGCTGCACGGCGGGCGGCGTATCAAGTTTCGCCATACCGGGGGGACGCCTGGGCACGGCTCGCTGTTTGCCGGTGCCGTTGAGCGCCGCGTGGGAGTCGCTGGAGGTTCGATCCCAGGGCTCTTTTCCTTCTTTTCCCTGGCCTTGTCGTCCTTGCATAGTATGCTTCCTCCTCAAGTAGGAACAGACATCATCTCGTTGCTTCGCAGAACCGAGCAGATGATATAAAGGCGTCTCTCGTTAGAGATTCAACAATACAATGCCTACGATTTTCGCATGCGCTTGTTGTAATTGTTCTTGTGCCCGTTTCGCATGCGCTTGCGTTGTACGATTGACAATGACAGTAAGCGCTGTGTAATCCACCAGCGCGCCGATCAATAAAGCATCAGCCCCGGCTAAGACCGGAGGGCTATGAAAAATAACGATGCCCGTCTTGTTTTCTGCTTCGTTCGGAAGCTTACAAAGACACTGCACAACCACTTCCAGGCGGGAAGAGAGCAATGATGCTGCTTGCCCCTTTGCTGTGCCTGCCCCCAGTACTCGCAGTCCGGGAATGAACGTACTTTGTAAGGAAGCAGCGATTCTCTCAGACGTAATCAATTCATCCGCCAGCAAGTCGCTCAGTCCAGTCGGCTTTTCCAGTCCGAATCGTTGCTGAAATTGCGGCTCGCGCAGGTTGGCATCCACTAAAATGGTTGGTGTGCCGCTCTGAGCCGCTACTATCGCCAGGTTTGCCGTCACAGCCCCAAAATCGCCATACGCTGATGGGGTCGTTACCAGCAGTGAATGTGCCTGCGCGTGTTTGTCGGAATCACTCTCCCAATGAAAGCGAATATTCGCGAACAGTGTACGTAATGCTTCAGTATACGCAGAATTTGTATCATAGTCCGTTAGCAGCGTATGTTGTTCTTGTGAGCGATTACCCATGAGGTAGTTCCCTCTCTTTAAGTATCGATCTTTATGTATGTAGTTGAAAAGTTATTGAATAAGCTGTTAAACAGACAGAGATCACGAAGGACAATCTTTACGATGTCCTTCGTACTATAACCACCATCTGAGAACCCTGTCAAGCTCACTCGTACCATTGGGGGGAGATCGCCCGTTTAACGTCCTCCTGGCACTGGTGCGCGCGGTACCTCTCCCAAAATGGGCAGTTTCAGCAAATGCGCTACCTGATCTTTACTACGAATCCGGTCATCGAGGTAATCCAGCAGAAATGTCAGCGCGATACCTAAGGCGAGTGCGACCAGGAGAAGCACAATGTACAATATCAGTTTGTTATTGGCCGTGCCAGCTACAGTGGTCGCATCGGTAGCATTGCTGATGACACGCGCGGCCACCGCTGGTTGCTCAAATGTGTTGGTAGAAGAGCTATGCGCCGGATCATTGGAGACTACGTAGTCGAGAAAATTTCCAAGCTGTGACACACTTACCTCGCCAACAGCGTTGGCGATGGCCCATGCTCCATCAGGTGAACTCCAGGTGGTGGTGATCGTCACAAGACTATGCACGCGTGTCGCGATAAGTGATGACCCAATCGCGCCCGCGTTCTGCCAGTCACCGAGGTCGGGGTTAGCGCCAAAGCGTTGTGCGAGGGCGTTCATATCCCGGCCGATTTGATTTGAAATAGCTGTATCAAACTCGCGTGTAGTCAGGATTGGCCCGGTCACAAACGCATCGGCAAGCGCCTCGGAAACTGTGACATAGTTGGCATTGTTCGTATCGCCCTTAGTGGTGGCCTGCAAGCCCACCTGAATTGTGACGGTGGAGCTGTAGGCTTTCAACG
>WNGP01006742.1_pt1 | contig 17851 bp, 10 predicted proteins | sample 5407671 | NCBI WGS metagenome assembly WNGP01 (sample SAMN13153381, study PRJNA577476) | soil metagenome | isolation source: 40 cm soil or saprolite under Garry oak tree replicate 2 | place: USA:California | collected 2016-06-15 | reverse complement strand
CGGAGAGTGGCTCCTGCGTCGTGCCGGGGGACTGGAACGGCGACGGGCATCTCGACCTGTTCGTCGGGCGGCGGGTCGTGTCGCGCCACTACGGCCTCACGCCCCGCAGCTATCTCCTGGAGAACGACGGCACCGGGCACTTCCGCGACGTCACGCTCGAGAAGGCCCCGGCGCTTGCGGAGGTCGGGATGGTGACCTCCGCCGCCTGGATCGATTACGACCACGACGGGAAGCTCGATTTAATCGTCGTCGGGGAATGGATGCCGGTCCGCGTATTCCATCAAGAAAATGGCCGTTTGGTGGACCGGACCGCCGAGGCCGGGCTTGCGGGAACGGAAGGCTGGTGGAACAGCGTCACCGTCGCCGACCTGAACGGGGACGGGCGCCCGGACCTGGTCCTCGGCAACCTCGGGCTCAACTCCTACCTCCGGGCGTCGCCGACGGAGCCCACGCGCATGTACGTGGGCGACTTCGGCCACAACGGGACGCTGGAGCAGATCCTCACGTTCTACAAACAGGGCGTGAGCTACCCGCTCGCCGGTCGGGACGAGTTGCTCAGCCTGATCCCACGGTTGAGAGCCCGCTACGCCACGTACGCGGATTTCGGCGCGGCTCGAGTCGAGGAGATTTTCCCAGCCAGGGAGCTCGCCCAGGCGACGGTTCGAGAAGCCCGCGTGTTCGCGAGCTCCGTGGCCCTGAACAACGGGAACGGGACCTTCACGCTGCGGCCGCTTCCCGCCGAGGCTCAGTTCGCGCCGATCCGCGCCGCGCTGGTGGGGGACTTCGATGGCGACGGGCGGCCGGATCTCTTGGTGGGCGGGAATCTCTACGGCGTCCCGCCGGTCCTGGGGCGCTACGATGCCAGCTACGGTCTGCTGCTTTCCGGCATGGGGGACGGCCGCTTCACCGGGGTCGATATGGAGCGGAGCGGTCTCGTGATCGAGGGGCAGGTGCGGCACTTCGGATGGCTGCGCCAGGCGGACGGCAAGCGCCTGATCATCGTCGCCCGCAACAACGACAAGCTTCAGGTGCTTCGTCCGCTTCGGGCCTCACCCCATTGATCCCCTCTCCCTGCGGGAGAGGGGAGACTCAATGCGACTGGGGGTGAGGACCAGGTCGATCAGGTTCGCGACCGGGCCGACGATCGCGAGGGCGAGGATCGGCGGCGCCGGATAGAGCGGACTCAGCGCGGCCACGTGAAAATCCCCCGCCAAGCGGATGGCCGCCTCCGCCGCGGCCACGGCGGCGGCCACGATGATCCGGCCCCGGACCGTGCTCACGGTCGTCTTGGGGTCGGTGATCATGAAGAAGATGAACAACTGGTACATCGGGCCGGTGATCGGCGCGATTTCTGCGAGCAGCGGGCCGCCGACGATCCAATGGCGCAGCGCCGCGAGCGCGACGAAGCCCGCCACATAGGTGAGCGTGACGTGGAGCATGCGGACTCGAGTCACGATGAGGAGCCCGAAACACCAGATCACCGCGTTCGTGGCCAGGTCGTTGCCCCATTGGCGGCTCAGGATGGCGATGCTCGCCGGCGCCGCCAGCACGAGCAGGGCGATGGCAAAGTTGCTCGGATTCCAGAGGTGCCGGCCACGGTACTGCAGCACGTACTTCGAGGCGATCGCGAGGAAGCCGCCCAGCGCGAACGGCCAGAGCAGATCGACGCGCGGCTTGATCAGGAGCGCGAGGCTGATGCCGGTGATGTAGGCGCTCTGCGGGTTCGCGAAGCGTCCCCGCACCCAGCGCGACAGAGTCAGCTCGGTCGCCACGCAAACGCCGAGGGCGACGGCGAGCCGATCGTAGCCGCCGAGGATGCCGTAGCGCGCCTCGCCCAGCACCAGGACCAGCGTGATGAGGAACGAGACCAGCCAGCGGGGATCCAGCTGGCCCAACCTGGTCCACAGCACCCGGCTTCGCTCTCGCATGGTCGGCGCAGCGACCGCGGTCACGCGTCAGGCCGAGGCTCGGTGACGATGTGGAGCCGGTCCACCGCGGGGTGCTCGATCGTTTGTACGGTGCCCGACGGCCACCGAATCATGACGCGGTCCGCGCGCCCCGTGCGTCCCAGCCCGAAGTGCAGCCGCCGGTCGTTCTGGCTCGCGAATCCCACCCCGCCGTGCACGATCTGCAGCTGGCGCTCGGCTCCGAATTCGACGGTCACCTCGGCACCGATGGCGCTGCGGTTCGACCGGGTGCCCACGAGCTTGAATGCGATCCAATGGTTGCCGGGCGCGACGGTGTTCTTGTACACCAGGGCAGGCTGCTTCTGGTTCGCCACCACCACGTCGAGCACGCCGCGGTTGAACAGGTCGACCAGCACGACGGCGCGGCCGTCGTACTCGTCGGTCACGCCGACTTGAGCGGCGACATCGCGCCAACCCGCCAGGCCGCGGTTCACGAGCACCCGCGAGCGCTCGTACCCGGACAGGCTCGCGGTGCCGATGGCGGGCCAGGACCTCGCATCTTCGAACACCGGCCCGTACGCCCCGGCGATTTTCGACGCCGCGTACCAGTAGCTCCGATCGCGGTCGCCCGACACATAGCCGTTGACGATGATCAGCTCGTTGCGCCCGTCGTTGTCCAGGTCGCCCAGCTGCGCTCCCCACGCCCACCCCGCATCGGCGACGACCCCTTCGGCCGCCTGCTGGAACCGGCCCAGCTCCGGCAGGAAGTTGAGGCGCAGGTTGTTCCCGTGAAATAGATAGCCCGGTTCCGAGATGTTCGTCACGAACGCGTCCACCCGCCCGCGATTCAGCACATCGCCCAGCGTGGCCGACATGCCGCTCTTGGAATCGCTTTCCAGGCCCACCCGGCTCAAGACGAACCGCTGGCCGTGGTCGTTCAGGTACAGCTCTTCCGGTCCATAGTCATTGGCGAGGAACAGATCCGGCCAGCCGTCGCCGTTGAAATCCGCCGCAGCAACCGCCAGCGTCCAACGCGTGCTCCCCACGCCCATCTTGTCCGTCACGTCCTCGAAGTGTCCGCCCCCGAGATTGTGGAACAAGCGGTTCTTGCCCCCGTTGGTGGCGAACTCGAAGCTGTTCTCCATGATGCGTGTGGTCTTGAGGTGCCACATGTCGATGTCGGAGCGGTAGTAACCCCCCACGTAGAGGTCGAGCAGCCCGTCCCGATCGTAGTCGAACCACACGGCCCCGTTCGCGTTCATCCAGTGGCGCAACCCGGCGGCCTCGGTCACGTCCTTGAAGTGGAGGTTGCCCATGTTCCTAAAGAGCTGGAGGTAGCCCCACTTGTAGATCAGCACGTCTTCGAGACCATCGTTGTCGAAGTCGCCCCATACGGCCCCCATCGATACGCCTTCCCCGGGGCGGTTCACATCCGCGAGGCCGGCCGCGCGGGCGGTGTCGACGAATGTGCCGTCGCCGCGGTTCAGATACAGCGCGTTGGGATATCCGAACCGGCTGTTCGTGAAGTAGAGATCGGGCCATCCGTCGTTGTTCACGTCTGCGACCGTCACGGACGCGCCCAGCGAGCTCACGAGCGGAGCGATGTTGTCGAGCTTCGGGTCGAGGGTCGGTCCGTGATGTACGAAGTCGATGCCCACCCGGGTCGTGATGTCGGTGAAGTGAAACTGCGGCTCCGCTGGAGCATCGCCGGAGCCGGCCGCGCGACGGTTCAGGACGATGACGAGCGCGATGGCGGCCAGGAACGAAACGCTGACGACGCCCTGGCGCCACACCGGGCGAGGAAGGGTCACGGCGTGAACGATATCACCGGCCGCGTGGACTACACAAGAAACGCGCGTCGCGAGCGCACTTGTCCGCGTGCGCGGCTCGGGTGATCTTCCCGGCGCCGAGGCCTGGGAGACGGAGTGGGCGCAAGCAGAAACCTGTGCGTGATCGGATTGTTGTTGACGGCGGCGTGCCGGGGAGCGACAGCGTCGCCAGCAGCGCCGCGGCCGTCACGGCTCGAACGTGGGGTCTGGCCTACCTGCAAGCGAACCAGCTGCCACAGGCCGAAGCGGAGTTCGAGAAGGTCGTCAAGCTTGCCCCCGACCAGGCCGTGGGCTATGCCGACCTCGGGCTCGTCTACCTGCGGGAAGGCCGCTACCGCGAGGCCGAGGCCCAGCTCCGTCGCGCGACGGCGCTCGATTCAGCCGACAACAATATCGGGCTGATGCTCGCCAAAGTGTACGAGCTGACTGGGCGGGAGCCGGAGGCGCGCCGCGAGGTCGAGCGGGTACTGCGCCGCGATTCCACCGACATCCGGGCGCAGTACGCTGCCGCCGAGCTCGCCGGGCGCTCGGCCGATCCGGAGGAGCGGCGACGCCAGGAGAGCTACCTGGGCCAGGTGGTCACCCGCGCTCCGGCGAACATCGCGGCGCGGGTCGAGCTGGTGGACCTGTTGCTCGCGCGCGGCGCCGTCGACGATGCGGCTGCCCGGCTCGAAATATTGCAACGTCAACTGCCGCAGCTGCCGCGAGAGGCCGCGCGCTTCTTCCAACGCGCCCTCGGTTCGGCGCGAGCGGGCCGAGCCACCGAGGCCGCGGCTGCGGCGAAGCGCTTCCATCAGGCGATGGAAGTCACCGCCGCGTATCAGGTCAGCCTGCAGCGCCTCGGCGGCCGGAGTGACCCACTCGTCGGCTATCCCGTCCTGACGTTCAACCAGAACTTAGCGGTTCCCACCCAGGACGCTCGGGCGGTGGCTGCGGAGATCCGGTTCAGAGATGTCACAGTCGGTAGCGGGCTCGAGAGCGTGGAGGCGCTCCCCGACAGCGTGGCCGGTTCGCTCGAGCGCGCGGTGGCCCTCGCGGTGGGCGATTACGACGATGATGAGACCGAGGACCTGTTTGTCTCGGGTCATTTGTTTCGCGGTAACCAGGGGCGGTTCATCGAAACCACGGCGAGCGCGGGCGTCGCGCTGCGCGATCGCCCCACCGCGGCCGCGTTCGGCGATTACGACAACGATGGACGGGTCGACCTGTACGTCGCGACCCACGGCCGGGGGGGGGCCCTGTTTCGGAACATGGGTGGGGGCAGGTTTCGGGACGTCGCGCCTTCGGCCGGCCTGGCCGACACGGCGCCCGCCGCCCGGGCGCTGTTCGTGGACTTCGACCACGACGGGGATCTCGACCTCCTGCTGGCGACACCTGCCGGAACCCGTGCCTATCGCAATAACCTGGATGGCACGTTCCGGGAGATGGCCGCTCCGATGGGTCTCTCGGGCGGGGGCGGGGGCGGGGGCGGGGGCAGTCGCGATGTGGCGTTCGGGGACTTCGACGGTGACGGCCACACCGATCTCGTGATCGTCGGCGACGACGGGCGCCTGCGGCTGTTCCGCAACCTGAGCCAGGGGCGCTTCGACGACGTGACCGCCGCGAGCGGTCTCGGCGGAATCTCTCGCGCCGGCGCGGTGGCCGTGGGCGATTACGACAACGACGGCTTTCTCGACCTGTTCGTGACATCCCTTGACGGGGGAGGAGCACCCGGATTGTACCACAACCGCGGGGACGGCACCTTCGAGCCGGACGCGCGGGCCGGCGAGCTGCGGCGCAAGCTGCGCGGCGTCGCCGGCCTGGACGCGGCATTCTTCGACTTCGACAACGACGGCTTCCTCGATCTCGTCGTGGTGGGTAAACCCCCGGCCTCCCCCGCCGGCGGGCGTGGCGTGTTCCTGTTCCGCAACGACCCGAGGAGGGGTTTCGAGGACTACTCGTCGATCCTGCCCGACAGCCTGCGGGCCGGCCGGGCCGTCGCCGTCGCCGACGTCGACCAGGATGGCGACCTCGACCTCATCGTCGTGGGCTGGGATGGGCGGCCCCGGCTGCTCCGCAACGACGGCGGCAATCTGAGTCAGTACGTGAAGGTGCGGTTGGTCGGACTGCGCGAGGGGAGCGGGAAGAACAATACGTTCGGCCTCGGCGCCACGCTCGAGCTGCGGGCGGGCGATCTCTACCAGCTGCGCCTCGTGACCGACCGCGTGACGCACTTCGGCCTGGGGCGCCGGCTCAAGGCCGACGTGCTGCGGGTGCGCTGGCCCAACGGCGTGTCGCAGACGGTCTACTACCCGGGGACGGAGGAGGACGTCCTGGAGCAGCAAATCCTCAAGGGATCGTGCCCGTTCCTGTACGCCTGGGACGGCCACGGCTTCAGCTTCGTGACCGACGTCATGTGGCGGAGCGCGCTCGGGATGCCGCTGGGCATCATGGCCGGCGGGACCGACATCGCGTCGGCCCCGCCCCACGCCTCCCGCGAATACATACGCGTGCCCGGGGCTGCCCTCGCGCCGCGAGACGGCCGCTACGTCCTGCAGATGACCGAAGAGCTGTGGGAGACCGGCTACCTCGACGCGGTGAAGCTCCTCGCCGTGGACCATCCGGATTCCGTGGACGTGTACGTGAACGAAGGGTTCGTACCGCCTGCGCCGGGGCCGGCGGAGCTGCGCCTGTACACCGTTCCGCGGTCTGCTCTCCGCCCGCCTGTTGCCGCGACCGACGAGCAGGGCACCGACTGGCTGCCCGCGCTGCGCGCGCGGGACGACCGCTACGTGGCCCCGCTCACGCTCACGCGTTACCAGGGCATCGCCACGCTCCACGACCTGATCCTCGACTTCGGCGACCTGAGCGGTTCGGATGGCGAAGGTGTCCAACTCTTTCTCAACGGGTGGATCTTCCCGACGGACGCGAGCATCAACCTGGCCCTCGCCCAGCGAGGGCAGGCCGGCGTCATCTTCCCCTATCTCGAGGTGAAGGACCCGCAGGGCCGCTGGCGCCGGGTCGCCGATGTGGGCTTCCCGTCTGGCAAAAGCAAGACCGTCGTCGTGGATCTCACGGGGAAATTTCTCAGCGCGGACCATCGCGTGCGCCTGCGTACCAACATGGAGATCTACTGGGACCAGGCATTCGTCGCGGCTGGAGCAGCCGGCAGCCCGGCCGCGATCACCACGCTCGAGCCGGCGGGGGCCGACGTACACTACCGAGGGTTCTCACGGCTGTACCGCAAGGGGGGACGGTACGGACCGGAGTGGCCCGTGTACGGCGAGGTGTCGCGAGAGTCGCCCTGGGAGCCGATCGTGGGCAGTTATACGCGCTACGGCGACGTGCTGCCCCTCGTGCGGGCGCCGGACGACATGTACGTCGTGTTTGCGCCCGGGGACGAAGTCACGCTGACGTTCGATGCCAACGCCGCCCCACCGCTACGCCCGGGGTGGACACGCGACTTCCTGCTGTACACGGACGCCTGGCTCAAGGACTCTGATCGCAATACCGCGGCCGGGAACACCGTCGCGCCCCTGCCGTTCCACGGCATGGTGCGCTATCCCTACGGCGCGGACGAAGCGTACCCCAAGGACGCGGCGCACGAGCGTTATCTCCAGACGTATAACACACGTGGCGTGGGACGGACCTACAGGAGATAACCGCGCCTCATGAGGTTGCGCCCCGAGGCCGCGTAGCCATCCGGGCCGGGCAGATGGAAGCTGAGCGAATCGGCGAGCCGGTCGTAGATGTTGAACAGCACGCAGACGTGGATCGCGTCCTCCACGGCTTCAGCCGTCACGCCGGCAGCCCGGAGTGGTTTCACATCCGCCGGCCCCACTTCCGTGGGAGCGAGCGTGAGCTTCTCGAGGAAGCCGAGCGTGGCACGCAGCTTCGGGTCGAGCGGCGCCGTACGCCAGTCCGCCAGCACCGCCTCGACCAGCGTGTCGTCCTTCCCTTCGTGCTTCAGGGCCAGCGACGCGACCGCGCCGTGAGCACCGGTTCAGAAGAGACATTGGTTCAGGCGGGAGGTGAACGCGGCAAACAGCTCCCGCTCGCCCACGCTCCACGCCGAGGGCCCGCGCATCACCGCTTGCGTCCAGTCGCACATCGGGCGGCCGAAGAATTCCGGTCGGTAGAAGAGCGTCTTCACGACGTCGGGAACGCGACGCATGCTCACCACGCGGATGAGCAGCAGCTTGAGGCGTTCCGCCAGCCGGTGGCCGTGCTCGACGGCGTGCAAGCGCATCAGGGTTCCTCGCCACGGAGCGCGCTGAGCCCGCGCTCGAGTCGGCCCACGGCGGCGCCGAGCGCCGCGGATACCGTCACCTCGAAGAGGAGGTCGTCGGAGTTGCCGGCCCGCTTGAGGGCGACGACGTCCTCGTCCGTGACCTTGTAGGCGTGCAGGGCCACCTTGTCGACGTAGCCGGCGAGGTCGGGCGCGATGTCCTCACCCCCTGTCCCCCTCTCCGTTCCGGAGAGGGGGGACGAAGGAGGACCGAATGCCCGCGCGAACACGGCGTGGCGCAGCTTGCTCGTCGTGTGACCGGACGTGGCCAGCACGCTATCGACGATCGTGGCCCAGACGGCCACGCAGGACACCGTGCGGCCGTATCTCGCCTTCCCGGAGCCGGGGCTCGACGACCCTGCCGCTTACGAAGGCTATGCGACGCGCGTCTACCAGGACGCGAGCCACAACGCGTTCCAGGTCTATCTGAAAAGCAACACCGGACGCGTGGTGAACCTGTGGGCCGATGCGGCCAACGAGAGCGTGGGCTTCACCGTCCGTGACTCGAGCGGCAGGTCCGCCGAGCTGGCCTGGGGCTCTTCCGGCGGCGTCGTAACGGAATCGGCTCACATGCGCTCCGTGTCTTATGCCCTGGAGCTCCCTTCCACGGTCAGAGTTGGCCTCTTCTTGCTCGGCTCCATGCGGGTGGAACGGGACTTCCAGTACGCCGGCCACGATACGTTGCCCCTCGACGCGCCGCCGTTTACGCAGGCCGAGCTGGTGGACCTGATTGACCACGTTGCGAAGCTGAAGCCGGCCGAGCGGACACGTCACCTGTCGCTGCTCGGCGTGAAGAACATCGATGCGCTGCGCGCCCGACTCCGTCCCAGCGTCACCACGAAGGTTGGCGATACCACTTGGGTCGTGCGCGTCGAGCAGGCGAGCTTCGACGGTAAGAATCATCTCTGGCTGGCGCTCGAGGGCGACGCGCGGGAAACTGTTTCCACGCTCTCCGGGAGCACCGTCACAGTCCGACGGCCGGCCGGAGGCCCGGTGCGCCTGACCGTGCGCGTGACGACCGACGCGCCGGCGCTGGTGCCCCTGGGGCGCGCGGAAATCTTCAACGAGGACTTCCAGCGCTTCGCCGCGCAGGTCCGCGCTGACACTGGGCATCCGCTGACGTCGCGCCGGCTCGAGCGCGAAGTGCGGGGCGTCGAGCTGCTGTGCTACCGCGAGAAGCTGATGGCGGGGCTGCCCAACTTCGCGACCTATTTCGGTCGTGACATGCTCATGACCGCGCTGCTGATGCAACCGGTGTGGGCGCCGGCCATGTCGGAGCACGTGGTGGCGAGCGCCCTCGGCAAGCTGTCGCCGACGGGGGACGTGAGCCACGAGGAGGCTCTGGGCGGCCAGGCGATCCGCGAAAACGCGGCCGAGTACAATCGCCTCGTATCCGCCGGCCAGGTGGCGCGCGCTCGCGCGCTGCTCGCACATCTCGCGGCCACACGCGAGAACTACATCATGGTGGACGACGATTTCCAGCTGCCCGTCGTCGCCGCGCGCTATCTCGCCGACCCGCGCGTCTCGGCCGATCGCAAGCGGGATTTCCTGCGCACCGGGCAGCACCTGGCGCGACTGGTGTCGAACCTGGCGTTCGTCGTGCGGAAGGCAGCCCCCTACGCACGCGACCCGGTGGCGACGAACCTCGTGAGCTTCCCGCGGGCACCCGACGGTCACTGGATCTCGGCGAGCTGGCGCGACAGCCGTGTGGGCTACGGGGGTGGCCGCTTCGCCATGGACGTGAACGTCATCTGGGTACCGCACGCCCTCGAGGCGGTCGGGACCATTCTCGACGCCCTGAAACAGCTCGGCCTCACGCCGGTGATTCGTGAGCAGCCGTTCGCCACATTTGCACGGGACCGCGCGGCCCTGCAACGGGCGGTGACTACCTGGAAAGGTGCCGAACGCCACTTCCGCGTGACGCTCCGACGGAAAGACGTGACGGATCGCGTCACCGCCCGGTTGGGCTGGTTGCCGCCGGCAGAGGGTGAGTACTGGAACAGCGTCGCGCAACGGACGAGTGTCCCCGCGGACACGCTGCGGTTTCTCGCCCTCTCGCTCGATGCCGCCGGGCGGCCGATCCCGATCGTCAACACGGATCCCGCGATGCTGCTGCTCGTCGACTCGCTCGGCCGCGATCGGACGCTCGAGCTGATCGGGCCGATCATGCAGCCGTACCCCTGGGGGCTGTTCGTGGATGGGCTCGGGCCCCTGGTCGCGAACGATGCCTACGCCACACGCGACGTGTGGGAAGCATTTCGCAGGGATCGATATCATTCTCCGTTCGTCGTGTGGGGCCGGGACGTGAACGCGCTGCTCGCGGGCTTGGCGCGCCAGCGCGGTAACGGCCTCGACACCACGGTCTCGAGGATCGAGGCAGCCGTGGATCGTTCCGGACTGCGGCATGCGGAATTGTGGAGCTATGCCATCGAGAACGGCCGACTGGTCCCGTCGCGCTACGGCACCAGCTCGGACGTGCAGCTGTGGAGCCTGACCGACCTCGCCGTTCAATATCTCCTCAACCACCCAAGACCATGAGCAACCTGCACGGATTCGACATCACCGTCATCGCCGCCTACTTCCTCGTGCTGGCCGGGATCGGGTACTGGGCGGCGCGCCGGGAGAAGAACGTCAGCGCCGACTTTTTCCTCGCCAGCCGGGATGTAGGGTGGTTCGCGGTGGGCGCGAGCCTGTTCGCCTCGAATATCGGGAGTGAGCATCTCGTCGGCCTCGCGGGCACCGGGGCGGCGAGTGGGCTCGCGGTGGGCCACTTCGAATGGCTCGCGTGCTTCATGCTGCTGCTGCTCGGCTGGCTGTTCGTGCCGTTCTACCTGCGGAGCGGCGTGTACACGATGCCGGAGTTCCTCGAGCGCCGGTTCAATCCGGCCGCGCGCAGCTACTTCACCTGGGTGTCGATCATCGGGTACGTCCTGACCAAAATCAGCGTCACCTTGTTTGCCGGCGGCATCGTGATGCGCGAGGTGACGGGGTACAGTGTCTGGACCAGCGCCGTCATCTTGATCGTCGTCACCGGGATCTACACGGTGCTGGGAGGTCTGCGCGCCGTGATTTACACGGAGGTGATGCAGGCGGTCGTGCTGATCATCGGATCGGCGACTATGACCGTGCTGGGCTTGCAAGCCGTGGGAGGGTGGAGCGGTCTGGAGGCGCGCGTGCCGGCGGACTTCTTCTCCATGTGGAAGCCGATGAATCACCCGAACTTCCCGTGGACGGGCATTGTGTTCGGCGCGCCGATCCTGGGCGTCTGGTATTGGTGCACCGACCAGCACATCGTGCAGCGGGTGCTCGCGGCCAAGAACGTCAGCGCGGCTCGCACGGGCACGATCTTCGCCGGGTTTCTGAAGATCCTGCCGGTCTTCATCTTCGTGTTGCCGGGGATCATCGCCGCGGCGCTGTACGCGGACATCCGGGGCGGGTCGGCCGACGCGGCGTACCCCGCGCTGGTTACGCGGCTCCTGCCGGCCGGGTTCAAGGGCCTGGTGCTGGCAGGGATGCTCGCCGCGCTGATGAGCTCGCTTGCCTCCGCGTTCAACTCCTGCTCGACGCTGCTCACGTGGGACGTGTACCGCAAGCTGCGGCCCGACGCCAGCGAGCAGCGCCTCGTGGCCGTCGGACGGTTCACCACGGTCCTCTTGGTCGGATTGGGTCTCTTGTGGATCCCGTTCATGAAGTACATCTCGCCGCAGATCTACATCTACCTGCAGAGCGTGCAGGCCTACATCGCCCCGCCCATCGCGGCCTGCTTCCTGCTTGGCGTCCTGTACCCGAGGCTCAATGGAACCGGCGCCCTGGCGGCGCTCTGGACCGGGCTCGTGATCGGAACGGCCCGACTCGTGCTCGAGCTCGCGCGCAGTGACTTGGGAAGTGGTACCGTGTGGTATTGGTTCGCCACGATCAACTTCCTACACTTCGCGGCATTGCTCTTTGTCCTGTGCTCGGGGATCCTCATCGCGGTCAGCCTGTTCACCGCGCCCCCCGGAGCAGCCCGCACGGTCGGTCTGACGTACGGGGCACCGGAGATCACGGCGGTCCCGGTCTCCGCGGGGCCGCGCCAGCTCAACATCGTGCTCTCGGTGGTGCTCGCCGCGACGATCGGCGTGCTGTGGATCGTGTTTAGATGAGCGCGGCCCGAAGGTTGGTGGAGGATGGTGGACGTCTTGGAGGTTGGTGGAGGTTGGTGCTCGCGCTTGCGGCGGTGTGCATCGCCACAACCTCCACAACCTGCACAACCTCCCCCAACCTCCCCCAACCTCCGGGTCGGTACGACCCGGCGCACGATCTCAGCTCGCTCTTTCAGGCCGTCCAGCTCTCAGGGATGTTCGAGGACTCGAAAACGTTCGCCGACGCCCGGCCGCGGCTCGCACCGGCGGAGATCACCGCCCGCTACGCCTCGGCGCGCGGCGCGCCGCAGTTCAACCTGCGGCAATTCGTGGAGGAGCATTTCGAGCTGCCCCGACCGGTCGGCGAAGGCTTCCGGTCGGACACGTCGCAGACCATGGAGCAGCACATTCGAGCGCTCTGGCCCGTTCTGACGCGCCCGCCCGACACGGCCGACGCCCGCTCGTCCCTGATCCCGCTCCCGAATCCGTACGTCGTCCCGGGCGGCCGCTTCCGCGAGGTCTACTATTGGGACTCGTACTTCACGATGCTCGGGCTCATCGAGAGCGGCCGCACCGATCTCGTGAAGAGCATGCTCGATAACTTTGCTCACCTGATCGTAACGGTGGGACACATTCCGAACGGCAACCGGACGTATTATCTCAGCCGCAGCCAGCCACCGTTCTTCGCCGCCATGGTCGGGCTGTACGCACGGGCGACGGATACCGCCCAAGCCCTGCAGTACCTCGACGCGCTCGAGGGGGAGCACGCGTTCTGGATGAACGGGGCGGAGCGTCTCGCGCCGGGGGCGGGCCAGGCGTATCGCCGCGTCGTGCGGTTGCGCGAGGGCGGGCCCTTACTCAACCGCTACTGGGACGATCTGCCCCAGCCCAGGCCCGAGGCATACCGTCCGGACTACGAGATCGCGCAGACGCTTCCGGAAGCCCGGCGCGAGTCGTTTTATCGCAACGTCAAGGCCACCGCCGAGAGCGGCTTGGACTTCTCGAGCCGCTGGATGCGCGACCCGAAAGACCTGCGCACGCTCGAGACGACCGAGCTGATCCCGGTGGACTTGAACAGTCTCCTCTATCACGCCGAGCGGATGATCGCCGCGCTGCGGGCGTTCCGCGGACGGGCCGGGGATGCGGAGGTCGCGAAACAGTTCAGCCGGGCCGCTGAGGACCGTCGTCAGGCCCTGCTGGTGGCGGCGTACGATCCTGCCAGCGGGTTCTTCTACGATGTGCGCTGGCGCAGCGGTGAGCGCGTGACGGACCGGCCCACCCTGGCGGCCGCGTCTCCGCTGTATTTCGGGCTCGCGACTCCCGAGCAAGGTCGGGCGGTCGCGGCTCGCCTCGAGCGGGAATTCTTGAAGGCCGGCGGATTCGTCACGACGTTGATCCCCTCGGGTCAACAGTGGGATGCTCCCAACGGCTGGCCGCCCCTCGAATGGCTGACGATCGAGGGCGTGCGCCGCTACGGCCGCGCCGACCTGGCCAATACGGCCCGCGACCGCTGGCTTGCCCTCAACCGGCGCACCTATCGCGCGACCGGCAAGATGACGGAGAAGTACGACGTGGTCGACGTGCAGCGGCGGGCCGGGGGCGGGGAGTACCCGACGCAGGACGGGTTCGGGTGGACGAACGGGGTGGCGCTGGCGCTGCTAAAGGGCCTGATCCCACCGGACTGACAGCCGGATCGCCGAGCAGGTGCCGTGACCTCACCGCAGACTCGTGGGACCTTCACCACTCCAATCCCCGTTCGGGCCTTATCCCGTGACCCGCCCTTCGCACCCGAGGACTGGCGGGGAAGATGACCCTAGACGTCGGTCTATTGTTGCGGTGCCCCTGTCGCTTCTGGCCAACGGGGAACGTCCGCAACACCTCGCGAGCGCGCCGTGGTGTGGCCGCGACTGCGAGTCTCGTGACTGTTTCGTGACTGATTGACGGCTCGTTCCGCCTCCGCCGGGGCGCCGGCCCGTGGTCGTGTGACCGCGCGCACGCTTCTCAAATTGGCACGGCACTTGCCCGCCCTCTCTTCGCTCTGCCGAGTTTCGAGCAGGGTCGTCACCATCGAGGGGGGACGTGACCGGGTCGGAGACATCGCGGTCGCCGCGGATGGCGACCGGCTCGCTGCCGCTTTTCACTGCGCTGCTACTCGCGTCGGAGCCGCTGCGCGCTCAGACGCCGGGCGCCAACCTCGTCGCGCAGCGTGTGGATCAACCTCCCAGGCTTGAGGACTTTCTCGCATCGAATCCGCCGGCCGACGGCGTTCGCGTGACCGACTTCCGCCAGCGCGAGCCGGGCGACGGCGTTCCCGTCAGCGTCCCGACGACGGCGTATGTGAGTTACGACGATGCCAACCTGTACGTCGTGTTCGTCTGCCGGGACGATCCGGCGAAGGTCCGTGCCGGGCTGACGAAACGGGAAGAGATCTCCGTCGATGACGGGGTCGCGGTATACCTCGACACCTTCCACGACCGCAAGCGCGCGTACCTGTTCCAGACGAATCCGCTCGGCGTGCAGCTCGATGGCGTCGTGACCGAGGGGCAGGACGACGACTACAGCTTCGATGCCGTGTGGCAATCGGAGAGCCGCCTGACCGCGGACGGCTACGTGGTGCGGTTCGCGATCCCGTTCCGTAGCCTGCGGTTCGCGAAGGCTCCGGTTCAATCCTGGGGCATCGCGCTCGCTCGCTTCGTCCGGCGGTCCAATGAGGAAGCCTACTGGCCCCTCGTGACGAAGCGGCTCGCGGGGTTCGTCCCTCAGTTCGGGGTCCTGGAGCAGCTCCGCGACATCTCACCGGGCCGGAACATCCAGGCGATTCCGTACGGCGCGTTCACCGGTGCCCGCTTCCTCGACACCGAGGTTCCGGCGTTCCGTCACGCCTCGGACCGGCGCTTGGGCTTGGACCTGAAGACCGTGGTCCGGGATGCCGTCACGCTGGACGGCACGGTCAACCCGGACTTCAGCCAGGTGGAGTCGGACGAGCCGCAGGTGACGATCAACGAGCGGTTCGAGGTGTTCTTCCCGGAGAAGCGACCCTTCTTCATTGAGAACGCGGGCTACTTCCAGACGCCCGTGAACCTGTTCTTTTCGAGGCGCATCACCGATCCCGGCGCCGGGGGGCGCGTCACCACCAAAGCCGGTCGCTGGGCACTGGGCGCGATCGGAATGAACGACCGGGCGCCCGAAGAGTTCGTGGGGTCGGGGCTCACGCACGAGCCCAACGCCGGGATCGGCGTCGTTCGAGCGCAGCGGGAGATCGGGCGCGAGTCCGCGGTTGGGCTGCTGGTCAGCAACCGGCAGCTCGCGGGCGGCGCCAATCGTGTTGCCTCGGCCGATGCGCGGTTGGCCCTGAGCAAGACGTGGATCCTCACCAGCCAGGCGATCGCGACGTACGCGCGCGACTCGGGCGCCGCCGGTGCCTCGGGGACGGGTCTCTACGTCCAGTTGTTGCGGGACGGACGCAACCTGGATTACTCGGCCCAGTACCTCGACTTGAGCCCCTCGTTCGATGCGCAGCTCGGCTACGTGCCCCGGGTCGGGGTCCGGGAAATGGTGCACCAGCTCCAGCTCGTGCGGCGGCCGGATGGTCCCGTCGTGAAGATCGGTCCCACCTTCACGACCGCGTTCACCTGGGATCGGAACGGCGCGCTCCTCGATCGGTCGCTCAAGGCATCCTGGGAGGTGAAGCTCGTCGGCGAAACCAAGCTCGAGGTCTCGCACGAGCGGGCGTTCGAGCTGTTCAAGGACCTTCCGTTCGACCTCTACCAGACGAAGCTGTCGCTGGAAAGCGAGTGGCTGAAGTGGCTCGCCTGGTCCGTCTCCTACAAACAGGGGACGGACGTGAACCACAAGCCACCATCCGGCGTGGCGCCGTTCGTGGCGGGGGCGGGCAAGGGGGAGCTCACCTTCACGTTCCGTCCGACGCCCCGGTTGCGACTCGACCACACATACCTGTACAGCCGGCTCACGACGCTGCCTGGGGTGGCTCCGGCCGGCGGACCGCCGGTCCGGGTGTTCACCGACCGCATTGTGCGCGAGAAGCTCAACTACCAGTTCAGTCGCGCGCTGTCCCTGCGCGCCATCGTGGACTACGCGGCGGTGGACCGGGACTCGACGCTGTCGCGCGTCACGCCGGAGCAGCGCTGGACCATGGACGTGCTCTTCACGTACCTCGTCAACCCGGGCACGGCGGTGTACGTGGGCTATCGCGACGGGTACGAGAATCTCGCGCTGCAGCCGGGCAGCCCGCCGACCCTGTATCGCACGGACGAGCCCACGATTTCCGTCGGGCGGCAGGTGTTCCTGAAGATGAGCTATCTGCTGCGGTTCTGAAGCGCGCCGGGGTGTGAGAAGGCAACAGTGGACATTGGAGGGGGGGGTCGTGCTGCGAATCGCGATTCTGTTGGGACGCTCGTTCACGGACGAGCACGGCATGCCGGAGGTGGTCCGCCTGCTCGGCGAGCTCGGCGCCACGGCGCGACCGCTGCATCTCGGCGACGACCTGATCGACGTCGCGCGGGTGCGCCTCGACTACGACTTGTACGTGCTCAAGAACCGCAAGGACCTGGGAATGAGCGTGGCGGCGGATCTCCACCGCGCCGGCGCCGCGCTCCTCAATCCCTACCCGGTGGCGGTGCTGCTGCGCGACCGGATCGTGACGTTCCGGGTCCTCCGAGCGGCCGGGGTGCCGGTGCCCGAGACCTTCGTCGCGTCCCACGCCAGCCAGCTCTTCCCGGCGCTCGATCGGGGACCGCTGATCATACGGCCTCACCGCCGCGCCCGGCTGCGGGGCAGTGCGGTGGTCTCGAACGCCACCGAGCTGGCGGCGCTCGGGCCCATGGAGGAGCCGGTATTCGCCCAGCGCTACCACGCGCCGGACGGGCCGACGTACCGCAAGGTCTACTCGCTCGGGAGCGAGCGGTTCGGCGTAGTCCGGGTTCGCCCTGGGCGCACTCCCGAGGAAAAGCGGGGTCAACCGTTCACCCTCACTCCCGAGCTCGAGGACATCGCGCGACGTTGCGGATCGGCATTCGGAATCGATCTCTTCGGGCTCGACATCGTGGAGAGCGAAGGCCGCCCGTATGTCATCGACATCTCGAGCTTCCCGGGCTTCAAGGGCGTGTCGCACGGTCCCCGGCGCCTCGCGCGCTACATCTACGCGGCCGCCGAGCGCGCCGTGCGCGGCGAGTCGATCGTTCCCGGCGACTCGCTCTCCATCCAACCCGCGGCCGGATACCGCGCGTTCCGCGGCTCGACCTTGGATCTGGTCCTCCAGGCGCTCACCACGACCCCGGCGACGGCCGAGGAGCTGGACGAGATCCAGAAGCTGGTGGACGAGATCAGGCTGCGCGTAGAGGCGCCGAAGCCGGCGCCCCGGGCGCGGCCGGTGCGTCCGCCGCTCGCCGCGCTGGCCACCCGCGAGGCAGCGTCTCCCCGCGTCGCCATGTACTCGCAGGGGATGGTCGGGTTCGGTCACATTCGCCGCAACGCCTCGATCGCCCAGGCATTGCGTACCGCGCCGCCGTCGCCGGCGATCGTGCTGATCGCGGAAGCGTGGCAGGCCGGTGCGCTCCCGATGCCGGAGGGCGTGGACTGTGTCACGCTTCCGGCGCTCCGGCGAGAGCCCGACGGGGCCTATAACCCCCGCTTCCTGCTCGACGTCTCCGACCAGGAGCTCATCGCGCTCCGCTCCCGGGTCATTCGCAGCGCGATGCAGGTGTTCGA
>WNGP01001767.1_pt1 | contig 17874 bp, 18 predicted proteins | sample 5407671 | NCBI WGS metagenome assembly WNGP01 (sample SAMN13153381, study PRJNA577476) | soil metagenome | isolation source: 40 cm soil or saprolite under Garry oak tree replicate 2 | place: USA:California | collected 2016-06-15 | reverse complement strand
CCGCCGGCGCTGACGGTGCAGGCGCATTCGGCGCCCCTCGGGCTCGCGTTCTACACGGGCGCCCGGTTTCCCGCGGACTACGCCGGTGATGCGTTCATGACTTATCACGGCTCCTGGAATCGCTCGGTACCAACGGGCGTCAAAGTTGTGCGGGTGCAGGTGCAGAACGGCCGCCCCGTCTCGGTCGAGGACCTCGTCACGGGATGGCAGCTGGCCGACGGGTCGCGCTGGGGGCGACCGGTTGGGCTACTCGTGATGCCGGACGGAGCGCTGCTGGTGAGCGACGACACGGGCGATCGGATCTGGAGGGTGAGCTATGGGCGGTAATAGGCGGCATTGGGCGGTATGGGGCGGTATGGCGGCCGGTGCAGTGGTGGTCGGCGGTGCAGCGTACCGGCCGTTACCGCCGGTTACCGCCCATTACCGCGCCGACATTCACTCCGAGTACGTCAAGTTTCTCAGCGGCCGCGACACCATCACTGCTTACCTCGCCTATCCCGAGCGCAAGGATCCGGCGCCCGCCGTAGTGGTGATCCACGAGATCTTCGGAATGTCGGACTTCATCCGCCAGACCACGGAGCAGCTCGCCAAGGACGGCTTCGTGGCGATCGCGCCCGACCTGCTGTCGCGCCGCGGCGGGACGCCGCCGTCGACCGACGACGCCCGCAAGCTCATCGCCGGGCTCGCCCCCGACACGGTCACGCAAGATCTGGATGCGACCGTGGCGTACGTGAAGCGCCTCAAGGCGGCCCGATCCGACCGGATCGGCGTGATCGGGTTCTGCTGGGGCGGGGGCCAGAGCTTCCGCTATGCCACCAACAACCCGTCGCTCGGCGCGTTCGTCGTCTGTTACGGGCCGGGCCCCGACGCCGTGTCCATCGCGCGCATCCGTGCGAAGGGGCTCGGCGTCTACGCCGAGAACGACGCGCGCATCAACGCCGGCCTAGGCGACGTGGACGCGGCGATCCGGACGTACCACAAGACCTACCGCTACACCGTGTATCCCGGCGTCGGCCACGGCTTCTTGCGGGCCCGTGAAAGGCCGGAGGTCGCGGACAGTGCGTGGAAGGCGGTCGTCGGGTTCTTCAGGGAGAGCCTGGAACATTAGGGCGGCCCGTTGCCGCCCTTGAGGTAATCTGTCGCCCGCTGGAGCGCCGGCTCGTTACCCGCGAGCAGGTCGTTCACCGTCCGCGTTACGACGAGGTCGGGCCTCACGCCGACGCCTGCGATCCCCGTGCCGTCGGGAGCCTCGTGGCGGGTGACCGAGAATTGCACGCCCCAGCTCTTCGGCAGCGCGAATGTTGCGACGTCTCCCGGACTCCCGCCGGATGGCTCCCCGATGATGAGACCGCGACCCGCAGCCCGGAACGCAGCCAGAAAGTCCTCCGCCGCGCCGACCGTGGCGCTCGACGCCAGGACGGCGATCGGACCCCCATAGGCCGGATGGTCGGCGCGAGGCGCAACTGTTCCCGGCTCTGGCCCGTACCAGGTGATGGCGGAGTCAGCCAGGTTCCACGCCCGGAACACGGCTCGATACTGGGGCGTTTTCCAGCGCACGGCGGGGAACGGGCGGTCGGTGAGGCGGGCGAGGATCTGGTAGGCGTATTCCGTCTTGCCGTCCGCGGCGCGGCGCAGGTCCACCACCAGCCCCTGCACGCGGGCGAAGTCGGGAAACGCGCGGTCGAACTCGCGCACGACCTCTTCGTCCCCCAGTGAAGCGATCCGCACGATCGCGACGCTGCCGGGCAGCGACTCCGTGACGAACGCCGGCGGATCGAGCGGCCAGCGGTCGTTGAGCGACAGGCTGCGGGTGACGCTGAGACCGCGCGGTTCGGCGCCGGGCACGCGAACGAGGAGATGGACCGTGGTGCCTTTGTCGCCCTGGAGCATCCACGCGGCGGCGCGCTGCCAGCGGTCGGCCGGTGTGGCCGCCGAGACCTCCGGCAGTACCGAGTCACGGATCCACGTCTCCGCCGGAATACCCTGGACGGCGAGGATCTCGGCGAGTCGTTGGGGACGCGCCACGCGCATCTCGTCGTTCTCTGCATAATCCAGGATGAAGGGCCGGCGCTCGACGCTGGACAGGAGCAGCGGCGGGCGTGCGATGTGGGAGCGCAACGTCGGGGGTGCGATGACCGCGGCGCGCCCGTCGCCCAGCAAGGCGACGAGGCGCCGCAACCGGCGGTAGAAGAGCAGGTCCGATTGCGGCTCGGCGGCGAGCTTCAGGTTCGCGACGAGCGCCGAGTCCCAATCGGCCCGCACACGGTCCCAGTACGCGAAGCTGTAGCGCGCCTCCGCCCACACCGAGGCGACCGCCGCCGCGCGCTCGGCGGCAGTGAGCTGTTGCGCGGCGAGCGTCCTCCCCGGAGGAGACGTGACGGCCGCCACGACCAGACACGCGAGGAGCCTCGACGGAGTGTTCACGCGCCTAATCTATCTCCTTCTCTTCCTGGCACCGCAGGTGCTGATCTACGTGTACCTGCGCGAGCGCCTCCCCGACCCTACCCGGCCCCGCCAGGCGCACCGGGTGCGCGTCGCGCTGGCCACGCTGTTCATCGTATTCAACCTCCCGTGGCTCGTCGTGGGCCAGCGCGTGTTGTTCGGCGGCAGCATGTGGGGCGTCGGCCGGATCCCGTTCACGGGCCCGTGGATCGCGTGGCAGCTGTTGGGATGGGTTTTTTGTGCGCTGGTCGCTCTGTACCTCCTGGGAAAGGGAGGTTGGTGGCTCGCGACAAGACTGCGTGGCGCGTGGTTTGTGGTTCGCGGCGGCGCGGAGGTCGGCGCCGCGGACCGCGAGCAACCACTCACCACGCACCACGCTGTGGTTTCACGCCGGAGGTTCCTCGCGCGGAGCGTGTACGCCTACGCCGCCGCCGGAACCGCCCTCTCGGCGTACGGCATCTGGAGCGCCTACCGGCTTCCCCAGGTCACGCGCCGCACGCTCGTGTTCCCCGATCTGCCACCCGGGCTCGATGGGCTCAAGCTGCTCCACCTCTCGGACCTGCACGCCGGCATCCACCTCGGCGAGGACGTGATGCAGGAGATCGTGGCGCAGGCGAACGCGCTCCAGCCCGATCTGATCGTGCAGACGGGAGACATGATCGACATCTCCCGCGCCTACATCCCGCCATACGTGCGTGCGTTCCGCGGGCTCTCGGCGCCGCTCGGTGTGGTCACGGTGCTCGGCAACCATGACCGATACACGGGCGAGGGTGAGGTCATCCGCGGCTGTCGGGACGCGGGCCAGGTATTCGTGCAGAACGGCTGTCATGTGATCGAGCGCAACGGCGCGGTGCTCGCGCTGCTCGGTATCGACGATCCGCAAAACTGGCGGGCCGACGATCCTCAGCCAACGGACGTCGCCGCGGCACTCGCCGCCGCGCCTCCAGCTCCCCACGCCTTCCACGTCCTGCTCGCTCACCGTCCCGGCGCCTGGGACACGGCCGTACCGCGCGGCATCCCGCTCACCCTGGCGGGGCACATCCACGGCGGCCAGTTCTACGTGCCGCTGATCGGCTGGTCGCCCGGGAGCCTGATAACGAAATACGTGATGGGGCACTTCCAACGAGGGAACAGCCAGTTGTACGTCAGCCGGGGGATCGGCGTCGTGGGTGTCCCGATCCGGGTGTTCGCGCCGCCCGAAGTGGAGCTCTTCGAACTACGCCGCGGGTGAGGTCGTCGGGGGCCCGCTTCGCGACAAAACGACACAGTCGCTCCGCGGAACCCCGACGACCTCACCGTGCGAATCAGACGCGCGCAGCGGCAATCGCGTCCCACGCGCCATCCAGCGCGAGCTTCACTCCCGGGTGCGTTTCCGGCCACTCTTTCGTCGATACTCGATCGATCACGACTGTCACCACGCCGAGCCACACGCCGGCCCACACCTCCGCGGCGCCGGCCTTCACCGAGCCGTCGGCCTTTCCCTGCGCAATCAGGCTTTCGAGGCCGAGACGGAAGTCACGCGCGGTCTTGCGACTCTCGTCGTCCAACAGATCTTCGTGGCGCTGGATGAAGAACAGCCGGGCGACGGGCGCCTCGTGCGCCGCCCCCGTCACGAAGCCGCGGGAGAGCTCCGCGAGCTTCTCGCGCGGTCCCACCTTGAGCGCGTCCGCGTCCTTCACGAGCTGGCCCGCCCAGCGTGCCGCCGTACGGTACAGTTCGTTGAAGCAGTGCTGCTTGCTCGTGAAATGCCGGTAGATTGTGCCCTCCGCCACGCCGGCCTTCTTCGCGATCTGTGGCGTCGTGGTCTCGTGGTAGCCCTGCGCGATGAACAACTCGAGCGCCGCTCGCACGAGCCGCTCGCGGGTGAGGTCGGCCTGGGTCATCGGAAGCGAATCTAACGCGGCCTACCGTCGCCTGCCGGGACCGTCTAGCTTTCCGCCGCTCATTTTTCCTCGTCACCACGCGGAGGCGGTTCGCGCGATGCGCATGCTGGTGCTGGGAGCGGGACTTCAGGGATCCGCCTGCTCCTATGATCTGCTGCGGCAGCCCGCCGTGGAGCGGGTCACCATCGCCGACCTGAAGCCCGAGCGCATTCCCGGCTTCCTCGAGCCCCACGTCGGAAAACGACTCGCGCTCCTCAAGCTCGACGTGCAGGATGGCGCCGCCCTGCGCGCCGCGATGGCCGGTCACGCAGCGGTCCAGAACGCGGCGCCGTACTACTTCAACCTCGAGGTCTCCCGGGCCGCAGTGGACGCCGGCGTCCACTGCGCCGACCTGGGCGGCAACACGGAGATCGTCTTCCAGCAGAAGGAGCTGGACGCGGATGCGAAGCAGCGCAACGTCTCGGTGATCCCGGACTGCGGCCTCGCGCCCGGGATGGTCAACGTGCTCGCGGCCGAAGGGATCCGGCGGGTCGGCGACGCGGAGTCCGTGAAGGTCTACGTCGGTGGGTTGCCCCAGCACCCCGAGCCCCCACTCAACTACCAGATCGTGTACTCGCTCGAGGGCGCCCTCGACTACTACACGACGCCATCTTGGGTGCTGCGCGACGGCAAGCCGGCGCGCGTAGACGCCCTCTCCGAGGTCGAGCACGTGACGTTTCCGCCGCCGGTGGGCCAGCTCGAGGCATTCCACACCGGCGGCGGCATCTCCACGCTGCCGTGGGCGTACGAGGGCAAGGTCCGTACGATGGAGTACAAGACGCTGCGCTACCCGGGGCACATCGGGATCATGCGGCCGATCCGCGAGCTCGGCCTCCTCGATCTCGCTCCCGTCAAGGTGAAGGGGAGGGACGTCGTGCCGCGCGACGCGTTCATCGCCACCGTGTCACCCAAGCTCACCAAGCCCGAAGGGCGTGACCTGGTCGCGTTGCGGGTCGAGGTGCGGGGAAGAAACGGGACGCCGGTCGCGTGGCAGCTGCTCGACTACTCGGATGAGGCGCACGGCATCAGCGCGATGATGCGGACCACGGGGTACTCGCTCGCCATCACCGGCCTCATGCAGGTGGACGGCCGCATCACCGCGAAGGGCGTGCGCACACCCGACGAGGCGGTGCCGTTCGATGACTACGTCGCCGAGCTCGCGAAGCGGGGCGTCGAGATCAGGGAGATCTGATTGCGGATTTTGGATCGCGGCGTCAGTAGCACCAACTCGTCCCAAACAGGAACCGGCCCCCGTCGCTCCCGTGGCCGTAGCCCATCACCAGGAGTGAATTGCGGAGCAGGCGCACCGCCAGCTCGGCGCCGCCGCTGCGATGGAGACCGGTGCTGGTGAGCCGCACCGCTTCCCCCCGCTCGAACACACGGCCGGCGTCGTAGAACCCGACCAGCTTGACCTCGACTACGCTCGGGACCGAGATGAGCGCGTAGCGCGCCTCCACGCCGCCGATCAGCTTGCCCGGCCCCGTGAACCGACCGTTGTAGTATGCCCGGAGCGAGTAGTAGCCGCCCAGCGCCACGAAGGGCCGCTCCGGCGACTCCATCAGCTCCAGCGCCGCCAGGGGCGGGTTCCCGCCGGTGCCCTCGGCCGCCAGCCGCCCCGCCAGAACCAGCCGCCGGAACGGATGCGCATAGACCCGGGCACTCGTCGTCGTGCGCGTATAACCCGTCCCGCTCGCGAACAGCGCTTCCGCGGCGACGCCGCGCTGCGGGTCGATTTCGTTGTCCCGCGTATCGAAGACGACGCCGGCGCGGAGCACCTTGTCGGTGAAGGGGATCGTGCCCGGATCGACCACCCCCGCGGTGAGATCGTCGCGAAACACACTTCGTCCCGGCAGGGCGCGGAAGTCGGAGTGGTCAATCGAAGCACCGGCCAGGATCCGCAACGGTCCGATCACCCGGCGCTGCACGGTGGCGCGCACAAACTGGGTGGTGCGGCTGACCTTGTAGAAGTACGAGCCGGCACTCGTGACGCTGTCCCTCGAGTACGGCGTTTCGTTTCCCAAGCCGTAATAGCCGAGTCGGTTCACCCGCACGGCGCCGAAGCTGAGTCCGGCCCGCCAGCCCGCCCACCACGCCGGTGCCTGCGCGTCCACGACGAACGCGTAGCTGCCCTGCGTACTGGCCCCGGCATCGAGGTTGATCGACGCGAAGTTCGGCTCCGGCCGCTGGGCGAAGCCGAGGGGGCTGTAGCGCCCGTAGTGGAGCCCCACCCACAACCCATCGCCCGGGCTATGGGACAGATTGGGATAGAAGTTGGCCCGCCAGTAGCGCTGCGCCGAGAGCGTCCCCCCCCTCCCCGGCGCGGCAGCCGCGAGCAGCGCGAGCGCGACGCTAGCGGCTCGCAGCGGGCCGCTCGTACAGATACGCCGTGTCCCGGAGCTTCGCCTCTTTCCCGTCGTGGGCGGCGTAGCTCCCGGGGTAGAGCGACGCAGCCCCGAACTCGCCGCGCTTGTTCACCGCGTAATAGTTGAGGCTGAACTTCGGCTTGCCGTCGGCGCCGAGCAGACGCGGCTCGGTGAGCTGGACGACCCGTTTCAGCGTCTCGAGGCACGCATCGGTGGGCTTGAGCCCGCGGCGCATCAGCTCGACCGTCAGAAACCCGCCGCACACCTTGATATTCGACTCGCCGCGGCCGGTCGAGCCCGCGGCGCCGATGTCGTTGTCGGTGTACTGGCCCGCACCGATGATCGGGCTATCGCCCACCCGGCCCGGGATCTTGAACGCCAAGCCGCTGGTGGTCGTCACGGAAGAGATGTCGCCCTGGGGGGTGACGGCATCACAGTTGATGGTGCCGGTGGGCCGGACGGACATGTCCTGGGTCTCGGGCACGTCCAAGTAATCGTCCGTCGGGTTCAAATTCGCACGCCAGTGCAGCCACACTTCGCGCGCGTGCGGCGTGAGCAGGTCTTCCTCTTTGAAGCCGTACTGCAGCGCGAACCGCTTCGCGCCCTCCCCCACCAGGAAGATGTGGTTCGTGTACTTGAGCACGAGCTTTGCGACCTCGGAAGGCGTCTTGATCCCCTCGAGCGCGCCCACGGCGCCGGCGCGCTTGGTGGGTCCGTGCATGCACGACGCGTCGAGCTGCACCACGCCGTCGGCGTTGGGCAGCCCGCCGTAGCCTACCGAGTCGTCGGTCGGGTCGAGCTCCTGGATCTTCACACCCTCGATCACCGCATCGAGCGTGTCCACCCCCTGCAGCAGCAGGTCGAACGTCTTTTGCACAGCCCGCAGGCCGTTGGCGCTCGCAACGGCGACGGGTTTCGCCGCCCATCGGCTCCGGGGCGGGAGCGGCCGCGGCGGCCGCATCGGAAACGGAATATCGCGCGCCCGTGTGGCCGCGACGCCAACGGCAGCGGAGGTGAGGAATTCACGGCGCGACAGCAGGTCGGACACGGAGCGACTCCCTGTGAAATGCGCGAGCGTAGGTTGCGCCGCCGAGCGGGCGCTGTCAACTTGCTCCCCGTGGACTTCGCAGATCCGCCGAGCCTGCGCGGGGTGATACGCGGGATCCTGAGCGTGGCCATGGCGCTGGTCAGCCTCGCGCTGGTCGTGGTATCGATCGGTGCGGGGCACATCGAATGGCGGCTCGTCGCCCTGGTGCTCGCGCTGTGGGGCGCGTGGGGCTTCTTCGACTCGTTGTTCGGATGGGTGCTCGAGCCGCTCGGCCGGTTCGTGGGCGACGCCCTGACCGGCGGGTCGATGCCGGGCGACCGCACGATCACCATTCAGGACGAAACGGCGATGCTCGAGCACCTGGTCGCCGCCGATCCGCCGCCGCCGCCCCACCGCGTCGTGCTTGCCGGCATCCGCCTCGCCGAGATCTACCGCACGCACGAGCACGATGCCGCCAAAGCGGAGGCCGTCATCGCCCGGCTGATCGGCCGGTATCCCGACGCGCCCGAGCTCAAGTATGTCCGCCCCGCTTGAGCTCTCGCTGGTCATCCCGGTGTACAATGAGCGCGAGAATCTACCGGTCCTGGTCGAGGAGATCGGCCGAGCGCTGGCCGGCCGCGTGGCGGGAGGACGCTACGAGATCGTGGCCGTGGACGACGGCTCGACCGACGGCTCGCTCGAGGTGCTCAAGGCGCTGAAGCGCGACCACCCCGAGATCCACATCGTGGCGTTCGCCGCCAACGCGGGTCAGACCGCCGCTTTCGCCGCGGGCTTCGGCGCAGCCCTCGGGCGCGTCATCGTCACGCTCGACGCGGATTTGCAGAACGACCCGGGCGACATTCCCGCCCTCGTCGCCGAGCTCGAGCGGAGCGGGGCTGCGGCGGTCGTCGGGTACCGCGTGGACCGGCGGGACTCGGGCTGGAAGCGGCTGCAGAGCCGTATCGCCAACGACATACGCAACCGGCTCAATCGCGAGACGATCCGCGATACCGGCTGCTCCCTCAAGGCGTTTCGCGCCGAGGCGCTGCACCGGCTGCCGCTGTTCAACGGGATGCACCGCTTCCTGCCGACGCTCGTCAGGATGCAAGGGGGTCGGGTGACCGAGGTGCCGGTGCACCACCGGACCCGCCGCTTTGGAAAGACGAAGTACGGGATGTGGAACCGTGTATTCCGCGCGTTGCTGGACGCGCTCGCCGTGCGCTGGATGCAGCGCCGGACCTTGCGCTATCGGGTGCGGGAGGAGCTGCCATGAACCACGATGAATGGGTGCAGCAGATCGACCTCGAGCTGGACGGCGAGCTGAGTCTCCCCGAGCGTGCCGCGCTGGCGCGCCATCTCGCCGGGTGCCGGCACTGCGCCGAAGCGCGCGTGAGCCATCTCGAGCTGCGGGTCGCGTTCGCCCGGTCCGCCGGCGAGCCGCACGCGCGCACGGTCCCGCGTCCGCGGATCCGCGGGCGCACGCTAGCGCTGTGGATGACGGCGAGCCTCGTCGCCGGCGCGGCGGCCGGCTGGCTGGGGCACGGCCGTTGGGGCGGGCCGGGGTCGGAATCGATCGAGGCCACTCGTGCGACCTTCCTGGCGCGCTAGCCTGATTGTCGCAGCGCTGGGGGTGGGGGCGTGGGTTGGAGTCACGGCCGCGCCACAGGCTCCGAATTACCGGGTGACGTACCATCTGCGGTTGGTCGAGCGCGCCGCAGGCGAGACGCGCCTGCTCGCCAGCGCCGCGGTGAGCGGCCCGCCGGAGACGGACCTGCGGCTCGGGCTCGAGGCCCGCACGAGCGAGCTCCAAGGCTTGCTCGGCACGCTCCCCGAGCCGGACACCGTGAACCTGGCGGGGCTGTTCTTCAGCCGGCGCCAGGTCGGCCGGTCACGTCGCGGGTTGCCGTTGTGGGAGGAAGACAGCTACCGTCGCTGGTCTCGGGTCCCGTGGGGCGGAACCACCCTGCTGTACCCCTTCGGGCCGCCGGGCGTGGGCCAGCGGCGCGTGGTCTGGGTGGAGATCACCATGAGCCGCGAGTTCGCCGCCGGCGAGACCCGAGCGAGCGAGGAGGTGACGATCATCGACAGTGCCATCGCCTTCACGGCCCAGGCGGTGATCCCGCCTCGCCGCGTGACCGTTCGCATGCTGCTGGTGCGGGGCGATACGGCGTCGAGCCCGCAGGTCGTGGACCTCGTTCCCGAGACCGACGGCCGCCGGGTCAGGTTCAGGCTGGGCCGCGAGACTCTGGATCTCGATGTCGCCCTGGAGCGACCCGAGCCGCCCCGGACCGGCCGCGACAGCGCGCTCGCCGTGTCCGTGGACGTCGTCTGCCTGCGGGTCGTCGTGCCGGAGTCGGCTGGGGGGCCCCGAGTCCGTTGCGGCCGGCTCGACAACATCGCGCGGCGCGTGGCGCTGACCGGCGGCGACACCCTCATGGCGACGTTCCGCTGGCCGGCGGCGCGCTGAGCACGGTATTATCCACGGATGGTCCGGAAGCCGCGGCTCGACCCTGCGATCTTCCACCTCCCCATCGAGAAGATGCGGGAGGGCTACTACTCGGATAAGTACTTCGTCCGCACGCGTGAGCTGCTGCTCAAGGACGACCAACGTCCGTGCGTGACGATGCAGGTGTTCGGCAAGGCGCACGCCTTCCTCGGCGGCATCGATGAGGCGATCGCGATTCTCAAGCTCTGCAGCATGGAGTGGCCGGAGCTCGAAGTCTCGGCGCTGTACGACGGCGACGAGATCGCGCCGTGGGAGACGGTGCTGCTCATCGAGGGCCCGTACGACGCTTTCGCCCACCTCGAGACCCTGTACCTGGGTGTCCTCGCCCGCCGCACCAAGGTCGGGACCAACACCCGCCGTGTGGTCGAAGCGGCCAAGCCCAAGCAAGTGATGTTCTTCCCCGCCCGGCACGACCACTGGCTGGTACAGACCGGGGACGGGTACGCGGCGCACATCGCCGGCGCGATCGGCGTGTCGACCGACGCGCAGGCTTCGTGGTGGGGCTCCGAAGGCGTCGGCACGGTGCCCCACGCGCTCATCGCCGCCTACGGCGGCGACACCGTGCTCGCCTCGAAAAAGTTCGCTGAGCTCATGGACGGCGGCATGCGTCTCATCACCCTCGTCGACTTCGAGAACGACTGCGTCGGGACGGCGCTCAAGGTGGCGCGCGCGCTGGGCGAGCGGCTCTATGGCGTACGGATCGACACCTCGGAGACCCTGGTGGACAAGTCGGTGATTCCGCAGATGGGCACCTTCAAGCCGACGGGGGTCAACCCGCAACTCGTCTGGAACGTGCGCCAGGCGCTCGATCGGGAGGGGTTTCAGCACGTCCGGATCGTCGTGTCGGGAGGGTTCACCGTCGAAAAGATCCGGCAGTTCGAAGAGCAGGAGGTGCCGGTCGACATGTACGGCGTGGGGTCGAGCCTGTTCCAGGGCCGCTTCGACTTCACCGCGGACGTGGTGCGGGTCGAGGGGAAACCGCTCGCGAAGGTGGGCCGGAGCTACCGGCCCAACCCGCGCCTGGAACGCGTCGAATGATGTAGGGGCGCAGCATGCTGCGCCCTTACGGTTTGAGGTGCTTGTCGTACCACGCCAGGTATCGCTCCAGCCGGTCGCGCCGGTAACTCGGCTTGTTGATGCCGTGGTGCTGACCCGGATAGATCACCAGCTGGGTTTCCACGCCGAGGCTTCGGAGCGCCTGGTACATCTGCTCCGAGTTGAGGAGCGGGACGTTGAAGTCCTTGTCGCCGCACAGGAACAGCGTCGGCGTGGTGATGCGGTCGGCGTGCAGGAACGGGGAAGACAGCCTGACCCAGGTGTCGGCGGCTTTCCAGGGTACGCCCAGCTCGACTTCGTATTCCCGCACATACTGATCGGTGCCGTAGCCGGCGAGCACGTTGGAGATGCTCGCCCCGCTCACCGCCGCCTTGAAGCGGCGGTCCTGGGCGATCACGTAGTTCGTGAGGATCCCGCCGTAGCTCCACCCGCCCACCCCCAGGCGCGCGGGATCGGCCAGCCCCTGCGCCACCGCGTAGTCGACCGCGGCGAGCACGTCCTGGGCATCCTTGTTCCCCCAGTCCGCGAAGATCGCCGCGGAAAACCGCTCGCCCCGGCCGGAGCTGCCGCGTGGGTTCGCGACGAGCACGAGATAGCCGCGACCCGCGAGGGTCTGGAGCTGGAAGTCGAACTCGTTCTGGTACTGCGACACGGGCCCGCCGTGAATGCGCAGGATCGTCGGGTAACGCTTTCCCGACACGAAGTCGGGCGGCTTCACCGCGAAGCCGTTGATCGCCGTGCCGTCGCGGCTCTTGAAGCTGATCGGCTCCACGCCGCCGAGGTTGACCCGGGAGAGCCACTCGTCGTTCTGACGCGACAGCGGCCGAAGCGTCGTGCCGTCCAGGGCGAACACTTCGGCGGGCGCGAGCGGCGTGGACGCGAGCACGGCGAGCTTGCCATTTGCCCCTGCGGCGAACGCGCTCACGACCCGGGGGCCCGATACCAGCCGATCGATCGCTCCGCCCGCCGCCGGCACGCGCGCGAGCCCGATGGCCCGGTCGTCTTCGAGCAGGAAGGTGATGGACGACCCGTCGGCCGACCACACGGGGCTTGCGACGTTGCGATCGAGCGCCGCCGTGAGGATCCGGGGCGCGCCCCCGGCGGCGGGCACGACGGCGAGCTTCTGAACAGCGTAGTAGATGAGCTTGAGCGGGCCGCCCTGGAGGTAGGCGATCGAGCGGCCGTCGGGGCTCCAGGTTGGGCGGCTCTCGGTGTCGGGATCGTTGTCCGGGCCGTCGAACGTCGTGAGCTGCCGTGGCGCCGCGCCCCCTCCGCCCGCGTCGATCACGTACAGGTCCCAATTGCTGTCACGGTCGAAGTCGGGACGCCGCTTGCTCACGAACACGAGCGCCTTGCCGTCGGGCGACCAGGCGGGCAGGAGCTCGTCGTAGTCCCCCGACGTCAGCATCGTCGTCTTCCCCGACTCCACGCCGAGTACGTAGAGGTGCCGGCGCCGCTTGCCGAGGTAGCCGCCCTCGTCCTGCTTGAACTGGAATCGGTCGATCACGATCGGAGGAGGGGTCTTGGCCTTGGCCGTATCCGCGTCCTCGGCAACCAATGCGATCCGATTGCCGTCGGGCGCCCACACATAGTCGTCCACATCGCTGGGCAGGGTGGTGGCCTTGCGCGCCTCGCCGCCCAGCCGGTCCAGCAGCCAGAGCTGAGTGTGTTCGTCTTCACGGCTCGAGAGGAACGCGAGCCACCGTCCGTCCGGGCTCCAGCGCGGCGTGTCTTCGCCTTGTTTCGATGTGGTGAGGCGGACGTTGCGCGTACCGTCCCAGCTCGCCATCCAGACCGCGCTTCTGTTCCGGTCTTCGGCGGTGTCGGAGGTCGAGACGGTGTAGGCCACCCAGGCGCCGTCCGGTGAGATCTGGGGCTCGCGCACGTCCCGCACGCGAAGCACGTCGTCCAGCGAGAAGGGCCGCGGTGGCGCGGAGCGCCCCGGGGCTGCGGGCGCTTGCGCGCCGAGTGCCGGCACGAGCGCCAGCGCGGCGAGCGCCGGGAGGAGCTTCTGGCACATGCGAGAGCCTAACCCGGCTCTTGCACTTCGTGCCAGAGTGAATATTTTTCCGTAACGATGAATATTCATGCACAGGTGCCGGTAGGCGTGCTCGGGGCTTCCGGCTATGTGGGGCAAGAGCTGTTGCGGCTCCTCGCCGGCCATCCGAGCGCGTCGGTGGCGTTCGCAACGGCCGAGTCGGCCGCGGGCCAGCGACGCGAGGGCGTCGAGTTCGTCCGGATCGAGGACGCCCCGATGGCGCGGGCCGAAATCGTGCTGTCCGCCCTGCCACACGGCGTATCGGCGCGCTACGTGCAGGCCGCCAGGGCTCTCGGCAAGCGCGCGGTGGATCTGTCCGCCGACTTCCGCCTGTCCCCCGACGCCGTGTACGGGCTGACCGAGGTCACGCGCCCCGACGTCGCGTCCGCAGACCTCGTGGCGAACCCCGGCTGTTACCCCACCGCGGCGCTGCTCGCCCTGCTCCCCCTGGCGCGGGGCGGCTTGATCGACCAGTCCCGGGAGGTGGTCATCGACGCCGCGTCGGGTGTCACCGGCGCGGGGCGCACGCTCAAGCGGGACCTCTTGTTCGGGGAGGTGGCCGAAGACTTCCGCGCCTATGCGGCCGGAAACGAGCACCGCCATCTCCCGGAGCTCAGGGCGACCCTCGCGCGCGAGGGCGGATTCACCGGCGACCTCGTCTTCACGCCCCATTTGCTCCCCGTCAAGCGGGGCATCCTCGAGACGATTCACGTCCCGCTCACGAGGGGCCTCGATCGCGCGACCGCGGAGGCGATCTACGAGACGGTGTACGCCAACGAGCCGTGCGTAGCGGTGCTGCACGACGCGCTGCCGTCGCTCAAGGACGTCGTGTATCGCAATCGCGTGGCCATCGGCGTCGCGGTCGTGGCGAACGTCCGTCGGCCGCGCCTCACGGTGATCGCCGCGATCGACAACCTGGTGAAAGGCGCGGCGGGGCAGGCGATTCAGAACATGAACGTCATGCTCGGGCTGCCCGAGACGGCGGGGCTCACGTGCTGAGCACCCGAGTCGTCAAGCTGGGCGGCAACGAGCTCGAGCGCGCCGGCTGGCTGGCGGCGTGCGCCCGGGCGCTCGTGCGGCTCGACCCCGTCGTTGTGGTGCACGGTGGGGGGCGGGCCGTGAGCGCGCTGTCGCGCCGGCTCGGCCTGCCGGTCGAGAAGCGGGGCGGGCGGCGGGTCACGAGCCCGGAAGTGGCGGAAGTGGTCGAGCTGGTCATGGGCGGTCCGGTGAACCGGCACGTGGTGACGGCGCTGCGCGCCGCCGGACTCGACGCCGTCGGGCTGTCGGGCGTGGACGGCGGCTTGCTCACCGCCCGGCCCGCCCCGGGCGGGCTGGGGCACGTCGGCGAGATCGCCGCGGTGCGCGTCGCGCTGCTCGAGAGCTTCCTGCTCGCCGGGCTCACACCGGTGATCGCCCCCATGGCGCCGGACGCCTCCGGTGGGGAGGGGCCACCGCTCAACGTGAATGCGGACGACGCGGCGGCGGCGATCGCCGGTGCGCTCGGGGCTGCCGAGCTGCTGTTGGTCTCGGACGTGCCGGGCGTGGAGGTGGACGGGGCGGTGAGTCCCGCACTCGAGGCGGGCGACGTCGAGACGCTCATCGAGCTGGGCGTGGCGGCCAACGGTATGGCGGCCAAGCTCCGCGCGGCGACCGCCGCGCTCCGTGGCGGCGCCCGCGCCGTCCGCATCGGCGATCTGCATCTCTTCGACGACGCCCGAGCGGGCACGCGGATCCTCGCCCCCGCCGTCCAGCCGGCGTGACGGCTCTCCCCTCGGGCGCGTCGGCCATGCCGACCGCCCCAGCGCTGCTCGACGTCTACGCCCGCGTCGGCCCCCTGTTCGTGAGAGGGGAAGGCGCCGAGCTCATCGCCGACGACGGGATGCGGTATCTCGACTTCGTGGCGGGGATCGGCGTGAACGCGCTCGGCTACAATCATCCCGTCATCCGCGCGGCCCTCGAGCGCGCCCTCGGCTCGGGGCTCATCCACGTCTCCAATCTTTACCGCAGCGAGGCTGGCGAGCGGCTCGCGGAGGAGCTGGTCGCTCGTTCATTCGCGGACCGCGCCTTCTTCTGCAACTCGGGCGCCGAGGCGAACGAAGCCGCGTTCAAGTTCGCCCGCAAATGGTCGGGCAAGAGCGAGATCGTCGCGTTTTCGGGCTCGTTTCACGGGCGACTGTTCGCGACGCTCGCGGCCACCGACCGTGCCGACTATCGCAAGCCGTTCGAGCCGCTCGTGCCGGGCATCCGCATCGTCGGGCGCGAGGACTGGGCGGCCGTGGATCACGCCGTATCGGCGTCCCGCACCGCTGCCGTGATCGTCGAGCCGGTGCAGGGGGAGGGCGGCGTCCGGCCCGTGGATGCGGAGTGGCTGGGATTCGTGCGCGAGCTGTGCGACTCCCGAGGCGTGGCGGTCATCTTCGACGAGGTGCAGTGCGGTCTGGGCCGCACGGGGACGCTGTTCGCCTACGAGCAGGCCGGCGTGGTGCCCGACATCCTCACGCTGGCGAAGCCGCTCGCCGGCGGTCTGCCCATGGGGGCCGTGCTCGTGACGAGCGCCGTCGCCGCGGCCTTGAAGCCGGGCGACCACGCCACCACGTTCGGCGGCGGGCCGCTCGTCGCCGGCGTGGCCCTCGAGGTGGTGCGCACGCTCGCCGATCCCGCGTTCCTCGCCGACGTGCGGCGCAAGGCCGAGTGGCTGGGTGCGCGCCTCGCCCGCCTCGCCGCCGGGGCGCCGCGAGTGCGCGAAGTGCGCGGTCGGGGTCTCATGTGGGGGCTCGAGCTGGCCGAGCCGGCCGCCCCGATCGTCGCGGCGGCACGCGAGCAGGGTCTGCTGGTTGTGACGGCCGGGCCGCAGGTGGTCCGCCTGCTTCCACCGCTCGTGATCACCCTGGAGGAGCTGGAGCGGGGGGTCGCGATTCTGGAGGAGATCCTCGCGTGAGCGCGCTGCCGGTTTACGGGGAGCAGGGCTCCCTGCTCCCCGCTCCCTGCGCCCTCTCTGGGGCGGTCGTGCGGGGTGCGGTGCTTTCCGACGTCCCTCAGCTCGAGCTCCTGATGGCGCCCTACGTCGCAACCGGCGATCTGCTGCCGCGCTCGAACTACGATCTCTGCCGGCACATCAAGGAGTACGTCATCGCGGAGGGGCCGACGGGCGAGGTCATCGGGTGCGGATCGCTCAAGGTGTACTCGCGCGATCTGGCCGAGCTGGCTGCGCTCGCCGTGCGCGAGGATTGGCAGCGGGCAGGCGTGGGCGGCGCGCTGCTGGCGGCGCTGATCGCCGAGGCGCGCGCACAAGGCCTCGCCGAGGTGCTCGCTCTGACCCGGAAACCGGCGTTCTTTCTGAAGGTCGGCTTCGCACCCGCCGAACGTGAGCACTTCCCGCTCAAGGTGTGGGCGGACTGCGTGAGGTGCCCGCGCAACACGTGCTGTGATGAGGTTGCGGTAACCCTCAAACTCTAGAGCAGGCAAGGACTTTGCCTGTCCTCCTTCCTGTTGACATGCTCCTGTGTAGTCGGAGAGATTCATCGCCATGGCTCGCGTCATCTTCTGGGATGTCGATACCCAATACGACTTCATGCACGCCGACGGCAAGCTCTACGTGCCGGAGGCGGAGCGCATCATCGCTAACCTGCAGCGCCTGACGGACTACGCGCACGCGCACGGCATCCGCATCGTGGCGAGCGCGGACGACCACGTGATGAGCCATCCTGAGATCTCCGACAAGCCCGACTGGCAGGGTACTTTCCCGGCACACTGCTTGCGTGGCACTCCCGGCCAGAAGAAGATTCCCGAAACCGCGCTCCGGGATCCGCTGGTGATCGAGCCGGAGAGAACCGCTGCCAAGGCGCTAGCCGACCGGCTGCGGGCGCATCAGGGGGATGTCCTGTTCCACAAGCACCGCTTCGACGTGTTCACCAACGAGAACGTGCCGACCGTGCTCGACGTGCTCGCACCCGACGACATCGTGCTGTACGGGGTGGCGACCGACGTGTGCGATAAAGCGGCGGTCGAAGGGCTGCTCGAGCGCCGTCCCCATACGCGCCTGTTCGTGGTCATGGACGCCGTGAAGGGAATCGACAAGGATGTCTCGGAGCAGCTACTGAAAGATTGGGGGGACGAAGGGGTGCGTCTCGTGAAGACCAAGGAAGTGGTCGAGGAGGGGCTGGTCGAAGATCTCGCCCGCGCGGGCGCATGACCGCGTCCGTCACATCGCCGCCCCCGTTCGGGCGGTTTTTTCTGCCCGGTCCCACCGACGTCCACCCCGAGGTCCTCGCCGCCATGCAACGGCCGATGATCGGCCACCGCTCGGGGGCGATGGAGCAGTTGCTGGCCGGGATCGAAGCGCCGCTGGCCCGGCTGTGCCGGACCTCTCGTCCGGTGCTCGTAGGAACCACCTCGGCGACCGGCTTCATGGAGATGGCGGTGCGGAACGGCGTCCGGCACCGCGCGCTGTCGCTCGTCAACGGCTCGTTCAGCGAGCGGTTCGCGAAGCTGGTGAGTGCCTGCGGCAAGGAGTGCGTCCG
>WNGP01005784.1_pt1 | contig 17877 bp, 23 predicted proteins | sample 5407671 | NCBI WGS metagenome assembly WNGP01 (sample SAMN13153381, study PRJNA577476) | soil metagenome | isolation source: 40 cm soil or saprolite under Garry oak tree replicate 2 | place: USA:California | collected 2016-06-15 | reverse complement strand
GTGTCCCACCGCCTCGTGCAGCATGATGCCGGGCCAGCCAGGGGCGAGCACCACGTCCATCTCGCCGGCTGGCGCCGGCGCCGCTTCGAGGTTGACCAACGCCTGGCGCACGGCATCATCAGCCGCGGCCTGCCAGGCTTGCGTTGTGAGGAAATGGAAAAAATCCTCGCGCCCGCCATAGCCGCGGCTGCCTGCTTCCTGACGATCACCTTTGCCGACGACGACCGAGATATTGACGCGCACCAGCGGACGCACGTCGCGGTAGCTTTCGCCGTCGCCGCGCAGGATCTCGATCACTTTCCGGACGCACGTCGCGGTAGCTTTCGCCGTCGCCGCGCAGGATCTCGATCACTTTCCAGCTCGCGCCAAATGAGATCGAAACCTGTCGCACGCGCGGGTCACGCGCTCGGGCATAGGCGTCAATGGCCTCCAGAAGCCTCACCTTGGGTTCGAAGGCCGGTGCGCCGAGCGGATTGTCGTCGCCATAAAGGCGGACATTGGTGCGACCCGGCGGTTCTGCGTAAGCACCGCAATAGCCACCCTTGACCGCGCGCACGGCGTCCGCCGCGCGCGCCAACGCTGCCTCCGAGACGTCGGAGGAATGGGCATAGCCCACCGCCTCGTCCTTGACGGCGCGCAATCCGAAGCCCTGGTCGGTGTTGTAGGTCGCTTGCTTGAGCCGCCCATTGTCGAAAACAAGCATCTCAGACTGGGCATATTCGAGATAAAGCTCACCGTCGTCCGCGCCTTCCAGGCCGCGGGCGAGGTGTCGGCGCACGTCGCCACGGTCGAGGCCGGCGCGATCGAGAAGTGACGTCGTGGGTGAGCTCATGATCGGATCCGCATTCGCGCAGTCTAGCCAAAGATAGTCGTCCTCGCCTGGAGTTGCGAGGTCGCCACGCCGCTAAATCGGACTTAAGGGAAGGACGCCCTGGCCTGGGGCGTCTTACGGCAGCTTGTCGTAGCCCTCGCCGAAGCCCTTGAGGCTCATCGGGAAGCCGATGCCTTCTTCGGGCGTCTGGAAGATGATGAACGTCGCAGTCTGGCCGCTGCGTAGTTGCTTGATCAAGTTGTCGTCCATGACGACCTCGGCAACGCACCCGTTGGGCAGACAACGGACGAAGCCGGCCCGGCCGACGTCGACCTGATCGACCTTCAGTCCGAGGCCCGAGGGAAGCAACACGCCGACGGGCGCGACCACGCGCATGAGGCGGCTCTTCTGATCGGCAGTCTTGAGCACGATCACGGTGAGGCCGACATTGGCGCGATCCTCCGCGGTGACGCTCTGGATCAGCGCGCACTGCTCGCCCTGCGCGCCGGGTGGCGTGTCGCAGCGGACTTGCCAGTCATTGTGGACCGACTTGACCGCGCCCTGCGCGGTGGCGCGCTCGGCCATGCCAGCGGAGAGTGCCAGTACCATCGCGGTAGCTGCCAGCAATGATCTTATTGTGCGAAAAAGCATTCCCGGGCTGAATGAACCCATAATCTCCGCCTCGAATCCTGCCTGCGCCCCGCTATCCCGATCTAGCCGAATCGACCCCCTCCGTCCACGGTCGGAGCTACGTGTCAAGGATGAGTAAAACAAGGCATTGTGGCCGAGAAAGGGTCGAACGACGACCGTCGGCGGGGGCGATCGGCCGGCCTTTTGGCCACATGGGAGACCGGCCTTTGGCCGCATGGGAGATATGAACGTGTGCATTGCGATAGGGCTGGAATTGTGGTTTTAGAGGCCAGGATTCCCCTGAGGTCCCGCCACGCGCGCCGAGGAGCCCACCGAGGAGTGTCGCGCTCAATGCGGGCAGCGACTCCGAGCGGTGGGGCGCGCCTTGGAACCTCATTCGAAGGAGCAATGCCGACGATGTTGGTGCTCAAGCGGTTGACCGTATTGGCAATAGCAATGGTCGCCATCCTGACCGGCGCGGAGGCGGCTCTGGCCGGGCTCGGGCAGCCTTCGCCTTGGCAGGTAGGGCTGCAGCAATCGGCGTCTCCGGTTATGGACAACATCATCTGGTTCCACGATTTCCTGCTCTACATCATCACCGTTATCGCCGGTTTCGTGCTGGTTTTGCTGGTCGTCGTCATGGTGCGCTTCAATGCCCGCGCCAATCCGCTTCCGTCGCGGACCACGCACAACACGTTCATCGAGATTGCGTGGACTCTCATTCCGATCGTGATTCTGATGTTTATCGCGGTCCCTTCATTCAAGCTTCTGTTCCTCCAACTCAACGTCCCGGCCGCCGACCTCACGGTGAAGGCGACCGGCAAGCAGTGGTACTGGAGCTACAGCTATCCCGACAACGGCCAGTTCGAGTTCGATTCGTTGATGCTCAAAGAGGGTGAGCGCAAGGAAGGCCAGCCGCGACTGCTTGCGGTCGACAATGAAATGGTAGTGCCGGTAAACAAGACTGTGCGCGTGATCACCACGGGCTCCGACGTCATTCATTCGTTCGCGGTACCGTCATTCGGCATCAAGATCGACGCCGTTCCCGGGCGCATCAACGAGACCTGGTTCACAGCAACGCGGGAGGGTGTCTACTACGGTCAGTGCTCGGAGCTGTGCGGCAAGGATCACGCCTTCATGCCGATCGCAGTCCATGTGGTGAGCGAGCAGGCATTCTCGGCCTGGGTTGAAGAGGCAAAGAAGAAATACGCTCGAGATGAAGCACTGCCGCCGACCACGGTCGCGGCGGCACAATCGACGCCCCGATGATGCCGCGCGCAGACGCGGATAGTTCGCGGGCGACAACTCGAAGGACTTGAGTCATGGCTACGATGGCGAAAGCTCACGGCGAGGACCTGCCCGATCACCCGCATGGTTGGCGGCGTTACCTCTATTCGACCAACCACAAAGACATCGGCACGATGTATCTCGTGTTCGCATTGCTGGGCGGATTGGTGGGCGGCGTGCTGTCGATCGGCATGCGACTCGAGCTGATGCATCCGGGGTTGCAGTTCTTCCACGACTCCCACATGTTCAACGTCTTCACGACGGCGCACGGCCTGATCATGATTTTCTTCATGGTCATGCCGGCGATGATCGGCGGCTTCGGCAATTGGATGATACCGCTGATGATCGGTGCGCCGGACATGGCGTTCCCGCGCATGAACAACATCTCGTTCTGGCTGCTGCCGGCGTCCTTCACGCTGTTGATTATCTCGCTGTTCGTGGAGGGCGAACCCGGTGCCCCCGGGGTGGCCGCGGGATGGACGATCTATGCGCCGCTCTCGACCACGGGCCATCCGGGGCCCGCTGTCGATTTCGCCATCCTGTCGCTGCACCTTGCCGGCGCGTCATCGATCCTCGGCGCGATCAATTTCATCACGACGATCTTCAATATGCGCGCTCCCGGCATGACGATGCACAAGATGCCATTGTTCGTATGGTCGCAGCTGGTGACGGTGTTTCTCATTCTGCTCGCGATGCCGGTGCTCGCCGGTGCCATCACCATGCTGCTAACAGACCGCAATTTCGGCACCACCTTCTTCACCCCTGGCGGGGGTGGCGATCCGCTCCTGTTCCAGCACCTGTTCTGGTTCTTCGGGCATCCCGAGGTCTACATCCTGATCGTGCCGGGCTTCGGCATGATCAGTCAGATCGTGGCGACGTTCGCGAAAAAACCGGTGTTCGGCTATCTCGGCATGGCCTACGCGATGGTGGCAATCGGCGGCATCGGGTTCGTGGTGTGGGCGCACCACATGTATACCGTTGGCATGTCGACCGCCGCGCAAGCCTATTTCGTGGTCGCCACCATGGTGATCGCGGTGCCGACCGGCGTGAAGATCTTCTCTTGGATCGCCACGATGTGGGGCGGCTCGCTCGAGTTCAAGACGCCGCTGCTGTGGGCGATCGGCTTCATCTTTCTGTTCACGGTCGGCGGCGTGACCGGCGTGGTGCTCGCTAATGCCGGCATCGACCGTTCCCTGCAAGACACCTATTACGTGGTGGCGCATTTCCACTACGTGCTCTCGCTCGGCGCGGTTTTCACCATCTTCGCCGGCTGGTACTACTGGTTCCCGAAAATGTCCGGCTATATGTACTCGGAGACGATCGGCAAGCTGCATTTCTGGCTCACCTTCATCGGGGTCAACATCGTCTTCTTCCCCCAGCACTTCCTTGGGCTCGCCGGCATGCCGCGGCGCATTGCCGACTATCCCGATGCTTTCGCCGGCTGGAACCTGGTCTCGTCGCTCGGCTCCTACCTTTCGGGGTTGGGTGCGCTCGTGTTCTTCTTCGGCGTAGCCCACGCGTTCATGCGCAAGGAAAAGGCGGCGGACAATCCATGGGGCGCGGGCGCGACCACGCTCGAATGGACGCTGCCTTCGCCGCCACCGTTCCACCAATATAACGAGCTGCCGCTGATCAAGTGATGGTGGCGGCATCCCCGCGGGGCGGTCGTTAACAGGTGAGCGCAGAATAGATGTCACTGGTCAGCGAAGGTACAGAGTTCGCGGGTTCGGCCGGCTACGGGCCGAGCATTGCGAGCGTTGGCGACTATGTGGCGCTGATGAAGCCACGGGTCATGTCGCTCGTCGTCTTTACCGCGCTGGTCGGTGTCGTAATCGCGCCGGGACATGTCCATCCGGTGATCGGCTTCACCGCGCGTCTGTGCATCGCTGTCGGCGCCGGTGCCGCGGGCGCGCTCAACATGTGGTACGACGCCGACATCGACGCGGTGATGAGGCGCACTTCGAATCGTCCCATTCCACGGGGCCGCATCGCGCCCGGCGAGGCGCTTGCGTTCGGCATCGTGCTCGCCGCTTTCGCAGTGGGCGTGCTCGGCCTGCTCGTGAGCTGGCTCGCGGCGGCGCTGCTCGCCTTCACGATCTTCTTTTACGTCGTTGTCTATACGGTATGGCTCAAGCGATCGACGCCGCAGAACATCGTTATCGGCGGCGCCGCGGGCGCCTTTCCTCCCGTCATCGGCTGGGTGGCGGCGACCGGCGGCATCGCGGTCGAGCCGTGTCTCCTCTTCCTCATCATCTTCTTCTGGACGCCGCCACACTTCTGGGCGCTGTCGCTCGTTCGCGTCGACGACTACGCCCGCGCTCGGGTTCCGATGCTCCCGGTGGTTGCCGGGCCGGAGGAAACGCGACGGAAGATTTTACTCTATTCCATCGGACTCGCGCCGATTGGCGCGGCGCCGTGGCTTCTCGGCTATGCCCAGACAATCTACGGGGTGACCGCGCTCCTCGCCGGCGCGCTGATGGTCGCGTTCGCTTGGCGCGTGCGCAGGGAGCGTGACGGCGAGCGCGCCGAGCGCGCGGCGCACGATCTCTTCGCTTTCTCAATCCTCTATCTATTCGTCCTCTTCGCGGTGTTGCTGGTCGAGGGCGGCGTGATAGGCCGCGCGGTGTGAGGGCTTTGGTGACATGGACGAAAAGCCGAAGAGAATCATCCTCAGCGAAGAGCAGAAGCGCAGCCGACGCGCGCGGTCGATCGCGATTGCGCTCGCGCTCGGCGCGCTCGTTGTCCTGTTTTACGTCGTCACCCTGGTGAAGGGACCGGCGGTGCTGAATCGTCCGTTGTAATCGTGATGAACGTGCGGAACATCCCCTCGCAACGACGCCGCGATATCATCGTCGCGGCCGCATGCGCAGTGTTCGTTGCAGCGATGGTGGGCGCGGCCTATGCGGCCGTGCCGCTCTACAACTGGTTCTGCCGCACGACCGGCTTCGGCGGCACTCCGCAGATCGCGAGCGCTGCACCTTCCCACGTCCTCGATCGCAAGCTCAAGGTACGCTTCGACGCTAACGTCGCCGGTGGGCTCCCCTGGCGTTTCGAGCCGGACCAAAATTCGATAGAGGTCAAAATCGGCGAGGTCGTGACTGTCAGCTACAGGGTCGTCAATGAGTCGGCGCGCGAGACCGTGGGCGTTGCCTCGTTCAATGTTTCACCGCCCACCGCAGGCGCCTATTTCTCCAAGATCAACTGTTTCTGTTTTACCGATCAGCGGCTCAAGGCCGGCGAAAAGCGCGACATGGCAGTCGTCTTCTTCGTGGCCCCCGAGCTTGTGAAGGATTCGGAGCAGGACGGTCTCGACACTATCACCCTGTCCTACACCATGTATCCGGCGCGGCAGGCTGAGACGCCGCAAGTAGACAGCGGCGAGGCGCACGCGCCCGGGCGAAGCTGATTCTAACAGGGACAAGTGCCGTGGGCGGGGCTGCCTCACCGAGAGATGGAGAATTCTAAGATGGCCGAAGCTCACGCCAAGCCGCATCACGACTACCATCTGGTGGCACCGAGCCCTTGGCCCGCGATCGGGGCAGTCTCCGTATTCATAGCGGCGGTCGGCGGCATTACGTGGATGCATCACATGTTCGCGGCCGCGCCATATGTTTTCGGCGTTGGTGTGATCGGCATCGCCTATACCATGATCGGCTGGTGGACCGACGTCGCCCGTGAGGCGACGTACGAGGGCTATCATACGCGCATCGTGCAGATCTCCCATCGGTACGGCATGATTCTGTTCATTGCCTCCGAGGTGATGTTCTTCGTGGCTTGGTTCTGGGCGTATTTCAACAGCGCGCTGTTCCCGGCCGACATGCACCAGCTTACGCGCGAACAGCTGTTTGGCGGGGTGTGGCCGCCGAAGGGAACCGAGACCTTCGACCCGTGGCACTTGCCGCTCCTCAATACGCTGATCCTGCTCACCTCCGGCACGACCGTGACCTGGGCGCACCACGCGCTTCTGGAGAACGACCGCCAGGGCCTCAAGTGGGGGCTGATCCTGACGATCGTGCTTGGTCTGGCATTCACCTGCGTGCAGGCCTACGAATACAGCCACGCGGGGTTCAACTTCAGTGGCAACATCTACGGCGCCACTTTCTTCATGGCCACCGGCTTCCATGGCGCGCACGTCATCATCGGCTCGACGTTTCTGATCGTGTGCCTGCTTCGTGCCTATCTCGGACATTTCACGCCGACGCAGCATCTCGGCTTCGAGTTCGCCGCTTGGTACTGGCATTTCGTCGACGTCGTCTGGATCTTCCTGTTTTCCTGCATTTATGTGTGGGGTTCGGGCGGGGCGAGCGTCGCGCATGCTGTCGGCCACTAGAGCGCGGTCTCGATGCCTGGAGTGGCCTTACCAATTTTTTGGCTTGCCCAAATCGGCGGTGACGCGCTGGCAAAGTCGTTTCCGGTTGACTTGGCTCGGCCACCAGTTCCCGACAGCTTGAACGCGCGTTGATAGCGGAGCGCAAGACGACAGCGTCTTTGTGTCGATCGCGCAAAGCTATTGATCAAGGGAGCGGCATTGCCGATCCCATATCATCGCCGAGTTGTGAAGGCTCTTGTGGGCGACAGGCTGGCGGTGTCCCCCTATGCTAGGGATCTCGGCTTCGTGTGACGGGAGCCGCGAAATGGGAGGCGGGTCATGGCGGACCATGATGCGATCGTTATCGGCACCGGACAGGCCGGACCGGGCTTGGCGAGGCGACTGGTGGCCGCCGGCTGGAAGGTTGCCATCATCGAGCGCAAGTTTTTCGGCGGTACCTGCGTCAATGCCGGCTGCACCCCGACCAAGACGCTGATTGCGAGCGCTTATGCAGCGTATCTGGCGCGTCGCGCTGCCGACTATGGCGTGACCATCGGCGGCCCGATCGGCGTTGACATGAAGGCAGTGAAGGCGCGCAAGGATGCCGTTGTGCGCCCGTCACGCGAAGGGGTCGAGCGATCCTTGAGGAGGCTGAAAGGGTGCACGGTCCTCGAAGGCCACGCCCAGTTCATTGGGCCGAAGGAGGTGGAAGTCGGCGATGAGGTGCTCAGGGCCGATAAGATTTTCATCAATGTGGGCGCGCGGGCATTGGTGCCGCCGATACGCGGGCTCGACCAAGTCCCTTACCTGACCAACAGCTTGATGATGGACGTGGATTTTCTGCCCCCGCATCTGATCGTGCTCGGAGGGAGCTATGTCGGCCTTGAATTTGCGCAGGCCTATCGCCGCTTCGGAAGCGAAGTCACGGTCATCGAGCTCGGACCGCACCTGATCGCGCGCGAGGACGAGGATGTCTCCCGCGCCATTGCCGAAATCCTGAAGGACGAAAATATCGACATCCGCGTCAACAGCAAGGTTGTCGCTGTGGCAAAACAAGGCAACGAGATCGCGGTGACGGTGGAGAATGCAGGAACTAGCTCGCAGGTCGTCGGCTCCCATCTATTGCTCGCGATCGGCCGTCGGCCGAACACGGACGATCTCGGCCTCGACAAGGCAGGCGTCGCTACCGACTCTCGCGGCTACATCCAGGTCGACGACCAGTTGCGCACCAATGTGCCCGGCATCTGGGCCTTGGGGGACTGCAACGGGCGGGGCGCCTTTACCCACACCTCCTACAACGATTTCGAAATCGTGGCGGCGAATCTTCTCGACAACGATCCGCGGCGCGTCACCGATCGCATTACTGCCTACGCGCTCTACACCGATCCCCCGCTCGGTCGCGCGGGCATGACCGAAGCCGAGGTCCGCAAGTCCGGCCGGCCGGCGCTGATCGCGACCATGGCCATGGAGGACGTGAGCCGAGCGTACGAGAAAGGCGAGACAAAGGGCTTCATGAAGATTCTGGTCGACAAGGAGACGAAACAGATCCTCGGAGCGTCGCTGCTGGGACTTTCGGGGGACGAGGCCATCCACTGCATCCTCGATGTTATGTATACCAAGGCGCCGTTCACGGTCCTGCATCGGGCGGTGCACATTCACCCGACAGTCTCGGAGTTCATTCCGACCATGTTGGACGACCTCAAGCCGCTGTCGTAAGCGACACACGTAGGAACGATTTAATATTGGGGACTTGAGAATCTAGGCTCGGCACGCCATCTCGCAGCTAGTGCTTCCAGACGAGTTAGTGTGTGACCCATCAACCTGATACACCGCCGTCACCCATCGTGGCCGGACTTCTGGGGCGCTGTCCGCGTTGCGGCGAGGGCCGTCTGTTCCGGGGGTTTCTTACACTACGCCCGCGCTGCGAGCATTGCAGTCTTGACTTTTCGTTTGCCGACTCCGCCGATGGGCCGGCGTTTTTCGTCATGTTCCTGTCCGGCTTCATTGTTGCCGGCTCTGCCTTAGCGGTGGAAATCGTTTATGCGCCGCCATACTGGGTGCATGCGCTGCTGTGGGGACCGCTGATCCTGATCACGACGCTATTGCCATTGCGCCCAGTCAAGGGCCTTCTGATCGCGCTACAATATCACCACAAGGCCGCTGAGGGCCGCTTCACCGGCGGCGAAGCGCCGTGAACGTCGCGCTGGCACGGCGGCTGCGATCGGGCCTTGCGGTGCCAGCCATCTTCGCGCTGGTGGCGACCGTAATCTTCGTCGGGCTCGGCACTTGGCAACTCCAACGCAAGGCCTGGAAGGAAGCGCTGATCGAGACCCTCGAACAGCGCCTTTCCGCGCCCCCGGGCGATCTGCCGCCGCGTGAGCGCTGGGCGAGCCTTTCTGCGGCAAACGACGAATTCCGTCGCGTGAAGTTCTCTGCCGCGTTCGTGCCGGGCGCGGAAGCACTCGTCTACACCAGTGGCTCGGCCTTGCGCAGCGACGTGTCCGGATCCGGCTATTGGGTATTCGCGCCAGCCCAGCTCACGTCCGGCGGAATCGTCGTCGTCAATCGCGGCTTCGTGCCGGAGGGACGGCAAGATCCAGTGACGCGCGCCGCCGGAGCACCCACCGGGCATGCCGACCTAGTCGGCGTGATGCGCTGGCCGGAATCCCGCGGCGCCTTCTCGCCGAAGGATGATCCCGATCGCAACATTTGGTTCGTGCGCGACCCCGTTGCGATTGCAGCCGCCAAGAGCTGGGGCGAGGTTGCGCCGTTCTTCATCGAATTGGAAAGTCCGCAGCCACCCGGCGGGCTCCCGCGCCCCGGCGCACTCAAGGTCAACCTACGCGACGAGCATCTGCAATATGCGATTACCTGGTATGGGCTCGCTTTGGTTGTAGTGGTGATGTTCGGGTTCTGGTTGAGCAGCCGAGCCGCGCGCACGGCATGAGCCGCGGGCGTGCCCCCTTCCTTGTGGAAGGCCCGCCGTCCGACTATGTTTGAGGCCGTTGCTTCTCCGCACCCTGCTTTGTGCTGGGAACAGGAGTGAATTCAAAAGGTTACGCAGTGCGTTCGTTGGGCGAATAAAGCCCAGCGCGACGGCGACTTAGCCTCAAACGGAGCCTCAGGCTCGTGCGCTACATTTCCACCAGGAGCGAGGCCCCGGCGCTCGGTTTTGTCGAGGCGACGCTGGCCGGACTTGCCCGCGACGGTGGCCTCTACGTGCCCGCGGCGTGGCCGCGGCTCGATGCCGACACGATCGCCGGCCTTGCCGGCCGCCCATATGCGGAAGTGGCGGTGGAGGTCATTCGTCCCTTCGTCGGCGATGCCATCCCGGATTGCGACCTCGCCCGCATGACGCGCGAGGCCTATGGCAGGTTCCGCCATCCGGCGGTCGCTCCGCTGGTGCAGTTCGGGGCGAGCGATTTCGTCCTCGAATTGTTTCATGGGCCCACGCTCGCGTTCAAGGATCTGGCGATGCAGATTCTTGGCCGACTCATGGATGAGGTGCTCGCGACGCGCGGAGTACTGGCGGGGCCGCGATCGAGGCGTTTCGCGGTCGCGTGCGTGCGGACCTGTTCGTGCTTTTTCCGCATCGCCGTATTTCCGACGTGCAGCGGCGGATGATGACGACGGCCGCGGACGATAACGTCCACGCGCTGGCGATTGAGGGAACGTTCGATGATTGCCAGGCCATCGTGAAGGGCATGTTCAACCACCATGCCTTTCGCGACCGGGCGCGGCTCTCCGGCGTGAATTCCATCAACTGGGCGCGCATCGTCGCACAGGTGGTGTACTATTTCACCGCTGCGGTCGCACTCGGCTCGCCGCACCGAAAGGTCGCCTTCACCGTGCCGACCGGCAATTTCGGTGACGTCTATGCGGGCTATGTCGCGCTCTGCATGGGCCTGCCCGTCGACCGCCTGGTGGTTGCGACCAACGTCAACGACATCCTCACGCGCACGATCGCGACAGGCATCTACGAGCTGCGCGACGTGGTGCCCACGTCCTCGCCGTCGATGGACATCCAAGTGGCGTCGAATTTCGAGCGCCTGCTGTTCGACATCCATGGCCGCGATGGCCGCGCGGTGCGCGCGCTGATGGCCTCGCTCGCACAATCACGCCGGTTTGCGCTGTCGGCGCAGGCGCTCTCGGCGCTGCGCGCAGTGTTTTCCGCCGACCGAGCGGACGAGAACGAGACCGCGGCGGCGATTCGCACCATGCTGCGGGAGACCGGACATTTGATTGATCCCCATACCGCGGTCGGCGTTGCGGTCGCGGAGAAGGAGACCCGCGACCCGTCGATTCCGATGGTGGTGCTCGGTACGGCCCACCCAGCCAAATTCCCCGATGCGGTGGAGGCAGCCTGCGGTGTGCGGCCCCCGCTTCCCGAATGGCTCGCCGACCTCGATCGGCGGCCGGAGCGCGTCACCACGCTGCCGGTCGACCAGATGGCGGTCGAGCGCCATATTCTCTCTGCCAGTCGTGCCGCACATGAAGGAGCCGCTGCATGAGCGTCGAGGTCACACGTCTTCCCACTGGCCTCGTCGTCGTCACTGACGCGATGCCGCATTTGGAGACCGCCTCGCTTGGCGTGTGGGTCGGTTCCGGCAGTCGCGACGAGCGGCCGGACGAGCATGGTATCTCGCATCTGCTCGAGCATATGGCGTTCAAGGGAACTTCACGGCGCACCGCCCGTCAAATCGCGGAGGAAATCGAGGCGGTCGGCGGCGACCTCAACGCGGCAACCTCGATTGAGACAACCGCCTACTACGCGCGCGTTCTGCGGGTTGATGTGCCGCTTGCGCTCGACGTGCTGTCCGACATCCTCGCCGATCCGTCATTCGATTCCGAGGAGCTGCGGCGCGAGCAGAACGTGATCGTGCAGGAGATCGGTGCCGCCGAGGATGCCCCGGACGATCTCATCTGGGACAAGCTGCAGGAGACCGCCTTCGCCGACCAGCCGATTGGCCGGTCCATCCTCGGCACGCCGGCGACCGTGCGCTCGTTCGACCGCAAGCGGCTCGCCGCCTATCTCAGCCGCAACTATCGAAGCCCCGAGATGGTGGTCGCTGCGGCAGGCGCAGTTGAGCACCAGGCCGTAGTGGCGGAAGTCGAACGACGATTCGCGAGCTTTGCCGGCCCTCGGCCACCGACGCCTGATCCAGCACGTTTCGTCGGAGGCTCCCGCATCGAGACGCGCGATCTCGAACAGGCTCACATCGCGCTCGCGTGGCCTCTGCTACGCGATTTATGCGTTCCACGCGCCTTATTCGGACATCGGAATGTTCGGCCTCTATGCCGGGACCGATGCCGCCGATGTCGCTGAATTGATGCGCGTCGTGGTGGGCGAGATCAATGCCGCGGCGGAGACCATCAACGAGGCGGAGATTGCACGGGCGAAAGCGCAGATGAAGGCCGGATTGCTGATGGCGCTCGAGAGTTCATCCGCGCGCGCCGAGCAGCTCGCGCGTCAGTTGTTCAATTGGGGTCGCCCAGTTCCGCTCGACGAGCTGGTTGAGAAAATTGAAGCGGTGACGGTCGAGAGCGCCCGCGCCGCCGGCCGCGCCCTCATTGCGCGAGGACGGCCCGCCGTCGCCGCGCTCGGTCCTGGCGCCGGACTTGAAACTGCCGCCACGATCGCGGACAGTCTCGCCCGCCGGGCCGCGTAAAGTCGGATGACGGGCGGCGGAGGACAGCAAGAGCGGTCCGCTCTCTCTGTCGTCTGTTTGCCTGCCGTCTGATGGCTGATCACCATGGCATTCTTCCGCACCGTCAGCTTGTCCGAACCGATGCCGGCGATTACAGGCGACGGCATCGTGCTGCGGGCACCGCAAATGTCCGACTGCGCGGAATGGGCAGCGTTGCGGGAAGCAAGCCGCGATTTCCTCACGCCGTGGGAGCCGACCTGGCCCGCCGACGACCTTACCCGTGCATCCTTTCGCCGCCGCATCAAGCGATATTCCGAAGACCAACGCGGCGACCTCGCCTATGCCTTTTTCATTTTCCGCAAGCACGATGATGTTTTGCTGGGCGGATTGACGCTTGCGAATATTCGTCGGGGCTGTGCCCAGGCGGGCAGTCTCGGCTACTGGATGGGGGCACCCTACGCGCGCCAAGGTCATATGACGGCTGCAGTCAACGCCATCATTCCCTTTGCGTTCGGGACGCTGAAGCTTCATCGGATCGAAGCGGCGTGTATCCCGGCTAATGTTGCGTCGATCCGACTGCTGGAGAAAACAGGTTTCAAGCGCGAGGGCTTTGCCCGCCAGTACCTTTGTATCGATGGGATTTGGCAGGATCATTTGCTTTTCGCCCGCCTCAAGGACGACCTTTAGGCGGCGCCGACAGCCTTGGGGTCGCCACGAATTGGTTGGTATAAGCGTCGGAGGAGGCGGGTCGTCGGAAAAAGCCGAGTGATTTCAATGGGGCCGGGGAACTCTGAGCGAAAGCGCGGCTGGCGCCGCGCGGCGGGGGTGATCGTGAGTGCCGCAATGCTGTGCGGCTGCTCGCTCGCCTCGAGCGTGGGATCGTCCGACAGTTCGCCCTCGTTCGCGAGCCGGTTTGCGAACTTTTTCTCCGGCGCAACGCCGGGCGTCACGCAGCCGCACTCGCCCACACCATCGGCGCCGGACGTCGAATGCCCGGGGGTTGATATCCGCACCGGCGCATCAACGATGAATATCGCGGCCAAGGCCGCCGACGCGACTGCGGGCGACCTGCGCTACCAACTTTCGTTCGGCCAAACCGCCCGCGAGTGCGCGGTGCAGGGTGCCACGTTGATCATCAAAGTCGGTGTCCAGGGCCGCGTCATACTCGGACCGATGGGCAGTCCGGGGCAGGTCGAGGTTCCGCTACGCTATGCGGTGGTGCGCGAGGGTCCGCAGCCCAAGACCGTCGCGACCAAATTCAAGCGGATTGCGGTAACCGTTGCGCCGGGCCAGACCCATGTCCAATTCGTCGATATCGAGGAGGGCTTGGCCTTCCCGATGCCATCGAAGTCGGAACTCGACGCTTATGTCGTCTATGTCGGTTTTGACGAGAAGACGGCGACACGGCAGCAATAGACGATCCCGGTCCTGTCTACCACCCGCGCAGTGCGACCACTGCGCTCTTTAAATGTCGCAGGTCAGCGACAATCGTCCGTGCCCCCGCCAATCTCAGCTGCTCGCCGAGGTGCGCCCCGGCATGACTGCCGCCAACAAACCCGACTGCGGTCATACCCGCCGCCGTGGCGGCGGCCACACCAGCCGGAGAATCCTCGACCACGATGCAGTCGGCAGCCCGAATACCCATCCGAGACGCCGCGTGCAGGAGTAGATCCGGCGCGGGTTTGCCGTTGCGGACGTCACTTGCGGAAAATAGAAAGTTGAAGAATTTCGCGAGCCCCGTGGTCTCCAGACTTGCCCGAACACGGTCGGGAGGCGAGGACGATGCCACGCATTTCGGCCCGCGTAGCCAGGTAAGCGCGTGGGCGGCGTGCGGCATGGCGCGTAGCTCCGCACGTAAACGCGCCAGCGTTGCCGCCGCGAGGGTGTCGCCGAAATTAACCGGCAGCTTGCAGCGGGTGGCCGCTTCGATGCTAGCGAGCATGTCGGCGGGGCGGCGCCCGGAGAAATAGCGAGTCACGAGCTCCGGGGTAATCGAAATTCCCGCGCGCGCAAATTCGTCGGCGGCAGCCGCTGCGGCGATTTGTTCGCTGTCGACCAACACACCGTTGCAATCAAAGATGATCACGGGAGGGCCTCACGCCAGCATGCCTGCGGCACCGCATTGGTTTCGTGCTGTTCAACGAATCGCGACGCAAGCGATAGGAATCGCGCGCACATGGCAAAAGTCGGGCGCCGCGCGGCCGGGCGATTTTTTTACACAGTTTCTGCGTTTTGCGACAAAAAACGGGGATGATCGTGCATGCTGGCCGAAAGTGGCCGGAAATAAGACTAGTTTAGCTTGCCCTTGAAGTCTGCGATGCCTTTGGCAAGAAGGTCGTCGGCAACCTTGTCCTTGACGGTGCGGGTGAGGATCGTTTTAGCGGCAGCGGCCGCAACCTCGGCGGCAGCCGAGCGCACGTCGGCAAGTGCCTGAGCTTCGGCCTGAGCGATTTTGCTTTCCGCCATCTTGGTACGCCGCACGACGAATTCTTCGATCTTGGCCTCGGCTTCGGCGGCAAGCCGCTCTGCCTCTGTCTTGGCGCCGGCGATGATCGCCTGCGCCTCGTGCTCGGCTTCCTGCTGCTTGCGTCGATATGTGGCAAGCAGGGCCTCAGCTTCCGCCTTGAGCCTGCGCGCCTCGTCGAACTCCGCCTTGATGCGTTCCCGCCGGTCGTCGATGCTCTTGAGCAAGAGCTTGTGCGCCCTGAAATAACCGAGCACGCCGACGAAGATGACAAAGGCGACCGCGACCCAGAACTCGGCTTCAAACATTGGCTTCCTCAGCGCTTGAGCGCCTTGCTGACGGCTTCGGCGACCTCCTCGCCCGCCGGCGCGATGCCAGTCAGCCGTTCGACAATCGCGCCTGCAGCCTCGTTGGCGATGCTGCGCACGTTCCCCATCGCCGCCGATCGCGTCCCGGCAATAGTCTTCTCAGCTTCGGCGATACGGGAATTGAGTTTCGCGTCCACCTCCTTGCGACGGGCTTGGGCTGCTGCCGCCGCCTTTGCACGCGTCTCGTTGGCGAGCGCTTGCGCCCGTCCGCGTGCCTCCGCTAACGCCTTCTCGTGGGCCGCAATGGCGGCGTCGGATGCGTCCTTGAAGCGCTGCGCTTCCGCAAGATCGTCTTCGACGCGCCGGCGGCGCGCTTCCAGAATTGAGGCGATGCGCGGCAACGCAATTCGCGACATCAGCAAATAAAGCGCGATGAAAGCCAGCGCGAGCCACAACAATTGGGACGCAAAGGTGTGTGCATCGAAGGGAGGAAACCCTTTGCCGCGCTCGCTCCCGGGAATGTGCTCGACCGACGTAATGGGCTGCGCACTCTTCTGAGCCATCGCCAAATTCCGAACCTCGCGCCGCGGCACTCGAGCGCCGCGTTTGGGATCAATCGCCGGATGTTACAGGGCGAACAGCAGCAATAGGGCGATCAACAGCGAAAAGATACCGAGCGCCTCGGTCACCGCGAAGCCGAAAATCAGGTTGCCGAACTGGCCCTGCGCGGCTGACGGATTGCGCAGCGCGGCGGCGAGATAATGGCCGAAGATGGTGCCGACGCCCACGCCGGCACCGCCCATGCCGATGCAGGCGATGCCGGCGCCGATCATCTTTGCGGCTTGAGGATCCATGATGAAGAGCTCCTTTCAAGGCTTGAAGAGCGGGCATCAGTGGCCCGCGTGGATCGCCTCACTGAGATAGATGCAAGTGAGGATGGCGAAGACGTAGGCCTGCAGGAAAGCGACCAGCAGTTCCAGCGCCGTGAGGGCGACTGTGAGGCCGAGCGGCACGATGGCGCCGAGCCAACCGAGAAAGCCGAGTGCGCCCAGCATCGTCACGAAGCCACCGAATACTTTGAGGGTGATGTGACCGGCAAGCATGTTGGCGAACAGCCGTACGCTATGGGAGACGGGCCGCGACAGAAATGACAGCACCTCGATGAACGTCACCAACGGCATGATGTAAATCGGCACTCCGCTCGGGACCCACAACTTGAAGAAATGCAAACCGTGCTTCCAGAAGCCATAAATCACCACCGTGAGAAAAACGAGAAGCGCGAGTGCAACCGTAATGATGATGTGGCTCGTGACCGTGAAGGTATAGGGGATGATGCCGATCACGTTCAGCACGAGAATGAACATGAACAGCGAGAATACCAGCGGGAAAAATTTCATGCCCTCGGTGCCGGCGGTGCTCCGCAGCGTAGTGGCGACGAACTCGTACGACATTTCGGCGACCGATTGCAGCCGCCCCGGCACTAGGGCGCGCGAACTGGTGGCGCCAAGCATCAGCAATAGGATCAGGAGTAACCCGATCAGCATGAAAAGCGCCGAATTCGTGAAAGCAATCTCGATCCCGCCGATGCGAGCGATTGGAAACAGGTTTTTGATCTCAAACTGATGGATAGGATCCATGACGGATCAAGTCCTTCGTCGCTGCGTCGCCGCGCGGCCGCTTCGGGCGTGGGCGGCCGTGTTCATTGCTTCGAACCGGGCGGGTCCAATGTATTGTTCGCTACTACTCCCGCCGCGCGCATCACGTTGAGAACCCCGGCTGCGAAGCCGAGAAGCAGAAACACGATCATCCCCCAAGGCGAGATTCCCAGCCAGCGATCAACCAGCCAGCCGATGGCCGCACCGACCACGACCGCGGCCACGAGCTCGGTCGAGAGCCGAAAACCGCGGGCGATCGCTGACGGATCGGCCGCCGCACGGTGACCGGGGTCGCTTTCGGAAGGACGATTGGGCTGGACCTCGCCGAGCCGCTCGCCGAGACGCTTAAGCCTCGCGGAGAGCGCCGCCTCGTCGGGCGGGAGTTGTTCGCGATCACCTTTTTCGCGTGCGTCGTCGGCCATGCTTTCGACACCCGCGACGGTTCAGGCAAGATCACGGTATTTCCGCCCCCCCAAGCCGCGCGGACCATACTGACTGGGTTTATACGAGTCAAGAATTGTACCTTCGCAGTAAATGATTGACAATGAAGCGGAATCGCGCGGCTGGCGAGGGATAGAGCCGGCGTTTTTCGGCAATCCCGGTGACGCGGATTTTGGGCCGCGAGGCGGCGCCCTTTGCACCTCCTTCCCGGGGTGGCGCGGCGGGTCACCGTCCCGATTGGATAGCGTTGGAGTCCGCACAATGGGGCGCCATTGCACCGCCCTGGAGCGATCGTCTATGGGGACGATGCGCAAGGAGGAATCG
>WNGP01011528.1_pt1 | contig 17879 bp, 20 predicted proteins | sample 5407671 | NCBI WGS metagenome assembly WNGP01 (sample SAMN13153381, study PRJNA577476) | soil metagenome | isolation source: 40 cm soil or saprolite under Garry oak tree replicate 2 | place: USA:California | collected 2016-06-15 | reverse complement strand
TTCCCGATGGGGATCACTGAAATCGATGTCAACGCGAAGGTGACTGCGATTACGGGCGCGGCAAGGTAGAGCAATTTGTAGACGTGCGGGGGAGTGATGTCTTCCTTAAAGAAGAATTTCATGCCATCGGCCAAAGGTTGCAGCAAGCCAAAAGGTCCGACCCGCGTAGGTCCCCAGCGGTTCTGAATATGGCCCACAACTTTGCGCTCCAGCCAGACGCTGTAGGCGACCGCGGTGAGCAGCACGAAAAGTGCGATCGCAGTCTTAATGATTGAAGCGATGACGAAGCTTTCGACGCTTACCAATTGATCTCTCTGGCCTCAGGATAATGAAAAAATCGTTCAGTCAGCGGCGACTACAGTTTCCGCAGGCTGTTTGTGGGTGTTCTCAAGGACTGAATTTAGCGTTTTGGAATAGCGCCCCAACGTGCCGGAACTGAAAAGATCATCATTGGCAGGCGCAATCAGTTCCGGATTCTGCGACGCCGGCCGTCCGCTGCTGGATAAAGTCGTGTGCTGATCGTTGCCCGCCTGCAGGTTCGTTCGCGAAATGCTATATCCCGGTACCAATCGCTGAATTTCGTCGAGGATGGCAATGGGATCGAAGGGCGACATCTTGGGTTCCAAGCCGTGAGCTTCGAGCCAAACCGCATGCCGATCTGCTTCGCCTGCCTGCGCGCCGCGAGATTGCCCCATGTCCGCGCGTGTGCCACGGCCGAAGGGCACCAACTTACGCACGTCAAAACCCATGGCATCCGCAATGCGAACGATCATTTCGAAATCAGGTTTGGTGCCATTGACCTCACCGGCTTTCTTCAATAATTGGAGATCACCGCAAGTGTTGGTGAACGTCCCTGCTTTCTCGTACGCGTTAGCCGCGGGAAGCACGACGTCTGCAATCTCAGCCGTTTGTGTCACGAACATATCCTGGACGATAACGAGACCTTGGGAAAACGAAAATGGATCCAGGCCAAGCCGTCCCACAGGATTCGAGCCCACGACGTAGAGCGTCTTCAGCTTGCCAGCCTTGGCGCTTTCGATCATCTCAGGAAGAGTCAGGCCAGGCGTCCGCGGAATTTCGCCTCCCCATTCCTGGTGAAATATTCCGATGTCGCTGATCGAGTGATACCCAGGCAGAAGGTCCGGATAAAGTCCCATGTCGGCGGCGCCCCGGGAATTGGAATAATCGCCCAGGCAAATGAATTTCGAACGGGGAATACTGGAGCCAAACTTGATCAGTGAAGAAATATCATGGCCGCGAATCTCGGAGCCAAAAACAATGACCAGGTTCTGCTCGGTTCGCAACTTGTCTCGCAGAGCTTTCAGTGCGTCACGCGTATCGCTGCCGGCGGCCGCGATAGCGGAATCATCGCCGGCCAGGAATGACGCGACGTTGTTCTCTGTTCCTTCAGGGATTTGCAGAAAGCTAGTTGCCTGGCGACGCAGTTTGATGTCTTGCGAATTAATTAGGTAGAGACGGGCACGGTGCAGGCGGACATTGTTTCGAATCTGCCAAGCTATTAATGGATGCTGCTCCGTAGGGTTGTTTCCTATCAGCAGCATCGCCGGAGCATTGAAAACGTCGCGCATGCTGGCAGTCGATTCTGGTTTTCCTGCCAGAGCTGAGGCAAAAGCAGGGAAGTCGGCAGTGCGATGATGGTCGATATTATTGGTTTGCAGAACGATGCGCGCGAACTTCTGTAGCAAATAACTTTCTTCGTTGGTGGTTCGGTTCGAGCCCACGACCCCGATGGAGTGTCCGCCTTGATGATCGCGGATATTGGCAAAGCTTTTGCCAATCAGCTCGAAAGCTTCTTCCCAGGTGGATGGAGTGAGGCGCCCATCCTTGCGAATGAGCGGCTGGGTGATGCGGTCATCGTGATGGGCAAAGTCGAATGCATAGCGGCCCTTGATGCAAAGGAAATCTCCATTGATGCCACTCTTGTCGCGATTGTCTCCCCGCACGATCTCCATACCGGTATCGGAACGGCGGACACCTAAGGTAGTTTTGCATCCGTCGCCGCAATGGGTGCAAGTCGTGCCCACGTGCTTCATCTCCCAGGGACGCGTTTTGTAGCGATACGCGCCAGAGGTCAGCGCGCCCACAGGACAGATGTCGATACACATGCCGCACTCTTCGCACTCGAGATGATCCTCCCGGTTCGGAGCAATGATCGAGGTGACGCCCCGGTTTTGAACGCCCAGAGCCCAGACGTCCATCGCCTCACCGCACACCCGCACGCAGCGATAGCAAAGGATGCATCGTGGGCGGTCGAAAAACACGACCGGAGACCATTGCTGTTCGTCTTTGTGATTCTTGGGCTCGATAAACTTCGACTCGGCGGCGCCGTAGGAGAATGTCATGTCCTGCAGTTCGCACTCGCCGCCGGCATCACATACCGGACAATCCAGCGGATGATTTCCCAGCAGCATTTCCACCATGGACTTACGCGCCTGGCGGATTTCGTCGCTATCCGTGGTGACGATCATGCCTTCGCTGATCACGGTTGTACAGGCCGTCTGCAGTTTGGGCATCTTCTCGACCTTCACCAGGCACATGCGGCAAGCGCCCTGCAAAGAAAGATTCGGGTAATAGCAAAATGAAGGGACTTCAATGCCCACGCTCTTGCAAGCTTCGATGAGCAGCGTGCCTTGAGCAGCGGTAACTCTTTTGCCGTCGACCGTGATGTTTATGTCTGCCATGAAATTGACTACCGGAACTTTCGCATTAGGCCAGCACTGGGAGCTGCTCGATCTTGCTTTCTTTCTCAAATGCGCAGGGTTGACCTTCGAGGTGGTCTTCGAATTCCTGCCGGAATTTCTTCACTATGGAAATTGTAGGCATCGCGGCTGCATCGCCCAGAGGACAAAAGGTTCGGCCCAACATGTTCTGGGACAAGTACAGAATATTGTCGATATCCCTCTTCAAACCGCCTCCGGAATGGAAACGGGTTAGCGTCTTCTTGAGCCAATCGGTGCCTTCGCGACACGGAATGCACCAGCCGCAGCTCTCGTGCTGATAAAACTTCATGATGCGCAGCGCAAACTTGACCATGCACGTTGTGTCATCCAGGACTACCACACCACCCGATCCCAACATCGAACCCGCTTTCATCATGGAATCGAAATCCATGGGGACATCGATTTCGTCGGCCGTCAGCAGAGGTGTGCTTGAGCCACCCGGTACCACGGCCTTGAGCTTGCGATCGCCTGAAATTCCGCCGCCCACGTCGTAAATCATTTTTTTTAGGTTGTATCCCAAGGGCAGCTCATATACACCGGGACGTTTCAGGTGTCCGCTCAGGCAAAACAATCTTGTGCCGCCATTTTTCGGTGGGCCCAGGTTGGCAAACCAGTCCGCGCCACCAAGGAGGATGTGGGGAACACTGGCCAACGTCTCGGCGTTATTGATGACGGTGGGTCCGCCCCAGAGTCCGACGACAGCAGGGAAGGGAGGCCGGATTCGCGGGATGCCGCGCTTGCCTTCGAGAGATTCCATCAGTGCCGATTCCTCACCGACTTCATACGCCCCCGCGCCGCCGTGCCAGTAAACGTCGAAATCGTAGCCGCTGCCGAAGATATTCTTGCCCAGGAAACCGCGGGCGTAGGCGTCGGCAATCGCCTTCTGCATGATTTCCAGCAGATAGCGATATTCGCCTCGGATATAGATGTAGCCGGTGTGAGAACCGACCGCCAATCCCGCGATCACCGTTCCCTCGATCACGGCGTGCGGGTCGTGCTCGAAAATCAAGCGGTCTTTGCAGGTGCCGGGCTCACTCTCATCTCCATTGCAAAGCACGTATTTGGGTTTCGCCGACTGCTTGGGAACGAATGACCACTTCATGCCAGTATTGAATCCGGCGCCGCCACGTCCGCGCAGACCAGAGTTTTTGACCTCATTGACGATGGCGTCGGGCTGCATGGTCAACGCTTTCTGCACGGCCTTGTAGCCATCCAGCTCCAGGTAGCGATCAAGATTGGTCGCACCCTGGCCAAAGCGGCGGGAGACCACTCTTACTTCGTCGGGATGGGAGACCAGGTCAGCCACGGGAGATTGTCGATTTACGATTTTCGATTGACGATTTAAAACCTTGGTTCGATTTAAAATTCAAGCCAGAATCTACAATCTGACATCTGAGAACTGTTTTTCCTTCTACGCTCCTTTTTGGCGGTACCCTTCGAGAACCTGATCCAGCTTCTCCGTGGTCAGGTTCTCATGGAAGTCATAATTAACTTGCACTGCCGGTGCCCAGCTGCATGCACCGATGCATTCCACTTCTTCGAGCGAGAACATGCCATCTGCTGTGGTTCCCTTGTGCTTGACCCCGAATTTGTTTTCGCAGTGTTCGAAAAGCTCGTCGCCGCCGCGCAACAGGCACGCAATGTTGGTACAGACTTGGACGTTGTATTTACCGCGCGGGCGAGTGGTCAGCATGGAGTAGTAGCTGATCACGTTGCGGACTTCGAGTTCCGTCAGCTCGAGACGATCGGCAAGTTCTTTGATCACTTCTTCGCCCAGGTAGCCGATTTCGTCCTGGGCGTAGAGCAATGTCGGCACCAGCACCGAGCGCTTTGTCGGATAATGCGTAAGCATTTCCGCGAAACGGGACTCGAATTGATCAGAGAATCTCATCGGTCGATTTCTCCCAGGACGATATCAATCGAGCCAATCGCAGCAACTACGTCGGCCAGGAGGCGGCCCTCGCACATCGCGGGCAGCAGTTGCAGATTCGCCAGGCACGCAGCTCTCATATGGACGCGGTACGGCTTAGCGGTTCCGTCGCTGACCACGTAATAACCCATTTCACCTCGCGGTGACTCCACCGCCTGGTAGACCTCGCCCTCCGGCACGGCAAAGCCCTCAGTAATAATCTTGAAGTGATAGATGAGGGCTTCCATCTCGGTCTTCATTTTTTCGCGGTCGGGCAATATGACTTTGGGAGCGTCCGCCTTAATTCGGCCTTCGGGCATACCGTCGAGCGTCTGCTGCACGATCGCAATTGATTCCCGCATCTCGCGGACACGACAAATATATCGAGCGAACACATCGCCATCCTGTGAGACGGGCACTTTGAATCGAAAGTTTTCATAGCCGGAGTAGGGCATGTCGCGTCGCAGATCGAAATCGACGCCGCTCCCGCGCAGTGTGGGCCCGCTCGCACCCAGGGCGACGGCGTCTTCGGCAGTAATTCGCGCTACCCCTTTGGTGCGCATCCCCCAGATCGGATTGCCGGTCAGCAGATTTTCATACTCATCGACTTTTGCGGGGAAACGATTAGCAAATTCCTTTACTCGCTCAAAGAATCCGAGCGGCGGTTCCAATGCAAGGCCGCCGATGCGGAAATAGGAGGTCATCATGCGCTGTCCGCTCACCATTTCGAACAGTCGCAAAATATCTTCGCGCTCGCGGAAACAATAGAGGAAAACCGACATTGCCCCGATATCGAGGGCATGCGTTCCCAACCACACCAGATGCGAGTTGATGCGCGTCAATTCGTTCAGCATTACTCGCATCCATTGCGCCTTAGGCGGGATTTCCAGCCGTAACAATTTTTCGACCGCCAGTACGTAACAGAGATTGTTAGTCAAAGGGCACAGGTAATCGATGCGATCGGTGAGCGGCACTACCTGCTGATAGAACTTCGCTTCACACGTCTTCTCGATGCCGGTGTGCAAATAGCCGATGTCCGGCATGATGCGCACGATGGTTTCCCCGTCAATCTCGAGGATCAAACGCAACACCCCATGTGTGGAGGGATGATGCGGTCCCATGTTCAGGATCATGGTGCGATCCTGACCAACCTCGAGCGTGGGCATGGAGCTGAGATGGGCCATGTCTAGCGGTAGCCCTCGACCGGATAATCTTTGCGCAATGGATATCCTTCCCAATCTTCCGGCATGAGAAGGCGCCGCAAATATGGATGTCCGTTGAATCGGACTCCGAACAGGTCGTACACCTCTCGTTCGAAGTAATTAGCTGCCGGCCAGACGGAAGTCACAGAATCAACTTCCGGACTGTCGCCAAGCCGGACTTTCAAGCGCACCCGTTCTTTCCTGGTGATGGAGAGCAGGTGGTAGACAATCTCAAATCTTGGCTGCTTTGGATACCAGTCAACGCAGGTCACGTCGACGAGAAAATTGAAAGGACAATCCCGGTCATCGCGGAGCAAGCCGCAGGCCTCGCGGATGGAAGAACGCTCAATGTAGATGGTCAACTCGTCGCGGTCGAACTTGGCGCCTTCCACTGCCTCGGAATTCCATGCCAGCAGCTTGGCGAGGGCAGGGTGACCCTTTAGTTGCTCCAGTTCAGTGATGGCGGGGGCCAGAGGCATCAGACTTCACCCCTGCGCGGCGAAGTCATGCTCCAATCCAGCACACCTTTTTTCCAGATATAGAAGAAGCCAACCAGGACGATGCTGATATATACCAGCATCTCCCAAAAGCCGAACATCTTGAGCTGTCGTAGAATGACCGCCCAGGGATAGAGAAAGACAGCTTCCACATCGAATAAAATAAACAGCATGCCTACCAGGTAGAATTTCACCGAGAATCGCTCGCGGGCGTCCCCCACGGGAATCATGCCGCATTCGTAAGGTGACAGCTTGGCTCGCGTGGGCCGGCGGTATCCGATCAACCAGGAGAGCAGCACGATAGCGCATGCCAAAGCACCCGCAAGCAGGAAATGAATCAGTAACGGCAGGTAGCGGGCGAAGTAATTGTCCGGCATAGGGGAGCTATATATAATTCGCGCCAAGGATTGCCTAAACGTTCTAGATTAGAATCCGCTCATGGTAGTGTCAAGCCAAGCGCGCCCACGGGTTCTTCGAGATTTGCTTTGTTGAACAGAATCGCATGATCTTTGGCTTCAATACCGATGTGAAGCATGGCGACACTGTTTATCACGTGCAAAGCGAAGCACGCGAAAATGAGTTGCTCCTGCAAACCCAGGTCTTTGTAAGAGGACGCTGCGTAGGCAAGCGCGCCACATCTTATGCAGACGAGCGGGGAACGGCTGGGTTCACCGACCAGCAGAAAGAGCAGATTCTTCGGGATCAGCATCGCTTGGTTCTCGATTCGATCCGTGATGGCCGTCTGGACACTGCAGAGCGAAGCCTCAGCGTGCGGTTGCGGGTGACCGAGGGCGGTGCAGGAGCGCCCGGGGCCAGGTTGACAGTCCGCTTCGCGCGTCATGATGCGGCGCCCTTCTATACCCAAGTAATGACCGATTCATCCGGCGATGCGGAAATGAAGATCGATATGGAAGAGTCATCTTTGCCCGACTCTTCACTTCTCGTGCAGGCCAGCTATTCTGGCCGAACGACGACGCGAAAGTTCCGGCTGCGCAAGGTCGAAAGCTAGTTCCTCCGGTTTTGCCTCGATTCTGTCCTTCCTCGCTTGATGATTTGCCATGGCAGTCCTGGGGCTGCGAAAATCCAGGTGAGATGAAACTTCAGATCAATGGCGAATTCCGCGATTTCACGTCTCCTCTGTCCCTCGCCTGCCTGGTGGATCAGTTGGGCATGAAGCAGGATCGCGTCGCAGTCGAACTCAACCGAAGCATCGTGGCGCGCGAGCAATGGGCGGAGACGCCCCTCGGGGAAGGCGACCGGCTGGAAATCGTTCAATTTGTCGGTGGCGGCTGTCCCTTGAACCCAGTCTTCCAGGAACTCCTGTAGTCACCCCTGTTTGGTTAAATCTCTTGTTGACATCCACCAACTCATGCCTAAAATGTTTAAAACATTTTGCGCTTTAAGTGTTTGAAACATTTTTTGGTTTGGAATGAAGACAGCGTTTTCATCTCGCGATGTAGTCGCCTTAACCGGCATTACGCCACGGCAACTGCAATGGTGGGACGAGCAGGGCATCGTGGTGCCGGCACGCGAGGGACATCGTCGTCTGTATTCCATGGGAGATCTGACGGAAGTCGCCGTGATATGCGAGTTGCTGCGCCGGGGATTCTCCTTGCAGCGGGTCCGCAAGGTGATGCGCTTCTTGCAGCGAGAGTTCGGAAAGCGACTGGCGGAGACGGTTAGCGGGGCGTCGGAGTACCACCTGCTCACCGATGGTTCCACTCTTTATCTGGAAACTTCAGCCCGGCAAATTGTCGACATCCTGAAAAATGCGCGCCAGCCCATGCTGGCTATTTGCCTCACCGACACTGTGCGGCAGGTTCGAGCAGTCATTCGCAGCGGGAAAAAAGGAAGCGCATTCACTCCTGCGATGTCTCGTTCACTGCGCAAATTGAAGAAGGCCTCATAAGCGCGAAAGTTTGGCTCTACCCGGAGGCGACATGGTTGGAGAACTGAACATCCTGAGCGAATGGATCCCGGAGCAGATGCATCCGGGTACGGTTTTCGTGCTGGAGAATGCGGGCCGCGTCGGGGAAAAAGAGGATCCCTACTGGGCGGTGCTGTCGTGTCCTGACTGTGGGACGTTAGGCCTGATCACGCGCAAACAACTCGCCGGTTTGTTGCCAGTAATTTGCGGTTCCGATCAATGTTCAGCCCATTTTTTTATCAACGACGCAGAAGTCGTAATCCGCAAGCCGTTTTAAGTGCTCTGCTGGACCTTTGCAGAACTCAAAGAAATTGCCACCTGCTCGATAATCTCGATTCCGAATCCTTCCAGCGCCGCGACCTTCCGTGGATGATTAGTCAGCAGGCGAATCCGTCGGAGGTTTAGATCGGAAAGAATTTGCGCTCCTAAGCCGATCTCGCGCTGCGTCTTACGTTCGCTTTCCGGAAGCGCGGGCTGCCGCTGGTCGCGATGGAATATGAGTGACGTTCTATCTCCGCCACGTTCCACCGAAAAACCCTTCGAGGTCTGATGCAGATAGATAAGAGCTCCCCGTCCTTCGCGGGCGATGGCCTGCATGGATCCTTCGATTGTCGCGTGACAGTCACAACCGGTCGAGCCGAAAACGTCGCCCATGAGGCAATGCGAGTGCATCCGAACCAAAACCGGTTCGCTGCCGTGTTCAGTGTCACCGCGAACCAGCGCGACATGGGATTCGCCGCCATCCACTTCGCTTTCGTATGCGATCAGCCGAAATTCGCCGTGACGCGTGGCCACGAGCGCCTCTCCGACCCGGTGGATGTAACGCTCGTGCTGCATGCGGTAACGGATCAACTCGGCTACGGTCAACATTTTCAAACCGTGGGTCCGGCAAAAGTCGATCAAGTCAGGAACCCGCGCCATGGTGCCGTCATCGCGCATGATTTCGCAGATCACTCCTGCTGGAACCATTCCCGCGAGCCGTGCCAGGTCCACGGAAGCTTCGGTCTGGCCGGCGCGCACCAGCACCCCACCTTTACGAGCTCGCAAGGGAAAAACGTGTCCAGGACGTGCCAAATCCGCGGGGCGAGTGGCGGAATCGATAGCGACGCTGATGGTGCGGGCACGATCGTAGGCCGAAATTCCGGTAGTCACTCCCTGGCGCGCATCGATGGCTTCACAGAATGCAGTTCCGTAATTCGAAGTGTTCTCGGCAGTCATCGGACCGATGCGCAAATGATCTAGCCGGTCTTCGGTTAGAGCCAGGCATATCAGACCTCGACCGTATTTGGCCATGAAGTTGATGGCTTCAGGAGTAACTTTCTCGGCGGCCAGCGTGAGATCGCCCTCGTTCTCGCGGTCTTCGTCGTCCACGACCACAATCATGCGTCCGGCGCGGATTTCGTCAATGGCGGTGGGAACGTCGGTGAACTGCAGATGAGACGTCATTAATGACGATTGTAGCAAAATGAGTGCAGTCGATTTGACTCCTAGGCGGCGGGATGAACTAGCCGGATTATCCAGAAGACCAAGGCCGCAACTGCCGCGGAAGCTGGGATAGTCAGAATCCATGCCCAAACGATGCGGCGCGCGACGCCCCAGCGTACCGCCGAGAGCCGATGGACTGCGCCGACGCCAACGATCGCTCCGGTAATGGTGTGCGTCGTGCTCACGGGAATTCCCGCCAGGGCAGTGCCGAATAGAGTCAGAGCGCCGGCGCTTTCGGCACAAAATCCCCCGATCGGTTTGAGCTTGGTGATCTTGGAGCCCATCGTGTGGACGATGCGCCATCCCCCAAAGTAAGTGCCCAAGGCGATGGCAGCGTGAGCCGCAAGAATCACCGGCCACTTGAATCTGCCCCAGTCGTGGGCCATGTCGTAAGGAGTCATGTAGCCCGCAGTAAAAAGTGCGCCCGCCACAATCCCCATGGTCTTTTGTGCGTCATTCCCACCGTGGCCAATACTGTAAGCCGCGGCGGAAATCAGTTGGAGCCGGCGGAACCAGTTGTCGACTGAACGGGGATTCTTATGCTGCAACAGCCAGTAGCTGGCGATGGTGAAGACAAAAGCTAATATGAATCCGATCATCGGAGCGATCACGATGAAGATCAAAGTCTTGGTCCAGCCAGCAGGAATAATCACGCTAAAGGCGCTACCCGCTCCGTGATTTAATGCGTGACGAGCCAGGGCAGCTCCCGCGTACCCGCCAATCAAAGCATGCGAGGACGAAGTTGGAAGACCCCACCACCAAGTCAGCAGGTCCCACACAATAGCGCCGGCCAGACCGGCGATCACCACAAATTGAGTTACGTCCTCCAAACGGATCATGCCTTTGCCGATGGTCTTGGCTACCGCTGTTCCCAGGAACCACGCGGCAATAAAGTTGCAGAACGCGGCCAGCAGCACGGCTTTCCGTGGCGTCAGTACCCGAGTGGAGACCACAGTCGCAATGCTGTTGGCGGCATCATGAAAGCCATTCAGGAAATCAAAGACGAGAGCCGTAGTGATGGTGATGATGAGGAGTAGCAGTCCTGGATTCACCGGTGCGGGCACCTCGCGCGCTGTGTGGCGTGGGAATCGGCGATCATCAGTTGCTCTTCAACGCGACCGTCTCCAGTACATTGGCCGCGTCCTCTGCCTTGTCGGTCGCGGTTTCGAGTACTTCGTACAACTCCTTGATCTTTATGAGGTGGATGGGATCTTTTTCGTTGTCGAAAAGGTCCGCAATGGCGCGGCTCAGGCGGTCGGCTTCGTTCTCCAGTCGATGGACCTCTACACAATGCTCCAGTACCAACTTGTTCTTCTCCAGGAGGGAGACTCCTTGAGCTAGTTCTTCGGATTGTTCCACAATCATTGCAGCCAATTCAGCGGCGATTGAGGGCGGGGTCTTGATTTTATACAGCCGGAGACGCACCCCGGCGGCGTTGACGAAATCCAACACATCATCGAGGGATGAAGTCAGCCGGTGGATGTCTTCGCGATCGAAAGGAGTGATAAACGTCTGGTTCAGTGCGGTGATGATGCCATGTGTCATCTCATCCCCGCGATGCTCGATCGCCTGCAACTGGTCGAGTCGCGGCTCCATATTTGCAGGGTTCTTGAGAATGTCGTGCAGCAGACGTGTGCCCTGGGTGAGATTCTGTGACACTTCCGAGAACATGCGAAAAAACTTGCTCTCCCGCGGGATGAGACGCATGAATGTGGGGCCCCTTCAGAAGTTTGCTTGGCCAGCACACTGTACTTGCGCAGCGCGGGCCAAAAAACTATCTCACGCTCATCCTATAGCGTCAAACTATGCTCTCACTTGACCAATTCGCGTTCCGCGCCTCGAAAGAGGGCGCGTATCGACCGCACGACCCAGTGCGCCAAGAGTAAAATTACCAGCAGCAATACGCTAACGATGGCCGCTGACCAATAGGGATGCCGTACCGCGAACCAGGTGAGGAATATGGCGAGAGCATCCTCTCCCAGACTCAATGTCATATTGGATAAGGGTTCGGGAGAAGGAGTAACTGCAGCCCGAACAGCTGTCTTTCCGCCGTGTGCTGCCAGTGCGATGGCGCCCCCCAGCGCTGCGGCGGCAAGTTGTTCCCATGGTGAAAGGGACGCCGTGGCGCGATAAGCAAGCAGTGCCGCCACGGGCACGCGGATGAACGTATGCAGCGCATTCCAGATCAAATCAAACGCAGGGATCTTGTCGGCTAAGAATTCGACCGCGAAAAGCACGGTACTCGCCCCAATGACATACCAACTGTCCAGTAACTGCAGCGCCGGGGGGAGAGTCAGTACGCCTGCATGGGCTAGTAAACCCAGGGTGGCGACGGTCGCGTACAGGTTGAGTCCAGCAGCGAAGCTGACGGCAATCAGCAAGGCCACCAGTTCATTGGCAGGAAGCTTCATAACGTCGAGATAGGATAAATTGAAAACGCTTTCTGAGCGCGAAATCAACAGTGGACCCGGCAGGATGCTGAGACCAAAGAGAAAAGGGCCGCCTCTTCGGCGACCCTTCCTGATTCACTGAACTACGATCTCTTAGAGAGTAGACTCGATTTCGAATCCCCAAGCCTCAAGCAGGGGCTCCGGGATGTACTTTGAATTCTTATTGCGCCGTGCCCACTCCCGCAGCCGGGTGGAGCGCAGGTATTGGTCAGGAGAGAGCTTATACTCGCGCACCACCTGCTCAAATTCCGTCACCGTTGGGGTGATCGGCCCGATGGGCTCAGGCTTACCCCAGTTAGGATTTCCGCGTCGCTTAGCCATTAAATGATGCCTCTTGTTTCGCTAAAATTAACTGCCAGGAATGACCGCTAAATTAGATTCGTCTGGTCGCGCCAGGGATTCACGGCTCATAAAAAGCTGGCCCATACGCCAAAAACCTTGAATTAACCGGAAGCTCAACATTCTAAGGCTGTTTCGGCCCAAAGTCAATCACATTTGAAGCCTAACCAAGAGGGTTACAAAGGTAGTGAACAGATAATAAAAGGCTTAGGTGACGTGAGCGTGTTCGCACGTTAACCGAGCCCCGGTTATACCATGATTTCAGGTACTTCCATGGTACCTAGGCGGAAGCAGGTGACGAATGCGTCGATCACTTTGGGATCGAAATCGGAGCCGGCCAGTTTGATCATCATCTCTTTGGCCTCAAAGGGCGAAACCGCCTTCCGGTAGGGCCGGTCGCTGGTCATGGCGTCGTAGGCGTCCGCCACGGAGAGAATGCGGGCTTCCAAAGGGATATTTTCCCCTTGAGTTTCGTGATATCCCTTGCCATCGAACTTATCGTGATGCGCCAGAATAATCGGAATGACCCGGGCTAATGGACTTGCGACCGGCTGCAGCATTTGTATTCCGAAATCGACGTGCTTCTTCATCTGCGAGAATTCGCTACTGCTGAGACGAGCAGCTTTGTAAAGAATCTCGCGGCTCACATCCAATTTTCCCAGATCGTGAAGCAGAGCTGCGGCGCGGATATCTTCCAACTTCTCCGCTGACAATCCCATCTGCGCGGCGATCCTGGTGGCGTAGACGGAAACCCGATAAGAATGATTCTGGGTGTATTTGTCCTTGGAAATGAACTGGCTGAGGATCATCAAAATGCCATGGTAAGTATTGCGCAATTCGCGAAAGTGTTTTTCCTTATGCTCGTACAGGGTTCCCATGGCGTAGGCGTTGATCAGTAGAATCCCGCCCCAAATCGTAATCTCAAACCATTTTTCGGAAAGTGGTAAAGCGCCAACCCGGTGGCCGAACAATGCGGGATTGAAGTACGTGAGCAGGACGACGATAAGAACGCTGCCCAGCGCCGTAAGTGTGGCATGCCTTCGTCCATATACGTAGGCTGAAAGCAATGTGGGCAGGGTGTAGAGACCCAGCAACATGTGATGGGAATCGAGTAGTGAATTCAGCAGGGCAGCCAGAGCGAACAACGAGAGCAGCAGCCAGAGTTCGCGGTTTACGTCAGCCAGCCGGCGCAATCCGTCGGTGTGGATTCGTCCCAGCCAGGAGAGGGAAGTTGTGGGTGAAAATCGGGCTGTGGCCTGGCCGCGGTCTACCGAGTCGAGATCCATCCCCCACCCCAACCGGCCAGCCGATTGGCTGTCACGGTGCCTTGTTGAAACGAAGTTCCTCATGGTAGGTCGCCTATTCGGGCAGCGGCAAGTTACTGCCGTAACTCGAGCGCACCCCTGATTGATTGACCCGCCTCTGGAACCTCCTTACATTGCCTGAAGGAGGCAAAACCGTGAGAGACATCCACGAAGTCTTACGTAAAAAGCAGGCCGAGCAGACCCAACTGGGCAAGCAGATTGAGGCCCTGCAAACCGCTGCGGAACAGTTGCGCAGCGTAGCTCATCTTCTGGATGACGAACACGATGAAAAGGATGGCACTTCCAGCCGCGGCTAAAAGGCTCTCCCTTGCAGGTTTTCACGAAAGTTAAAGGCGCGCTATGAGTTTGCAATCGCTCGTTTTTTGTTCTGACGAGAAGATCGTCCGCGTGTTGCGCCGCGTTCTGAGTGATTTGGAAATCGCTGTAGAACGCTGCAGCGACGCCGATTCCGCCATTCGCAAACTGACCCGTCAAAGGTTCGAGGCGGTCATCGTCGACTGCTCCGATGAGCATACGGCATCGCTGGTGCTCAAGAGTGCGCGCTCTGCGCCTTGTAACAAACATGCGGTGGCCGTGGCGATTGTGGACGGTAATACCAAACTGCGCGGCGCCTTTGAACTGGGCGCGCATTTTGTGCTGTATAAGCCGATCTCCTCGGAACGTGCCAAAGCTAGTTTCCGAGCAGTTCGCGCCTTAATGAAACGCGAGCGACGCCGCAATATCCGCGTGGCCATCGAAATTCCTGTCACCTTAACTATCAAGGACGGCGCCGGGCAGCAGCGTGCTGTTACCTCTGATCTCGGTGAAGGCGGGATCGCCATCCAAGCCTCACAGCGGCCTAAGAAAATGGGTCCGATGAGCGTCCAGTTCACCCTGCCGGGCACAACTCAAGTAGTCAAGTGCATGGGCGAAGTAGCTTGGGAAAATGCCAGCCGCCAGACCGGTATTCGATTCGTAGATATGTCCCCGGAGACTCGCGACCGTCTTAAAGCCTGGATCAATCATCACTCTCTGGAAAGCGAACAGGATGATCCGCCAGTGGAATGCAAACTCAGCGACCTTAGCCTGGGCGGATGCTACCTGGAAACCAATTCACCCTTTCCCGAACGTACCCGGATTGTGCTCTCCATGCGAATCAAACAGCTTCAGGTCCAAGCTGAGGGCGTAGTGCGCGTGATGCATCCCGAAGTCGGCATGGGAGTGGAATTCACCCAAAAGACTACGCAGCAGCGGGAACATGTGGAAAAATTCATTCAAACCCTGACCAGCAGCGGAGGGGCGGTTCCTGAGCTTCTGGTCGCGCCCGAAGGTTTTGACACTGCTGAGCTTCCCGCGCCGGAAACAAACGTCGACGAACCTTATGATCCCTTACTCGATCTTTTCCGCAACAAAGCAGAACTCGACACCGAACCCTTCCTGACCGAACTCAGAAAACAGCGACGGTCTGAGTCCGAGTCCGTTCCAAGTGGCATTTCCCTCTAGAACCAAAGAAACTGGATGGTGCTCGAGACGACGGGAGCGAACCGTCGGGGCGAGCCTGCCCTTATCGTATCGCCCGTATCGGAAGAATAAAAGATACGACACGTATCATTACTGTTGGTCACAATTGAACAGTTTCCGCGCCGGCTCCGCTCGCATGATAGCGACATGGATCGCAAACAGCTTGAGAAACTGAGCCTGGGGGTGAGATGTCCCACGTGCGGAGCGGGCCCACGCCAGAAGTGTGAACTCAACACTGGTCAACCTCGCACTGCTCCTCATCGTGACCGACGTTTGAGTGCAGCCGACGAGCGTTCGGAGACTATGGCCGCGAAGGCCAAATGCTGAGCATCTAGGCCTTCCAAGACCTTTGCCGCCGAGCTGCTATCGAGAAAGATCCCGTCAATCTTGCCCACATCAAAGAAGAAATGCGAGTCATGGTTGGTGCGGATGAGATTCAGGTGTACCAAATCCGTTGGAAGCCAGTTCTAAAACCAGATTAAGAGAGCAAGATGAATTAAGCGCCGCACTCGCCATTCAGCGGCATGATTTAACTGGTGCCCGACGCCGGTTAAAGAGGCACTGCGTTGCGTGCAATGTACTCCTCCATGGATCGGTCGGGTCCGATGTGGTGAAACGTTTCGGCATAGTCGAGGCCGTATTTCCGGCCGGCCGCGTGATCGCTATTTTGAAGCGCCACTTTCGTGTACTCGTCAATGGCGGCGCTGCCGACGTCGGATAAAGCTGGTATACGCAGTTTCCGGTCGACCAGAGAAGCGTTCAGGTCTTTGATCATGTGCGTCACCATGGTTCGGCAATCCCTCAGGCAACCAAGTTTGGTTTCGAAAGTCGGGCCAATATCCACTACACGATTCACTAACTGTGGCCCTCTGGCGAAATAATATTTCTCTGACACGCTGTGCGGCTTCAAACCGGCGGCAAAGTGTTCGGGCATGTCCAGGTGACCGCCGGACATCCAGCACGCCGCTTCCACTGCTTGAGCAGTCACGTAGTGATCCGGATTTTCCTCGTAATGTCCCCAGGGATCGTAGCTGAAGATGGTATCGACTCTCAGCAGGCGAAACAGAAAGATCAGCCTGGCGCGTATTTCCGTGGGGGACAGGTCGTCCATGCGGTGGTTTCGATAGCCGAGGTCGAACATCTGCTTCAAGCCGGACACTTTTAAGAAAGCCCTAGCGTCTTGCTCGTTGGCGAGCACGGTTTCACCCAGAGTGAGGTCGTAGGAATCCTTTTCGTCGTTGCTGGTCCGGATGAAGTATCCGGTATAGCCCTCTTTCAGGAGTTTGGCCACGGTGCCGCTGGCAAAAAACGGCCCGTCATCTAAGTGCGGCGTGATCAGGGCCAGTACCTTGCCCTGGTGCGGGGTGCCGGATACAGCCCGCTCGATAAAGATATCCGCGGCGGGAGCGGTCTGGTCTCGCAGTTGAGGCACACCTAGCACACTTGCGGTGAGAGCACCTCTAACGAAATCACGCCGTTCCACTGACTGACCTCTCCGTCGTCAACAAGTAACCATTTTGACGGCCCAAGGTTTGGGCGAAACTCGGGAACAGATTCCCAGGCCTCACGATTTTTTGAATTTATATTTCAAACCGAATTGCAGCTCGCGATTGGGCAAGTTGGTGCTGGTGATTTTCCCGAAATCGCCATCGCCGAGAAATCGGCTTTGCTATGACCTGTTCAACCCGCCGCAAGACATTCCCGGCGGAAACCCGCGGGACCCGTTTCCGCGACCTATTCACCGGGAATCAGGTAGCGCGCCTTGTAGGTTCCTGCCGGCGACGTCGTCACCACACGGGACAGCCCAGTCGTGGGCAGCAGAATTGTCACGGTCGCTCCGGCCACTGGCGCTTCTCGGAGTGTTGTTCTCGTAGTGTGCGCGAACAGGCCTTGACAGCACCGACATTGTCAGAGACGCCTGATCGCCAGTTACGCTTCGGGAGCCGAAAGTCGTAGAATTATGCTGGTTAGGAGCAACCGATGAAATACCGCTGCTGGTAGAGGTGTTCGGCCCGACGGCGCACGCCGGCCTCTCGGATCTTGCTCAGCCACTCGGCGCGATGACGGGTGTAGTAGACGTCCCGTCCGGCACAGGGAATCGCCCAGCTGCGATACATCGCCTTCAGGCGATTCATGACTCGCGTCAGATCTTTGACCAGGGTCAGGTAACTCCGAGCCAGTTCGCGCAGCATGCGTACGGTCATTCTTATTGCCGTCTTTAAGCAGAGCCGTCTTCCGCGGATTGCACACCACTAACTTCTGAACATGTGGCTTGAGCAGATCATAGAGCCAGGCCGCCCAGGTACCTTCTTCGAAGGTGACCGACAAAGTTCCGCGTAGCCCCGCCAAGAACTCAAGAAGGGTCGCGGCTTTGGTCTCCAGGATGGACTCCATGACTACCTTGCCTCTGCAATCCATCACCGCGACCGAGATGGTTGCTTGATGCACGTCCAGCCCAATATACTTTTCACTGTTCATGAGGGTGCTCCTTTTCGTAGGTGGTG
>WNGP01001764.1_pt1 | contig 17879 bp, 16 predicted proteins | sample 5407671 | NCBI WGS metagenome assembly WNGP01 (sample SAMN13153381, study PRJNA577476) | soil metagenome | isolation source: 40 cm soil or saprolite under Garry oak tree replicate 2 | place: USA:California | collected 2016-06-15 | reverse complement strand
AGCCTCTGCTGCAACAGGCCCAGGACGATGCAACTCTGCTCGCCATTCGTGACATGGAGCGTGCAGGCATCGACATCATTTCTGACGGGGAGATGCGCAGGGAGAGTTACTCCAACCGCTTCGCCACTGCCTTAGATGGCATGGACCTCGATAATCCGGGGGTGGCCCTGGATCGCACAGGCCACCCCAACCCTGTCCCGCGGGTCGTCGGCCCGATCCGCCGCTTACACCCGGTGGAAGTGCGCGACGTGGAGTTCCTGCGACGCAACACCGACCGCCGCATCAAAATCACCGTGCCGGGCCCTTTCACGATTACCCAGCAGGCACAGAATGACTATTACCGAGATGAGAAAGCCCTGGCATTGGATATCGCGGCAGCCGTCAACGAGGAGATCAAAAGCTTGCAGGCAGCAGGAGCCGACGTAGTACAGATTGATGAACCGTACCTGCAAGCGAGGCCAGAGAAGGCCAGGGTGTATGGGGTAGAGGTCATCAACCGGGCGCTGGAAGGGATTGAAGGGCCAACGGCGTTGCATATGTGCTTTGGGTATGCTGCGATTGTTCATGACCGACCTCCCCGGTACTCATTCCTCGCGGAGCTGCGTGATTGTGTCGTCAGGCAGATTTCGATTGAAGCGGCTCAACCACGCCTCGATCTCTCAGTCCTTCGCCAATTAGCACATAAAACCATCATTGTGGGCGTCTTGAATCTGGGCGACATGGAGGTGGAGACGCCGGAGATAGTGGCCGGAAGAATACGTTCGGCCTTGCAGTATGTAGAGCCAGAACGCCTGATCCTGGCCCCGGATTGCGGCATGAAGTACCTGCTTAGGGAAGCAGCCTTTGGCAAGCTTTGTGCGTTGGTTGAAGGAGCCAGGATCGTGCGACAGGAATTGTAAGGATGCGCATTCCTGCGCTTCCGGGTGCGGATTTTCATGGGGTGGTAGCGTCCGGGGGAGCGGCGCTGCAACTCCCGGAAGATGTCGCTGAGCATGCTATTTTGTGAGCAGGCACAGTGATATGCTGGAAACAGGGTCGGAACAAATAGAACGAAAGGAGCACACAGTCCCATGTCTCTCGATGTATTCAAGCTGGACGGCCGTGTAGCGCTGATCACAGGAGGTAATCGTGGATTAGGGTTTGCTTTGGCCCAGGCTCTGGCCGAAGCCGGAGCAAACGTCGTGGTTACGAGTCGCCAGCAGGAGAGAGCACTGGAGAGTGCAGCAACCCTTGCCGGAGCCACGGGGCAGCGCACCATGGGCCTTATGGTCGACGTCACCGACGCGGAACAGATCGAATCTATGGTCCAGGCTGTAGTGAAGGAATTCGGACGCATCGACATCCTGGTCAACAATGCTGGTATCAACATCCGCAAACCTGTTGAAGAGCTGGATGAGGCCAGTTGGGACCTGGTTCAGGATACCAATCTGAAGGCGCCTTTTCTCTGTTCTCGAGCAGCGGCTCGCTATATGAAGGAACAGCGGTATGGTCGGATCATCAATCTCTCATCCATGCTGGGCCTGGTAGCGTTACCCGAGAGAAGCGCCTATTGCTCCAGCAAGGGTGGTCTCATCCAGTTAACCAGAGTACTGGCGCTGGAATGGGCCGCTCACAATATTACGGTGAACGCGCTGTGTCCTGGTCCGTTCGCAACCGAGCTAAACATCCCCGTTATGAACAATCCACAGGCTAACCAGTTCTTTCTTAACCACATCGCACTGGGCCGATGGGGTCGACCAGAAGAACTTGGGGGCGTAATTGTCTTCCTGGCCTCGGATGCATCTAGCTTCATGACCGGTGCGGCTCTGGTCGTCGACGGGGGCTGGACAGCCGCGTAAGTTTCACATGACGCGTGGCCATTGCTATCGGTGACAGGTTCAAATCATTTTTTCAGAAAGTGAGAGCTTCATGCGCATTGGCCTTTCCGTATACGGCACGACCTTTGGGATGGGAATAGACCCGCTATCCGGACGCCCCGTGATCAGTCCAAGGGAACTGATGGACAAGGCCATCAATGCTGGCCTGGAGGGAGTGGAACTACCTGCCTTACTGATGGAGGTTGAAGATGCAACCTCTGTGGCGCGATATGCCTATGAGCGAGGGCTATTCATCACTCTTGAGACCGAGGGGTATGATCCCAACAAACTCGCTAGCGCCATTGACCTTGGCGCTCAATTGGGGGCAGGCACTATTCGCACGATGGTTGGAGGAGCAAAGCTCGGCGGTGACCGGCGGCCTTTAGCGGGTCGCTGGCAGTCATTTTTGCAGGAGGTTCTGGCGGGACTGCGGGAGGCAACGGCAATTGCGGAACGCGCTGGTGTGAACCTTGCGGTGGAGAATCACCAGGATCTGGCCTCCGAGGAACTGCTGTGGCTGAGCAAATCCATCGGGTCGCAGAGGTTTGGTATCACTTTGGACACCGGCAGTACTCTCGCTACGGCTGAAGAGTCCGTGGACTTTGCCAGGCGAGTAGCTCCCTACGTGCGAAATGTCCATTTAAAGGATTACCAGGTGTACATGTGCAACGAAGGATACCGTCTCGTGCGCTGCCCGCTCGGACAGGGTGTAGTCGACTTTCCGGCCCTGTTTCACATATTTTCGGAAGCCTGTCCGCACGTATCCATGTCTATCGAACTCGGGGCGCTAGAAGCTCGACACGTACGTGTGCTAGCCGGCGACTACTGGCCCGATTACCCACCTCGCTCGGCAGCTCAGCTCGCCCACGTATTACGTTTCGTGATGGACAACGCCAGGCCATCAGGAGATTGGCGAACCCCTTACGAACGGAATGAGCCAGTAGAGGCGATCATCGCATACGAGGATCAGCAACTGGACGCCAGCCTGGCTTACATCCTACCGCTCCTCGCACAAGCCAACCAGCATTGACTAACTTCGCATCTCAGCAGACAGAAGGAGAGTCCAAGGCCATGCCAACCATAGATTTGACAGGAAAGATAGCGCTGATAACCGGGTCCAGCCGGGGCCTGGGTCGTCATTATGCTTTGCATCTCGCCATGGCCGGTGCCGATGTGATCATTCACGACGTGAACGAGAACGCAGCAGCAGAGTTCGGAGAAGCTCCTTCAGGTCCAGCGGTAGCAGAGGAGATTCGCACCCTTGGCCGTAGAACCGCCTATTTTTCCGCGGATCTGACCGATTCTTTGCAGGCTGAAAATCTCATTCGTCAGGTCCTGGAAGTATTCGACCACATTGATATACTCGTCAATAATGCCGGTGGAGACATCGGCGCTCGTACTCCCAGGCCCGATCCCAACGATGCGCTGGATATCGATCCGGACGACATCCGCTCTGTGATCGACCGTAACCTGCTCACCACCATGTATACCTGTAAGTTTGGGGGCATCCACATGCGCGGGCGGCGATCTGGCAAGATCATCAATGTGGGATCAATTGCCGGACACATACCCGTACAAAACGGAATTATCTACGCTGCTGCCAAGACTGCCATCACACACTATACGCGCTGCCTGGCAGAACAACTGCGGCGCTACAGTGTAAACGTGAACTGCATTGCTCCCGCGCCGACATATACAGGCCGCTTCCTGGCTACACGCACTGTTGACAGCCAGCAAGGGCTTTCCCGCCTGCAGCAGGTGGCACAACCTGAGGATATGGCACAGATCATGCTTTTCCTCGCCGGACCCCAATCAGATTTTCTTACCGGCGAGACCATTGTATGCTGGATTGGCCACTGATCCTCTCTCGGCTAAAGCACGAGAGGTTCCTTTGCCTACCCCAACGCTTCTAGTCTGCCTCGTCGGTAGACGAGCTCTAGTCGGTTCGGCGCAAGACTTTCGGGCAGACGTGCTCCGGCGCGGGGGATGCCCACGCTTCGGGGCAAGACCTGCCCCTCATTCGCACGTTGTTGCAAGACCTCTACCGCTGCACACAGGCGCAGGTCCGCACCTTCCCAGGAGTCCTGGGCGATAGAGGGAATGGTGTTTGCTGGTTTGAGATGAGCCGCTAGGAAGGCCGAGTACAGGTCGCGCTGCACCGGCCCGATGCCGCAGGCGCAGTGGTGCCAGCGTTGGGACAAGGGCTTTTTGACGTACTTCTTACAGCCGTGGCAGTATTGGGACAGTTTGGTGCTGCGGGTGGGAAACTCGCTCAGGGTGCCGCCGGTGCTTGCAACCGTGCGTCTCAGGTGCTCTATGAACATCCCTGGGGCGTTGCGTCCCACACTCTTGCCATACTGTTTCTGCCAGGCCTTGTAGGAGAGCTTCTCGGTCCGAATGGTGTTGCCACGACGGATGATCTGATGCACCAGTCGCCCATGTAAACTCTTGCGATGAGCCGCCAGCTTGCGTTCCTTGTGGGCGAGTCGTCGTCTGGTGGCGAGATAGCCCTTGCTGTTCTTCCAGATCAGACGCCGCTTGCCGCGCTTCTTGATGCGGCCTTTGGCGTCGTAGTTCTGTGGGTTGGTGGCACGACGCTGGCGGTCGAGCTTGCGTTCCAGGCGGCGTTTGGCGCGGGCGTTGGTCTTGAGTTCCTCACAGAGAGGCAAGAGTTGCACCTCCCCCTCTTGTGGCACAATGGCGATGGTCGAGGGCCCCAGATCAAGCCCGACCACGTCAGATCCCACCGCGTGCTTCTTCTTCTGGTGAGGTGTGCCTGCCAGGATGAGCTGCACGTAGTAGCGATCTCCTCGGATGTCTGCGCCTTGCGCCTGTGGGCTGGACGCCTTGCGCCGGACGAGTCGGGCATATTTGATGGGCTGCTTGAGCCCGTGATGCACCACCGGATCATGCCAGTCGATCAACGCCGCGAGACGATCTTTGCCCCAAAGCAGCCAGCCCTGATTGCCCTCTGCTGGCTGTTGGAGGAGAAAGCGCAATCCCGACTTACTCCATTTGTTCTCGACGCTATCCAGGCCGCGCCCCTTGCTCTTGAAGCGGACTTTCTTGGCGAGGCCTCGGCACACCCGGTTGGCCGCTTGATACGCGCGGGTTGCCAGCGTTTGCGCCATCACCGAGTCAATATGGTCAGCAATCCAACTACAGTTGGCCTCTTTTGCAAACTCATGCAGGGCATACTCGGAGAACCCGTGGACTTGCCGCAAGCGGGCGAACGCTTCCTTGCGCTCTTGCTTGTGCGCCTGTGGAATGGCGCGTGCCTCCTGCCATGCTGGATCGGCCCGCATGGCCCGCAACCGCTTCATGGCCTCACCTAGCAGCGCGTTGTAGAAACAGCGCGCCGCCTCGAAATGGGCGTGGAGACGCCTGGCTTGCCCTGCATCGACTCGCAGGGGCAACTCCAACAGAAAGGTCGGGGTCTTGCTTTTCTTCACCGAACGTCTCCTTTTCCTTGTCTCTTGTTCTACTTCTTCGCCAGAGGGGAAAATGCGGTCGTCTCCCCTCTCTTGCGCCTACAACTTACGAGACTCGCTGCATGGGACGTGACAGCATGGGCATCCGTTGGTGTTCACGCCGGTTCAGACACACATACTCCCATTGTGGCAGATACCGCTCCACGCTGTCAGAGGAAGTGTAGCCCTCGGCCCGAAACCGCTTGATAAGGGTCTTGGCATCCTCGAAGTCAGGGAAGCACACGAACTTGCTCCGCAGTTTGATGCACCCGTGCTTGCCATGAATGCAACAGCGTCCCTCTGGGGTACTGTAGATGGTATAGCCGCGGTACTCCTCGTAGAACAGTGTGTACAGGGTGTCTTCGTTGCCGGTGATCGGATCGGCGTGATGCAGCGTCAGTCGTGCCCGTTCGATCGGTTCAATGGGCTGTGCGACCGTCGAGGAGGCGTGTTGCTGCCTGCTAGGAGTAGGCAGAGGTTGCCTCTGCTTGCGCTTCTTTGGCAGACAATGCGGGTTCCCGCACTTCCTACGCTGCATGGCTCGTGCTCCTTCTCGCTTTGAGAAAGTCGATAGCGGTCTTCTTCGCGACGCCCGCTTCTTTTGCCAGCAGGGGACTGGTGACCCGCACTCCTTGCGCTTCCAGTCGCGTGCAGACCTCCTCCAGCTTCTGCTGGCGTTGCCGCGCCCTGGCCTCTTTGGGGGCCTCGGCTCTATGCAGGCGCAGGAACATGAGCGCGTGACCCACGCTTGTCCCGGCTGCTTTGGCGAGCGAGCGTCCCGTGACGATGATGCCTTGCGCTTGCAGGTCGAGATATCCCCGCAGCAGGGCGGCTTCCTGCTGCGGGGTGATCGTGTAGGTGTTGTGGGCGTCGGGGTAGAGGATGTAGGGCTTGCCCTTCCTCTGGCCAAGGGTGGCCTTACCAGCGGCCAGCGCTTTCAAGCGGGCGAGGGCGTCGCGTTCGGTGGTCAGCACAAGCCTGCGGTCAAGCCCTAAGAGACGGGCAATCTCGTTGGTGGTATGCCTGCGCTCGTTGTCGTCGGAGAGGCCGTAGCGCAGGCGGAAAATGGCTTGGGCGCGCGGGGAGAGATACGAGAGGAGGGTGTCCACCTGAGCACGCAGCACGGGGTCGCGTGCTGGCGCGGCTTCGATAGGGAGGATGGGCTTGACCGGGGGTTCCTCGACCTCATCGGTATCAAACCATTCCATGTGCTCATCCAGGCTGGCGGCACGATGCTGTGCGTAGAGCTGGTCAAGCGTGCCCTCTGCCCTGGCGCGCTCCCGCGCCCGATAGGGAATGGGGAGCACATCATCCTTGACGATGGTTTGCTTGATGGCCCCGCGCACGTAAGCAGCAACATAGGCATCCAGACTCAGGGTGCCGGCGAGATCGCAGCGCATCACCGCCTCGACCACGGCCAGGTTGACTGCTCCGATCAGCTCAGGCAGCAGGCGCTGGTACAAAGTGGGCGGACAGAGTGTAATCGCGAGATGTTTGGCGAAGGGCAAATAGCTCTCAATCAATCGCTGCTTGACTCCGGTGTCGTCCTGGGAATGCATGGGGGTGGTATGTGCTCCTGACTGGCTGGTCACAAGCCCTTGCCGTTCTTCGCGCGAGAGGCGAGGAAGACGTCTGAGATCGGCGTAGTAGTACGCCAGATCGTAGGTAGTATAGTTGGTGATGATGGTTGCCATTGGTGCTGAACCTCTTTCGTTGTAGATGGGTTCACCGCTGGCCTGTCTCGTGTTATACTACACACAGGACCACGGCCATACGGCTACGGTTCGAAAGTGTTGGGGGTGATTTCGTTGACAGCGGGCACCCCTGACATGCACTACATGGAAGCACTACAAGATGTTGAGTCCTTCAATGTCGCTTGGCCGTATTTCTCGTCCAAGCGCTCGGCCCAGGGCATCGGCTATGGCCTTTGCCGTACTTGCCTGAATAGGCTCACCGTCTTCTGCACGTTTCGCCACTGGATGAGATATGCCTGCCTCCTGTGCTAGTTTTCGCACAGACCAACCCAGGTCAGTGCGATACGTATGCAACGTCGTCATATATTTACACCGCCTACAAAAGAAATAGCGACATAAATATATTACCATCGTTTACCAAGATTTTCAAGTGACTTCTTTTAGAATGTTATTGTTTTCAATTGCTATTCATCACAAGCATATCTATTTTTCTGTAGAATGGAAGGGTCCAAGGGGGACGCAAAAGGAGAGGTTACTTACGGTCTCGCAGGTCCGTATAAGCTTGCTGTTATTTAGGTTAAGATATAATCAGGGTGTCAGGTATTCTTCACCCTTGACCATCAAGACCGAGATGGTTGGCACTCGTTTTGAGCGCAAATCGTGGCTTCCGGTCCCAGTCTTGATTAGATCGTTTGAGTAAGTCTTTGGGGAAAAGGGAAAGAGAGGAAAAGCGTGGTGGCAGAGAAAAAAGATCAGAATAAGCCAGCTAGCGTTTTAAGAGGCTTAACTGGAATCGCGGAGAGTAAACAGCCTGGCAGTTTACAGGAACAAGTCTCAAAACAGCATGTTTTAATGACAGAACTTTATGTTCCTCCATCTTACTTTGTATCGTTGTTAATGAGGATAGCTAATTTTACTGCTTATAGTGATTGGGACAAATCAAGATGGCAGTTTTATCTCCAGTATAAGAGAGCCGCAAGTAATGTATCCCTAGAATCTGACCTCTGACCCATCTTTGCAGTTGACCTGCCTTTGTACAAATAGCAGCGCAAGTAAATTGGCGATCCATTCGCTCCATCCATGCGAGAACTTGGCCTGCTATCTGTACTGCCATTCTCTAAATAGCAGCGCAAGTAAATTGGCGATCCACTCCCCTGTTTCCCCATTTGTCCCTTGTGCTTGACACAGAGACCACTCCTTTTGCAGAGTATGTGTAAGCGACAAACCCACTCACAAAAGGAGTTCCCGACTATGATACCTGCATCAGATCTCTTTGACCAGTCCGTCCTCACCGCCTTGCTCGATCATGATCCGCTGGTGGCCGATTATCGCGCCTTCTTCTCGCTGCTCGATTGGTCAGTGGTCCAGCGTTGGGAGGCTCAACGCTCGCCGCTGGGACGGCCCGCTCATCCCGAAAGCGCCTACCTCAAAGCCTTTCTCATTCGCATCCGTGAAGGCATGCTCTACACCACGCAACTGCGTCGCTTTTTGCTGCGCCACCCGCTGCTGGTGATCGAACTAGGCTTTCGTCTCGTGCTTGATCCCAGCGCGCCCTATGGCTTTGATGTCGAAGCCACGCTGCCGTGCGAGTTCTGGTTGCGCGAGAAGCTGCGCCACTGCGATCCCGCGCTTCTGCAGGCCCTCTTGCAAGCCACCGTGCGCGCGTTGCAGGACGAGATCCCTGGCCTGGGTGAGGTGGTCGCCTTCGATGTGAAACACATTTATGCCTGGGTCAAGGAGAACAACGAGCGCACCTATGTGCCTGAGCGCTACGACAAAACCAAACGGCTGGCCGGGGATCCCGATTGTCGCTTGGGCGTCAAGCGCAGCACCAACCAGCAGTTGCCCGATGGCTCGACCCGAGAGAAAAAGGAACTCATCTGGGGATATGGCACCGGCGTGGCGGTTTCCACCGTGGCCGAGTATGGCACCGTCGTCTTGGCCGAGTGCACCCAGCCTTTCCATGCAGGCGATATCACCTATTTTCGTCCCTTGCATCAGCACACCGTCCTAGCTCTAGGGCAGTTTCCCACCTACCTGGCCGCTGATGCCGCTTTTGATGCCTGGTACGTCTACGAGGGGCCCGCTCGTCATGGTGGCATCGCGGCGGTTCCGCTCAACCAGCATCGCCAGACCCCTTTCGCTCGCCTGCCTGACGGTACGCCCCGCTGTCCCATTGGCTTGCCTATGCATCCCACCACACAGTTCAACCATACCAACGGCTATCGTGCTCAGCGCTTCCAATGTCCCTTGCTCTTTCCTCAAAAGACTGGAGCCACCTGTGACCACGACCAATTTGCCAAAGGCAAAGGCTGTGTCAAGGATGTCAACTGGGAAGTGGGCGGCATCCAGCGCGTGACGTTGGATCGTGATGGGCCGCTCTTCCATGCCCTTTACAACCAACGCACCGGCTGTGAGCGTGTCAACGCGCGCGCCAAAGAGTTGGGCATCGAGCGACCCAGAGTGCGCAATGGGCACTCGGTTGCCAATCTCAACACCCTCATCTATGTGATTGTTAATGTACGAGTATTGCAGAAGGCAAAATCTATCAATAGTCGGCTTCTACCAATACATTAGTTGCGGCTCTCAGTATAAGGGCATTCACTTTTGTATTCGCGACTGGAAAATGAGCACCTGGTCAATTGATGCGCTCGAAACGTCTCTCGATATGGAGAGCCCAATGAAAATTGCAAAAGAACTTAGAACAAGAATTGTAAGGACTGGTCGCAACCTTGAAAAACTCCTCCAACCTGAACTGCAAAACTTTATAGAGAAGAACAACTATGCCCTACCAAACCCCTACCGGCACCTTTGTAACCTTTACAGCTATTTTCGAGATCAAGTGCAAGAAACACAAAATAAGCTAAAACTTGTAGAAAGTACCGGACCCAAAGACTTAGGCGTAAGGGTGATTGCGAAGCAAAAGACGCTGCTCTTTTCTCCTGGCGAGGATTTTGGAGAGAAAAAACTTCGGGACTCCAAACTAGCAGAATCAAGTGAAGAGCTTAAAAAAGAGCAGAAGCTTATTGAGGATATTCTTGCTAGTATAGTTGATAATCACAACAAGATATTAGAACTCGAAAGGATTGCTTCATACAATGCTTGTGCGATGGTATCTTTCTTTTTCTCTTATATAGAGTTTCTCATGGATACATTGTATATATTTTATCCTGTAGCAAGTAAGACGCTACACGATTTTCAAGAACAATCATGGCGAGAGCGTTTCAAAACTGTATTTCCGGTGGATAAGGACAAGGACCTTGGAAAAATTTATAGAAAACTTTTAGAGATCAGAGAGGGCTGGCGTAATGTCATTGAACATGGATTTAGAAGTAAAGAGGAATCACTACTCATACCTCTTCCAGGATTAGGTCTCGTTCCCATATCGTATACGAGCGCCTCGAAAGCAATACATTTTGCTCTAACACCCTCTCCAAAGAATGGTATTCAAGAGGCTTTAGATGTATTTTCAGCATTTGATGCATGGGCAGCCAACAATCAACAAACTGCCTGTATTATCTTATTTGCTCAATATGGTAATCCAATTCCTTTAATGGAACAAAGATTACAAGAAATCCGCAAATGGATGTCTTCGCCTGAGATATTAAAAAAGGCGCTTGAAGCAGAAGAGGATGAATTACAATCCTGGCAGGATCAGTATCAATGATATTATAAACAGGACGTGAGGCATAGCAATGCAGCAGAAAGAAGTCACCATGAGCAGCGAAGAGTTTCACTACGGGCAGGTCATCCGGTTTTTCCGTCTGCAACGTGGGATGTCCGTCGCCAGGCTTGCATCCCTGTGGCCCGGAGGTTCCGTGGACCCGCGCTATGTGCAGCGCGTGGAGGCGGGTGAGAAGCACATCAAAGATCTCGACACCTTGCGCCAACTCGCTGACCTGCTCGACGTTCCTCTCTGGCAATTTGGCCTGTCCATCTACGACCCGTTTCACCCACTCGCACTCCCCGGTCGTGGCGAATATCTGGTGACAGAAACCCTGGATGCGATTGAACAGTTGCTTCAACAGACCTGGTACTTGCGACAGGTTGCACCCATTACCCGGGCGGAAAAGAGCGCGGGTCGGCTGCATCATCTCTTCGAGCATTTCTTCACATCTGTTCCGCTCGCATCACAGTTAGAGCCTCGTTTCCTGCGACTGTACGCCGACGCTCAGTGCATCCGGGCGGTGTTGCATATTGAGCGGAGACGCTATGCTGAGGCGCTCGACACCTATGCCGGGATGTACGACACGGCCAAGCAACTCGGTGAACCAGCGACCCTTGCCCACGCACTCATGAATATCGGCGTGGAACTGGACCGTGCTGATCGCAAGCAGGAAGCGGTAGAGCACCTGGAACAGGCACGAGATGTTTCCTTTCGAGCCAATAAAGCGTGGGCAGCGCTGATTCACTCCTACCTCTCACGAGTCTATGCGAGTAACGGCGAGAGCCTCCGTTTTCAACGCGCCAGTGAGACAGCCCAAACGCTCGCTGTCTACCTACCAGCCTATGAGAACGACGAAGAGGCCGTCTTTTACAACATGAGCGGTGTCTTAGCAGAGCGTAGTTACGGCTACCTGGAAATCGGAAAACCGGAAATGACGCTGGCTATGAAAGACGAGATCATGCGCCAGATCAGGCAAGACCAGAATACACGACTGGAAACCTGGGTTTTCTTGGATTGGGCGCGCGCCTACCTCATGCTCCACGAAGTCGAAGAGGGGGTCAAAGCAGCACAAGAGTTCTTGCGGCGTTCGTCCACGTTGCAGTCAGATCATGCGCTTCGTCGAGTATATGAATATTTAGAAGACTTGGAGAACGCTGGATATGCAGATGTCCAGGTCGTCCGAGACTTCCGAGAGGAATTAAAGTACACCAATTCATCCTCTTCCTTTGGCGGACCCCCCCACGAGATATGAGCTAAGAAAAAGAGGTTATTCAGTTCACACTAATGGTCAGGTTTTGAGCATTTACACAAACTATTGCACAGTCTCGCTCAGAAGAGACTATTCATCCCCTGCATGAATGACAGGGGCTTTCTAGCCCGTTTAGTGTAAAAGTCTTTACGGGATTAGGTTTTGCGTATATCCCGGAAAACTTCTTCATACTATTCATTGTGCCAGGTGCGATCACGAGCATATTCGTATCCTGGTGGATGTACCGCACACTGTTAAAAGCCTGGCAGAATATGCCAGCAACAACAGAACTTGCGGCCGAAACGAAGAAGTAGGACAAGGCTATTCAATCTTTTTCAACAGACCGAGAGGTTGGGTAATGGCTCCCTCGGAGGCTGATGAAACGATGACGTTGTGGCCTTACTGAAAACGCGAAAAAGATTTGCAATGAATGGACTCTGGAAAGAATGCAAAGTCAGATTTCTCATGAGGCAATGCGGTTTGCGGAGAAGCCTGCAATGAGCATGATACGTTTCTCAGTTGCAGGCTTCTTTCTTGTCTGCTAGCCGTAGCGGGCGGTTCTATTTGCCTGCTCAAACGATGTCTATGCGGTGTACCCTGACAGGAGAACCGCTAGACAATAGAAGATTTTCAACAAAACCAGTAGACGCTGAGAGGGAAAGCGAGCACAGGATCGACAACCACAGACATCCATGGATGGGTCATGCCGGTGGAGGGATTCGAACCCTCAACCCTGTAAAGGGACTTGTTTTTGAGACAAGCGCGTATACCGTTCCGCCACGCCGGCTTGCGATGTTTGCATTCTACCCGATTGCTATTTGGAAGTCAATAGCCTAGCGCGACAGTTTGGGCGCCAGTTCAGCTACTGTACCAAACTTCCCGATAGTGCGAAACTTCTGATAGCGTTGTTCCAGCAACTCATCCACGTCCATGGTTTTAAGCGCCGACAGGTTCTTCAGCAGCGCCGCCTTCAGATTGTCCGCTGTGAGACGATAATTGTGGTGCGCGCCGCCCAGTGGCTCTGGAATCAGTTCGTCGACCAGGTCAAGCGCCTTTAGCTCCTTCGCGCTGATGCGCATGGCCTCGGCTGCCTGGGGCGCGTAAACTTTGTCGCGCCAGAGGATGGAGGCCGAGGCTTCCGGCATAGCAACGGTGTAGATGCTGTGTTCGAGCATCAAGATACGGTCGGCCACACTGATAGCTAAGGCGCCGCCGCTGCCGCCTTCGCCGATCACCACCGAGATGATCGGCACGCGCAGGCGCGCCATGCGGTACAGATTGGCCGCGATAGCCTCTGATTGGCCGCGTTCCTCATCGCCCAGGGCAAGGAATGCACCGGGAGTATCAATGAGGCTGACCACCGGAATACCAAATTTTTCAGCCTGCTCCATCACCCGACCCGCTTTGCGATAGCCTTCGGGGTGCGGCATACCCAGGTTGCGGAACTGCTTCTCCTTCATGTCGCGGCCCTTCTGGTGGCAGACGAACATCATTGTCGCGCCGTCCAGTTTCGCCAGACCGGCCATAATCGCGTGGTCATCGCTAAAAGAGCGGTCGCCATGCAGCTCGAAGAAGTCTTCACACATCAGTTGAATGTAATCGGAAGAGTAGGGCCGTTCCTTGTGGCGTGCCACCTGCACTGTTTCCCACGACGTGAGATTTTTGTAAATCTCTTCAGTACGCCTGCGCAGTTCTCGCTCGGCCTCATGCAACTGCCGCAGTTCGTCGGGTTTCAGGCGATCACCTTTGCGTTGCAGCGAGACAATCCTTTTTTCTAGCTCGGCGAGCGGCTTCTCAAATTCCAGGTCGTAGGCCATCGCTTCCCCCTGTGTAGTTGTTCTCTGCAAACTCGTGTGTCTGCTGCGAAATCTCAATTCCAGCATACAAGCGCAGTAGCTGCGCCAGTTTGTTGCGCAGATCGCGCCGGTGTACCACAGCATCAATCATGCCATGTTGTAGCACAAATTCAGAGTTGACCGTGCCCTCCGGCAGCTTCACATGCATAAACTGCTCGATCACACGCGGCCCCGTGAAACAGATCAACGCGCCTGGCTCTGCCAGGATAACATCACCCAGCATGGCAAAACTGGCAGTTACGCCGCCGGTAGTCGGGTCTGTCAGCAGGCTGATGTAGGGCACCTTCGCCTCGCCCAGTTTCGCCAGCGCCGCAGATGTTTTTGCCATCTGCATGAGCGAATACAAACCCTCCTGCATGCGAGCGCCGCCGGAGGCCGAGGCAATCAGCACCGGCATACGTTTCTCGATACCCATTTCAATCGTGCGCGTGATTTTTTCGCCTACTGCCGACCCCATACTGCCGCCGATGAAGCGAAAGTCCATTATCGCCAGCGCGACCGGCAGGGACTCAATCGTGCCATAACCGGTCACGACACCTTCGTTCAAGTCGACTTTTTTGCGCTCGTCATCCAGCTTTTTCGCGTATTCTTGCACTTCATCGCGCGTGCGGGCGACGAATGTGAGTGGATCGGTTGAGATAATATCCGCATCGGTCTCTACAAAACTATCCGGGTCCACCAGCAGTTCGATACGTTCATAGGCGGAAAGCTTGAAGTGATAGTTACAGCGCGTGCATACCTTCAGACTCTTTTCCCACTCGCGGGCAATCAGAATCTCTTTGCACCTGGGACACTTGACCACCAGATTTCCTGAAGGTAATCCTGGCCTCTCCTGGCTGCTAGAAGATGAAGCAGTTGGCGGATCGGCAGCTTCTTTGGCCATGCAATACCTCCTTGTCAGTCTTGTGCGAAAAGCGCAGCAACAAAGCTCTCTGGGTCAAAAGGAGCGAGGTTCTCGACTTTTTCTCCCGTACCAATAAATTTGATAGGTACCCCTAAATCGTCGGCGACGGCGAAGGCAAAGCCACCTTTAGCCGTGCTATCCAGTTTAGCAATCACCACGCCCGTCAAGCCGATATCCTCCGCGAATTTACGCGCCTGCAACAGCGCATTCTGGCCGGTGGTGGCATCGATGACCATCAACAACTCGTGCGGCCCATCGGGAAGCAGTTTCTGGATTACCTTGTTGATCTTCTTCAACTCTTCCATCAGGTTATACTTCGTGTGCAGTCGTCCGGCGGTATCGACGATCAGCACATCGCTCCCGCGTGAACCAGCGGCCTGGATCGCATCGTATACTACCGCGCCGGGATCAGAGCCGGGATTCTGGCTGATCACGGGCACCCCGACGCGTTCTCCCCACACTTTCAGCTGGTCGATAGCGGCGGCGCGGAAGGTATCGGCAGCCGCCAGGATCACGCGATGATTCTCCCTTGTCAGGCGGTACGCCATTTTCGCGATGCTCGTCGTTTTGCCCGACCCATTCACACCGATCACTAAGATGACGGTAAGCGGTGATTTTGTAGCGAAACGCAGACCCGCGGGTTTTCCAAGCAACTTGATGAGTTCTTCACGCAGCGCTTGCTGTACCTGGGAAGCGTTGCGCATCTGCTCTTCCGCGACGCGCTTATGCAGGCGATCCATCAGCCACGAGGCAGTACCGGGACCAACATCAGCGCTCAGCAGCGCCTCTTCCAGTTCGTCCCACAGATCATCTGTAATGGGGGTTTGCTTGACGAAGGAATCGCTAAGGCGACCAAATAGTTTGCGGGTTCGGCTCAAGCTATTCTTAAAAGGGTTGTAGCCTGACTCAGACATGGAGTCCCCTCCGACGCGCTCCTGGGTAATAGCCGTATCTCTTTCTGGCTCTTCCTGAGGTTTCTGCCCAAAAAATCGATTGAGCACGTTCGTTTTGACTCCTTACGTGTTCAACTTATACATAAAATAAAAGGCAAAAGGAAAAGGGACTTCCCTTTTGCCCTTGTTTGTCACCACGTGCCGCGCGCCGCGCAATTACTGACGGCTGCCGCGATACGAGTGGAGTGACCCATCACTGATGGGCTCATTGATGATGATGTCACCGTTACGGATCTTAATATTGTACAGGCACGACGGGTTAGTGCAAACCCATGCCTTGTACTCAATGGAAGCTCCCTGGCTGCCGAAATCCGAAAGCGGAACCAGATCACCTTCACTACACTTGCGACACCGGGGAAACGCGTTCTCCACGAATCGCCTCCTTCCTTCTCTCGAGAGGATAGTATTCACCCACCTGACCACACAAAACTGGCAAGGTTTGGCGAAGAAGTAAGCCGAGGGGGAGCCTCCGCCGCTGCATCCGCATCCCCACAGCAGTAATACAGAGTCTTTCTATCGCTATCATACCACAATTTGTTTCTTGTGTCAGCACCCTTATGAAGAAATTTTCATTTTTCTCGCAATCTCTGCCACAAGAACACCAATTTTCTCTCCACCACCACGATATTAACAGTTTTTCAGTGTACTGCTGCTTCTATCCTAAGCATAACAGGTGTTACCACATTGGTCAAGACCGATGGACTTCTATATGTTTCAGAGTTCGGCGTGTTTCGGAGTTTCGCGTGAAGGTGGTGTCATGGATGGGGCAAGCCCATCCACTACTATATACGATCAAGTGCGCTTCCTGCGCGGTATAGTAGTGGATGGGCTTGCCCCATCCATGTTATTGCGTCCTGGGGAAAATTCCCCATTTCTGGAAATCTGTTCATCGGCAGGCATAGCTTAATGGCCCATCATTTCTCACTTTTGATGCTTTCTACCAGATATCTTTTAAGCGTTCCGACCCTTCAGAATGTAGCTCAGGTGCCGATTTATAAAGTGCTCTACATGTTGAGCAGCGATGAGAAATTTTGATACACGATGCCCTTTCTGCTTTATTGGCACGATAATTGCAGTAAAAGACAGTAAAAGGAAATATCGAATCGTTGCGATTTCATAGCCTTGTCACCTTGCAATAGTGTGTGTAGCAGGAGTATTACTCATGGTAGTCAGAGCATCGAAAATATCTAACGCTGATTGTCTTGATCGTGTGCATGGTGAGGAACCTGTACGTTCTAAAAAAAAGGGCCTTGCACGCACGTTGAAAGCCAGTGCCGTTAACGACTTCTATCTCGATGCGGAACTTCAGGATGCGTTCGATTTTGAAGAGGAGGAGGTGGATATAGAAGAGGAGGATCGGCGCGGAGCCATTGATGATGCTGTGAAACAGTATTTGAAGGAGATTGGCATGTATCCCCTGCTCACCGCTGAGCAGGAACTACAGCTTGCCGAGCGCATCTCGCGCGGCGATTTGCGCGCCAGGCAGCAGCTCATCGAAGCCAATCTGCGCCTGGTCGTGAGCGTTGCCAAACGTTACTCGAGTCAAGGTCTGCCCCTGCTCGATATGATCCAGGAGGGCAATATCGGCCTCATGCGGGCGGCCCAGAAGTTCGATTACAGGCGCGGCTTCCGCTTCAGTACCTATGCCACCTGGTGGATACGCCAGTCGATCAGCCGCGCCATCGCCGAGCATTCACGCACCATTCATATTCCGGTGCATGTCGTAGAGTTCATCTATAAAATCAAGCGCATCGCCCGGCGCATCTACCAGGAACAGGGCATCGAGGCCCTGCCCGAACAGATAGCCGCCGAAGTAGGTTTGTCCAAAGAGCGCATTGTGGAGCTATTAAGCGTCTCCGAGCAACCCGTTTCCCTCGACGCGCCGGTGGCAGACGACGAGCAATATCACCTCGCCGATGCCCTGGAAGATACCAGCATGACACCCACCGTCGATGAAGTATCTCAGAAAGTCCTGCGTGACAGCATCGAACAGGCTATGGCCATCCTCAATCCCCGCGAACGCACCATCATAGAGATGCGCTACGGCCTGCAAGACGGCCACTATCACACCCTCGACGAAGTCAGCATAGAGTTCAAACTGACTCGCGAGCGCATCCGCCAGATCGAGGTGAAAGCGTTGCGGAAGTTGCGCTATCCAGAGCGGTATTATGAGTTGCGAGATTTTGTGCGAGTCTGAGTAGTGCTACAGATGTAGTTTTCCAGGGCGACC
>WNGP01007126.1_pt1 | contig 17884 bp, 22 predicted proteins | sample 5407671 | NCBI WGS metagenome assembly WNGP01 (sample SAMN13153381, study PRJNA577476) | soil metagenome | isolation source: 40 cm soil or saprolite under Garry oak tree replicate 2 | place: USA:California | collected 2016-06-15 | reverse complement strand
GTTTTCACACCGAGATGCGAGAGGAAACGCTCTTACGGTGTCTGATCGCCTGTTTCACCGAGATTGACGGCGTGCCGTGGGCGGTCGTGACCGACAATATGAAAACGGCTGTGTTAGGACGCGATGAGCATCACCAGCCGATCTGGAACCCAGCGTACCAAAAGCTAGCCGTCGAATTCAAGTTTCATCCCGATGTCTGTGCTCCCGCCTCAGGAAACCAGAAGGGAGCGGTCGAGAACCTGGTCAAATTTGTGAAGGGAAACTTCCTGCCTGGACGCAGCTTCCATGACGATGCGGAGCTGGGCGAGCAATGTCGAGCGTGGTTGCGCTCTGTCAATAGCGAAAGACCTTCTGATGCGACAGGGCAGCCCCCCGCCGTCAGGCTTTCGGAGGAGCAGCCCAGGTTCGGACCACTGCCCGCCACAGCCGCCGACTATGGCTTCTTCGATTGCGTCGTCGTCAGCCGCGAGGGATTGGTGGCCCTTGAGACCAATCGCTACTCGGTGCCAGCGCACCTGATGGGACGCGCCCTCACTGCCCGCATTCACCCGTCTCGTATCGAACTATTCGCCGACCAGGAACGGGTTGCCATGCATGTGCGCCTTCCAGCAGGGCATGCGCGGGTGATCGATCCGGCCCACTTTGAGGCCGCCTTTGCCCACAAACCGCGTGGACGCGTCATGGTCTACCGCGACTGGCTGTGCAGCCTCTCCCCGGAGGTGTCGGCCTACGTCCAGCAGCTCTGTCACAAACGACGCACCGAGATGAATCAGCAGATGATTGCGCTGTACGATGTGGCGCAAGAGATCGGGAAGGCAGATTTCGTGGCTGCGCTGGAACTGGCGGCGGAGCAGCAGATGTATGGTGCGGAGTATATCCGCGCAATTGGAGTCCTGCCATCAGCTCCTGTGCCTGACCCCTCGGCGCAGATGGTGCTCTCCCCACTTCCCCTCGCGGTTCCACCGCAGCACGAGGTGGAGCGCGATTTGGCTCACTACGAACAGTATGTCGCCAACCGAGACAGTGTGGGGCTGAGCGGTGCGGCGCGGGAAGAGGTCCACGCATGAGCGAGAGCCTCGATCAAAAACTGGCTGCGCTCAAGTTAGCGCGCATCCGCCAGGTGTACCCAAGTTGGATTGAGCAAGCAGCACATAGCGATCTGGGTCACGGAGAGTTTCTCGATCAATTGCTCACAGAGGAACTCCTGGCTCGGCAGGAAAATCAGCTCAAGCGCAAGATGAAGCAAGCAGGCTTTCCCTATGCGGCCACGATTGAACAGTTCGACTTCTCCTTCCGGCCCGAACTCAAGCGAGCCGTCCTCATGCGCTTTTTTGATAGTAGCTTTATCACAGGTGCTTGCTCGCTTGTGTTGATTGGGCCAAGCGGCTTAGGGAAAACCCACCTCTCGGTGGCCCTTGGGACCAAGATGGTGCAGCTGGGGTACCGAGTGCGGTTTGTGGTGGCACAACACCTGGCCAACGCCGTGGTGACCACCGCCACACGCTCGGACATTGCTCGCCTCATCGAGCCCCTCATCACCTGTGATCTGCTCATTCTGGATGAGTTCGGCTACTTGACGGTCGAACCACAGGTCGGTCCAGTGCTCTATGAGATCATCGCAGGGCGCTATCAGAAGGGGGCAACGGTGATTACTTCCAACAAGAGCCTGACGAGCTGGGGGGAACTGGTGGGCGACACCGCGTTAATGATGGCGATCATCGACCGCCTGTTGCATCATGGGGAGGTCTTTTACCTACGAGGAAGTTCTTACCGCATGCGTGGGAAGGAACCTGTTGCATTGACGGCTTCGAAGCCTGAAGGAATATCTTCTTAATACCCCATTGATCGGTTTCCCTTGTTTTGAGATGGTCTCAAGTGCTTCTAATCGCCTCATCACTGTAGCGGATAGCATCAGCACATCCTCGCTTTCGGGTAATTTGAAGCTGTCGTAAACTCTTCCCCTTCCTCCTGATAGTTCTGGTTTCGCGAATATTACTATCCACTTATCCTCCTACCAGTATCACAGCCACGTCCTTGTGGTGCGATCTGCGGAACCCATTACAGGCCCACCTTGAGTACTAGAGGTAGGACCAGGATTCTGACGAAAATAGCTCATAGCATTGTAAAGCCGCTTCACGAGGGGCTTTACAAAGAAGGAAAAAACGAGTGTGATAAGGAGAAGTGCTGCACGAATTGCACTAAATATACCCTAGAAAGGCTTTTTACTGGGACTCAAACGCTCCAAACCAGGTCAAATTTTAGAAAAGAAGTTCGCTATGAGCTATTTTCGTCAGAATCCTGGTCCTACCTCAGGATCTGAACGGGATCGGCCTCTTGATTGGTACACAGTACCGCCTGAGAAGTGAACTTCCCTTGGGGATCACGGACCAGCACCCAGCGGATGGCTACCGGAGGAACGCCCCGATGATACCACAAGGCCGTGCCGGTCGCGATCTCCACCGTTCGGGTGATGCCTCCATACCAGGCAACGGTGCGTTCTTGCCAGACCGTTTTGGGATCTGCCAGCCGTTTGGCCAGGGTGGGCTGGCGTTGGCCTTTGACCGCAGGCCGACCTTTCTTGCCCGCTACCCGTTCGGGGGCCGGATCATACGGCGCCGCATCCAGGCGCATGCGTGTGATGAGGCTGACCTGTGGCAAACGCACCAAGTTTGCCAGAAACGCCAGCACGGCATAACTTCCATCCCCAACGATAATCAGTTGCCGAGTGGGCAGCCAGCGATGCACTTGTCGGACCATTTGTCTCGCCCAGTCCGTGATCGTCTTGGGTGTCTTCTTGCGCTGGTCATGATAGCGCGCGGATGGGGCAAGAACGGTCAAAAAGGGCAAGGCCCACACGCGTCCAGCCCAAGGGATCGGCGTCAGCAGCATCATCGAGATCCAGCGCAGTCCGCTCGTTTTGACAAAAAACTCCTTGCTCGAACGGACCGCATCACGATAGATGCCTCGTGCGGCGATTTTACTGCCTCGACGACGCTCAATCGTTTCATCGATCCCGATCACCACCGGGGTGTTCTCTGGCACAAACACTGAGATGAGCAACACCAACAGAATCCGGCTCGGTTCTCGACTCGACCATTTCGCACGGTTGAGCACGCGGTGATAGTTTTGGAAGTGCCGCTCGGTTTGCAATCCCATGACGCGCAAGATCGCTGCCACCGTTCGTTCTCCTGGGGCCAGAATGGCTCCGATCAGGAGCACTTTGGCCCATTTCCACACCCGTTTGCTGAAGACTTCCTCAAAGGGGCGCAACACTTGTATAATCTTTCCAGGCAGATCCATCTTCTCTCGTCCTTTTTTGAAAGTCAGTTTGCCCTCACGGTAATATTCGGGAGAAAACCCACGCTAAGCTCTTAGCGTGGGTTTTCTCCCGAATATTACCGTGAGGGCTTCCCGGCTCGCCATCAGAGCCGCAGTTGGCTGCGCCAACTCGTCAGTCGTCCAGGACCGAGAGGTTGAGCTTCTGGAGGCGCGCGGGGTCGGCGAGTATGTCGATTGCGACGATCTTGCCGCGCGTGATCGTGAAGCCGAAGACGACACGCGGCTGTCCGCCAGGAGCCCACACGAGTCCCACAGCTCCGTTCACAAGTGCCGGTTGTGCGGCCTGGGCACGCCCTGAGAACTGCTTGGCCACGACTGGCGCACCACGGACCTCCGGTGACGCACCCATCATATGCATGGCTGTGCGGTCGGTTCGCAGCACGACGTCTGGGTCGAGCACTGCAAGAAGCGCGTCGAAGTCCCCTCCGCGCGAGGCAGCGAGGAAAGCGTCGACCACTTTGCGCTGAAGGGTGAGATCGGCGTCGGGAGCCATGGTCCTTCCCTGTACCCGGCGGCGTGCGCGGCTCGCGAGCTGCCGTGTCGCGGTCTCTGAGCGCTCCACGATGGGAGCGATCTCGTCGAAGGGCACAGCGAAGATGTCGTGCAGCACAAACGCGAGGCGCTCGGCGGGAGTCAAGGTGTCGAGGACCACGAGCAGCGCGAGACCGACCGAGTCGGCCAGGAGCACTTCTTGCTCAGGGTCGATCTCGCCCTCCCGGCTCGTGATTGGCTCGGGCACGGACGCTTCCAGAGGCTCCTCGCGCCGTGAGTTGCGCGAGCGCAGCATATCGAGGCAGATCCGCGCGACCACCGTGGTCAGCCATCCGCCCAGGTTAAGGACACCGCTCGTGTCGGAGCGGCTGAGGTGGAGCCAGGACTCCTGTACAGCGTCGTCCGCCTCGGAGAGCGAGCCGAGCATCCGGTAGGCCACCGCCTTCAGGTGGGGACGCTCCGCCTCGAATTGCTCCACCAGCCAGTCGTGTTCGTCCATCAGTGATATTCCTTCATGTTGTTCTCTCAGAGGAGTGGGGAGCGAGACTCAACACACGTCCATCGGTCACATTCTTTCGTCACGTTCCGTCATGGTAGTGACGAGGGAAACCCACCCGATGTGACAGGGAGACTCACTTCCCTGGAAACGCCGGATGGGCGACAAAGTCAAGATCAAACCGAAAAGTCAAGCAATGGGTGCTGTCTTTGCCTGGATGTGAGAGCATCCTGGTGAAGTTCCGACACTGAAGGAGATGTATCATGCAAACACGAATGAGCAACCCAGCGACGATCCTTCCTGACGCCACACATGGCATACAAGCCCTGCTTAAGGCCACGAGGCAGGGCGGCGTGCCGCAGGCAGTGCTTGAGCTTGTCCACCTGCGCGCGAGCCAGATCAATGGCTGTAGGATCTCGCGTTGACTCGGGCGCACGCAGCGCCAAGAAGGCAGGTGAAACAGACGAGCGCCTCTTCGCCGTGGCGGCCTGGCGGGAAGCTCCCTACTTCACAGACGCTGAACGTGCTGCTCTCGCGCTCACTGAGGCTGTCACTCGGCTTGCCGACCGGGCCGATCCGGTCCCAGACGAGGTCTTCGACGAGGCCGCCCGGCACTACGACGAGCAGGGACTCGCGGCTTTGATCCTCATGATCGCCACCACCAACCTCTTCAACCGCGTCAATGCTACTATCAGGCAGGTGGCGAGTAGCCAGAGCTGGTAGAGGACCGCGACGAATTGGATGGCCGAGCCGCCCATCTCCGAACAGGTGACGGTGATCGGGTCGGAACGGTTCTTCTCAAGACGCGCAGTGAGCACGACCGCGAAAGCGGCGCTCAGGCTGAGTGCCGGCAGCCCGTCCGCGCTTTCGCTCTCGCTGCGGCGTTTTTAGATGAACGAGAAAGACTCTCTAAGTCAAGTCTTTTTGGGGCCAATTTTGAGAGCGGGCAGAAACACGTAGAGCAAGAGGAAACCCAATGGGAGAAATAAGGCACAGGCTAGTAATTCCAGGGAGAATGGGTGTTGGAGAAAACCAGCCCACCCTGGAAACGACCCAGCAGGAAAGACGCTCATGCCTCAGCTCAAGCGATGCGCAAAGCATGAGTCCGTTGAGCCGCCTCAAAAGTGGCGGTACGATACATCTCCCTGGTCTTCCAGACGGCGAAGAGAATCCGCGCCCAACTATTGGCCAGGGCACGAACAGCCACCGTATGACTCTTGCCTTCAGCTCGTTTCCGTTGGTAGTACTCCCCGGCCCAGGCTTCCCACCGCCGGCTCCGGTCGGCAAATTGGAAAAGCGCATTGCGCCAGGGCTTAATACATCCCAACCGTCGATGGGCTTTCTGGTACATCCCGCTCTGGTAGAGGACCGGCGAGGTACCAGCGAGAGCCTGCAAACTGCTGGCACTCGCGTATCGGTCCCTGTCGTCCCCCATTTCCGCCAACAGGCGAGGAGCGAGACGCGCACCAGCTCCCGGCAGAGACAGGAAGAGCTCGCTGTCGGCATGGCTCAAAAAAAGACGTTCGATTTCTTTGTCATACTCCTCGATTTGTGTCAGGAGAGGCTCCAATTGGGCTACCAGGGCCAGCATCAGTCGCGATTTCGCACGGGTGATCACCTCCGAAGCCATCAGGGACGGCTGCTGGAGGTGGTTGACCAGTTCTTCGGCCTTCTTCCTGGCTCCAGGAAAACGAGAACGCTTGAGCAGGGTCGCCAGATCCTCGACCGAGGCGGCACGAGCAGTTGGCAGCGTGGGATAGGCGCGCAGGAACGCCAGGGTCGAGGGTTGCTGGAGCTTGCCAAACAAGTCCAATGCCAGAGGATAGTACGCTTTGAGGCAGGCAGTGAGCTGGTTGACCAGGCGGGTTTGCATTTGGATCAACGAGTCCTGGTCGCGGGTGAGCGTTTTCAATTCCTGAATCAGCTCGCTATCAGGATTGAGCCGACGCAGATCCTGGAAATCGGCACGTCCGGTTTTGGCCAGCAGATAGGCATCAATGGTATCTGTCTTGGCTCCAGAGGGAGCGCGGTGCCGATCGACTGTTCTGGGATTCACCGGATAGACTGGCCATCCCTGCTCCAACAAATGAGCAATGAGCAATCCATGGGTGGTTTCAATAATGCAGGCCACCTGATTTTTGCCATCTGGTGCGGCTATGCGCTCCAGATAGGCATCCAGTTGGCTGAGTCCTTCAGGCGTATGTGCCACACGGATCGATCCCAATTGACGGCCTTGTTCATCAATCGAGAGCGCATCGTGGTGATCGTTCGCCCAATCAATGCCGCAATACTTCATTGCCTCGCTCCTTTCTCGAAATACTGTCAGTTTCTGAGCCCCTGTGTCCTTATACTGTGGCGCTCGAAGCGCGACTCTCCGATGACCAGTCCTGTTCAGAAACGATGCCAGGGAAGGACGAGCTTTCGTAATCGGTCGTGCCGTGTGGAGAACCAAGCCTTTCCCCGGCAGGTTCGACACTCTTTTGAGTCAGTGTATCTCTGGCTCCAGCTCCTTGTCGAGGGAGCTTGTTTCAAGTTTAACGTATAAGGAAAGAGAAAGATGTCAACGATATCTGTGAAAAGAAACATGGCGATGAAAATGAAAATGATCGGCTATTGGGCGACCACCACAGTCATCGTGCTCGAGCTCCTGGCAGGTGGTCTGACGGATCTGATGCATGGGGGAACAGATGTTGTGGCCGGCCAGCCCGTCGTCGATGTACTGGCACACCTTGGCTACCCGGCATACTTGCTTACGATCCTCGGATTATGGAAGCTGCCTGCAGGCATCGCCTTGCTTGCGCCGGGTTTTCCTCGGCTCAAGGAATGGGCGTATGCCGGCGCCTTCTTTGTCTACACGGGTGCGGCCGCATCGGGCATGGTACGTGGCCACAATGACCCATCCACCCTCATCTGGGGGCCCCTCATCTTCGCCGCTATCACGATCGCTTCGTGGGCGCTTCGACCGCAAAGCCGTACCCTCGGAGTCCTCTTTCCCACGAAGAAGCTCGCGTAGTGCATCTGCTTAGAGCCTATCGGCCTCACGGTAATATTCGGGAGAAAACCCACGCTAAGAGCTTAGCGTGGGTTTTCTCCCGAATATGGGGTTACGACATTTTTCCCTCCCATACGCACCAACTTAAGAAAGGATGAGGCATGTGTTTGATACTCGAAAATATGCTATCCACTTACTCAGAAATCTGACAATCAGAGGCGAAATGGCAGACGTTTGATACTCGAAAAAACTTGCACTTTGTTAAAGAATCTTGCAGGGGAAAAGACCCCTTGCTCCAACGGAGTCGCCGAAACGGTCCCCGCACGTCCCCTCGGCTGACCGCGAGCACCTCCCCACCTGCCTGTCCAACGTCTGCCGCAGCCCGAACCGCGTCCCCGACTCCCGGTGCGGGTTGATCATCACAAGGCCACACCTTGTCAAGGCCGTGCAGGTGGAGTGGGGTGAAGTGGGGGCACGCTCGTCGGAGCGCTAGCGGAGAGCCTTGACTGGTGTGGCAAACTTGACAAGCCCCACGGGAGGCCAACGCGTCCGTCTTGGGAGAAACACACTTCATCGTGGTGGAACTGATCGGTTTTGACGGTGATATTCCTCTCGAATGAACTTTGGCGCATAAGGCAAGTCGATACGTTGTTGATCATCACTCATGGCAAAGAAGCTGTTGATCACATATCCTTGACAATTTGCACTGCCACACAAGTGTCGTTTGGTTCATAAGTTCGCCAAAAAGGGGAGATATGTGTCAATACATCAATTTGGCGATGATATGAGTCAGCAAAACTGAAAAGAAAAGGACTTCTCCGTTGAGGATTGGCCTTGCTTTACGGTTATCTTCTTCGGTTTGGCCGAAGAGCCGCGTCTGTAGCGTTGCACGATGGTGTGTGTCTCTCTGGATTGCCTCTAGTGTCGAGGCCCTGGCTTTTTTGGTTAGAAAAGAGTCTAGAGGACCATATCTTCGCCGTATTGACGCATATCATCGCCTAAAATGCGCTTTCAAAAGTGATTTTTAAGAGAAAAAAGCCTCGTTTGGTGCTCAACTTTTTTCGGGCGAGGTTATGCGCCAATTTTCGATCTGGGCGAAGTTATGCGCCGGAAAAAATGTTATTGGCTCATCCCTTCAAGCTCAAAGTGAAGATTGTACGTAAGTCTGGCTCTCCATCGACTTTGGTGAAGCGGGCAAGGCTTGATGCAGGGTGATATACTGAAGTGTCTGATCGCTGACGAGAGCGATCTAGAAGCTTCGGAGTCTTTGGATCCCCATGTTTGATGATCTGCTGGTGGTGCATGTCGTTTCAACAAAAGTCAAAGTGTCCTGTCCACTTTGTTTTTGTCTTGCCAAACGCCGCCATAGCCGATATACTCGCGTGGTGGCAGACCTGCCCTGTGCTGGCTTCCGCGTACAACTCAGGCTGCAGATGCGCAAGTTCTTCTGTGATAACGCTGACTGTTCCCGCAAGATTTTTACAGAGCGGGTTCCAGCTTTCGTTGAGCCGTGGGCACAGACAACGGTTCGTCTGCGTCAGGCATTACAAGCTGTTGGAACGGCCACGTGCGGTGAGTTAGGAACGCGTTTAGCCACCCATCTGGGCATTCGCACCTCTGCGACCACGATCCTGCGGCGTATCATGGCACTTCCCTCTGCTCCTGTGGAAGCCGTGTCCTATCTGGGCATAGATGACTTCGCCTTGCTCCGTGGAAGAAACTACGGGACCGTCTTGGTCGATCTGCAGCGTCATCAGATTATCGACTTGCTCCCTGATCGCAAAGCGGAAACAGCGAAAGGGTGGATTCAAACCCACCCTGAAATCAAGCTGGTCAGCCGCGACCGTGCTGGAGATTATGCGACGGCAGCGCGTCAAGGAGCGCCGCAAGCGGTTCAAACCGCCGATAGGTTTCATATTGTGAAAAATCTAGCAGAAGCAGTGGAAAAAGCACTGGTGCATTGCCGCGCAGAGCTACAAAAAGGCCCGAAGGAGAAACGTGTTGCAAAAGCCGAGGTTCCAGAAGAGCTTCTCCTGTCCCTCTTGACCTCCGATGAGCAACCCTACTCGGCTCATCAAACGGAGCGGTATGAACGCTATCAACACGTGATGGCGAGGCCCTAGCAAGGGATGAGGGTCAAGGAGATTGCCAAGCGAGTCGGCTTGGGCACACGAACCGTCCAACGCTGGCTGACCTCTGATGACTATCCTGAAACCCAGTATCATACACGACGCCATCGCAGTCGTTTCGATGCGTACGCTGCGTATGTAAAGCAACGCTGGGATGGCGGATGTCATAACATCCAACAGATCTGGCGTGAGATCAAAGCACAGGGATATCCTCATTCCGATCGGGCGAGGCGCTCCCACCTCGAACCACTTCGTGGCAAGAGGAAAGCCGAATTCCCGCAAGCCTCTTCCCTGGACCGCTTTTCCGCAAAAGGGGCCACCTGGCTCTTCATCCGTCCCATCAAGGATCTCGATGAGAAAGAACAGCAAGAGCTGGAGACCATTCGTCAGACCAGCAAGACGGCTGAGACTATCTACCAATTGGCGCAAGCGTTTTTACAGATCGTTCGCCAGCGCCAGGGCGAGCATCTCGACTCCTGGATAAGTACCGTGCGAGCTCATCACATTCGTGAGCTGAACAGCTTCGTCTCTGGCCTTGAGCGGGATAAAGCGGCTGTTCTGGCCGGATTGACGCTTGTTCACAGCAACGGCCAGGTCGAGGGGCAGATTACTAAATTAAAGCTGATCAAAAGACAAATGTATGGTCGAGCAGGTTTTGCCTTGCTTCGCCAGAGGATGTTACATGCGGTCTGATTGGTCTGTACAAGCGAAAGGAGCAGCTTCCCTCCCATGCGGATCTTGATCACTGGCAGTTCTGGCCAATTAGGTGCGGAAATAGCCCGACAACTTTCTTCTCAACATGACATCATCGGCATTGATCTGGTGGAAGGAGTGTGGACTCACCACCGGGTCAACATTGTTGATCGAGAAGCGGTGCGAAGCCTCATGAAGGGCATCGATGCCGTGATTCACATTGCCTCGCTGCATACTCCCCATCTTGGGGTCGTTTCGAAGCAAGCCTTTATCGACGTGAATATCACTGGGACGCTCAACCTGCTTGAAACTGCAACAGATGAGAGGGTTCGACGCTTCGTCTACACCAGTACCACTTCCCTTTACGGCTTTGCGCTGATCCCCAACGCGCAAGCGGTTTGGGTGACCGAGGAGCTGACCCCTCAACCCCGAGATATGTATGACATTACCAAGAGGGCTGCGGAGGACCTTTGCCAGCATTTCGCACGCGCATATGGGTTACCCACCATCTGTTTGAGAACGTCACGCTTCTTTCCTGAAGCCGTTCCCTTGATGGCGTTCTATCGGCTCTACCGAGGCGTCGATGTGCGAGATGTGGCCAGAGCACATGTCCTGGCGGTGACCAATCAAGAGATCCTCTTCGACCTCTTCAACATTTCCGCTCAGTCCCCGTTTGAGCCAGGTGATCTGCCTGCATTACTGCACGATGCCCCTTCAGTACTCAGGAACAAGGTTCCCGAAGCGCTCTCCTTTTTTACTCAGCAAGGATGGGCGCTGCCAGAGAGCATTGATCGGGTGTATGTCATTGAACGAGCGCGTCGCTTATTAGGATATCAACCCAGGTACAACTTTCAAGAATCTTTCCCCTGAAAGCATACCTTCGCCGCTTGTCCATCTTTGATGGCGAGGCGGCAATGCTTCCCATAGGATACAGATATTAGCACTTCAAGCTCGCAATCGCTCGTTACTCCGAACTGACTCTTGTCAAGGCCGGTGTGCTCCCTTTCATCAACCGCGCTTCACCAAAGTCGCCGGAGAGCCAAACTTAGGCTGAAATTGCAGCTCTTCATTGCCCCCGAATTGGACATGAGCCCATGTGAGCAGGTTTTGCCTTGAAAGGTGAACCCCTGACCCCGCTCATGAGTGACTTCTAGGAACATGCCTGCGCAACCCGCTCCCCATCTGGTATACTGTTCCTGAACGTTGTCAATGCGAGGGCTCACCACGAGCGTGCGAAAGGGACAGTGATGATGGATTATTCTGAGTATCTTGAAGGGTATCGAGATGCGCTGGCCTATGATGTGGAGGAGGGGAGCGACGATGCGGATTATCCATTCACCGAGCAGTTGGCCCGCGAGCTTGGGGGACCGCTGCTGGATCTGGCGTGTGGAACCGGAACGATGGCCATCCGCCTGGCGGAGCAAGGCTTTCAGGTCACAGGGGTGGATATTATCCCGGAGATGATCGCCTGGGCCTCCCAGAAGGCTCTGGCGCAGGGTGTCTCGATTGAGTGGGTGGTGGCAGATGCGCGCACGTTCCAGCTGCAGAAGCAGTTTCCCTTTATTTACCTGCTGGGCAATGCTTTTCAACACTTTCTCACCAGAGCGGACCAGGAAGCGCTACTGGCTGGCGTGCGGGAACATTTGCGCCCGCAGGGGTGTTTTCTCTTTGGCACACGCAATCCCTCGCCACAAAATCTCTTTCAAACCCGCTATGCAGAACCACAGCAGTACGCGATGCCTGATGGCAGACGCTATAGGCTCACTGAGCAGCAAGAGTACGACCCCATCACGCAAATTCAGTACTACACCTTCCATGAACACTGGCTGGGTCCAGAAGGGCTACAAGAGAAGAAGAAGTATCGTGGGGCACTGCGCTATGTCTTTCCCCAAGAGATGGAAGCCTTGCTCTCCTACAATGGGCTTGAGATCCGCTCGTGTTACGGCAGTTGGCAGCAAGAGCCTCTGACTGCCACTTCTCGCTCGATGATTTATGTCTGTCGGAGGCGGGTCTAGCCTGCCGACTCTCAAGCTCACGCGCTTGTGCTGGATGCGAGAACGTTATCGTGGGCGTGTCCTTCGTTGGTGGCGTAGCGCACGCCATCAGAGCCACCGCATGGAGAGTTTCTGAGGAAACCAGATCAGCGGAGGTGCGCAATTCCCAGGCACTCTCTCGCTCATTTCCCCCTTTCAGGGCAAAACCTGCTCACATGTCGCGTCATTTACCACCCCCTTACACAACAGGCCGCTTGAACCCGCGCTAGGTGATAGCGTGTTGCTCGCTCCTGGCTCATGGCTGCTGCTCCTGCCGGCGCATTACCGAGAGCAGGGCTTGTTCAAGGCAATACGCAAACGTCACCCCGTCACCTTCCAGGTCACCTGTTTTCCAGTGGTAAGCTACGACGGGTTCCTTTCCTCCCGAGCCTTCGGGGGGAGTGCGCGTGATGAGCATGGGGATGGGCAAACTCGCTACGATGCGGCCTATCCATTCCTCTGTGGTGCGTCCCCCTACCGCGAACATCGTTACGCCATAGCCGGTGAGCATTGAGCGAATCATCTCCTCCGCGTTGGTCGTCTGGTGCAGGCACGCGAGGATACGCTGTGTTGTCTCTTGTATGAGGGCTTCCCGTTCTTCCTGGTTCACTGGTACCACTCCTGTTGCTACCCTCGCCGCAAACGACGGAACTGCCCTTCGGTATAGGGTCGCAAAAGATAGCCTGTTTCAAAAATTGACCGGACATCAATCTGTAAGGTATTGAGCTTGTGGCGCACGCGCGAAAGCGCGTTCCGCATGGGTCGCATCATCATATCCCACTCCCCGCGCTCCTTCGCGCGTAAAAGCCGGTTGCGTGCCCGCTGGATATCCGTCTGAGTTGTCCCTCCTGAAAAACTGGCAAGCAGGTATTCATTGGGACAATACGCGGGATATGATAACAGCAACGGCAGCAGCGTTGCCATCTCAGACGGGGAAAGAACTGCGCGGCTTTCATCTGCGGCTGCTGTTCAGCACAGGTCAGTATGGCGGCAAACCCAAGATCGAGGTGCACTGCAAAAACAACCCTATCAGGAAGCACCTGCTCCAGGTGCAGATGCAACATGGTATCCATTGGGCCTGGGTGCGTCTGGTTTCCCACCATGGTTTCCCTTTGGCTTCCTGCTTTTACATAGCCCTATACAGGACAAGTATGCGTATTGCTTTTGGGTCTTGCGGGAGGGTCTGGTTTCCACCTTTTACCGTGATCTGCACTGCTGCAATTCCTGGACATGTCAACAGCGTTGCTTTTGCCTGCTGTGTCTTCATTCCTGCAACCAGGAGCAGCAGATGGTTCTGCATGGGTGGTGTGATCTGGTATGCCCATGTTCCAGTCGCTTGCACCACCATACCGGCTACTCCCTGGCGCGGGTGTATCATCCTTGCCTGTATGATCCTGACTTGCACCTCTCCCAAAGGGGTATAGGTCGCTCCGAGCTTTGTCGTTCCCTGTGACATCAGCCATTGCGTCACATCTGCGTCCACCTGGTGAGCATCATAGGCAATGCTGGTGCAGGTCTCAGATACCGTCATGGTTGCTTCTTTCGCCTCCTCTCCTATCCGGTGATCGGCGGTTGTTGCCTGTGTACAGGGCGCGGTTATCAGTGCCTCACTGCTGTATATCTGTGCGTGTAACGCTGCCTGGTCGCTTTTGGTGAGGGTTGTTTTCAGAGACGTCACCGCGTGTGTCATATCGCCGCCGGTGACAACAGTATAGTCTCTGGCGTTCTGTCCTCCGGTAAAAGCACTGGCATTCTTCACCAGGATGGACGCCCCGCAGCAAGAGCCGTTGATGTCGTAGGGTGGGATGTTCCTCTTTGCTCCTGGTTGGACCGTATGCGCTGCTACTGTCACCTGTCCAAACGTGGGTGGCGTGGTATTGCTTGCCGGTGGGATACGTGCCGCCTGGTCGGTGATAATCTCTACTCCGTCTGCTCCGGTCAAGAGTGTTCCTGCGGCGATGGTTTGAAGTGAGAGCAGACCGTTGTAAAAGGTGATGGGTCCTGTTGCTCTGGTCGCGTCTTGATGCCGTTTTCCCGTTGCCGGTACAGTTGTGCTCTGAGAAAGTGTAAGCGGTGGTAACTGTCTGCCGTGTACCTGGATCGTTGTTCTCATTGAGACAGTTTTTTCAACCGGAAGAATGGTGATGGTTGCCGTTGGGGTAAGAAGAGGAATAGAAACGAGACAAGCGTGAACAGCATGCACCCTGCTATGGTCACGACAACGATGAGATAGTATGGCGGTTGTTTTGGCGCGGGTTTGTGCTCCGGTTCGAGGATGGCGGTCACTTCACCCTCAATAACCTCCTCTTCAAGAGGGACGAGGGCCGCTGGTGGCGTTCCTTCCTCTTGTTGCGCTGGCGTTGCCTCTGGTGTGGGAGCGGCGTCCGTCGCGGGGGTTTGTGGTTCTCCTTCATGTCCTTCATCACAGGTGGTCTGTATTGCCTGCATCATGCGCTCTTCTCTTTCTCTGGTATACGGAGAAGCGGCACGCCGCCGCTTCTCCTGGGACTTAGACATGGGGCTTAAACTGCGTGCCGTCGTTGTAGAGTTGGTAGATGGTCGGGTTTGCGCCGTTATACACGGTCACGATCATATCCTGCCTCCCATCGCCGGTGAGGTCGTGAAATGAAACAGTGGCAGGGATTAAGTCTGCTCCCTCGTTGGCAAAGGACGTGATGAGATACAAGCGCGGCGTGTTTTTTGTCGGGTCGGGTGGGAGTTCTACCACCTCAATCGTGCCATGGGTGTTGAGGACGAGAAAGTGTGAGACTCCCCCATGCCCAACATTCGCGTCTGTCTGGTAGGTCCTGGGATAGCCGTACGTCAGATCGTCAAGGTGACGCTGCCAGAGTTGGGGAATGAAGGTGTAGGCGGCGATGAACAGGGAGAGAAACAGCATACTCACCCCAACATAGACGAGCGGGTGCAGGTGTCTTCGTTGGAGTGATGCTGCTCGTTCATCTGCCTCCCGTACTCGTACTGTTTCAACCTGGGTATATGGTCGCCCTCTGACAACAACGGTGCTACGGGTGCGCGGTTCGTCATAGCCGTTGTCCTCATGGTTGTAGCCTGGGGGTAGACCTGTCCTGGTTGTAAAGTAGGTTCTTCCAGGTGGCTTGTTTCCATACGTGATGGAGGGGGTATCTTCTGGATGCAACCCTGCTCTTGTTCCGACTCGATGGTAGGAGGCTGCGACTTCCTCTGGTGGTAAGCTGGCGCGTCGCTTAAAGGTGTTGGTGTTGATCCCTCTCTGTTCTCTCATACCATCTTCCCCTGTAGAATGCGGGTGGCATCTTCGGGAGTGATGAGTCCGTCCCTGATTGCCTGGTCAAGCTCGGTGAGCGCATCCGTGTTTTCGGAACAGGGACAGGTGGGATCACCGCAAAACGGATGCTCCGGCGTATGTAAGGGGTGGTCTTCTGGCACAACGAGCACAAAGTTGTCGCCGTAATGGTGCATACATCTGCCTTTCTGGATTGACAGGAAAGGCTTCTCATGCGATACTACGCAGAGAGCTTTCACCTTTCCTGGCGGCAAAAACACACGTTTCTGCTGCTCTGCGAACAACAGCAAGAAGGATTGGTGTTGCTGTTCTGCGCTGTGTCACTTTAGCGAGCAATTGCAGCACACAACAGCTACGTACGGCTCACTTGAAGCGCTTAGCAAAGACTCGCTAAGCGCTTCTTGGTTTCATAGGCATCACCCTTTCAGGATGACTACAGAATGTTCTGGCCTTGAATTATGAAAATACGAATGGCAATGGTAACAACAATGCTGCCTTTCTAAATGTGTTCAAATGTATTCAACACATCTTCGATTGCGGTGAAAACGTCCGCACACCGCACAGGTTCGCCCGTGTGTGGCCCCAGCCGGGCAAGATACCGCTTGAGGATATTCACCGCGCTATTCTCATCACGGTCTATCACGAAGCGACATTCAGTATTCGTGCAGCGATACGTTCGTTTCCAGAGTGGCATGGCTTGTTTATGCCCACAAGCACAACACATCTTGGAGGTATCGCGCTCATCTAAGATCACTAATGCTTTCCCGTAGAGCATGCATTTGTAGAGCAACATCTGAACAAAGGTGTAAAGTCCCCAATCATTAAAGACTGCCCTATTCAGATGCTTGTTGCGCTCTTTGTGCTCTTTCATGACCATCTGCCGTTGGGAAAGATCACCGACCACAACGGTTCTCTCAACCAGTGTGTGCGCGATGAGATGCGATGCTTTGTGCAGACAGTCGTGTTGCTTGTTGCGCTTCTGCTGTGAAACGCGCTTGTAGACCTGGCTCAAGTGGCGGTATCGACGTGACCCTTTCTTGCAGCGATCTCGCTTTGAACGGATTTTATCCAGTTGGCGATTGTACCAACGACTACCCTTGAACCCTCCGACATGGTAAAAGCGGCCTTGCTCATTGACGCCTGTTGCCAGCGTCTTGACGCCTAAATCAATGGCAAGCACTCCGTCGTGCTCATGCGTTTCTTCTTTCTCATCATGGACAAACGATGCATAGTAGTGTCCCTGTCCATCCCTGGATATCGCTACCTCTTTGCAGCCAGTTGGTGCTCCCTCAGTAAGCTTGGCTACCACATCAGGAAAGTGTTTGTTCTTGCCCTTACCTCCGGTTGGAAGCGTGATGCGCATGCCTTCTACCCTGATGTACATGGCCGGGTAGATCAAGGTGAAAAAGCAATGTCGTGGTCGCACTCTTGGGAACCCCGGCTTTTCTCCGTTCTTTGCACGGCGAAAGAAGGCTTTCATCGCCCCATCCAAACGGAAATAGACCTCGTGCAAGAGCTTGCCATAGACCCATTTCAGTTCAGGATCATGCTCTTTACCGGCTTGCAGCGTCTTCTTGGCTTCTTCCCATCCCGGCCACTTCTCACCGTTCCGTAAACGCATCACCCACCAGTTGTACAACCCCCTGCACTTTCCTTGCATACATTCCAGGGTGGCAGCGTCTTGTGGACTCACCTCAAGCCTGATTTTCCTGCTTATCAGCATTTCCCACTGTCCTTCTCATGAAATCGGGCTGATCGGTTATCCTGGCTTGCCGGGATTTCTTCACCTGGGAAACCGATATCGTGAAGCATAGAGAAATCATAGCACGGATTTCTTAACCTGTCAATACCTGTCTAGATCAATCTAAACAAGCGAAAGTAGTCATCCAGGTTATTGTCTTGACAACTTCCGTCTAAAAATGCTACGATTGACCCATCTCTTACTGTCTATTGTGAGGTGTAACATGGCCGGAGACACCGGAGGAGAATACGTGACAGCCGATGAAGCATGTGATATTTTAGGAGTTACACGCAGGACTCTAGATCGCTATGCGGATGCTGGACGCATTCGGAAGTATCGTAGAGGCATTCGGAATGTCGTCTTTAGACGCGTTGACGTTGAGAGACTGAAGCGGGAGTTAGAAGAAGTTCGCCCTATAGATGACGAAGAGTAACGCGAAAGATTTCTCCTTTGCGTTACTCTTCTATCTAAGCACATCCTTAAAACGCTCTATCTTAGAACATTCGCTTAAAACGCATACATTTAAACACATTTTTGAAAACAGATAAATGCTCCTTTTGCCAGTGGCACACAACCTGCGTGGAGTAAACTCCAACTCCCCACCCCTACCCCTATTCCCACTAGCAGCATCTCCTCGACTCCACTGCCATCTTCGCCTCCTGCAAGCATAGGCTCGGATTTGCCTC
>WNGP01001762.1_pt1 | contig 17888 bp, 20 predicted proteins | sample 5407671 | NCBI WGS metagenome assembly WNGP01 (sample SAMN13153381, study PRJNA577476) | soil metagenome | isolation source: 40 cm soil or saprolite under Garry oak tree replicate 2 | place: USA:California | collected 2016-06-15 | reverse complement strand
CTGGACGCCGACAACTACCTGTTCATCGTCGACCGCGCGAAGGACATGATCATCACAGGCGGCTTCAACGTCTACTCCGCCGAAGTTGAGCAGGCGTTGATGGAGCACCCTGCGGTCCAGGACTGTGCCGTCGTTGGACTGCCGGATGACACGTGGGGTGAGCGCGTGACCGCGGTGGTGCAGCTCCGCCCAGGCTACAGCGTGACTGAGAGCGAAGTGCGAGCGTTCGTCAAGGCGCGGATCGGCAGCGTAAAAGCCCCCAAGCAGGTTGATGTGTGGCCGGACCTACCGAGGTCCAAAGTCGGCAAGGTGCTCAAGAACGAGGTGAAGGCCCAGTTGCTCAATCGATCCGCACAGGAGGATCAGTAGTCCGGATGCCAGCATCGCCCGCCTGGACGCTGGCTCATAGCTTCCTGTTTTCACATGAATATGATAACCCTAACCGCAGGCCGACTCAACCAACAGGGCAGCCAGACCACAGCAATTGCTACCGCGTTGCGCGGCGTTGGCGGTTTCGGCAAAACCACGCTGGCCCTCTGCCATGATACCGAGATTCAGGTCGCTTTTCCTGATGGTATCCTCCAGGTAGAGTTGGACGAACACCCTCCCAGACCGGATACCTGACATCGCTAAAAGTCCTATTACATTTCACATTTTTCTCGGTTTTGGTTATCATGTAACTGTTTGAATACTTCGATAAAATTTGCTCACTACTAATAGGATCGATAGACTTTCTTTTATTGTGGAGAGGGAGGAGCAGACAGATATGATAAAGCGACATATTTTTCACCCAAGCCGACCGACTGCAAATCCATCGTGCATACTTCCGCAGGGTTATCGTGCATGTTTGAGCGAAGCCGAAACGTATTTACGCCTGTTCCACTGCGAGCAGGAGACGCTAGACGACTACGCCGGGCGGCTTGCTCAAGTTCAAAAAGAGATCGCACTCACCGGCACGTATTGGCACACCTACGAAGAGCTTGCCTACGGTGCGAGGATTGCCTGGAGGAACAACACGCGCTGTATCGGCAGACTTCACTGGAAATCACTCGTCGTGCGAGACATGCGCCACCTCTCGACTGCGGAGGAGATCTTCGACGCTCTCGTGGAGCACATTCGTTTCGCAACAAATAGCGGGAAGATTCGCTCCACGATCACCGTCTTCGCCCCGCAGGCACCGCAGCAACCAGGCATCCGTATCTGGAATCCGCAGCTCATCCGTTACGCGGGCTACCGTCGCTCAGATGGCTCTATCATCGGAGACCCTCAGCACGTGGAACTCACCGAAGTTATTCGGCAATTTGGCTGGAAAGGAGGGAGAGGGACACCTTTTGATCTCCTCCCGCTCGTTATCCAGATGCCGAACGAGCGGCCCAGATTATTTGAACTGCCAGAAGATACCGTGCTGGAGGTTCCATTCAGCCATCCCGATTATCCCTGGTTTGCCGAGTTGGGTCTCAAATGGCATGCGCTCCCGTTAATTGCCAATATGCGCCTGGAAATTGGCGGGGTGTCCTACACTGCCGCGCCTTTCAACGGGTGGTATATGGGCACCGAGATTGGAGCACGCAACCTCGGTGACATCAATCGGTATAATCTACTTCCCCTCATTGCAGAAAAAATGGGGCTGGACATACATACCGATCGTACTCTGTGGAAAGATCGAGCGCTGGTCGAATTAAACGTGGCTGTGCTGTCCTCATTTGCCAAACACGGAGTCACCATGGTAGATCATCATACGGCTTCGCGCCAGTTTTTATTACACGACGAGCAAGAAAAACGAGCCGGGCGGATCGTACCGGCCCATTGGGTCTGGCTTGTTCCGCCTATTTCCGGTTCAGCCAGCCCGCTATTTCCTATCACCCACTATAAAAATACGATACTCAAACCGAACTTTTTTTATCAGCGCGCGCCATGGAAGGATGCCGATCGAGAAAAAAGTGCCGAAGGCGATCACGTTTGTCACTGAATTGCCCAAGACTGCTACCGGCAAGATTGAAATATGTACTGCGTGGCGGCAGAGCGGCGATCGCCACACAGTAATCTGCCTGGGGGCGGAGAAAACCGCGCCTTATTTACTTACATGCCGCCGCCGCTATCCGAAGTTGGCGCTCGCCAGTAGCGACGATGAGCAAGATCATCCCCCGGCTGATTGGCAGTACTGGCTACCAATCCGGCATGTTGCAAATGCTGCACTGCTTCTAGCAGCGAGCGGGGGCGTAGTTGATTTGGGCGGAGTTGCCACGGTTGCAGGAGATCTCGGAGCTCTGTCAGCATTACTCCATCGTAGCCAGGCAGCACCGACAAGACAAGATTGGCCAGCTGTTGCTGATCTCTATGATGAGCGATCTGCTCTGGCGTATCGAGTCTATTGAGTGGCTGGGAAACTGGAGAGGAAAAGCGTAACTCGAAGCGACAGATGGGCGCTCTGTGCTTCATACAGGAACGCTCTAAAATCTGCACTCTCTCGCCGTAGCGTTCCGCAGAACCCTCGATGGCTCCCCACAATACAGCACAGAGGTGACGTGGGCTATCATAAATGAGTGCCATCTCACGCGGGCTGGTGGAAATAGGTTCATACGTGAAGAGTGGTGGGGTGAGTCCACCAGGAACACGACGCATCTGAGCATGGGCATCGCGCATCGCCAGCAAAAGATCAAACCCGCTGCGCACTTGCGTGAGTAGATAGGCGCATAAGTGGCTCGTCAATCCATTCAAGATGAAATAGCGACCGTATTCCCACAACAGGGTGTCGGCAGACATATGTGTGAGTTTATGCGCGGCATCCACGCCGGCCAGCAAGGTAGCATCGTCGTAGAGACGGCTGACAAGGGGCGAGCCTGCCGCCGTTTCTCCTAGAGTAGCCCGGTACTGGTTAAGAAGTCCATCACCAAAACGATCGCGTAAGTATTTCTCCCACGTCACAAAGATTAAGCCATGCATCCTGGCATCCTTCCACTCACTAAACACGACAGACAGTAACAGGTTCTGCACGCAGCAAGGCAGTGTCAGCATAAGCGCATTCATACGCAAGAGCTGTAGACCAGTCTCCGTTCTGTATCTCTACACGCTGCACCGATAGCGCTATTACCCGCTCGGCTCCAGGGCAGCTTTGCGCTAGCTCTGCGGGCAATTCACTTAACTCTACTACTTGCGCTGCACCTGAAAAACAGGCCCGGCTATTACACAGAAAGATCATTCTGCGATAAAAGCCTGGGCCTGTTCTGTTAAATACGAGGTTTTCTTACGATCAAAAGCCATCCCGCTGGCATGTGTACCCCAGCGGGTTCGTGCTAAATGTTGACCAGGAGGTAGTTCACGTACATCCATCCTACCAACGTCCTCTTTCCTAGCTAGTTTGTGCGGGTGATTCCCTGACACGACTTGACCCTTACACCACCAAACTCCAAAGTTTCGATCTGTGGGTATTTCTCAGCACCACCTGACATCAGCAAAGTCCAATGTTTGCAATGGAGGATATTTCCTCATCACCACATGGCCTCACTACCGTCTAATACTATAGCATATCATTGATAGATTTGTCCCCATTCACTGCGTGAAAGGTACTTTTGGAAAGAGGTTTTCGTCAATCGAGTCCCTGCTGCACGAGAAGCGTTCGCAATTCTTCGGGCGTGATAAACATCTTCCAATTTCCCTGATTGGCTACCTACATTTTTTCATGATCAGCAGTATATCACAGGCTGAGATTCTGACTACAACAAAACCTTACATACCTCTTCTTAAAATCAGGAAATGCTGATATACTTCTTCTAGAGGAAATGCGATCCTGATCCGGGCAAGCGATGCTTCTGGATCATGCGCAGAGGAAAACAACATGCATGATACCATGCGTGCGCGTTCTGCCCGCACCATCTTGTCTGAAAGAGAGGGCCATGATGTTACGACAACAGAAACTCATCTACCTGCCCCTGGTTGGCACAATCCTTCTGGGCTTGCTTGTTGCTGTGTACCTCGCTGCATGGAAGCGATTTTCGAAGCCAGATCCTCCGGCCAGGATCATGAAGCACTCGGTGGAGACTCCCTCCGATGACGTCCTGAACTATTGGACGGCGGACAAAATGCGCAGTGCCAGGCCCGCCCGGCTGCCGCACGTCAATGCTCTCAGGCGAGGGAAAAAGCAGCCGCCGCACCCTCCAGAAGCCTCTAATCCGCCCCGTGCTTGAGGAAGGAGAGCGCTATGTCGCGACACTTGCAGAGACTCATGCTCCACCCCCTGTTTGACAGGATCTTTCTTTGCCTGCTTGCCATTGTGTACGTGATGTCCCTGCTTGGTTTTGGGCATTTTCTGAACACCTGGCTGTCAGTTCCTTCGGTGGCGATCGCTGAGCACACCGTGGATACAAACCCCGACACTGTCGTCAAGTATTGGACGGCGGCGAGCATGCGCAGTGCCACTGATGCCGATCAGCAGATCAGCGAGGCTTCCGGGCCGACACAGGAGAGCAGCGACACAAGCCAGGGCAAAGCGGTCCAGCAACAGGGGCAGCTCCCGCGCAATAGGGACCTTTCTTATCCCCACTCGACCGTTGGGAAAGTCTTTGCTACCAACGCCGCCGGTCAAAACCTCGCTTGCTCTGGTACCGCGGTCGTGAGCAGCAACCATAGTGTGGTTGACACCGCTGGCCACTGCCTCTACCGCTACGGTAACTGGGTGCATAACGTGATCTTCTGCCCTCTTTACAAGAACGGCACGACGCCTTATGGCTGCTGGGCTGCTCGCGATTTAGAGGTCCCTTCCGACTGGATAAGCGCCCGGCCAAATGACTATCATCATGACTTTGGCATGGCCATCGTGGCTCCCAATAGCCAGGGAAACCTGACCGACCTGGTCGGTGGTGCCGGTTGGGCATATAATCAGCCGGTCAGCCAACCTTTCTACGCTTATGGCTACCCCGCCGGGTATCCCTTCGATGGCCAGACCAGGCAGTCCTGCGAGGGTTCTTCCGGCACCATCTGGCAGCATGGGGGCGGCACTGTGGTCTCCATCCCCTGCAATATGACCGGTGGCTCAAGCGGTGGCCCCTGGTTCATTCAGATCAGCGGCAACTGGTACCTCAACGGCCATAACGACTTCACCAGCAGTCTCCAGCGCGGGTCTATGTTTTCTCCCTACTATGATGACACCTGGCACGCTCTTTACAACAAGGCCGAGCAGACGTAAAGAGTGGATCCCTTCATCTACCCTGTATATCCACATACTCCCACGCGTGGAGAATTGACGACAGGCAGCATCATATCTGACTCTTCACTGCGCCTGGCGCACTTGTTACAGTACGCATTCTCCTCCACATTGAAGTAGCCACCAACCACTTTCGTTGCAGGTTTTCCACACACTTTGCAGAGGATGACCGGTGGGACATTCCTGGCAAGAATAGTCACAGAATCGTCCTCTTGTCCTTCTTGAACCACCCCATCTCTTTCCGAGATGACCCTTAGATTAAGTTCTGTGGTGGACCCGAAGTCGTACTCGTAGGTAAACTTTTGCCCGACTTTCAGAGCTTTTTCCAACGGAACATCCAGGCTTCGATCTTCAACCATATCGAGCAACGTTTTCAGTGCGCTTTCCTGGAACATGAGACTCCGTCGTTCCTCGAGACTTTCTGGAGCGGTTCGACCGTGCCATTTGGGCAGGGACTTCAGCTTTTCTCTCAAGAAAGCAACAAGATCATCTCTTGAACGAGGCTTTTTAAGTTCAGCTCGGAACTCGCGTGGAAGTAATGTACGCGTCTCTGGTATATCCTCACCAAGGAATTTTGTTACCTCCCTGGCAAGCTCTTCCGGGCTTAAATCCTCGTACTCCTCCTCTTCCTCATCCTTATCCACTTCGTCTTCCTTCTCCTGAGCTTCTGCTCCGATCATCTCAAAGGAAAAGTCCTCCGGCTCATCTGAGTAAGATGTCCCAGCGATTTCAAACCCGCTCAAATGACCGCAGCATTCAACCCACACATCCCTAAAGAAGCCATCTAACGTATAGAGCGGTTCTGAGGCCGGTATTTCGAGATGCATCCAGTACTGCGGATTGTATCGCCCCTCTGCGAGAATATGAAACAGCTTCTGTTTTTGCTTTGTTCCACCCTCTATGCTGGCAGTGATAGCAGCGGCTCTCTCTTTGCAATGCTTGAGATGCTGGGTCATTTTACCCTTGTCGAACTCGCCATTACAATAATTGCATATGCCTGTTGTAGTTATGTTTGTTTTTGACTTTGTTGCCATAGCTCATCCTCATTAAAGTATTTATGAGATAATTGTATCTCACAAATTGGTATATTACTATATAAACCGATAGACTTCCAGGCTTATTCCCGACCGAAGAGGACTCGATGAACGCGGATGATCAATATATGTGCTTATGATAAGCGCCAACCTGTAGTGTGATATACTCATCTGGCAGGGATGATTGCACCTCTCACACGTCCAGATGGCGTGATAGCACTTCAGAAGTCGGCTTTATACCGGGGGCATGGGTCCGTGAGGCGAAGAACGCCTTTTAGGATCACTGGCAACCTTTATCAGGAGGGCATCTATGACCACATTGATTACCGGCGGCACAGGCTTTATCGGGGCAGAGGTGGTGCGCATATTGCTCGCCAGGGGAGAGCAGCGACCGGTCGTGTTCCACGTGAGCGGCAACACACAGCGACTGGATGACCTGGCAGACCAGGTAGAACTGGTGCGAGGGGATCTCGCGAACTTCAGCCATATCCTGGACGTGGTGAAAAAGGTTCAACCGAGCGTGATCTATCACCTGGGAGCCATGCTCTCCGTCCCTTCGGATGCTGACCCCGCGGCTGCGATACATGCCAACGCCATGGGAACTTTTCACGTGCTAGAAGCGGCGCGGCTCTTCGGCGTCCCGCAGGTGCTGTTTTCTAGCTCCATCTCCACCTACGGACTGGATTTCGAGGGAGAGGTCATCGACGATACGACCATTCAACGACCATTGTTGTTTTATGGTGCGACCAAAGTGTTCGGCGAGCATATGGGCATCTTTTACAAACGCAAGTACGGCCTGGATTTCCGCTGTGTGCGCTATCCGTCTATCGTCGGACCTGGCGTCAAAACGCCAGGGGTGGTGCAGTATACCTCCTGGGCGATCGAGGAATGTGCCAAAGGGAAGCCTTTCACGATCTGGGTTCCGCCTGACACCCGCTGCCCGGTACTCTACCTCAAGGACGCGGCGCGCGCCATAGTGGAACTGGGACAGGCTCCATTGGCAAACATCAAGTCGATCAATTACCTGCTGGCCGGTATCGAGCCAATCGCCAGCGCCGGAGAACTGGCCGACATGGTGCGAACCAGAATACCCGGCGCGCAGATCGATTTCCAGCCAAACCCGGCGCTGCAGCCCATCCTTGCTAAGCTGATGGTGCGTTTCGATGACAGGAGAGCACGCGAGGAGTGGGACTGGGCACCCCGCTATACTCAAGAGCAGATCGTGGATGATTTCTTGAACGAGATAAGGCTGCATCCACATCGATACGCTTGAGCTATCGCATCGAACAGGAGAAGATATATGACGAAAGCACGACCATTCCGTTTTGGCGTGGTAGCAGAAAGCGCTCCATCACGGGAAGCATGGATCGAACTGGTACGCAGATCTGAGGACCTGGGCTATGCAACGTTCCTGCTGGCGGATCACTATGTCAATGAATTTCCCCCCATCGCCGCCCTCATGGCCGCAGCGGATGCAGCGAGCACGATACGCATCGGCAGCATTGTGTTCAACAATGACTTTCGCCATCCAGTCCTGCTCGCCAAAGAGGTGGCGACGCTCGACCTGCTGTCCGGTGGACGCTTCGAGCTTGGCATTGGAGCAGGATGGCACCGCCCCGAATACGAGCAGATTGGCCTCCCCTTTGAAAGTGCTGGCATCCGTATCTCTCGCTTAGAAGAGGCGTTATCCATTATCAAACAGTTCTTCACAAAGGAAACGGTCACGTTTGCAGGCAAGCACTATACCGTGACCAATCTGCAGGCCCTCCCCAAACCGCTTCAGCGTCCTCACCCGCCCATCTTCATGGGCGGCGGTGGGAAAAGATTGCTCTCGCTGGCAGGCCGAGAGGCCGACATCATTGGCCTGCACCTCAAGGTGAATGATGATGGCACAGTCGACGCCAGGGAGACCACCGAGGAGGCTCTAGCTCAAAAAGTGGAGTGGGTCCGGCAGGCGGCAGGAGAGCGCTTCGCGGCAGTGGAGTTGAATCTGCTCCTAGGAGGTGTCGTGATCACAGAGAACCCGCAGCAAGCAGCAGAGCAGCGCATTCAAGAAATTGGACGGCCAGGAGTGACGGCGGAACAACTTTTAGCCAACCCCTACCTGCTCATTGGCAGCGCCGAGCAACTCGCTGAACGGATGCAACGATGGCGTGATCAATTTGGCATCTCGTACCTGGTGGTGGGCACCGAAGATATGGAAGCGTTTGCGCCAGTGGTCGCCCGTCTCACTGGCGCGTAAACAAGAGATTCTCAAAACCTGGCAAGCAACGGACCTCTTGCCCCAAAGAACTGGCCGAACAGACAGGTCAGGACGGTACGCTCACGAGACAATTGCTTCGACGCATGCTCAATGCAGGAGACATCATCTCTCCAGCCTATGGTCTCTATACCACTCATGACTATCTATCTCCCGAAACATTGTTCTCCCAAAACGATGCTGCTACACCCACTACACCTGCTACACTTACTACACCTGCTCCATCACTTATGAACGTTCAAGAGTAGGCATTTTCTCTTTCTATACGTAAAACAGGACTGGAGGAGTGTTGAAATCGCGCCTCTAGACGGGTCTCAGATTGCCCTCTGTGACGATATACTTATCCTATCACTTCTTCTAGGAAAGACCGATTACATTGCTTCAAGGAGGTAGATCAACATGAGCTTCGTCGAGAATCAGTCACAACAGAACAACACAGTACCCATTATCTATCGCCTCCAACGCCTGTTCTTCGCTGTCAGCATCGTCCTGGGAACGGCAGCGATTCTTGTCGCGGCTTTCGCTAATCCCCCCTATTACGGTTCGCAGCAGGGCATAGCCACTGCTATCGCCACGAATGCCACGGACAGCGACCTGATGGATCAAACGCATCTCGTCGCCCAACTGATCGCCGCTTACTTGTTGCCGCTCGGTTTCCTGGCCATGGCATGGCTGGCAAATCGCCGTTCTCCATGGCTGGCGAGTATTGGCGCGTTCATTACGTTGCTCGGCTTCCTTCCTCTCGCCCTGTACGTTGGCCAGGATGCTCTCTTCTACGATATCGCGCGCTGGGGCAGCAATCCTCAGTTTGTAGACCTGGCTCAGCGGTGGAATAACGACGGGATTATGGCCTACTATGGAATAATGTTTGGCCTTGGCACGGTGTTTGGTCCGACGTTGCTCGGTATCGCGCTCTGGCGGTCGCGAGCCATCCCCGTGTGGGCCGCCATCTGTCTTACGTTTAGTCGCCTGCCTGTGTTTCTCTTCCCTTTTGTGTCGTATCATGTTGAATCCGCCATCGTCCTTGCAGGTGTTGTCCTGCTGTTCATCGGCAGTATTCCTGCCGCTCTGGCCGTGTTGAGTGCACCGCGCAACGACAAGAGCTAAAACGAACAACTCGAAGCCTGGATCAAGGGGGCGTTCCGCTGCGCCGGGCTGGAGATGCAGATGGGCCTGAAGCTATACCACCTGTTTCCTGAGGCGGGAGTGCCAACGCCTTGCATGTGCAGCGAAGCCTTCGTGATTGGCAGCAGGGAGTCGAATCAGGCGGAGATAGTTTGCCGCGTAATGGCCTTGATAAATTCCCGCGCAGCACGCGAAATAGACCCGACGCGGCGATAGACAAGCGCAAAAATGAACTCTTCTGTTAAACCGGTTATAGGCAGGAGCGCCAGGTCACTACCAATCTGAGATGGTCGAATCAAGGCGGGAAGCGTCAGCGTCACACCAACGCCCTGCTTGACCATCTCCTTCAACCCCCTCAACCGATTCGATCTCAATCAGCGGATGGAGCGGCAGCCCGCGCTGGGCAAAGATCCTTTTGGTGATCTGCCCCATGCGCGAAGTCTCGTCCAGCAGTAAGAACGGTTCGGTCAATATTTGTTCAAGCGTGACCGCAGAACCTTCTGAGCCAGCGCATGCTGCGCCGAAACGAGCAGGTGGAGCGGCTGGCGGAATAGCTCTTTGACAATCAACAGCTCCGATTGCAGCCGGGGATCAAGAATCAAGCCAAGCTCCACCTCTCCCTGCTCTACAAAGGTAATCAACTCATCTGTATGGTTCACGCGCACTTTCAGCCGTATATACGGGTATTGTTGATGAAACGAGGCAAACAGCGCTGGTAAGAATGCCGTTGCCAGCGATTCGATGCAGCCAATACGAATCGTGCCACGCTGCCCGGCTTGTAATTCGGCGAGGAATTGCTGACCCTCCTGTATCTGGTCCATAGCATTTCTCACGTAGCGCGCAAATTCCTGGCCCGCCGCAGTCAACGTGACCCGTTTCTTATTGCGCTTGAACAGCTCGACCTCTAACTCCTCCTCCAGTGCCGCGATCTGGCGGCTCAACGCGGATTGCGCCACCAGACATAATTCGGCGGCTTTGCGAAAGTTTTGCGTCTGTGCAGCCGCCAAAAAATAGGTGAGTTGGTAGAACTCCATAGTGTTGCTCCTCAATTTGATCTCACTTTGAGATCAATATTATATCAAACGAGTGTTGGACGCATCAACTGACCCGCCTTATACTATGAGTATGATAATACTCGCGCGGGATTGTACTTGATGGACAAACAACCATAATACCTTTCATTCAGATGAGAAAGAGGCAAAAGAGGGAGATATATATGACACAGGTTGAACAACTGGCAGCTTTCGTCGTGCGTAAGTCGTATGAAGACCTTTCAGAGGAAGCGCGCCAGCAACTCAAGATCCGCATACTGGACGCCCTCGGCTGTGCTATTGGCGCGCTTGAGGGACCGCCCATCAAGATGCTGCGCGCCCAACTCGAAGACTTTGGCGGCAATCCCCTGGCAACGCTGATCGGCGGCGGCAGAACCGCTCCCGACCGCGCGGCGCTCTACAACTCCGCGCTTGTACGCTACCTGGACTATAACGACAGCTACCTTGCCCAAAAGGAGACCTGCCACCCCAGCGACAACCTCGGCGCGGTGCTTGCCGCCAGCGAATACGCACACAGGAACGGCAGGGAATTCATGACCGCTCTGGCAATCGCCTACCAGGTCCAATGCCGGCTCTCGGACGTAGCCCCGGTGCGCGCGAAGGGCTTCGATCACACAACGCAGGGTGCCTATGCCGTGGCGGCTGGAGTGGCAAAGGCGCTGGGCCTTGATCAGAATGGAGTCGCGAACGCCGTCGCCATAAGCGGAACAGCCTACAACGCCTTGCGCGTCACCCGCACGGGGAGGCTCTCTCACTGGAAAGGGCTGGCATATCCCAACACCGCCTTTGGCGCTACCCATGCCACCTTCCTCGCCATGCGCGGCATTACCGGACCACTGGAAGTCTTCGAGGGCAACAAGGGCCTGATGGACGCTATCACCGGGCCTTTTGAGCTGGATTGGAGCCAGGAGAACCTTGAGGTCGTGCGGCGCACCAGTGTCAAGAAGTACAACGCCGAGTTTCATTCGCAGTCCGCGCTTGAGGGCATCCTGGAGCTGCGTGCGGCCCATCATGTGCGCCCGGAGGAGATCGAAGCCGTCAGCATCGACATTTTTGATGTCGCGTATCACATCATCGGCGGGGGTGAAGAGGGAGACAAGCAGCGGGTGCGTACCAAGGAAGAGGCCGATCACAGTCTGCCCTACATGGTAGCGGTCGCGCTGCTGGACGGCGACGTTTCCCCTGCACAGTACATGCCGGAGCGCATTGTGCGCGAGGATGTGCAGAGCCTGCTGCGCAGGGTGACAATCCAGCCCGATGAAGAATTGAGCAAACGCTTCCCCGCCGAGATGCCCTGTCGTATACAGATCACGCTCAAAGACGGTCGGACGCTTGCCATTGAGAAGCAGGACTACGAAGGATTTTATACGCGACCGATGTCGTGGGAGAAGGCTGTGGCCAGGTTTGAGCGTCTCGCGGCACCCTATACCGACGCCGCGCAGCGTGAAGCTATCGTAGAGACGGTGGCTCACCTGGAAACAAAAGAAGCAGAACAGTTGACCCAATCATTAGGCGCATCTTTTGCGCGTACCCATTAAGCAGAGAAAGAGAGACAATACCATGAGCGAACGAGCATTTCCATTTATTCGTATGAACGAGCGCGAGGGCAAACCCCGCACGCGCGGCATCACCGAGATTCGCGGCCCCTACTACACGCCTATGGGCAAGCGCTACCTGGAGGACGTGCTGGAGACGATGGGCGAGTATGTAGATTCGCTGAAATTCGCGGGCGGCTCATTCACGCTGATGCCGGAGAAGCAGCTTAAAGAGATCATTGAGCTGGCCCATCGCTACAATGTGCTGGTCTCCACCGGCGGCTTCATCGAGCATGTGCTCACGCAAGGGCCAGAGATCGTGAACCGCTACATTGAGGAGTGCCGCAACGTGGGCTTCGACATTCTCGAAATCTCAAGCGGCTTTATCACCTTTCCGGTTGACGACTGGCTGCGCCTGGTTGAGAAGGTGCAGAGTGCCGGCCTCAAGGCCAAGCCGGAGGTCGGTATCCAGTTTGGCGCGGGCGGAGCCAGTGCTGCCGAGGAGCTTCCCTCAGAAGGCACACGCGATGTGGAATGGGCTATCGGCCAGGCCAGGAGATTTCTAGATGCGGGGGCCTACATGATCATGATCGAGTCCGAGGGCATCACCGAAAATGTAAAAACGTGGCGCACCGACGCGGCAGCTAAAATTATCGGCGCTTTGGGATTGGAGAAGGTGATGTTCGAGGCCGCCGACCCGGAGGTCTTTGCCTGGTATATCAAGAATTACGGTCCCGAGGTCAACGTTTTTGTCGACCACAGCCAGATTGTCCAGCTCGAATGCCTGCGCGCGGGCATATGGGGGACCAAGAGCCTGTGGGGGCGTGTGTTGACCTACAAGGGGTAGAATCGAAAAGAGGCGGAGGGAGAACGCGCCATCTCACAGGACGACTGGATTCTTCTCCTTCCGCGGCGCGATCCTGAGATAGTTGTTCCATAATCGCTCTCCTTGAAAACTACCTGGTAGGGTCAAGGACGACTTTGATATACCCATCAATGCGCTGATCGAATACAAATTCGCAGACCTTTTTCATTTTGTTGGGGTATTGATGTATGCGAGGAACCGTCTTACAAAAAGATTGATCGAAAAAACTGCTGCAAAAAGCGCACCATAGGAAAGAAGCCAGAGAAATTTTACAACGATGAATGCTTTATCCATGTACGTTATTAAGTGACCAAAGGGAAAGTACTGATTTATGGTATAGACATAGCTATGTAGCCACATCGTGCATCCTAGGATTTGAAACTTATCCTCAGTTTGTACTTCCTGCATTTTTTCATCCAACCAGGCTTCTGTATGGTTTAGTAGATGCTTCGTATCAGGAGCAGCTAAGTTAATGTAATCTTGTGGTCTAAGATCAAACGTAATAAAGGCGGGTTTCGGCACGTCTCATTTCCCCTAACACCCTTAATCTAAATAGGAATACAAGAATATAGACGAGCAACAAGAGGAAGGATAACCCAGTAGGTGAATTTAGCAAAAACAGATTTGAGAACTGAACAAAAACAAGGGGAGCAATCCCCTTGAATGATGTAGTCTCTCAGCTCAATCTCGAGCATTTGACCTGCACTGACCAGTCGTTCTGTCACCTGGATATCTTCTGGACCTGGTTCGACTGAACCCGAGGGGTGATTGTAGCAGACAATGATGCCTGGCACTTCCTGTTGATGCTGGTCTAAAATTTCAGCAATGCGAGCAAATGAGACCAGGCATTTGGACCCTCCTGGTATCCTAATCATAAGAAAGAAAGCCTCTTCTTTCTTGTTTGATGTGGTCGATACCCACCACAGTATCCACATCAACTCGCATCCAACACCTCCTATCGCCCACCTCACATACCCTCGAAAGGAAGAACACATGGAAGTCAAACCTGAAATACAGGGTACCTTACTCTCCGACATCAAATCTGAGCCACTCCACTGGCTCTGGAAAAAACGCATCCCTTTGGGCCAATTGACCATCCTCGACGGCGATCCCGGCCTCGGCAAATCCCTGCTCACTATCGACCTTGCCGCTCGTATCACCACGGGCAGACCCATGCCCGATGGCACATCCAGCTTCAAGGGGAACGTCCTCTTGATCGCCCCCGAAGACGACAAGGCCAATACCATCAAACCTCGTATTGAGGCAGCAGGCGGTGACCCATCACGCGTTCGCCTCCTAAACATTATCAATAGCTCCAACCAGAGAACAGGGGAAACCTCCCCGTCCCCTTTCTCCCTTGCAGAACACCTCAACAAATTAATCCACACCATCGTTCAAACAAGTTCCATCTTCGTCATCCTCGATCCCCTCATGGCCGTCCTGGGATCCCGCATCAGCGCCTCTAATGACCAGCAGATCAGAGAAAAACTCTCACTTCTAGCACTCATAGCCCAAAGAGCCTACTGCACTTTCTTGATTGTTCGCCACCTCAATAAAGGCAGCTCCGAGAACCCATTGTACCGGGGTGGCGGCTCCATCGGTATCATCGCCACGGCTCGCACCGGCCTGCTCGTCACACAGCATCCCTCCGACGAAAACAAGCGTCTGCTCGTCTCCATCAAAAACAACCTCAGTGAAAAAGCTAGCAACCTGGTCTACCAGGTCATCGCCAATGCGAACGGCATTCCTACCATCCAATGGCTCGGCACAAATTACGATCCGGTTGCATCTCTCATGAGAGGAAGCACATCCCTCTCCCTCGAGCGACAGGAAATCCTCAAAGTCTTGCAAGCAGCGGACCATCCCCTTGGTCCCAAAGAATTGGCCGAACAAACAGGTCAGAATCCTGCACTCGTGAGACAATTACTTCGGCGTATGCTCAAGGCCGGAGACATCATCTCTCCAGCCTATGGCCTCTACACCACTCATGACCATCTACCTCCCGAAATATTGTTCTCCCCAAACGATGTTGGTATACCCACTACACCTACTACACCCACTACATCTGCTACACTTGCTAAACCGCCCCAAGACTTGTGAAGGCTCTGTTAGCGAATGACGTGAGCACCCCACGACAAAGTGGCTGGCCAATCCGTATAGGGTACGGGCGTGGGCTTGCCCCCGCCCTGCTTCGTGTGAGCGCTAACAAGCAGGGCAGAGCCGCTGCCCATCCCCCACGACAAAGTGGCCGGCCAATCCGTATAGGGTACGGGCGTGGGCTTGCCCCCGCCCTGGTTCTTTTTTCCAGGTTCGTGAGTCCCTGGCTGGCTTTTCTTTATATTCGCCTCTCAATGCGCTAACGATAAGGGGTGGCACAATCATTGCACAGCCGGAAGTCGCAACGTGACCGCCGTTCCTTCCCCAGAAGCACTGCTAATACTTATCGTCCCGCCATGGGCATTGACGAGGCCCTGGGCAATCGAGAGACCCAATCCACTTCCTGCTTGCGAGGAGGAGCGCGTCCTTGATGCATCTGCGCGATAGAAACGATCGAAGACGTGGGGCAGTGCCTCCTCCGGGATGCCCGTACCGGTATCACAGACCTCCACAACAATCTCATCTGTACCTTCATTACAAACGCTGACTTCGATCTGGCCAGTTTCAGGTGTAAACTTCAAGGCATTCTCGACAATATTCAGGAGCACGCGCCGCAGTTGATCTGCATCACCACACACGGTAAGGCAAGACGAGGCAGCAGTGTAGCGAATCTCCTGTCCATGCGCCAGTTGCCGGGCCTGCTCACATACCTCGCCAGCCAGGATGCTCATATCAACCCTTTCTTCACGCAGCTTGATTTGCCCTTCATCTAAGCGGGAGAGGACCAGCAAATCGGCAACCAGTCGCTGCATGCGTTCAACTTCTGCGTACATTCCACGCACCAGGCGGCGAGACGCTTCGGGGTCTCCATTATCTGCTTCCAGCAACAACATCTCCATGCTCCCACCAAGGGCTGTCAACGGTGTACGGAGTTCATGTGAAACATCGGCGACAAATTGCTTCTGGCGCGCAAATGTCGCCTCTAAGCGCGTCACCATACTATTAAAGGAGCTGGCTAATCGCCCGACTTCATCCCGTGTCTTTGGTACCTTCAGGCGCAACGACAATGCCCCATCGGCAATACGCGTACTGACGCGCTCCATTTCAACCAGGGGACGCAGCGCTCCCCGAATCAGTGGCAATGTGAGGGCCGCAGCTACAACCAGTGCGCCTGCAATACCGAGTATCAGGATCAAGCGTATTGACTGCACAGATTGATCTACCCAGGTAGTTGATGTGCTCAATTGCAAGAAAGCAATTGTGTATGGCTGCTTTGTTGTGGCTTGTTTTATTCCTACCTCTATAGGCCACAATACGACCAGCTCGCGCTGCCCCCGGCTATCGTTCGTCAGTAGATATAGTGGATGCCTCGTCATCCATTGTTGGACGCTTGCGTGTTGCAGCGTAACCACGGGCGACCCCGTTTCTTTGCTATCGGAGGCAATAACGCTTCCATCGAGAGAGATAATAGAAACTCCTACATCTTTACTGGTGCCCAGTATTTTACGCGCCGCCGCAACAAGATTGGCTGCAAGATCTTGAGGTATCCCATTTGCCGGAAAAGGAGGTCTCTCGATATTACCGAGCTTGTCAAATAGCGCCAGGGATAGGGATGCCTGGTTACCGAGCACTTTCGCCTGGCCTGAGAGCAATTCACCTTCTACAGTCGTGGAGATCAATATCCCTAATGCTGCAAATAGCCCCACGATCAGGCCAAACGACACCAGCGCGAGCCGCCAGCGCATCGGCAGACGCTCCATCCACCCGTAGAACCAGCGTAAACGCCGCATATCTCTGCCTCCTCAGCCACGCAAAACGTAGCCAACTCCACGCACCGTTTGCAACAACTGTGGAGGATTGTCGTTCAACTTCTCGCGCAAATGACGTACATATACTTCGATCACGTTGTCATCACTCGCGTAATTGTAGCCCCAGATGCGCGCCAGTATGGCATTTCTCGTCAGCACCTGCCTCGGGTGCATCATGAAAAACTCCAGCAGGTCAAACTCGCGCGGTGTCAGCTCAATAATCCGTTCATCGCGGGTCACTACGCGCGTGCCACGATGAAGCGTCACGCCTTGAAATGTCAGCAGCTCGCCAAGCTGCATTCCCCGTCGCCGCAGCACGGCGCGCACCCGCGCCATCAACTCCTTGAACACAAATGGCTTTGTCACATAATCGTCGGCCCCCATATCCAGGCCGGCCACGCGGTCGTCAACATCCTCCTTCGCCGTCAGCATAATTATGCACGTATCATGCGCTTTACGGATCTGCTGTGCAACCTCCAATCCGTTGAGGCCCGGTAGCATCACATCGAGAATTACCATGTCGGGATGCTGCGCTGTCACGGACTGTAACGCTTCGGGGCCAGTCCTGGCAATACAGACGCTAAAGCCCTCGTAGTCAAATCCCATACGCAAAAACTCGATAATTTGCGGCTCGTCATCCACAATCAGCACTACAGGCTTGCGCTCGGTAGCGCGTTCTTCTTCTCCTAATGCCATGTGCGCCCTGCCTTTTCCCAGACATGCAGAAGTGGGCACCTTCTTTGCAGAAGATACCCATTCCCTAAAACTGCCATTCAGGTGTAGTTTACCACTCAATGCTATTTGCCGTGGTTATTTGCGCTACCAGATGTATCCGGTGGAATGCCAACAACCACGTATACTACGGTGAGCGATCCATTAGCATCGAGCTTCCCCAGGGCGTACACAAAGTCG
>WNGP01001760.1_pt1 | contig 17889 bp, 10 predicted proteins | sample 5407671 | NCBI WGS metagenome assembly WNGP01 (sample SAMN13153381, study PRJNA577476) | soil metagenome | isolation source: 40 cm soil or saprolite under Garry oak tree replicate 2 | place: USA:California | collected 2016-06-15 | reverse complement strand
CTGGCGATCTGCTGGGCGCCATCGGCGGAAAGACAATCACCGGCGACACGCCAACCACTAATACCTTCGAGCGCTCGACCACGTTCGTGGACCATACGTTCATCAAAGGGCAGGCCGACAACTGCTACCCACCTGCCACATACATCGTGGCCGGCAATGGGCCGGCTCCGACTCCAACGCCCACACCTACACCGACAGCAACTCCAACACCAACGCCCAAACCGCATCCAACCCATCCGCCACACGGTTAGTAGTTCCCGGCATTTGCAATTTCATGCGGCGTTCGTTGGGCGCCGAATGTTCTCTTAAGCTTTTTGGCCGAGCGAGTATTCGCGCTTTACCCAATCGAGGGCTTCTTCCCGATTTTTCAACGCGCCTTCAAGTTGTAGCGTTTCGACCGCTTCAAGGATCTCGCCGAACTTCGGACCGGGCTTCATTCCGAGTGCGATCAAATCGTCGCCGCGAACAAGTGGCGGCGGGATGATTGGTTCGTTCGCGAACTCCTCGCGTTTGCGCAAGAGGAACTCGTAATTGTCCATTATCTGATGGCTGCTTGCACAGTCGACTCGATGCAGCTCGAGCTCCTCTTCAAACGTCGGTCGCGCCATGAATCGCTTTAGTTTTGCCACCCGCATCCTCAGCACGTCTTTAAACACCATGTGTTGTCGCACCATCTCGACCGCGGCGTCGATCTCCGCGCGCGAAAATCGCAACCGTTCCATGATCGATTCCGTCATCGCCGCGCCAATGCGGTCGTGCTCGTTGAAACGGATCCGGCCGGTTTCATCGACATGCGCCGTTACCGGTTTCGCGACGTCGTGAAGTAAAACGGCGAACACGAGAGGCGCCGAAACTTCTTCCGGCAACAATTCCAGCATCAGTCGCGTGTGCTGAAAAACATCGCCCTCGGGATGAAATTGCTCCGGCTGCAAACAACCTTTCATCGCGTCCAGTTCGGGTAGAATCGTGCGCAGCAATCCACTTTCGTCGAGCAAGTCCCAGCCGCGCACGCGGTTGGCAGATAGGAAAATTCGGACCAGCTCTTCGCGAATTCGCTCAGCGCTGATCTCATTGATCGATGCCGCATTCGCAACGAGCGCGTCCCATGTTCGATTGTCGATCTTGTAATCGAGCACGGTCGCGAAACGAACTGCGCGTAACATGCGCAGCCGATCTTCTGCAAAACGCGCGGCGGGATCGCCGATTGCTCGAACAAGTTTTGCTTCCAAGTCAGCGCGGCCACCGACGAAATCGATCACTTCGTTCTTCTCCGGATCGAAGAACATTCCGTTGATGGTAAAATCGCGCCGCTTCGCATCTTCTTCCGGCGACGAAAATCGAACATCGACGGGATGACGGTGGTCCAGATACGCGCCGTCCGACCGAAATGTCGCAACTTCAAAATTAAATCCATTCTCGACGACAACGACGACGCCGAAGTGCGCGCCGACAGCGTAGGTGTGCGAAAAAATCTTCTGCACGACCTCAGGCGTCGCATCGGTCGCAACGTCGAAATCTTTTGCCGCCAAACCGCGGACCATGTCGCGCACGCATCCGCCCGCGAAATAAGCGATGTGGGCGGCCGCGCGCAAGCGCTGCGCGATGTCGCGCGCAGTTTTCTCCATCGGCGACATTTTCACGCACTTATTGTAGCGGCGGTCTATGACCGTCGCATATGATAATGTAACGACGTCGGCGCTCGGAGAGCGCCGTTAGAGTTCCGCCGGCGCCGGTGCTTTCTTTTCCTGTCGAAAAGAATGAATGATGAAGAAAACGACGGCGATGCAGATAGAGGAATCGGCCACGTTGAACGCCGGCCAGGGATGCGCGAAGGGCACATGCAGGTCGAAGAGCAAAAAATCGATCACGTGACCGTAAAGCAAGCGGTCAGTCAGATTTCCGAGCACGCCGGCAAGTAACAGCGCCAGCGCCAGATCGCGCCAGGAATTTCGTGTCCACCAAAGCGACTTTGGACGGTCCGATGCGTCATGCCCGTGTCGTCCCAGAAGCAAGACGAGCGCGAACAATAAGGCCAGGCATGAGATGGCGATGAAAAAGGCGTTGTTGTTCTTGAACGAGCCGAACGCCGCGCCGGTATTGGTGACGTTCACCAAATGGAAAAAGCCCCGGACCACGACCATCGGCTGATCCGGATCGATCGAGTGCAAGACCCAATATTTTGTGATCCGGTCGAGCATATAGAGCGGCAGCGAAATGAAGGATATGTATTTCATGTCGTAGTCAGCCGAGCACCCTCACCTCAATCCCTGAGGGACAGGCGGACGTGAAGCGCGAGGTGAGGGTACTAATCGTCACGCTGCTTTTCCAGCGCACTAACCACGGTTTCGCAGCGGTCGCACAAATCCGGATGCGCTTTGCTCTTGCCGACCGCCGGCCGATGCCGCCAGCACCGCGCGCATTTTTGGTAAGGCGTTTTCGCCACGGTTGCGCTCGCCTCTTTCGTCTGCTCGATCTTGAGATCACTCAAAATAAAAAATTCTTCCAGCTCCTCTTTGCTGAGTTCGCTTGTCACATTCGAGTCCGAACGCAGAACAACCGCCGCCTCGAGCGCATTGCCAATCAGCTTTTCCTGACGCGCTTTTTCGATCGCTTGACCGATCACCCCGCGCAATCTCAAAAGATCCGCCACCTGCATGCTTACTTTATCGCCGCGGTTCTGAGTTTTCGGAAATTCTTCCAAGTGAACCGACGAGCCGGCATGTGAATGACGCCATGCTTCTTCGGCAGTAAACGTGACCACCGGGGCAAGCAACTGGCAAAGCGCACTAAAAATTTCGTGCATTGCCGTTTGGGTAGCGCGCCGGCGAGGCGAGTCCGGCGCGTCGCAGTACATCCGGTCCTTGGTGATATCGATATACAGACTGCTCAGATCGACTGCACAAAATTGATTGAGCGCGTGATAGACCTTATGAAACTCGAACGCTTCATAAGCGGATCGACAGTCACGGACCACTTGATCAAGCCGTTCCAAAGCCCAGCAATCAACTAAAGTTGCGCTTGCGAATGACCCCTCCCCTTTATCCTCTCTCCTCGAAGGGGAGAGGGCAGGGTGAGGAGTGAAGTCGAAGAGATTGCCTAACAAAATCCGAAGCGTGTTCCGAATCCGCCGGTAAGTGTCGCCGAGGCGCGTAAACATCTCTTCCGAAAACGGAACGTCATCGGTGTAATCGATGCTGCACGCCCACAATCGAACCAGGTCCGCGCCGTGACGCCCGACGAAGTGACCGACGTCCATAGGTTTGTCATACGTGCCGGATTTGGAAATTTTTTTGCCGTCAAGATCGACAACGAACCCGTGAGTAACGCACGTTTTGTAAGGCGCGCGATCGTTCAGCGCGATGCTGGTCATGAGCGAAGATTGAAACCAACCGCGATGTTGATCGGTCGCTTCCAAATACATGTCGGCCGGGTCGCGCAGCTCAGGATGCAACGCGCAAACCGCGCGATGCGAGACCCCGCTGTCAATCCAAACGTCGATCGTGTCGTTGCGTTTAGTTGTTCCAGCGGGAAGTCCCAGTTGCTTTGCAAGATCAACATCGTCCAATTCGAACCAGATGTTCGAGCCACGCTCCGAAACGAGATCGGCAAGCTTGCGAATTATTTTCGCATCAAGAATCGGTTTGCCCTCAGCCGAGTAAAAGACCGGTAACGGCACCCCCCAGCTGCGCTGACGCGAGATCACCCAATCGGGACGCGATTCGACCGTTCCGGCAATCCGGTTCTCACCCCAGGCCGGAATCCATTTCACTTCGTTATGAATTGCTTTGAGGGCTTGGCCCCGCAGGTCGTCGATGCGAATGAAGAATTGTTCGACGTTGCGAAAAATGATCGGCGTTTTCGAACGCCAGCAGTAAGGATATGAGTGATGAAAGTTTTGAGCGCCTAACAAATTGCCGCGTTCTCGCAATAAATTCACGACGTCAGCATTCGCGTCGAAGACATATTTGCCGGTTAGATTTGGCAATCCCGCTTCATCGGTGAAACGGCCGTGATCGTCGACTGGAGATAGGATTGGCAAATCGTTTTGTTTGCCTAGCCAATAATCGTCTTCGCCGTGACCGGGCGCGATGTGCACCGCGCCGGTGCCTGTGTCCATTGTCACGAAGTCGGCGGTCAACACAATGGCTTCGCGATCGAGAAACGGATGGCGCGCTTTGATCCTGTCGATCTTGGCGCCAGGAAAAGATTCAAGCGGTTCTCCTGTGGGCTCGAACTTCGTGTTCGCGCAAAATTGCGGAACCAGTTTGTCGGCGAGTAACAAAGTTTCCGACGTTCCGTTCCGCGAAAATTCGTGGACGACATATAATTCTTTCGGGTCAACCGCGACCGCGAGATTGGCCGGTAAAGTCCAGGGAGTTGTGGTCCAGATTGCAATGCTCGCTTTGTCTTTCCACTTGCCGCTCGCGATTGGAAATTTTACGTAAACGGCCGTGTCGTCGCGTTCCTGATATTCCACTTCGGCTTCGGCGAGTGCGGTCTGCGCGCCGGTGCTCCAAAAAACCGGCTTCTTTGATTGGTAAACCAATCCTTTTTCGACGAAGACTGCGAATGCGCGCAGGATTTCCGCTTCGTATTTTGGATCGAGCGTCAGATACGGATGCTCCCAATCGCCAAGCACGCCGAGCCGTTTGAACTGCTCGCGCTGAAGATCGACATACTTGCGCGCAAACGCATCACAGCGTTTGCGAACTTCCAATGCTGACAAATCGCGCGACTCCTTCACCACTTTGTACTCGATCGGCAGTCCGTGGCAGTCCCAGCCCGGAACGTAAGGTGCGCGTTTGCCCAGCATGGTTTGCGATTTCACAACGAAATCTTTCAGGATCTTGTTGAGCGCGGTGCCCATGTGCACGTCGCCGTTGGCGAAAGGCGGGCCGTCGTGAAGCACAAACAGCTCCCGGTCTTTGCGCGATCGCTGGATTTGCCGGTAGAGCCGCGTTTCATCCCACATCTTGAGCAGCTCCGGTTCACGCGAGGCCAGATTCGCCTTCATCGGAAAATCGGTGCGGGGCAAATTGAGCGTGTCTTTGTAATTTTGACTCATCGCGGCGCGCGGACGCTAACATTCACGCCCAGTCAAATCAACGCGATGCCCGCGACGCCCTCTATCTCTCTCTATATATATAAAGGAAACGCCGCCAATGAACTTGACCTTGCCATCAGGCTGTTAGGTAATATCTCGCAAAAATGCAACGCACCGAATTTTTCCCGGACTGCTCGCCTGCCTTCTTCGCGTTACCACGGGTAACAATTGCATCCCGCAAATGTCAACGTGTCTCTTTCCGCACCTCGCGATTGGTGGTTCCGTTACTCGCTTCTGCTTACCTGGCTTTTCTGGCGATCAATCATTCGAGTCACGCCCAAACTGCCGCGGCCGAGCATATCGTCGTGACCAGCGAACCGTTACCGAGCGCTTACGGTGCGCCAACCAGTTTTTCCCAATCGCGTTTCTCGCCGCTCACGAACGCTTATGTGCTGCCGCCCGGCGCGGTTTACGCCAGTTTGATTTACGAAGACGCCGTGGTGCATTTTCGCAGACCCGATCATGACTTCACTCAAGAGGTCGAGCTCGGTTTGCCTTACCGGATCAACATCGCAACCGAGACCGATGTCGAACATTACGGGGATGAAACACAGGTCCGCAGTTTCAGTGTCGAAGCGCGATACGCCTTCGCAAATTGGGGCAAGATTCCTTTAAATCCGACCATCTTTGCCGAATACAAAGTTGGTGGCGGTAGAATTCTTCACGATGAAGGTCCGCCGACTCCAGCTCACAAATTTGGTCCGGGCGGTTTCGACACGTCGATGGACATTCCCGACGCTTACGAGCTGCGCCTGTTGCTCTCGGAAGATTTCTACGATCGCGTCGAATGGGCCTTCAATCTTTTCTTCGAACAGGAAACGAGCGGCGACCGCGGTCGGGAGTGGGGTTTTGCCCAAAGTCTGGTGATGCCGTTTTGGCTTAGCCACGAAGAACTGAAAGGCGGAATGGAATTTCTGTTTCGCAGCTTTACGGACAAGGGAATTCGCGGCAAACCCTACAACAGTTTTGTCATCGGACCGACTGCGGCCTGGCGACCAAGTCGAAATACGCGTTTCGATATCTCGCCGTTGTTCGGCGTGAATCATAAATCGCCGGTGATGCAATTGTTTGTTGTCTTTTCCTATTACTTCGGCGGCGGTGGACCGGTTGCGGCTGAAGAAGCAGGCGGCGAAGCGCCGGCTTCCACTCGCAATCGGTAAGCCGCGCAAGGTCTAGAGGCGCTTCGTGCCAAGCGCCTGCTTCTGCTAAAATGCCAGTGCGGCTCGCACCTTGACCGGCTCTCTCGATTTCCGTACCATTTTCATCGGAAAGGAGCTCGCCGGGTGAAGACCGAAATCTCGATCGAATATTGCGTCGTTTGAAACTACACGCCTAAGGCCGTCAGTTTGGCGACCAAAATTCTTGAACTCGGCGAACGCATCAAATCGCTCACGCTCATTCCTTCGGGCGGTGGCGCTTTTGAAATTCGCGCCAATGGCAAACTGCTCCATTCCAAACTCGACTCCGGCGATTGGCCCGACTTCGACGCCGTCGTCAGCGCGCTTAAAAAAGTTAAATAATCGATCGTCTTTTTCTTCTTCTGCGATTGGGCGTTGGATGCCAGACGTTGAGAATTGGGCGTTTTCTTTTTCTTCTTCCCGGAGAGTGAAGGGTGCCTGGTGGTCCTCGCGGTCTTCAAAACCGTTGTCGGTTCGCAAGAGCCGGGGCAGGTTCGATTCCTGTCCTCTCCGCAACACTCTTCCTCTTTCTCTCACTCTTAATTTTTATGAAAGGAGGTGAGCATTCGTGTCGCGCGAATGGATCCGTAAACTGACGTCGTTGTCGTCCTGCGCCGGGTGAGCAGCCAAGTTGAGCCAACAGGCCCTGACGCAAGTTTTGCGGCAGCTTCCAACTTATCGCAATGCGAACGTCCTCGTTAATTCGAGCACGTTCGACGACGCCGGCGTTTATCGTTTGGATCGACATCGTGCCCTCGTGCAAACGGTGGATTTTTTTACACCGATCGTCGACGACGCGTTCGCTTACGGACAGATCGCCGCTGCCAACGCGCTCTCGGATGTTTTCGCCATGGGCGGCCGGCCGATAACCGCGCTGAATCTCATGGGATTTCCAACCAAGCTTGTTTCACCGAACACGATTACCGCCATTCTGCGCGGCGGATTGGAAAAAGCCGCCGAGGTTGGTTGCGCCATCATCGGCGGACATTCGATCCGCAATCCTGAACCAATTTATGGTCTTGCTGTCACCGGAGTTGTTGATCTTCGAAATATCCTCGCAAACGAGAACGCCCGGCCAGGCGATTTACTTTTGCTCACAAAACCGCTCGGCACCGGCATTGCCACAACCGGGATCAAACGCGGCATCGCTTCGCGAGCGCTGGAGAAAACAGTGATCGCGCTCATGTCGCAAACAAATTCTGTCGGCGCCGAGCTTGCGGAAAGAAATCTCGTTCGCGCCGCGACCGACATCACCGGCTTTGGATTACTTGGACATCTCGCCAATATGTGTCGCGCGAGCAAAGTCAGCGCCGAAATTTCTCCGGACTGCGCGCCGGCCATCAGCGACGAGATCTTCGAATTGATCAAGCGCGACTGCATTCCCGGCGGCACTCGCGACAATTTGAAAGCCGCGAGACAAACCGCCGATTTGAAATCAACCTCGCCGGCTCAGCGCGCTTTTCTAGCGGATGCGCAGACGAGCGGAGGTTTGCTCCTTTGCGTCCCGGAATCGCGGCTGTCTCAAGTTTTGCGCGTTCTCAAGAAAGCCCGCACGCCTTGCGCCGCCGTGATCGGTCGCATCACTCGCCAGCGAAACCACTTGATATGCACGACAAAATGAAATCGCGGTCGCGCCGGGCCATTGCAGCCGTCACAAAAATTCTGGATTCGTTAGGCCAAATCGATCTGCCGCGGCCGCTGATTGTCGATCTTGTCCGACGGGAACTGACCCAGATTCGTCGGCAGCGTCGAATCCCTGAATTCACAGCGGTTGTCGATCTTGTCCGCGCCTCGCTTGAGAATCTTCGCGCGAGCCGGATTCAACCGTTGATCAACGGAACCGGCATCGTGATACATACCAACCTCGGCCGCGCGCCGCTTCCCCAAGGAGCAGGCGAAGTGCTACGAAATGTCGCTTCCTCATATAATAATCTGGAGCTCGATCTGGCCACTGGCGATCGCGGTGACCGCGCTGGCTACCTCGAGCGCGCTCTCGCCGTGCTTTGCCAGGCGGAAGCGGCCGCAATCGTGAACAATTGCGCAGCAGCGCTCGTTTTGATTGTTCGCCATTTCGTTCAGAAGAAGAACGAAATCATCGTTTCGCGCGGCGAACTGGTCCAGATCGGCGGAGGCTTTCGCATCGGCGAGATTCTGGAAGCGAGCGGCGCGAAACTGCGCGAGGTCGGCGCCACCAACAAAACGACGCTCGCCGATTACGTGCGCGCCGTCGGCCAACAGACCGCGCTCATTTTGAAAGTTCATCGCAGCAATTTTTTTATGAGCGGTTTTGTGGAGTCGGTTTCGACGGCCGAACTTTCAGCGCTCGCGCGAAAAAAACGCGTCCCGTTTGTCGAAGATCTGGGAAGCGGCGCAATGATCGCGACCGAGCAGATCGGATTGCATCATCATGAGCCGACTCCCGCCGAAGCACTCAACAACGGCGCTGACCTCGTTTGTTTCAGCGGCGACAAGCTTTTCGGCGGGCCGCAAGCCGGAATCATCGTCGGGAAAAAACGATTAATTACTGCGCTAAAGGCTGAACCGCTTTTTCGCGCGTTGCGTTGTGACAAATTAGTTTTCGCCGCGTTGCAAACGACTGTCGATCTCCACCTCAACCAGGTTTTGAGCGAGATTCCGGCGCTCGCGCTTTTGCAAATTCCAAAAGACGAATTGCGCGCCCGTGCCGCCGCAATGGTAACTCGTCTTCAAGGATTGCCAGTCAAGATCACGATTGGGACCGGCGCGGCAAAAGTTGGCGGCGGCACCTTGCCCCAATCCACCGTCCCCTCAATCACGATCGACTTTCTGCCCGAGAACTCCTCGCTCGAGGATTTTGTGCGTACTCTTCGCCGTTCCAGTCCGCCGGTCATTGGTTACATCGCCGGCGGTCGCTTCAAACTCGATTTGCGCACGATCTTTTCGCATCAGGACGATCTCGTCATCGATACCATTCGCACCGCGTGCACGACTCGATGACAAATTTTATTCTCGCCACCGCAGGTCACGTCGACCATGGCAAGAGCACACTCGTCAAAGCGCTGACCGGAACGAATCCAGATCGTCTGCCCGAAGAAAAAGCCCGCGGCATCACGATTGATTTGGGATTTGCGCATCTCGAGCTTTCCGCCCCGCCCTCCAGTCTCAACAACTGCCGGTCCAACGCCGGTGCGGCTCGCACCTCGGAGCAACCCTCAACTTTTTCTGTCGGTATTGTCGATGTTCCGGGCCACGAAGATTTCGTCCGCAATATGATCGCCGGCATTGGGTCGATCAATCTCGCGCTCTTGGTGGTCGCGGCAGACGACGGCTGGATGCCGCAAACCGAAGAGCATCTCCAAATTCTGAGTTATCTCGGCGTTCGGCGCATCGTCGTTGCGCTGACAAAAAGTGATCTCGGCAAGATCGACAATGTCGCCAGCCAAATTCGCGAGAAACTCCGGGAAACCACTTTCGCGAATGCGCAGATCATCGCGACTTCGGCTCGTACCGGCTTAGGTCTCGAAGATTTGAAAGAAGTGCTTGCTTCTGAATTCGCCACCGTCTCAACGCCACGCGATATCGGAAAACCACGATTGTTCGTCGACCGCGCATTCACCCTTCACGGAATTGGGACTGTTGTGACCGGGACGCTGGCCGGTGGTCAATTTCAGCGCGGCCAAAACGTCGTTATCCAGCCGCAAAATCTCTCCGCCCGCCTGCGAACCATCCAAAGTCACAACCGCGATTTGGAAATCGCTCAACCGGGAACGCGCACCGCGATTAATTTGCCGGATGTTCCAGTCGGGTCCGATGGAATTAAACGCGGCGATGTCATCACCATCGCCAATGTTGGCGCAGCGGCCGATATCGTTAACGTTGTTCTGGAAAGATCGGCACGACTGAATCGGAAGACGCCCGCGGCGCGCCCGCTCAAAAACGGCAGCGTAGTCCATATCCATCTCGGCACGACTCGTGTGCCGGCTAAGGTTACGTTGCTAGATCAAGATGTTGTCCAACCCGGGCAACGCGCCGTTGCTCAATTGTGTTTGGATTCGCCGATTCTCGCGTTCGTCGGTGATCGTTTTGTTGTTCGCGATTCTTCCGCACAAAACACGATTGCCGGCGGCGTAGTTTTGGATGTCGATGGTGATCGGCAGAACGTTCGAAACGCTGGGCAAACTGAACTTCTACGAACGCGTGTTGCCGCCATTGACGAGGTCGCCGAACCCGCATTTGGCGGGCAGCTCCTTCAGCGCAAGGCTGGCGGTTCACGTTTGGGTGCAGTCGGAAGGAGCTGGGCGATCCAGCCGGTTGATGCAACCAGCTGCCCTTCGGACACGAAGTGGATCGATGTTTGTATTCAGTCGCAGCTTACGCGCGACGGTTTCGCTCAAACCAACACGCTGTTAGTCAAGTCGCACTTCAGCGCGGACGAAATTGCAAACGCGCTGTCTCGATCGCAGAACGCGGGCGGAATCGTCTTGCGTGGGAAGATTGCTGCAAACCCGGCGTATTGGCGCGATTTGGTTGCGCGAGCGAGCGCGTTGATCGATCGGGCGCACGAAAAACATCCGGAACAACGCGGCCTCGATTTCACAGAGTTGCGCGTCGAACTAAACGTCGAATCGGACGAATTATTTGCTGCCGTCGTCTCAGAGATGACCGCGAATGGCTTCGCTCGGGCCGAAACCAACATCGGACGCAATTCACATCGTCCCTCGTTGCCGGCGGAAATCCTGCCGGCGGCGGAAAAGATTCGCGCCGCGCTTGCCGGGAAACCATTCGATCCTCCGAGCCGCAAAGATTTCTTGCTCGCCACGGCGAGTCCGTCCGGTGGCGGACAAGATCGACATCTCCACCAGGCGCTCCGATTTTTGATCGAGCAGGGCGAGATCGTTGAGATCGGCGACGAAATAGTTTTGCTTCGCGACGCAGTTGATCAAATGCAAAACCTGGTCTCAGAATTCATTTCCACGAACGGATCCGCCACTGCGAGCCAGCTCCGGCAAAGACTCGGAACGTCACGCCGAATCATCATTCCTTTCCTCGAATATCTCGACCGAACCGGCGTGACCCGGCGCGTTGGCGATGAACGCGTGCTCGCGCAGAAAGCGGCAGTTGCTAAATTGGACGATGCAGCAATTGGGCGGCGAAGTTAAGAAATCTTCGCCCAACGTGTCGCTGCACATCGGCGCTTCGCCGGAAGCGGCCTGGGAGAATGTGGTCCGCCCATGGTTTGAGACGATCGGTCAAGCGGCGTTGAGTAATGTCCAGCCGACTGCGGTCGTGACTGCATCTCGCAGTCAGGCCTATTTTTTTCGCAACCAACTGCTCGGCGCCGGCAACTCGCTCGTCGGAGTAAAGTTTTTGTCGCCGCCGCAATTGCGCGAAACCTTGCTGCGCGAAGTCAGGCTGAAGCTTGCATTGCGCGAACATCTCCGGTTGCTCCTTGCCGTCACCGCCGAAGAATTCGCCGCTGGAATGGGCGACAACGAAGAGTTCGCGTTGGTGGCAAAATCGATCGCGCGCGATCCCAATCATTTTCTCCGCGCGCTCGATCAGCTCGGGGCTGCCGGCTGGGCCTTCGAGGAAATCGATTCGCCCCCTCTCCGCGAAATCGCTGCTCGTTTTGAGAAACAGGCGCGCGACTGCGGCTTTACATTCGTTTATGAGGCCGACCGCGCCGCCGTCCGCGGTGCCGAAAAATCCGGAGCGCCGTTTAGTAATCTGCTTCTCTTCGGTTTTGATGCTTCCCATTGGCCGCTTTGGCCGTTACTGCGCGCTGCGACTCTCGTTTCCGAAGACGCAACAGTCGTTTTGAATGATCCGCGCGACGAAGCCCGCGAGGTCGATGAAACATGGGTCGGAACGTGGGAAGAAACATTCGGCGTGGCCGAGATCATTCCACCCTCACCTGCCGCTTCGCGACTTCCTGTCCCTGGCCAGGGAGAGGATGGAGGTGAGGGTCGGCCGAGCTCAATCACTGAGCCGCTGCCAACTGAAGTTCATTTCGCCATCGGTCGCGACACAACTCAACAGGCGCGCGCAATTGTCGCGTTGACCGCCAAGTTTCTGGCCGATACTAAATGCGAGCGGCTCGGAATTTTATTTGCCGGACCGGGTGCATTGCCTCGCCTGGTCGCCACGTTTCTTGAATCGGCGCAAATCGCGCACAACGACGGTGTCGCCCATCTCGCGCCGAGCGCGCTTGATGACGACGACTGGCGCGCCTGGCTCGAATTGCAACAAGCGCCGCATTTGAAATCGCTGTTTCAGTTCTTGCGCGCGATCGACACAGAAATCTTCGACGCATTAGCGATCTTGCAGGTCGAAGAAACGCTGCGCCGCGCTTACAACGACGTGCTGATCGATGACATTGAGCTGCTCCGCGATTACTGCGGCAAGAGTACGGTTTTGCGCGGTGGCAAAACGGTCGCGGCCGGCCTCGAGAAGATACAATTTCTACCGGCGAGTGCGTCGTTGACGGAATTTCTTTCACAAACGCGCAAGATTTTCTCGCAATTAGGCTGGAAAGAACATTGGAGCGAAGTCGATCGATTGAGCCGCAACTGGAGCGGGCAACTCAACGCCGCGTTTTCGAGAAGCAGTTATTTGCGATGGCTGCGCGAAGTTCTCGGCGCACCTTCTTTGCAGCGCGACGATTTCGGCGCGCATCCCTACGCGCGCGTCCATCTGCTTCCTTATGGTGAAGCGCAGGCGCAGCCGTGGTCGCATCTCATTTTCGCCGGCTTAAACGACGAACTCTGGCCATCGCTGGATGAAGAACTCGGTTTTGTTCGCGAAGAACAGATCGACGATCTGAACCGACAAAACAAAACGCTCAACCGTCGCGCATCGAAGCGCGGCCGGCAGGGGGAAGGTCACTGGAGCGTGCGCGAAGGGAAAACGCTTTTGCTTGGAGCAAACGAACGCCGGCAGATTCGCCGGCGACAATTGTTAAACCTGATCGAATCCGTCACCGGCGGGATTGGCGCGAGCGCGAATCTTTATTCAGCGGCGCAGCCGGGTCGCATCGCAAATCCGAGCGAATTTTTTTCCTGGCTTTATTTTACTGCGCGCGGGCGCGGCGTTTCGCAACAGACTTTGCAGACGCTCGAACAGCAAACGCGCGGCTGGTTGAAGGATTGGTCGCCGGTGGACGCGCAGAAAGTCGATTCGATCAGCGTCGGCTGCACGCGCTACGCGTTCGACGCGCGCAGGCAGGAGCGGCCGGCCGGCGAATACGAATTCGCGCTGAAATCCGCGCCCGAGCGTGAGGCCTCATTGCGCGTGACGCAGTGGGAACAGGCGCTGCGCTGGCCGGCGATTGTTTGGATGGAAATTTTTCTCGGCGCCGAAAGCCGTGACGACAGCGGCGACGCCTGGGCGGCCGCGACTGGACAATGGGTGCATCGCTGGCTCGCCAACAGCGTTCGCGACGGCGATGAAAATGCGTTCGTCGATGTTAACTGCGCGGACGAAATCCGGGCGCGGATCGTCGAGCATGCACAAGCGTTCCGTGACGAGATCAATGCGCTCTGCGCCGCGCGAGGCAAGACAGTTCCCGATTGGTGGAACTCTGGTTGGAGCAACGCGCTCTACATCGCCGATTGCCTGGCCGCGAAGGTTTCGGGTCTGAACGACTGGTCCGAGATGGCGGTCGAATGGTCGCTTGGTTCGCCCGCAGAAATTTCATTGGGCGAAGCAGAAAAGCTTCGTGTCCGCGGCCGGATCGATTTGATCCTCGCTCGGCACAAGTCGGAGAAGTCGCAGCTTGGTTACGACGATCTCTGGGTCGTCGACTACAAAACCGGTCGCCGGCGCGGATTTAATTTGCGCAGCCCGCGCGGCAAAGAAACAACCGAGCAAAAATTTCATCGCCAACTGGTGGAAGGACGTGGCGTTCAGCTCGCGTTGTATGCGCTCGCGGTGCACGCACTCGGCGCGGCCGATGTGCAATTGACTTTGCTTTCGCCGGCAGAAGAACTCGAACCGCAATTTCAGCTGACCCACGTGCTCGCCCAAAAAGATTTCTGGCGCGAGCTGCATCGGATGCAGGAGAGCGGCGTGTTCGGAATGCTCGGCCCGGTCCACGGCGATTTCGGGTTCGTCAGGAAATATCCGCTCGCGACCCTCCCGATCGACCCCGACCTCCTAAAGACAAAGTGGACGATGACGCATCCGGCCTTTGCGCTCGAAAGCAAGGAGGAAACGAAGTGACGACGATCGCCGACCAAGGAGCGCGCCGTCGCTTCGCTTGCGAATTGGAGGCGAATTTCTCGGTGATCGCTTCCGCCGGTTCGGGGAAAACGCGCGCGATCACCGATCGAATCGTTGAGATTGCGAAAGATCGACAACGTGCGGCCGAGTGGCTGCCGCAACTGGTTGTCGTCACTTATACGAACCGCGCCGCGGACGAAATGCAGCAGCGCACGCGGCAACGAATTCTTGAAGCCGGTTTGCCGCTGGAAACCGTGGAGGCATTTGGCCGCGCGTTCTTCGGAACGATCCACGCGTTTTGTGTGAAGCTGCTCGCCACGCACGGTCATCGTCTCGGCCTTCCGGCCAGGCTCGAATTGATCACCGACGATGACGATTTGTGGAACGAATTTGTCCAACAACAAACAACCATCGGCCGTTCGTTGAGCGGCGAAAATCGGCGTCCGCTTTTGCGATTGATGCAGGCGCGCCAACTAATGGAGCTCGCGCGCAACCAGGATCATGAATTCAGCGCGATCGAATCGAAAGCACGCTGTCCGGAATGCGACTTCAGCAAAGTCGAAATCGCGATCGAGACCGCACAGGCAAAAAATATCCCGAAAGCAAAAGCGCAGCTGCGGGATTGGATAGAGCGCTGGCGGAAAACGGATGAATTTGCGCCGTGGCCGCTGTGCGCAACGACAGAGAAAGAGTTTGTGCGTCGCTGGCGCGAAGCGTTTCGGCCGCTGCGAGAATGGGCGAGCGCGTGCGCTTCCTGCGTGGCGGCGGATGTGCAGCGCAATTATCGCGATTTTCGACTCGCCCGCGGCGCGATCACCTATACCGATCAGGTCGCGCTCGCCGCTGAATTGCTCCGTTTGCCAGACGTCGCAAAGCGTGTTCGTGAAAAAAATTACCGTGTCATTCTCGATGAGGCTCAAGACACCGATCCACAACAGTTCCTTGTTCTTCTCGAAATCACGCGGCCGCCGGACGCGACTAGCAAATGGTTTGAAGATCGAGAAACGCCGCCGCGAGCGGGTCATTTTTCGATGGTCGGCGATTTTCAGCAATCGATTTACCGCGATCCGCGCGACCTCGCGCATTATCGGAAGCTTCATCAAACGTTGATCGACACTCGCGCGGCGGAGGAACTGAAATTCTCGGTCACGTTTCGTCTCGATCGCGCTCAGCTCGATTTCGTCAACGACACATTTACCAAAATCCTCAACGACGCCGAAGGCCAGGTGAAATTGGTCGAGCTCAGCCCGCGCCCGGAGATTTTGCCCGGCCAGGTAATTCGATTCGAACTGGGTAACGATGTCGATCTTAAGCTGACCGAAACACAGCGCGCGCAAACCGAAGCGCGTCGCTTGGCGGAATGGATTCGCGAAGCCGATCTGCAGAAGTTACGCGCAAGATCATGGCGGGAAGTCGCCATTCTCTGTCCGCGCAAAGCGTGGCTGAGCGGGTTGCGCGATGCGCTGCTGGCGGAACAGATTCCGGTCGAGGTCCAATCGGAAGCCGATCGCCAGGCAGAACAGCCGGCTTACGCGTGGTTGACCGCGCTGCTTGCGATCATGGTCGATCCGAACGCGAGTTACGAAATTGTTGGCGTGCTACGCGAAGTTTTTGGAATTTCGGATGACGAGCTCGCGCGTTTCGCTCAAGGCGACGGCTACAAGTTTCAGATCGAACGACGGACCAAAGGCCGCGGCCTGGTCGCCGACACATTGAATTTGCTCACACGAATTCGGGAAACGCTGCCGCATCAACCGCTCTTTAGCGCAGTGCGCGAAATCGTCCGAATGACGCAGCTCCGCGAACGATTGCGCACGCTGCCAGGCGAAGAGTTTGGGGATTCGGTGAACGAATTGGAAAAACTATTGAGCGCCGCGGCTGCAGCCGAAGCGCAGCAAACCTCACTTGCCGATTTTGCGCTCACGCTTCGTCGAAACTTCGACAAGATCCGCGAAACCGAGCCGGCCGAGACGGATGCAATTCAGCTGATCACCGCGCACAAGGCGAAAGGATCGGAGTGGGACGCGGTGATTGTTCCCTTTCTCGCGCGCGAAGCGCGCCTCGGCGGCAATATTCGTTATCCGCTCGTCATCCCGAGCGAGCAACCGTTCATCGCATTCGATCGCAGCGATCGCGCCGATTTGGAAGAGGAAATGAAAAAAATTCAGCGTCAAGAAATGGAACGGTTGCTTTATGTCGCGCTCACACGTGCGCGGCACACGCTCGTATTTGCGCTCGACTCCGATTTTTTCCGTGGCAAGCGCGGCGTGCACAACGATACGCAATTGAAATGGCTGAAAGCAGACGCTGGTGAAGCAAATGCCGAAGTAGTTGCCGCAGCTCCTCAGGAAGCGAGCGCATGCGCGGAGACAGCTGCGCATCACGAGCGGCGCCAGCCCGAGCCGGTGCCGGAAAGTTTGAGCGCCCTCCAGCTCGAGACCGGTTGGATCGACATCGCGCGGCAACGAGCGGGTACTATTATAGAGACGGTCAGTCCGAGTCAGTTCGCACCAGAAGAGGAAGCAGCATCCGAAACGCCGAGCACTGAAGAATGGATCGAGATCGAGCCGGAATTGCGTCCGCCCCGGATCGACAATCCGGCGACGCGTTACGGAGTTTGGTGGCACGATTTCGTCGAGCAAATCTCCTGGGTCCGAGGTGCGAGCCGCACTGGCGTTGGACTGGCCTTTAACAGCAGCAAGCAATCGGAGCTGTGGGAGAAAACTTTTCAAGCGAGCATCATGTCCTCGCCAGACCCGGCGCGATCGAAACGTGAATGGAGACTTCTCCAAGACCAGATCGAATCAAGCGATGGCCTCGCTCAGCAGTTGCGCGATGCCAATCTGATTCGTCAGGAAACGCCGTTCTTTTGGAAGCCCAATGGGAAATGTCTCGAAGGAATTGTCGATCTTGCGCTGTTCAATCAGAAAGCGAACGAAGTCTTCATTCTCGATTGGAAAACCAATCGGATCGCCGCCGACAAGATCGACATCTTGCGCGATCTCTACCGGCCGCAAATGGCGGCTTATTGGCAGGCGATCGCGAGCCTAACGAACACGCGCGTCAACGCCGCGATCTATTCCACCGCCACCGGACAGCTCGTAATCTACGACGCCGAAGAACTCACGACCGAGTGGCAGCGGCTCGCTGCGAAGCTTACTTAGGCGCCTCGGATCACTCGAAGCATGTACCACAAAAAACCAGTCGGGAAACACAATATAGCGATTCCAAATGTGTTATCCCAGAGAAAGAAACCCCACAGCTGCCACAAAGGATCGTCAGGAGGTATTAAACCGCGCTTCATCACAATAAGCAGCGACAAGACTCTCTGTGTGCGTCACGAAGTAGGCTGTAGAACCGATGGCGATTGACAGGCCAGGCCAGCCGCCGTTCTGCGAAAGAAGAGAA
>WNGP01004201.1_pt1 | contig 17898 bp, 37 predicted proteins | sample 5407671 | NCBI WGS metagenome assembly WNGP01 (sample SAMN13153381, study PRJNA577476) | soil metagenome | isolation source: 40 cm soil or saprolite under Garry oak tree replicate 2 | place: USA:California | collected 2016-06-15 | reverse complement strand
AGATAGGCCGGAGGATGAGCAAGCCGCGAAAAATGTCGGCGTCGATTTCCAGTGGGCGAGTGAGTTTTTCGGGTAGCGCGTAATGTGCTATAGTTTCTGGTTCGGACGGAGACCGCCCCGGCATAACTACGGATGCCTCTACTCCCTCCGCCGAAGCATTAGGAGCTACTTGAGTACGAGAAGGTCAACTTCTCTTACGGTAGTGCTTTTATCCGTGAAACCGATTTATCACGGAACGCGCCGAAACACTATTTAGTTGAAAATGTACTCATGTATCTATTCTTACGCAGTGCCAAGAAAGCGGTAATGTGCTATACTGAGGGGGTAGGGAACTGTACGTTACTTGAATTCCATGCACGCAAGCACGGTGCAAGCTCGGCGCAAAGGGGCTGGCTCCTTTTTTATGTGCGGATATGGTATACTATGGGAAAATTCTCTACCATGCCGGTCGGCCGGCGTGACATTCTACGCACTTGGGGGCGTAGCGCGTAACGGGAGACCTGGACGAATAGCTCCAGGGGCGATGTCCGGCGGTGCCCTGATTGTTGAGAGGTAGAAATACCTGGAGATCAGGGCATTTGCTATTTTGGGAGAGATTGACTATAATTCTCACAAAGATCGTGTGAGGGGACACATGCATTGTTGCGATACTGGGAGCATGCCGGCTGTTCGCTTGCCCAACCTGGACGTGAAGACCGCTACCAGGTTAGACAAGCTGATCGGTACATTGAAACGCGCGCCCATCCTGGGCAATGCCTGGTTGCTCCTCACGTTATCGGGCGGGCATGTCGATGACATCAAGCCCTTGAAACCCTTGAAACTTCCGCCTGAAGAGCAAGACATCGCTGGCCCCTAGAGGGTCGTTTCTCTCATTAAGGGAGAAGCCGGTTCAGAAGCACGTACCGCAGAGCTTCCCTTTCTTCATGGTCTGGTAGGTTAAGCCAGACCGCTCATAAGCGTTGTCTAGGCTTCGGTTAAACACGGCGCTGCACCTGGTTCCCATTCCAGGTGCAGCGCCCTTTTGTTATTTGGAGGAACCATGCCCTGGTGGGGATATTCGTTGATCACCGGTGGGAGCATCCTGTTCGTGTTTGGCATCGGCGGCGGCTTGTTCGTGATGCGCGGGCTGGCAGAATGGATGGGAAAATAGAGTGACAAAATCCGCGTTTGGTCATCCTATTGTATGGTTACACTGTATATAAAGAACGGTTGTATATGTGTATATCGCACATAGATGTTTGTTCTAGTCTTACAGAAGACAAATGAAGGGACGCGATGAACGAGGTCAGGCGCTCGCATTTCCGCTTCGTGCGCACGAGCGGCGTACTGTGCGTCTCGTGCTGGTGTGGCAAAGTCGCGCTGCTGGATACGCGCAACATCAATGTGTTCGTCAGGCGCTGCAATGGCTTCCTCGAGGACCATGCGTACTGCGAACAATTCGTGAAGGTGCCAGACTATGCAGCACACTGACCGCCACATCAACCCCGATGCACCGCTGTCCGCTGGTCTCCGGCACGCGAAACGGCGCTGTTTCTGCGCATCCTGTACACAAGAAATGATCAACGCTATGCTGTTCTACACACATCCTCTGCTGCAAACCTCGTTCTACTGGGACACCGAGCGTTACCGTTGTGCGCGCTACCTCGCGCGTGTCCAAGCCGTGCGCCAGGCAGATTTGTCCAGAACAGACATGCTTGACGCGATAGAGTGCTGTCGGCGTCACCCAGGCGATGTAGGGAAGGAGCTTGCGGAATGAGGCGCTTTCTCGTCACCTATACGGTTGATGGGCATACTATCGACATTGAAGCTATACAGTTTTCCACCGGCATCATCTTCATGGAACTCTATCCCTATAATGACTTTCCGTTGCCGCGTACTGTGTTCACCTACAGCACGATGGAGGAGATGCGTCATGAGTTTGGTGATGCTCCTGTGAAATGGATTGACGCGGAGGTGGCGCCATGTTGATCGACTTCACTGAGCAGCCTGGTCCGATGAGTCAGCCCAACCTGCCAGCCATCGCGCCTCCGCCTCCCGCTGTGAAGCCGCCTACGCTAGCAACACAACTTGTACAGACGGTTGAGGTAGACAAGCGCCTCACGGCCATGGAGCAGAGCCTGCGCGTCACCATGATCGCGATTGGCATGATTGCGCTCGTGCTCCTGGTAGTGGCGACGGAACTGGGTGTGTTGATCGGACAGGGGAGGTAATGCGATGAGTGATACAGTGATTGACGCGCCAGAAAAACGCTGTACCGGCCCATGTGGGCGCATGTTACCTACTACCACGGAGTTTTTCCATCGGCACAAGAAGGAGAAAGACGGGCTGCGTACACAATGCAAAAAGTGTGTTGGGGTAGCCGATAAGACATACCGGGAAGCGCACCGTGAGTACCAACACGCTCGACATAAGGCGTATCGGGAAGCGAACCGGGAGTACCACTACGCCCGGAATAAGGCATACCGGAAAGCGAACCCGGTGCGCAGGCCGGTTGGGGATAAGGCATACTATGAAGCGCACCGTGAACGCATACTGGCTCGGAAGAAGGCGTATCGTAAAGCAAACCGGGAGCGCAAGCAGGCTTATCAGAAAGCCTATTATGAAGCGAACCGCGAACGGGCATACGTATATCGTCATACCCGCCGTGCTCGCAAGAAGTCTGTTAGAGGAATACATACCTCCGCGCAAATCCAAGAGCAGTTGCAGCGCCAGAAGCGTAGGTGCTACTACTGTTCTACTAAGTTTCAGTGTGTCAAGGGCAAGTATATTTACCATGTCGATCACACGTTCCCACTCTCCCGTGTCGCTGGTACTGACATTCCTGCCAATGATATCAGTTATTTAGTGCTTGCTTGCCCTCATTGCAATAATAGCAAAGGGGATAAATTCCCCTGGGAGTTTGCAGAGGGAGGCAGATTGCTATGATGACCTGCTCCATTTGCAAACACGCTGACCGCGCTTCCATTGAGGCGTCGCTAGCGAACGGCTTGTCATTGCGTCACATCGCGTCACAGTATCTTGTCGGCTATAAGGCCGTGGAACGCCACAAAGCCAACTGCATGAAACCCGCCATAGCTGAGGTGGTCGCGCAAAAACAAGAGCAAGCAGCCTTCGATACGCTCACCGAAATGGCCTGGATGCGCCAACAGGCGAAGGCGATCTTCAAACACAACTGGGGGGACGGTACGCTCAAAGACTCACGCACGGCCTTACAAAGCCTGGGGGAGCTGCGCAAGCAAACGGAGCTGTACAGCGAGTTGACGGGGGAACTAGACCGCTCGACGCATATTGAGTTGCGTACGTCACCGGAGTGGGTGAATGTGAGAGAACTTCTGTTCAACGCCTTACGCCCGTTCCCTGAAGCCAGGGTCGCGGTGGCAAAAGCACTGCTCGCCCAAGGGATGGGCGAGCAGGCAAAGGCGGTGAGTTGATGCTATTACAGCAACCTGCAAATACGCTCATATTCAGCACGCCCATCGTATTCTTCCCACAGCATGCCCCCATCGCCGCGAGGAGTTTCCTCGAAGCAGACACGAGCTCGTCTCTTACCGCGCCCCTGTGGGATTTCATAGATATGCGCGCCGCCACGATAGTAATCCTCAAGGACAACTTTTCCGTTGATGCGGGTTTGATTGCATCTTCCAGGGTAATAGTCCCCGCTCAGGTCGGGGCGCGTTCTCTGGTGGGTAGTAATCATTTCTTCCCTCTCTTTCAACGATTGTACAGCATATCGGCTTCACGCAGGAGTACCCCGCGATATGCCTCATCGATCTCAGTGGTTCTGGCGGCATTGACGCGCCATTCCAGGCTAACCTTCCAGGCGTGCCGAGCCGCGTCGGTATTCACCCAATCGGGCGGCTCAGGCGTCTCTACCTTGATGGTGGTCTCACCTCGCATGGAATGCTTGACAAACCAGGATTGGAAACTGAGCGATTCGTCATCGATGAGCCACGTCGTACCAGACTGTCGAGCGGCGATGCCAAATTCGCCGCGCTGCGCTGCTTTCAACAAAGTGGAGCGATCAAGCGATCGCTCCACACTGATTTCTCTGATCGTCCTAAACATTGATGTAGACCCACTGGCTATCGCCCACATTGTAGGCCCCATAGTGCGCCCACATGATACTTCGCGCTTCCATGCGAGCTGCAACGCGCTCTTTCAGGTCTTGGCCGGACTCGTCGTCGCTTGGCAGAGCCAGATCAAGGAACTTGCATACCTCGTCGTCATCTGCGACCGTCGCATCGGCCAATTCACCGAAACCGGCATCGATCACCATTTGGGCCACGCTAGCGGGGATATCATCCTGGTCGCTAGGAAGCCACGCTGGGCCATCGGGGTCGCCGCCATTATCGGCATACAGTCCAGCATATTCACCCAGGAGCGCGAATGCCGCATTTGCGTTTGTCAACAACAATTTTTTCATGGCTTACTTGCTCTCCTGCTTCGCTTGAAGCTGCTTTTTCCACTCGTTGACGCGGTCGGTTTCGCCGCGCTCGAAGGCCTTGACGGCCTGGGAGAGCGAGGTAAGACCGACCTTTTCAAACGCACGCGCCTGAGCCATTTGTGCATTCGAGAGAGAACTTGCAAACTTTTTCATTGGGTTCCTTCTTTCTTGATTGACATATCTTCTACTCTTAGTATACTCCGTAATTGCGGAAAATACAAGGGTAGTACGGGCATTAGTGGGCAATATTCCGCCGTGTCGGAAAAACTCGTCGGGTGAGCATCGCGCTTGACCTGGCGATGCGGCTTGACCCGTCCGTCATGGCGGAGCAGGCAGGCATCACGCTTGACCCCTGGCAGGCGCGCATGGTGCAGAGCCAGGCACAGCGGCTTTTGCTGAACTGTTCGAGGCAGAGCGGCAAAAGCACCATAGCGGGCGTGCTGGCGGTGCATACGGCGCACTACGAGGAGCCAGCGCCGGTGCTGCTCTTGTCGAAGGCACAGCGCCAAAGCCAGGAACTGTTCAGGAAGTGCCTGGACGTGTACCACGGGTTGGGTGGCTCGGTCGATGAGGCAAAAGCCGAGAGTGCGTTACAGCTCGAGCTCGAGAACGGCTCTCGCATTATCAGCCTGCCAGGCAAAGAGGAGACGATCCGCAGCTTCTCTGGCGTGAAGCTGCTCATCATCGACGAGGCGAGCCGCGTACCGGACGCGCTGTACATGGCGGTGCTGCCGATGCTGGCGGTCTCAGGCGGTCGGACAGTGTTACTGAGCACACCGTTTGGTACACGCGGCTTTTTCTATCAGGCGTACTTACAGCGGGCAGCATGGGATTACTACGAAGTACCGGCGGAGCAGTGCCCGCGCATATCGCCAGAGTTCTTGGAGGAGATGCGCGAACTGATGGGTGAATGGTGGTTTGAACAGGAGTTCCATTGTAAGTTCATGGATAGCGAGACGGCGGCGTTCAGAAGTGAGGACATAGATCGAATTATGCAAGGGGATATCGAAACATGGAAACTATGAGTGTGTTGCGGAAGCACTTCACCCGCCGCTCTCCGTTGCCACGGTCGCAACGTCTACGCCACCACTCCGCGACTTCGCCCCCTGAGCTATGGGCATTTCTTCTCATGCTGCGGCCCGTTGACTGCCTTTACATGAGCTTCGAGCAGTGCGCTCCCATCCCACCAGGAGTCGAACCTGGGCTGACACAGGTACTTCATGCCTCCATCAGTAGTATAACACGGGAGGCAATATGGTCACTGTAGACACATCACAACTCAATCCGGTGTGCATCGGCGTAGATGTGGGCAAGATACACGACCCCACGGCTGTGGCGGTGGCTGAAGTCATGCAGGTGCATACGGGCAAATATCGCACGGGTGAGCAGTTTCGCAAACCCGCCTATATCGATGCGCAGATGCAGTTTCACCCGACGGTAGACGCGCAAGAGGTCATGAGAAGCGAGTACACCATCAGGCATATCCGGCGCGTGCCGCTCAACACGAGCTATCCAGAGGTCGCTCTCCTGCTCGCTGACATGCTCTGTAATGATCTGTTTGACCATCGTGATGTACGCTGTCTGATTGACGTGACGGGCGTGGGGAGACCCGTCTATGACGATCTGTGCAAAGAGATTGACCTGCGCAAACAGGGGCTGGGACTGTGGATGAACGGGGTATTCACGATAGGCAAAGGCATTGAACGCGTGCAGGTGAAGCCGATCACCTTCTCAGCAGGCGAGAAGTACAATCGTTCGACTGGCGTGCTGGCGAAGGCATTCCTGGTTTCGCGGTTGCAATCGCTTTTGCAAGCGACGCGCGTGCATGGTCCGGATACGGCTGAGATGAAGGCGACCACTGAGGAATTGAAGGTGTACGAAATAAAAGTAAGCGAGGATGGCACCGACCAGTACGGCGCGATTGTCGGCAAGCATGACGATCTGGCGACGGCGCTAGGGCTGGCGTGCTTAGAAGACCCGTGGAGCGAGCGGGTGAGTTATTCGCAGAGGGTGTATTGATATGAGCGAACGATTAACACGAGTGACGATCATCCACAAAGATGCCAACAAGTTTGGGGACTTGCAACCAGGGGAGATGTGTCATGTGGAAGACTCGACAAAGCCTGATTTGTGGGTGATCTGCTGTCCATTGTGTGGAAGTCTAGGAGAGTTGCGCAATCACCATGTAGGTACGCATGAGGATGGAACGCTTACCGCATCACCGTCACTTGTCTGCAATGGTTCAATCTACGAACCGCCCGATAGCTATCGCCCTTGCACTGCTCACTATTTCGTTGAACGCAATCAGATACGATGGAGTTAGACTGATGGACATTTCCCAAGATCACGCCGCCCTCATGCCCGCCGGTGACTTCGATAAGCTGGACAAGCGCGAGAAAGAGGCGTTCCATGCCATGCAGGAGGAGGCGGTACAGCACCTGCTCAAAGCCAGCAACGACTTTCAACTGAGGTTCCCTGGACTCAAGGTTGAGTGGCGATTTCAGGCAGAGGTGTACCAGAGTGCGAGCGTCAGCCCATCGACGATACGGTATAGCCAACGAGTGTATTAGGAGGTGTGATGTGAGTACGCGGTATTTGACAGAAAACACGGTAGAGACCCTATACGGGTATGTATCTATCGCAAGTAAAGCAGAACGGTTGTTTTGGAATGCATGGAGTACCCGATGCGGGCAAAATATCACAGCTCAGCTGAGACCTCAGAGCAAAATTGGCAATTATCGCGTTGATTTTGCCCACGAGCCCTCAAAAACAGTGGTTGAGATTGATGGATGGGAACACTACCGCGACCCTGATGTGATAGCGAATGACAGGGAACGCCAGAAGTACCTGGAATCGCGTGGCTGGCAAGTCGTTCGCTTTGGAAACTGGAAAGTATTTAAAAATGCGGAAGTGTGTGCTGATGAGTTATGGGCAATCCTTACAAAAAAGGTAAAGATACATCTGGCGACAAAAGCGCAATATCATCCTGGCGATAAGGTTTCTCACGCTCATTGCGGTGAAGGTGTCGTGATTGAAAGTGAGATAGAGGCAGGCGCTGAGTTTGTGACAGTGCAATTCAAAGATAAGAGACTGCGACTGAATACGAGCGGTAACAACCCACTGCTGACGGTAGAACAGCAAATCAGCGTACAGGAGCTACGTAGGCGCATTGGTGAACTGCTCACCGCCGAAACCAAAGCTTTTTATAAGGCATATCCTGAACTACAGCTGACCTTGAATTTCACGCTGTACGCCGCGATCAGGAACGAGGAATAAGCCATGACCCAAACCATGACCGCACCTGTCGCACAAGCACAACCCACCTACGAGATCACCGACGCCGACCGCAAGCGACAAGAGCGCATCGCGCTCGCCTGGCAAGCCTACAACGGCGAACTCGACCCGCCGCTCGAAAAGATGGAGGACGGCACGGATGACAATGTCTTGACCAACAGGTGCCAGGCCATTGTCGATAGAGGCGTGGATTTCCTCTTCGGCAAAGAGTTGGATATCGCGGTGGAGAAAGGCGCGCCCAAAGAGGCTCAGGACAAACTCGACGCCTTCTGGGGTCGCACCGAGGCGCGCATTCCGCTCTTGCAAGAGCTGGGCATGAACGGCGCGTGTGGCTGTAACGCCTTCCTACGCATCAACCCTGACGGCGCGGGCAACTACGAACCCATACCCCTTGACCCCGCGATTGTGTTCATGAAGACCGCGCCGCAGAACTGCAACAAGGTACTACTGTACTGCATCGAGTACAGCGAGACGGAAAAGATCAACGGCACCCCGCGTGAAGTCTACTACCGCGAAGAAGTCGCTGCCAATTATCCCGACCCCATTCCAGGCAAACCGCAGCCCTCCAAACCGAAGTCCTGGTCTATCCAGCACTGGACGGCTATCTCGCAAAAAGGCGCTCCGCCCAAGCTTACCGACTGGGAAGCAGAGGGCGCACCTATCGCGTGGGAACACCCCTTCCCGCCGATCTTCCACTGTAAAAACCTGCCGATGCCGAACAGCCCGTGGGGTAAACCCGACCTGACGCCCGATTTGATTGGCCTCAACAAGGCGCTCAACCGCCTGCTATCGGGCATCAACGCGACCGAGGGCCTCTATGGGGAACCGCTCTTGTACGCGGTGGATATCGGCAGCTCGACCATCGCCCGTAAACGTGGGCAAGTTATCGAACTGCCACTGCCCACGAGCAAGATCGAAGCGGTGCATATCGTGTCGGAAGTGCCTGCGGGCCTCGCCTTTGCTGCCGACTTGCGCTCCGATATCGATGAGCAGTCCGGCGTGCCAGGCGTGGCCACTGGACGTATCTCCACCATGCCGCGCGGTAACTTATCCGGCATCGCCATTGAACTCTTGCACAGTCCGATCACCAAGAAGACCGACAAAAAGCGCTGTTTGTACGGGGAGTTGATTATCGATGTGAGCCAGGCGCTGCTTGTCTTGAACGGCATGAGTGGCGATATCAAGATCACGCTTCCCTGGGCTAATCCTCTTCCTCACGACGATCTGCCATCGGTGCAATCGGCGATCAGTAAGCGGGAGCTTGGCATCAGCGATACGACACTGCAGCGCGAACTGGGGTACGATCCGGAGGAGGAATGGACCCTCAGTCAAGCGGAAGATGAGAAGAAGTTGCAATCGGCCATAGCCAAGCAGGCCATGCTCCCGCCAGCGCTTCCAGGGGCGCCAGCGCTTCCAGGGCAGCCAGCCGCGCCACCGCCAGCACAAACACCGCCAGCATCACCGTTTCTAGGGAGGCAAGCATGAGCGAATTACCAACCTTTACCGATGAGAAGCTCGGCGAGTATCTCGGCATATGGGATGGACTGATAGCGAAAGGACAGAAACATCTGCTCGATATCACGTTGACGGTGGATTATCTCTGGCCGCGGTACTTCCGCTATACGCTTGCCTATGGCGAGGAGAAACGAGCGCTGACTGAAAGCCAGTCCCATCGCGTTCACACGTGGCTTGAGCGCATAAGGAGCTATCAACCATGACCATCGAAGAGGCCGCCAACGCGCTGTTCTGGTGGCTGGTGCAGCAGGCGGGCTGCGCGTTCCTGGCTGCTACACAAGGGGTGGAACTTGGCGCCTGCTGCTACCGTATTGGCGTGCAGCAACTTGAGCCGACCGAGAAGCGGCGTATCTTTGAGGTCAGGCCACTGGATGTGGCCGATTGTTACATCGTCACTGAAATTTAAGGAGGAACTATGACAGATCTGATTGTCCCCAACGGCGCAGAACCCGCTGCCCAACCGCAACCGCAAACCGTACCACCGCCCAACTACGCAATAACAGAGGGCGGCATGATCATCACGATCACCGTCGCCCCTGGCACCGCGATACAGCACGCTATCCCCGCGCAGGTGATGCACGAGATCAACAAGAAGTGGCGCGAGGTCGAGCTTGCCAACGCGGGGACGGCTGCGCTGGTGGCCGATGTGATGCGCACGAAACGCTAAGTGATAAGTGATTGATATATTTGCTATTGCTTTTGTGGGTGTAGGGCAGCAGGAGGGAGTTGAACCCTCGACACCACACGCGCGATCAGACTGCCCTACCTGGATCCACTCATAGTATAGCAGAAAGTGAGAAATGCTATGGAGCATGTTAAAGGACGGGCATGTATTCGTCTGAGCGACGAAATCGTACAGCTTGCGCCGGTGAAGGTAGAGAAGCCAACGGCGGGCGAGACGGTGTATAGTGTGATGGAAGTCAAAGGGATGTTCGATCTCTTCCACAGTTTCTTGCTCTTGCCAGAGGGCTACACTGTCATTGGGGTCTACTTCGATGTCGTTTTCTACATGTGGTCAATCATTGTGGAAAGTGACGCTATTGCGTTGCCACCGCCAAATGAAATGATTCCGACCATCTGGCCTTCGTATCAGCGTACAGAGGACGGCAAGGTCAGGCTTCTCGGCTTAGAGGGAGCGAAAGGAAGGTGACCGATGAAGACCCGCCGCCTGACGCCATCGCGCGCTCGCATGGCCGCTCGTCTGTGCTGCTGGACGATATCAGTCACCTGGTGACGCGCGCCGAGCAGCACGCCCTCTCCTCCATCAGCGAGTGCTACGAATTGCAGTGCGAAATCCACGAGTTGCAGGCCATCCTGAGCGATTGGGACGCCTATGTGGCGATAGAGATTACCAGGAAGGCCGTGAGTCGCGCGATTGCTGACATACCGGCGCAGATCAGGCGACAGAACACGCGCACGGCGAATTGATAACGAGTGAGCATTGACTTTTAGTGAAAGATAATGTACGATTATGACACAGACACCCTCATCCGGTGGGGGCGCGACGCCTCCCGCCGGATCACCCGCGACGGGTACCCCCGCTCCGGCAGGCGCGACGCCTCCGGTAGCCGCTCTTACGCTTGAGGAAGCGTTGAAGAAGATTGCTGAGTTGGAATTGCACGCCCAAAACAAGACCGAGGAAGCAACTCGCCACGGCACCAAACTGACCGCCGCTGAAAAAGAACTCGCTGCCTACAAAGCAGCAGAGGCGGCAGCAGCAGCAGCGCAGTTGAGCGAACTTGAGCGTGCGCAAAAGCAGGCAGCCGACGCGGTTGTGCAGCAGGAAGCACTCACCAAAGAACTCGAAAATGCGCGTGTGTTTCAAGATGTGACGCGGCTCGCAGTCAAATTCAACTTCCTTGTCTCAGCCGATACGCTCGCTCGTATGCTGCTCCTGGACAGGGCTGCGATTGAATTTACCGAGGGCACACCGCAAAACGTCGAAAAACTCTTAGAAAAGCTGGCGAAAGCCGAGTCTGGACTGGTGAAGCCTACCGACGCTCAGCAACAAGGCACGCCCGCGCTTCCTGGCATGAACCCAGGCAGATCAAGCATCCAGCCGCCTGGGGGGCGCATCCCTGGCAAAATACCGACGCTCGATGATATCGAGTGGAAACGGTAAGACCCTGACCGACTGAACCGCTCATAACTACCGTCGTGAGACAGAAGAGAGAGCATACATCATGCCCATTGCAGCTGGGACATTTACCCTGGCCGACTACGCGCTGTACTCTAATCAGCCGAAAGTGCGGGCCGTGGCGATGTCCCTTATCGATTATGGGAATATCGCCCGCGACATTCCCATGGTGACAAAACAAACGCTCATTCAGAGTGGCGTGCGCTTTGAGGGCAATGTGCCCTCCATCAACTGGGCGCCGCTGAACAGTGAGCCGGTCACGGTTCACAGCCAACCAACGCCGTTTCAAGAGCAGGTCTACCTCATGCGCAACAGCGTGGACGTGGACAAATACATCGTGATGGACCAGAACCAGATCACCGATCCCAGGTCCTCGCAGACGAAGATGGTGCTCAAAGCCCTCACCTACGACTTCAACCTCAAGTTTCTCAAAAATGACCACCTCACGGGTGATGCCAACGCGCCGGTCGGGCTGCGCTTCCGTATCGATGACGCGGCGTCACAGAACCGCTACGGCGTGCGACCTGCTGTGGTCGGTTGATAGCACGACGGGCGTGGGTGTCGTGCTCTACATGAATGACTTCCTACAGCGCCGCATGGGCTTTGCCCTGCGTGCACTGGGCACCTCCGGCGGTCTGACGACCGTGAAAGACCAGTTTGACCGTGATTTCGAGATGTACAAAGGCGCCGTCATCCGCGACCCCGGCGTCAAAGCTGATCAGTCTACCCGTATTCTGGCCGGCAACGGCCTCTCCGGTGCGTCCGCAGTGGGGGAACTCGTGGACGGTACAGACGGCACAGGCACGTCTGCCACCTTCGCCAGCATCTATGCCGTCAATTACGGCACCGACCACCTCATGGGGTGGCAAATGACCGATGGCCCCGATGTCAATGATTTGGGACTCATTAACAACGGCTCCATTTATAGAACGGTCATCGACTGGGCCGTCGGGCTGATCAACCAGAGCACCCGCTCTGTCGGGCGGCTCTATGGCCTCAAGCTGGCATAAAGCCGGAAAGGAAGAAGTCTATGTCAGCACCTGACCCTACTCCGGCGGTGGAGATGAAAATGCAGCCCTCCGAGTTCGCAGAGTTGCGCGGCGCCGTCCGAAGCGTGGCGTTGCAAGACGTGCATCTGGGGCGCGTACTTGACCTGCTGGTGCTCCACCTGGGACACGCGCACGGCCTTGACCCAACCGTTGAGGACGCCAAAGCCGCGAAGCAAGCCAAAGCAGACGCGCGCGCGGCAGAGGATGCCCGCCTTGCGCTTGCTGCCAAAGCCAGGGAAGAGCAACGCGCGGCCGAAGACGCACAACCGCGCACGCCATCCGAGACTGAAGCGTTACAGGCACGCCGCGCGGCAGAGGATGCGCAACTCAAGCGTGATGCCGAGGCCCTGGCTAAAGCGCGCGCGGAAGAGGACGCCAAAGACGCGGGCGCCGCGCCTGGCGAAGCGCCTGCGCCTAGCGTCGAACCGGAAGCGCCGCTTGAGGGGGCGCCCGCATGACGCAGCAGCAGTTTCAGGTGCTTGATACGCTGATTTGCGCGCGCGTCGGCATCAGCGACCAGAAGGAACTCGCTATTCTGGCCGCGCTGGCTATAGGTCTGGCGCAATCGCTCAGTTTGACCGCGTCACCACAGCTTCAGCTCCTTGCACTGCAAGTCTGGGGATAGGAGAAACCGATGCCCGTTGATTCCCAAATCGCGCTGCAAGCCAGCGTGACCAAAACCGCCACGTTTAACGGCGCGGCGCTCATCTTGCCAGGTGGCACGCCGACGTGGGGATTGATCGCCCGCGTGATCTACAGCGCTGCGACCCAGGCGTCCGGCTCCGGTGTGTGGACCTTCAGCGTCGATGTGTGTTACGACGGCGTTCCGACCGTGTGGCGCGCTGACTTCCTGGGCGACCCACCCATTACGCTGACCACCACGGCGCAGGCGGGCGAATTATACATCCCGTTCCGCGTGAGTCCGACCGTGGTGTCCGGCGTGATTACCGCGCCACAGATACGCCTGTCGGCTACGCTAACAGGGAGCCCAGTTACACCCACAATTACATACGCAGGCGACCTTATGTGGGTCAAGCCGTAGGCTGTTCGATTTGAAAGGAGTCTCACCTGATGGCTGTGAGAGCAACCATGCAAACCAACCTCATACCGCGGGTGAGACTGCTCATCAATGATCCGGCAGGGGTATCGCAAGTCTTTACTGATCAAGATGTCCAGGACGTGCTCGACGAGAGCCGCCAGGATGTCTACAGCATGCAACTGACGGGCAAACCGACATGGAGCGCTACCGGCTTTGTCTACCTGGATTATCTGACGGAGCTTGGCGGATGGGAAGATGGCATGGTCTTGAAGCAATTCTTCACGATTGTGGTCACACCGTCCGTGATTGAGCCGATTGCAGGCCATTTCCAGTTCGCCGCCAATACGCTCCCGCCGGTCTTTCTCACGGGCAAGCTCTACGACGTGTACCGCGCGGCGGCTGATTTGTTGGAACGCTTGGCCGCCAAATGGATGCTCAGTTACTCGTTTAGCAGCGATGGGCAGAGTTTTCAGCGCGGGCAGGCGACCTTGCACCTGGAAAAGCGTATCCAGGCGCTGAGGCGGCGCCAACGCGCGGGCACCATCAGCCTTGTGCGCACGGACACGAATGCGAGCGGGCAAGGCGCTAGTCTCACCGGGCCACAGCCCATCGATTATATCGCCAGTGGCAATCCAGGAGGGAGCTAATGGGGAGTACGATGCAGCAACCAGCGAGTTTCGGCCATGAAGATTTCAAGTTCCTGGTAGTAGAAGTCCTGGCTACCGGAGAGAAATGCTTGCAAGACGCACTCAATGCACCATCCCGGATGGAAGGCGTTGTATGGGGATTTCAGCGTAGGATAGACAACTTTCTGACATCGCTCGCACACGTGCGAGCCTTGCGGATAGTACCCAAAACGCGCCCGCACGTTCTGCGTCAGAAAGTGCCATACCTGATCTCGATGCGTGCTGAATGCGTGCTGAAGCACGGGCGATTGCCGTTTCAGCAGGTAAATTTCTCTCGGTGTCATCTATCCAGTATAGCACAAGGGGAAATCTGATGCTTTCAGCCGCAGAACTCGCGTCACAGACGGCCACCGTCGCCGCCTCGCTCGATCAGAGCTTGCCGTACTACAACCCGATAAAGACGCCCGATGGCTCAGGCCACACGACCGAGACGCTCGGCGCGACGCCTGATCTCATGCTGAACTGTACCATCAGCAAGCCATCGGTGACGCAACTGACGCTCTACGCCAGTGTGATTGCAGGCAAGCAGGCAAGGAACATGCGCTACATGCCGACCTCGGTGGTGAAGGAAGGCGGTATCGTGGTCTACCAGGGGAAAAACTGGCGCGTGCAGCCGCTCGAATGGGCGTCATCGTACCGCGTGGCGTCGGATGCGCTGATTGTGACGGTGACCTGATGGCTGTTACATCTTTCAATCACTTTCCGGAAATCACGAGGGCCTTGCACCGTGAACTGAAAAAGACCGTGAAGGAAGTTGCTGACAGCATCGCGGATGATGCGTCCATACATGCGCCAGAGGATACGGGCTTTCTGGCGGCATCGATCTACGTCAAGACGCAGACGACTTCAACCTATGGCAAAGGGCATGTCTCGATGACGCCCTACCAGGCGCTGCATCGCGAGCTTTTTCCAGAGGTGGACGCGGCGCCTGATGATCTGACCGCCTATATCGTGGTCGGCGCAACGTATGGCATCTATCTTGAGATGGGCACGCGCTACATGCCAGCACAGCCCTACTTTTACCCGGCCATGGAAGCGGGAAATGCCTATTTTGAGACGCTCGTAAGCTTCATCGAGGGCAACATTACGGCAGAGGTCGGGATGCTATGAGCAGCGAAGTCGCCATGGCCTACGCCTGGGTGGATAGCACGTGTCGCGCGGATAGTGCGCTCATGGCAGCGGCCACCGGCGGCGTGTGGCAAGAGGTGGCCGATATCGGCACACAACCGCCCTTCGTGATCTATGCGAAGCAAGCGGATAGCGATGTGATGACGAGCGCTGCCGTGCGCTTGTGGGCGAGTATTTTACTGCAAATCAAGGCAGTTGGGCCTGTCGCCAACTGGGCGGCGATCGTGATTATTGCCAATCGCATTGATGAACTGTTCAAGGATAGGCACAGCGTTGGCTTGCCAGGCGGTGGCGTGCTGGACAGTCACCGTGAACAGCAAATCGCAATGGGAGACCCGCCTGTGGCGGGTGCGGCCTGGACGAACCTGGGTGGTCTCTATCGCATCGCACTACAAGGAAGCTAGGTACTACTGTCGTGATGACAGAAGGAGCATGATATGCCGTGGGCACCTGAACGCTCAACCATCAACCAGACGCTGCAATTCGGGTTGGAGGCCACGCCTGGCGTGAACGTGCCGGCCAACAAGCTGCTGCAATGCTTCGATATCACGCTGGGGGCGATGGCCGATGTAAAGCCCTACGAGCCAACGGGGCGCAAATATCCCTCCATCGTGATCGAGAACAGCGAGTGGGTCGAGGGCACGCTGGGGGGCGAACTCGACTACAACGGCATGGTCTACGCGCTCGCCGGCGTGTGCGGCGCGCCGGTCATCTCTGCGGTGGGCGCATCCGCCATCGCCAAGTCCTGGGTCTTTACGCCGCCCCTGACTGGAAGCGTCCAGCCCCAGACCTTCACCATTGAGCAGGGCGAGAATAACGCCTTCGGCAACGCCATTTATAACCACAAGGTCAACTATGGCCTGATCTCGGAGCTTGGCTACAAAGGCGACCGCAAGGCCGGTTTTACCGTCTCCGGCAAGGTACTCGCCCAGGCGCTACAACGAGCGATCACCATGACGGCCACCCCAACCGCGGTGCCGCTGCAGCCGAGTGCTGGCAAGCACTTCAATTACTACCTGGACGCGACCTCCGCAGGGCTTGGTACCACGCAGCTGCTCAAAGTGTTGAATGTCGATTTCGCCTTTGGCAACCTGTACGGCATGTTCTTTCCCATGAACCGCGCCAATCTTGGCTTTGCCGCGCATGTTGACCTCGATCCGACCTGCGCCATCAAGCTGCTGCTGGAAGCCGACGCCATCGGCATGACGCCGCTCACCTACCTGCAGGCGGGTACCACCATGTTCCTGCGCGTGGCCGGTCAGGGCCTGGTGATCGACAATAACCAAACCATCACCTTAGGCACGCAGTCTTCGGGTTCGTTTAGCTTGATCTACAAGGGGCAAACCGTCTCTGGCATTGCCTACAATGCCACCGCCGCCACCGTTGCGACCGCGCTGCAAGGGCTTTCTACGATTGGCGCGACTGGGTGTACCGTCACAGGTCCCACAGGCGGCCCATACATCGTAACCATGACCGGGGGCCTTTCGACCGATACGACGCCGCTTACCGGCACCTTTACCCTACTCACCACGCCTGCCAACGCAGGCATCACGCAGACGCAGGTGTACGCGCTGTTCCAGCACGATATGGCCGTGAAGGTGAGCAAGCCCAACCCATTCTCGGATAAGGACGGCGTGTTTGCGGAGGAGTGGGAATTTACGATTGTGGAAGATGCGGCGTGGGGCAAGGCCCACGCGTTCACCATTCAGACGTTACTGACCGCGCTGTAAAAGGAGCAAGGTAGCGATCATGCGCGCATGATGCGTAGCTGACATCGTAGTGGGGTTCCACCAACCAACGCGGGGCTCTCACTTCTATAACGAGAGCAGGAGGCCAAAGAATTTGAGGATGGCACCGAGCAACAGCGCGGCAAATGGAAACAGGAGCAGGGCGATGAGCCATAAAAAGGGGCGCTCGTTCTCAGCACGGAGCTTTTCCCATTCGTCGTCGGTCATAATCACTCTCCTATTTTAGGAGCAAGTATACCACAGGAGCAAAAACTCATATGCCCGTTACCATTGGACAACTGACCGCCAATACCGCCCGCGCATCGTTCACCGTCATGATCACGATAGAGGACCCTGAGACGGGCGAGGAGCATACGACCGAGGAAAAGGTCAATCTCAAATACTATCCGGGGCGCGTCACCGAGAAAACCATCGGCCTGGCGCAAAGTTTTAGCGCGACGGGCAATGATGCGGACAGCGTGACGGCTGGCTTCAAGGCGTTCAACGAGGAACTCGTACGCCTGATCAAATGGTGGGATGTCATGGAAAACGATGGGGTGACCATGTTCCCGCTCGACGCCAAACGCCTTTCGGAACTCTCCATCGAGTTTCGCGGCCAGTTGCTCGTCGAGATTGTCGGGGGTATCACCCCGGAAGCACTGGCGCCTCATCTGAACGGACACAGTTGAGGCGCTGGCTAGCGACCGAGGGCAAGTACGGGGAGTGCCCACAGGACTACGCGCTTGTCCAGGCGGCCAAATATTGTGGCGTGCCACCGTGGGTCATGGCAAAGAAGGGCCTTGCGTGGCAGCTCAAGATACTGGACTACATGAGCGCGGAGGGCGAGGCACAGAAGATCATCGCTGACCGCCCGCCGTA
>WNGP01003929.1_pt1 | contig 17914 bp, 16 predicted proteins | sample 5407671 | NCBI WGS metagenome assembly WNGP01 (sample SAMN13153381, study PRJNA577476) | soil metagenome | isolation source: 40 cm soil or saprolite under Garry oak tree replicate 2 | place: USA:California | collected 2016-06-15 | reverse complement strand
GAAGCTCAAGATCTCCTCGTCCGACATCTGGCTGAGGTCCCGCGGGTGCTGCAACGTCTCGATGGCAGTGAGTCGTTCGGCTATATGCGTCGCACGGGCGACGCTTTCGTCTTGCACCTCCAGGGCAAGGGCTCGCAGGCGCTCTGGGCTCAGCTTGCCCGTGACCTCGGGATCGTCAGCCAGAACCTCGATGAGGTTGCGATCCTCTCGCCAGGCAGTTCGTGCCGCCCTCGTGACAAGACTCCAGGCGCTGTCACGATCCACTCCGCTTACTATCAGGGCCTGAGAAACCCGCCTGGCCGCGATAAGGTCAAGTTCAGTAAGGTGGTGGAGCGTCACCCGGATATCCTCCAGATCCGGTGCGAAGCTGCGTACGACTTGGGAGAGGAAATCCTTGTCTTCGTCAGGGTAATGAAACTGTGGCTCAAGCCCAATCGGATCAGCATGCGGCGGCTTTCCATCCGGGGTGGCGATCACCACTTCCACGTCAGCCCCCACGAACTTGTCGTAGGGCTTGAGCACTTCATCCGCCCAGTACCCGGTCTCATGTCCCTTCTCGGATGCAAGATCAATGCTGCGGGCACTTGAAACAATCATTAAAAGCCGGGCCATATAAGTGCCTCCTTGCTACTCTGCCGTTACACAATAGTGCTAGAGCATCGATCAAGTAATGCCTTTTTTGGTCACAGATTGTTCAAAAAGGATGCTTATTGAGCGCAAAACGCCAGAGTTTACGCAGCAATTTCGATTACTTTAACGGTGTTCTTAGGAACAGTATGCGATACATTTCGGTGGAATGCGAGTACTTTTCTGCTAAATTTGTGCCCAATCCTGCACTTTTGCCAGAGTTGTTCCTGAGTAAAGCAATGAGTTTCCATAACGAGATGGGATCACTCATGCTGCCCCCTCATAGGTGAATCAGTAGCGATTTGCCGATTCACCAGCCGCTGAGCGCTGGCCTGCGCCAGCACATACCCACCGATAGCATTCAGCACCGGCGCGAATTCGTCGGGGACAAACAGGACGCTGTGGAGACTGCGTTTCGTGCTCACCATGCGACGCAGACTGTGTGACAGCAGCAGTGAGTCGCCACCTGTAAACATCACAAAGCTCTGTCGTTCCTGGAGCAAGTTCAACGGACCCCATCCAGTGAATTTGTATCATAGAACAGTGCGCTAACACGATTTAACCGCAGCAGAGCAACTTATGCAAGGAGAGGAAGAAAAGCAGAGGATACGCTACATTGTTAACAAGCTTGCAAAACAAACAAAGAGAGGGAGTGCGTCAGCACATTGGTTTCTCCCTCTCGACAGTATCAGTTACGCGGGCCTGGAAGCGGCACTGGAGGACCAGGCGAAAAAGCTGTATGTCAGCGCGGCTGCATCCTGATCCCCCCATCCAAAAGATGCTAACTTCCTCACGGTTGAACTCACCGTATTAAAAGAGATGTCCCAAGCGCTCGCCGACCTTTTTGGTCTGAGGCTTCCAGTTTCAGGTAAGAAGCAGGCTCATTAAACGCCTAGATATGACGGATATTCTTGACCAGCCTGATATATTTGTGCTAATCTGCAACAAAGAAAATCGCTTAATTGCAATAATAGAATACTATACCCTCAGTGCCAATGTTAGAAGGCGTCTATATTGAAAAGAGGGAACAGATAATGGTAACAACAAGGGAACAGGCTATCTGGGGTATTCATGGCGGTCGAACAGGGGACGCAAATTCGCTTTACCTTAACCACAACGTGATTGCCTTAGGCTGGAATATCATGGGCGATCTTTCTGTCTTATCACCTGATCGTGAAGCATTCAAAGTACGTGTTGCCGAGGTCTATCCAGACTCTAAGCCAGGTGCGGTACCAGTTATGGCGGGTGAAATGTATCGCTTTGTCTATGAGATGCAGATTGGCGATCTCGTGGTCTATTTTTCAAAGCACGACCGGCAGATACATATTGGGAAGATCGAAGGAGCATATGTCTATCAAACGGAACCGGAACCCAATTACCCTCATCATCGAACTGTTCGTTGGATGAAAGCCCTTCCACTCACTCATTTCTCACAGAAAGCCCTTCATGAGATTGGGTCTGCCATGACTTTCTTTCAAGTGAAGAACTACGCCAAAGAATTCCTTGCTGCTCTAGAGGGGAGGGTTTTACCTCCTCCGGTCAGTGCTCATGAGACGGAAGCTTTTGTATCTGAGGATATAGTGAGAAATACATCAAGTGAGACGAGGAGCAAGAACGTGATTGAAGTGCCTACTTCTAGCGAAGAAGAAATTACATTTGAAGGACATGAGGGAATTGAAGGATTAGCACTTCCGTTGGCTCAAGGAAAGCGCACCGTTCATACAAAGTCTGATGACCCTCAAATTGATGCGTTCTACGGAAAGTATAAAAGAGGCAAGCTCATCTTACAACCTGATTTCCAGCGCCTATTTGTCTGGGATCGTGCCAAAGCGAGTAGGCTCATTGAATCTGCTCTTCTCGCTGTTCCCCTACCTATTATATACCTTACGGAAGAGTCGAATGGAAAAGAACTGGTTATAGATGGGCAGCAGCGCCTAACATCCTTCTTCGCATACTTAGATGGAATATTTCCAGACGGGAAACCTTTCAAACTCACTGGATTGGAAGTATTTCATGAGCTTAATAATAAAAGTTTTAAGGAACTTGATGAAAATCTACAGGATAAAATACGATATTATCCAATACGAGCAATTACCATTCTCTATGACTCCCATCCTGAATTAAAGTTTGAAATATTTGAGCGCCTCAACACAGGTGCTGTCCCTCTGAATGATATGGAGCTACGCAACTGCATCTATCATGGGGAATACATGGAATTGCTGAAACAACTTGCTCAAGACTTTGATTTTATGCAACTCCTCGGCCTCAAAAAACCTGATCCACGAATGCACGATGTCGAACTCGTTTTGCGTTTCGCTGCTTTCTATCATGAAACGTACCTCAAGTATCAATCACCCATGAAGAGATTCTTAAATCGGGATATGAAAAAATATCAACATATTACGAAGGCAGATGCCGACGAGCTTCGCAGAGCATTCAAAAATTCGGTACAGATAGTGAAGTCCCTTTTTGGAACCCCTGCTTTCAAAAGATTTTATGCCGGTTCAAAATCCAATCCAAATGGCAGTTGGGAGACGAAGCAATTTAATGCCTCCCTCTACGATGTGATGATGGGGGTATTTTGGAATAAGGAGAAGAACCGTGTCTATGCAGCTTTGGACTCCTTGCGTGAAGGCTTCATTGACCTCATGACTTCCCATGAGGAATTCGTTGATGCCATTTTAATCGGTACAAGTGAGCAAGGCAAAGTGAAAAAGAGATTTCGTTTGGCTGAATCGCTTGTTGATAATGTCTTGGAGAACTACAAGAAACAGCCAAGATGCTTCTCGATGCGGTTAAAGAAAGAACTGCTCGACAGAGATCAGACTTGCCTCCTCTGTCATCAACAAATAAGTTCGATTGATGATGCCGCCATTGACCACATCCAGCAGTATTGGAAGGGAGGGCAAACTATTCCTGAAAATGCCCGCTTAACACATCGCTACTGCAATATAGCGAGATCACGAAATGAGTGAGATATTGCGGATTTAGCCATAGTTTTTGACACCAATTTGAGGAGTATTTTGTTTACAAATATCGGTTGCTGGGAGACTAAGCTTTGACCGAGCTAATTTGTGATAGGAGAGGAAGTCTGGCAGCATACCTAGTGGCTTCCTCTCATGAATCTTCTTATTGAAGAGCCTATTTGGGCTGCATGCGAATCCCGCCATCCGTAGCTAACTACCTCCCAGTAGAACTAGCAGCATTGAAGGAGATCACCCAGGAATTGGCCGCTCTTTTCGGTCTCACGTTGCCAGTTTCCTACAAGGAGGAGGGCTATGGTGAGAATATAAAAACTAAATACTGATATACAATACTATATTCTCACCATTCGCGTAAGGGGATAGGCAAAAGGTGAATTCTCTGGCATACTGGGAAGCATGAAAGAAGACATGCACATTCAGACAGAGCGCATCGATGATTTTGTGGTGCTCTTGGCCCTGATGCAACAGATGGGTCTGCCGGAGCTCCTAGATCGGCACCTTGCGCGGCATAGATTGCAACAAGGACTCAGTTGGGGCTGGACAGCCACAGTATCTGGTTGGCCCATATTGTCTCGCAAGGCGACCATCGCAAAGTGACAGTGCGGGAGTGGGTGCGCCAAGCACACAGCACACTGCAACAGGTCACGAGCTTGGATATTCGCGAGACCGATTTTACCGATGATCGACTGACGATTGTGCTACGGCATCTCTCGGATGAGGCCCGCTGGCACGCCATTGAGCAGGAGTTGGGAAAGCATCTGGTGCGGGTGTACGACTTGGAGGAGCAGCCGATCCGCGTCGATGCGACAACCGTGTCAGGCTATCATGAAGGAGGGAAGGACAGCCTGTGGCAATTCGGTCACAGCAAGGATGATCCGACGCTGCGGCAAATCAAGGCCATGATGGCCACCCTCGATCCCCTCGGTCTGCCGCTGGCTCTCGATGTGGTCGCTGGGCAACAGGCCGATGATCCCTTGTATGTGCCGATCATCGACCGAGTCCTGAGCTGCCTGGGGCGCAAGGGCTTGCTCTTCGTGGGCGACTGCAAGATGAGTGCGCTGGCCACCCGTGCCCATCTGGTGGCGCACGAGCAGTATTACCTGACTCCATTGGCCCTCCTGGGCGAGACGGCCGAGCTGCTGCCACAGTGGATTGAGGCAGGGGTGGCGCGAGGAGATCGGTTGACACAGGTGCTGACTGAGGATGGGAAAGAGGTGCTGGCACAGGGCTATGAAGTGAACCGGACGTGTGTCAACGGAGGGCTCAGTTGGCAGGAACGCGTGCTGGTGGTGCGCTCGGTCGCCTACGCCCAGACGCAGCGCCAGCATCTGGAAGCACGCCTCACCAAAGCGCAAGAGGCGCTCCTCGCTTTGACGCCGCCCGTGGGACGGGGCAAACGCCAGATCACCGAGGAGGGGGCGCTGCAGAGCGCAGCCGAGGCGATTCTCGTCAAGCACCGTGTGAGGGGGCTGCTGACCTACACGTATGAACGGCAGAGCGAGCAAGAGGTCAAGTTGGTGGGACGCGGACGGGCAGGGGCCAACCGTCCACAGCAAGTGATCGAGCATGTGCGCTATCAGCTCACGACGGTGACGCGCAACGAGGAGGCGATTGTCCAGTTCGTCTCGACCTTGGGCTGGCGAGCGTATGCCACCAATGCGCCCACGCCTCGCTTGTCTCTGGAAAAAGCCGTGCGGGAATATCGTGACGAGTACCACATCGAACGCGGCTTCGGACGCGTCAAAGGGGCCCCGCTCTCGATTGCACCGCTGTTTGTGCAACGCGACGATCAGGTGGTCGGCTTGACGCGTCTGCTAAGCGTGGCTGTGCGCATCCTCACCCTCATGGAGTTCGTGGTGCGCCGCTCCTTGAAGCAGCAAGAGGCAACACTGGTGGGACTCTACAAGGACCAGCCGCGCAAAGCCACTGCCACCCCGACGGCAGAACGCCTCTTGCAAGCCTTTGTGCCCATCACCTTGACCCAGGTGCAGTTGCCCGAGCAGGTCGTGCGCCATGTCACGCCACTGACTCCGGTACAACAGCACATTCTCGCTTTGTTGGGCTTCCCCTCCGATCTCTACACCTCTCTCGCTCAGAGAATTCCACAAACTGCTTTCCCTTTACGCGAATGATGAGTATATTCGCTGCTTCCTGTTGAGAAACAGGAAGCAGCTTTTTTGCTCACTATCTAATTTATCTGGAACTATGAACCATATCTAACATCGCGAATCATTTTACGAAGCAACGACTCGATACGTCTATAATCTTGATGGCGCCTCATCTCAACCAAGTCTTGCAAGTGCTGATCGTCAAAAACTAAGATGCATTTCTTGTGTCTCATATAACGATCAGAAACATGGTAGCTTATATCTTCTCGTTTTTTTATTCGACGACAAAATAAAAAGCCTAAAAGACCTGTTTCTGGACTCAAGCGATCAGCTAATTGATTAAATTCGCTATTGCCCAAATTATCGATATAGTTTTTACATTCTATAGGGATAGAATTAGCACAAAACTGGTCCCGCAGCTCCTTGAATAACCCTCCTGTTGCATAATTATCACAGATAATGTCAATGCGCCCGCGATTTTGATCTACAGGATACTCCTTTTCAAAATTTTCTAGGCACCAATCGAAAACAAACATAAAAAGTTCAAAAACAACATTGTGATAATCAGTGGCATAGCTTCGACCAGCAGGAGTCTTGGCAAGCTTTTCAAGGGTATCTTCAATGATTTTATCATCTATTTTTGCTTTACCAGTTATTGCTGCACAATCAAAAGGATTAGGTCCTTGCCTTAATTTCTCTCTATATCGCTCCATAGTATCAGGATGTTCCTGAATAAAACTGCTAATGGAGGGTTTATTCGATGGAATCGGCAGATCTTTTTTCACACTTGCCTTTGTTACGCGCTCAGGCTGAGTCTTTAGTGTAGCTGCCAGAGATTCTGCTGCATCTTGTCTCTCACGCACATAAAAATCTAAAATATACCGGTCATAAAAGTGAGAATGATTAACAGTATCTTGTTCACGACGAACAAAGTCTTTAGGGATGAGTATATATGCATCATCGTGCCTCACAGGCAAATGATAACGATTCGAAATCCATTGTAAATCATCGCTATCCCAAAGGAAGTTCACTGTACACGGTCTCGTCTCGACTCCATATTTATCACATATCTCTCGAGTAAATTCAGCTAAATAACCTTTGATGATGTTTGCAATAAGATCGCTGATTTTGTCAGGCCCTAAACCTTCAATATGCAGTTCTAGTTCTTGCATATCTTGAATGGCTCCACTCACAAGGGCACGAGATTGTGTTATGGCTTGTATGATTTGGCCTTCTTGCACTCGACCAAGACCGACACCCGCCCTCGCCTTTTTTGAAACTCCTAAGTGAATCTCCTTTGGTTCTACTAAACGACTACGTATTAACTCTTGTAATCGATCAGTATCCCTGCTTTTTACTGCATCTAATAAGGCTTGAAAATACGATACAATGGCCTTATGACAACGAGCAGCCATTTCAGACCCGTCTTTTGTGATCGCATAGGAATCAAGGTAAAGTGGAACATCTCCATCTAGAAGAAAATCTACAAAGGGCAATTTGTACTGAGGTTGATTTATGCCAAAATATTGAGAAAACCAAAGAGGAGACTTCTTTTCGTCCAATTCCATTGATCTTCCTCTACCAGTGGGAAAATAGTAAGTATTTACGGTTTTTCAAGCCTGAGCTAGGTGGTAGTATCAAAGCTGCTTAATACTACATTTAAAATATTGTTCAGCAATAAAAGTAATATATCATAGGAAAATATAATGTCAACAATTTTACATAGCCACGTCCTATTGCAAACTAGCTTTGAATATCCGTCCCACCTCGGAAATTGATTATTGTGTGACCAGAACTACAAGAATGTTGGGCGTATTTAAATTATGTGAACTGCCCTTCTCAGCTATGCTTGCCTCCAACAGTACCCGCCAAGTTCATGTTACCGAACAAATGTCCAAGCGTCTTAACGAGCAGAATAAATTGATGAATTGATGGAAAGGGTACTCGATGACGTGGCGTAACGGTATTCTTAGCGCAATTATAATCGTCCTGATAGGGGCATTTATCTTTGCGGGATATTGGTTTGACTGGAATTGGACTGGCTTCAATGCATCTATTGGCCCGCAAATACAGCAATATCAACCTGGAAAAACCCTTTGGGACTGGTTACAACTTCTCATAATTCCAGCAGGTTTAGCCCTCTTTGCGTTCTGGTACAACAGCAAACAACAGCAAGCTACCGAGCAACGCGCTCAAGTTGAAAGTGATAGAGCCTTAGAGTTCCAGCGCCAAACTACCTTACAAACATATATTGACCGAATGTCTGAGTTGATCCTTGAAAAGGGCATAGATCCATTAAAGCAAGATACTAAGCTATTGGCGGTTGTACGAGCAAGAACTTTAACGGCTCTCGTAGCACTAGATGCTTCTCGTAAAACGAGCGTATTTGAGTTTTTGTATAGCATTGGTCTCATTCATGCTGTTTATCTAGGCGAGGCTGATTTCAGTGGAGTTAGCATGAACGGGGCAAATCTAAGAGAGATTAAACTTAGGAAAGTCAACTTAAGCGGAGCAAACTTGAGAAGCATAACACTATCTAAAGCTGATCTTATGAACACAGACTTGAGCGGAGCTAATTTAAGCAGAGCTGACCTTTTTGAGGCTGAACTGACAGGGGCTAACTTGAGTGGAGCGGACTTAAGTGAGGCTATATTAGACAGAGCCAACTTAAATGACGCAGACTTAAGAGGTGCAAAATATACTGATGAGCAACTTTACTCAGTTGCTCATCGTGAAAGGCTAAAAACATAAGAACTCATCAAACTTCGGGTCTTGCATTAAAGTGGCCTGTGACATCTTATTAAAGAGCGGATATAACACACAGCCAACTTACTCGCGCAGCAAACAATGAGAGGGACCGCCAGCTATACTGACAAATTCCCTCTCGTTGATGCCTTCAAATAAAGAGCTTATCTGGGTTGCATTCTCAACCCGCCATCCAACCGAATCACCTCCCCATTCAGCATCTCATTCTCGATAATATGTTTTGCCAGCGCGGCGTACTCGCTGGGTCGGCCCAGCCGTGGAGGGAACGGCACCTGCTGGCCGAGCGAGATACGCGCCGGTTCCGGCAGTCCTGCCAGTAGGGGAGTATCGAAAAGACCCGGGGCAATAGTCATCACGCGGATGCCATAACGCGCCAGTTCACGCGCGATGGGAAGCGTCATGCCTACGATGCCGCCTTTCGAGGCTGAGTAGGCTGCCTGGCCGATCTGACCCTCAAAGGCCGCTACCGATGCCGTGTTGATAATCACACCGCGTTCGCCCTCCTCGTTGGGTGTATTCTCCGCCATTTCTGCCACAGCCAGGCGGATAGCGTTGAACGTGCCGATAAGATTCACCTGGATTACTCTGGTAAACGATTCCAGGCTGGCTGGCCCGCTTTTGCCCAGCACACGTTCAGCGATGCCTATACCGGCGCAATTTATCAGTACGTGCAGACCGCCGAAGGTCTCAACTGCCGTGCGAACGGCCGCCCGCGTGGACTCTTCTTCGGTGACGTTGGTTTTTACAAATAAGGTGGATGCGCCGGTATGGCTGTGTTCGGTAGCCAGCGCAATGCCTGCATCACTGTTCAGGTCTGCGATCACTACTTTTGCTCCGGCCTGGCTCAATAGCCGCACACATGCAGCCCCAAGGCCCGATGCGCCGCCTGTAACGAGAACGCCCTTATCCTCAAGTTTCATAATGGGTTCCTTTCTGTGAATCATTTCCAGGGCGTACCTCTCTGCCCTCGCGGTCGCCCTGGCTGCTCTACAAAATGGTATACTCAATTGACTGACTGGTTCTTATTCTACAACGCGAGTGTGCAAGCATGAAAACCCCCGGTACGAAACCGCACTGGCATGGCCGCCAACGGCATACTTCTAAGGGACGCATGGCGTGGTATAGTGAGCCGGGCGACGAGCGCTACTGGTACAAGTACTGGAAAGCCCGCCTCACACCTGACTATTACGCCTCGGCTGAGGCGGCTTCGCTGGCGAAAGATGAACTGGGTCGCGTATTCCTCAAATATGTGCGTCCTGAAGGATTACATCTCGAGGCTGGCTGTGGTGCGGGCTACTGGGTCGCGGCCCTGCGACACCGGGGGTATAACATCGAAGGCATCGAAAATGCGCGCGAGCTGGTAGAGCTTGTTCATACGGTGAACCCGCATTTGCCGGTTCAGTGGGGGGATGCGCTGGCCATCGATCGCCCGGACAATTTCTACAATTCCTACCTGTCGATTGGCGTGGTTGAACACCGGGTTGAGGGGCCAGAACCTTTTCTGCTAGAAGCGTATCGAGTACTCAAGCCAGGCGGGACGCTCGTAATTGCAGTGCCACACCTCGGGCCAACGCGCAGCTTCAAGAACAAGGTCTACCTGTACGACTCGCGGCGTCCCACGCTCCCCTTTTTCCAGTATGGTTTCAGCAGCAATGAGTTTATTGATATTCTTAGCCAGGCAGGCTTTTGCGTAACGTACTTTCAACCACTTTATGCCCATCGTCTTTTACTCGAAGAACTGGCGGGGTATACCTGGCTTACATCGCGCGTGCATTTTATTCGATGGCTGGCAGAACGTCTCTTATATAAGAGGGATGGGCATATGCTGCTGGTCGTGGCGCAAAAGCCTGAAAAATGACCTCTGGACATTCTATTGGAAATCTGGCATACTATAACCAATGCAAAGGCAATGATGGGGAAAAGTAAGCGGACGGGGAAGCTACAGAGAGAAAGGGCCACCGGCTGCAAGCCGCTTTCGCTAAGCTGTTCGTTGAAGTTCGCCCCAGAGCTGGCTGTTGAAAGTCTCATGGAGAGATAGATAGATAGTCCCGGATGTCTCCGTTACCAGACGAACCAAGTGGAATACAGGCATGCGTAGTGTCCTGGGTTCAATCATGGGTGGTACCACGGAGTTTGCTGGCAACTTCGTCCCGAGAGACGAATGTGTTGTCAGCTTTTTTGATTCTACGGTGTGTGTAGGGACAGGGAGAGGTGTGGATGAGGGGAGGGGGCCTTGTGCCTGTCCTCTCGTTCATCGCTCTGCCCACCGAGGACAGGCACAAGGCCCCCTCCACACCCCGCGCCACCCCTTGTCCCTACGGAAGGACGAGGAGTTAAGACAGAGAGAGGCAGCATTTCATATGGGAAGTACAGTGCAAGAGGATATTTTGCAGCAGTTAGAGGCATTGCACAGGGAAGCAGAAGCGGCGCTCGCACAGGCCAATAGCAGCGAGACAACCCAGGCCTGGCATAGCGAATACCTGGGCCGCAAGGGACGCCTCACGGGAATTTTGCGCAACCTGGGCAGCCTGGCTCCTGAAGAGCGGCCACTGGTAGGCAAAGTGGCAAACGAAATCAAGGTAGCCCTGGAACAGGCTTTGCAAGAGCGACAGGCGGCTATTGCGCAGGCCGAATTAGAGGCTATGCGGCGCGCGGAAAGCGTCGATGTGACCCTGCCGGGCCGTCCGCAGACGCTCGGTAAACTGCATATCACCACGCGCATGCTGCGCGACATCTACAAGATCTTCGCTGAAATGGGCTTCCAGGTTTACGAAAGCCCGGAAGTGGAGACCGACGAATACAACTTCCAGCTGCTCAATATGCCGCCGGGCCATCCCGCCAGGGACATGTGGGATACGTTCTATACGACTACCCCTGGTCAGCTCCTGCGCACGCATACCAGCCCGGGCCAGGTACACGCCATGCGCCAGTACGCGCCGCAACCCATCCGCGTTATCGTACCCGGCAAGGTCTATCGCTACGAGCAGGTGACGGCGCGTTCCGAATCCATGTTCTACCAGGTAGAAGGACTGGCGGTTGGCAAACACATCACCTTCTCCGACCTCAAAGGTGTGTTGATGAATTATGCCAACCAGATGTATGGTGAGGGCCGCGAAGCTCGTTTTCGTAAGAGCTACTTCCCGTTCACCGAGCCGAGCGTGGAGATGGATATCGATTGTGTGATCTGTAATCGCAAGGGCTGCCCCATCTGCAAATATACAGGCTGGCTGGAAATCCTGGGCGCGGGCATGGTTCAGCCGCTCGTGCTGCAATACAACGGCTATGATCCCACCGAGTTCAGCGGTTTCGCCTTCGGCATGGGTCCCGAACGCATGGCCCTGCAGAAGTACGGTATCGACGATATCCGCTACTTCTACAGCAACGATGTACGGTTGTTAGAGAGGGTGTGAATCACCAGGATGGGGGACCAGTTGCCACCATCCGTTCAAAGCGAGAGATTCTCTCCGTTGGAGAGGGTGTGGGGACCAGGGCAGGGGCAAGCCCAGCCCGTACCCTATACGGGTAGTCGTGCTTCGTCTAGGGTACGGGCTGGGCTTGCCCCCGCCCTGGAAGTCGCGTAGGGTACGTCCCCGCCCTGGAAGTGCGTTTACCTGCATTAGGAGATAAATATTATGTTAGTACCCATCTCATGGTTAAAAGAATATGTGGACCTGAACCTGCCTATACAACAACTGGCGGAGCGATTGACGCTGGCGGGATTGGAGGTCGAGGGCGGTGAAGCCACATCCCAATGCTGACCGGCTGGTGCTGGTGGATGTCGATTACGGCGCATCCGCGCCTGAGCAGGTCGTCACCGGCGCGCCCAACCTGTTTGCATATAAGGGCATGCAGAATCCCCCCGTCCTGAAAGTCGCATTTGCACGTGCTGGTGCGGTCTTGATCGATGCCTACAGCGACGAGCAGCCCCGGCCTAAGAAAAAGCTGAAGCCGTCGAAGATTCGTGGTGTCCCGTCGAACGGCATGGTGTGCTCTGAGCGTGAACTGGGACTGAGCGAGGAGCATGAAGGTATTCTGCTCTTGCCGGAGGATGCGCCAGTTGGTATGCCCCTGCGCGATTACCTCGGTGACGAAGTGCTGAATCTGGGCCTGACCGTCGATATGGCGCGCTGTCTCAGCATGATCGGTGTGGCGCGCGAAGTGGCCGCGCTCACCAATGCTCGACTACACCTGCCGCCTGACGATCTATCGTCCACTGAAGGCAATGACGCGGGGAAATATGTCGCCGTTGAAATCGCCGACCCGGAGTTGTGCAATCGCTACACCGCCATGGTCATCAAAGATGTGCAGATTGGCGAGTCGCCCAAATGGATGCAGGATCGCCTGATAAAGGCGGGCATGCGCCCCATCAGCAACGTGGTGGATATTACCAACTATGTCATGCTGGAATGGGGACAACCGCTGCACGCCTTCGACTATGACCTGCTCGTCGAGCGCGCGCAGAGAGCCGGGACAAGCAAGCCGATCATCATTGTGCGCCGCGCCAAAGCTGGCGAGAAGATGACTACGCTGGATGGCGTCGAGCGCGAACTGGATGATTCCATGCTGTTGATTACCGACACGCTTGGTCCCATCGCCATCGCGGGTGTAATGGGTGGCGCGGAAACAGAAGTGCACGCCGGAACACGCAACGTGCTGCTGGAATCCGCGACCTTCGACGGCATCAACAATCGCCGCACATCACAGAAGCTGAAGTTGCATAGCGAGGCCAGCCAGCGTTTCACACGTGGCGTACCTGCCACGCTCAACGCCATTGCCGCGCGCCGCGCCGCTCACCTGATGCGTGAGCACACCGGAGGTCACATCGTGCCGGGCATAGTTGATGCCTATCCCGTGCCGCAGCCGGTGCGCGTTGTCTATACTACTGAAAGCGATGTGCGCCGTATCCTGGGCATGGATGTGTCCCTGTCGGATATCGCCGCTGGTTTACAGCGACTGGATATCGCCAGCGAAACATTAGAAATTCTTCCCGCTCCTCGTGCAGAACTGGGGAATGGCGCGTTCGGGCTGCATATCGATCAAGGTGAGCCGCTCTTGCGCTGTGTCGCTCCCTGGTACCGGCTGGATATCCAGGTGCCCGCGGACCTGGCTGAGGAGGTCGCGCGCATCATCGGCTACGAAAAGATCGGCATGACGTTGATGGATGACGTATTGCCGCTGCAGCGCCGCAATCTTCCCCTTGAGACCGAGGAGAAGATACGTGATATCCTGGTGGGCTGTGGCCTGTACGAGACCATCAGCTACTCGCTCACCACAGTGGAGAACCAATGTGCCGTTCATCAAGTTGCTCAATCCACTCTCGACCAGGCGCAATGTAATGCGCCGCGACATGCTGGTCAGCGCGCTGGAGAACCTGGCCTACAACTACCGCTACACCCAGCGTTACGCCGTTTTCGAGATCGGCAGGGTCTACAGGCCTGAAGATGGTGATGGCGTGCGTCCCCAGGAAGACCCGCGCCTGTGCATCTTGTTGACGGGTCCGCGCCGTCCATCCAGTCTTTACCCGGACCCTGCGGGCGCGGAGAACTTCGATTTCTTCGATCTGAAGGGCATCATAGAGACGTTGTTGCAGCGCCTCGATTTCACCGACAGGGACGTTGAGTTCGTCCCGGAGCGCAACCCGGCGTATACGGCAACATGCGCCTGGATCAAGCTGCAAGGCGGGTCGCTGGGCATCATGGGAGAGGTTGACCCGCAGGTGCTGCTCAACTTCGAGATTCCCGCCGGGGTGCGCGTCTATGCGGCGCAAATGCACATCAAGCCGCTCATCCGGCCCAGCTGGCAGCTACAAGCCATGTCACCCATCAGCAACTACCCGCCGGTCGTGGAAGACCTGGCCTTCGTCGTCGCTGAAGAAGTCACCGCCGCGCAGGTACTCGACGCCATCCGTAAAGCTGGCGGCACCCTGTTGACCAAAACCGAACTCTTCGACATATACCGGGGTCAACCCGTCCCCGAAGGCCACAAATCGCTGGCCTACAAACTCACCTACGAGAGCGTCGATGAGCCCTTGAAGGATTCGCAGGTGGTCGCCCTGCGCAACCGCATCATTCGCCGCGTCGAAGAAGCCGTAGGTGGAACATTACGAGTATAGAAAGGACAGCCGAACAGTCTGTAGTCGCCCGTCGGTGGGGTAAGATGTCACGTAATTGTTGGAAAGCCATTGCTCAACCTGTACTTCGCGATGCTTGCGTCGCCCGTCGGTGGGAAAAGATGTCACAGGCGCTTATCCGCTCAATTTGATCGCGTGGGGACGCTTGCGTCGCCCGCCAGTGGGGGTGGTCGTAGGGGCGAGGGCGGACGATGCGGGGTTGGGTGGGCCTTTATGGTCGCCCGCGTCCTGTTCCTCTGGCTTCCATGTTGGGGGAACACGATCACCCCCCACCCCGCGGGCGACCATAAAGGTCCACACCGCCCTACATCATCCGCCCTCGCCCCTACAGACCATCCGGCTATCCTGAAGAATTGAGAGTTATTATGGAAGAAATCATCCTTAGCGACAATGAAATACAAATGCTCAACGCGCTTGCAAGCGAGGCGAGCGAGTCCGCCCAACCCGTTGAAAACCTGCTGCTGGGTAGAGAACTCATCTACGCGCAGGGGCTTTCCGCGATTGGCTATTTGTGCGCCAAAGGTCTGGCGGAAAGTGTCGAGATTGGCAGCGAGCAAAAGCGCGTGCTGAGAAAACTGGGACAGGAATACGAGGAGCAGGGTCTACCGGAAAAGCGTCTCTGGCAGCGCTTACTTGAAAAGGGTTCGCTTACCTTGCAGGAGGTCAATGCATGGCTTCCGCAATCTGAGGCGAAATTTACCATTGGCATGTTTCTCGGCGCATTTCAGAAAGCCGGTTATATTGCCTTCGCCAACGGGAAGATCACGCCGCGGCAGCAGGACATGCCCGCATCTATTGCCGACCTGCAGCGTTATTTAACGCATGTCAAAGCAACGTCGGAGCGTAATCCAGGCAATCCGGCCGAGGCAGAGGCGGAGAGGCGCAAATTAGTCGAGGACAGGCAGATTTCGCTGGCAGGCTATCGCTTGACGAATAGGGGTAAGGAACAGGCGCGCCTGTACGCGGAGGCGGAGACACAATCGATGATTGGCAATGTCACCCGCGAAATGCTGCTGAGCGGCGAGTGGCGCAACCGGCAATTTCGCCCGTTAAGCGTGGTTGCTCCCCCAGAGAAGCGCCTTGAATTGCAGCATCCTCTGCCGCGTTTCCTCACGTATTTGCGACGCGCGCTGGTGGGAGCAGGTTTTCGCGAAGTGTCCAGCCCGATTCTAGAGACGCAGTTCTGGAACTTGAATGTTCTGTTTATGCAGAAATGCCATCCTGTGCGCAGCCCTAAACACCTGCTGGCGATTGATGGCGTGAGGCTGCCGGAGGAAAGCCCTGAATTGGCCGCTACTACACGAGCGTGCCAGGAACGTTTCGCCAGAGAGTACCAGGGCACCGGTTTATCAGGCTCGCGTGGCTGGGGCAACCTGGATGGTTTTCATAATGACCAGGTGGTTGTGCGCAGCCACAGCACACCCGTCACCGTGCGGCAACTGGTGACGGCGCAGTCGTACCCGCTACGCGTGTTCGGGTTTTCGCGCTGCTGCCGTGCGCGCCCCGAAAAGCCAGAGTTCTTACAGATGGATGTACTGGTGGCCGATGCAGGGTTGAACGTCTCGACACTCCTGGGAAGCATCAAACATGTCTGCCTGGCCATGTTTCCGCAAGCGGTGGATGTGCGCGTACAGGCCAACTATTTCCCCTTCGCCGAAGTTTCGGTGGATATCTGGGTGGTCTATGCCGACGGCAGCAGCGATGAGATTGGTTCCTGCGGCCTCCTGCGACCAGAGTCAGCCGCCATCCTCAATGTTCCGGTACCGGTGGGTCTGATCGGCTTTAATGTCAGCCGCCTGGCGCGCTTCTTATGCGACAATCCCAGGGCCACCGACCCCAATACTATCGGCTTCGACGCTTTTGATGAAACGGAGATTCCTGTACATGCCGAACGTAGATTTTGAACGTAGATCGCTCTCCCAGAGGATGGCAAAGGCCATCGCATCGCCAGATTTTGAACGAAACCTGCTTACGATCAAGGCGTTGATCGATTTCCAAAATGAATATACGCTCACCCTGAATTTCATGGATACCCTGCGCCCTGAACTCTGGTGCGTCGAAGGGCTGGCGCGTCACCTGGAACCCATTCCAGGACGACATTATGGGCTTGACCAGGTCGAAAAGCTCCCTAAAACGACGGTGCATTTTGAGAACGCGCCGGGCAAGAAAACAGCCTGGGCGTTGTATGTCGAGGTAAATAGTCACCAGGATATCGTTGATGATGGCTATTTCTTCAAGAAAGTGCGAGATCAGCTTGGTTTTGGCAGCAGCCAGCAGATCGATGTGTCGATTATGCCAGGAATGCAGCGCGAAATCGCTTTCAGTGCCGGGAGCGACGATGACAACGAGGTATTGCCTGTATTAGCCTTATCGAAAGGTATGAACACCGTCATCATTACCGCTCTAGATGCGCGTATAGCAACGTGGCTATTTTTTACCTTTGCCTGCAACTACCTGGATAGAGGCTATACACTTACGGGCTATGCCACTTCTATCGCTGAAAAAGAGCTATTTGCAAAGTGGGATGCCTTCTCATTTACCAATCAATATGTGACCGATACCTTTGGTTTTGCTCCCTCACCAGAGCGATTTCGACAGGCGCTGCAAAGCCAGCATTTTGACGTGTACTATGATACAGGTGCTCAGACATGGTATGTCTCGCCGCCTATTTTCCGCTTCGATATTATTCATCCCATCGATATCCTGGAGGATTACCTGGTTGTCACTCGTTATGAGGAGGTACAACCCAGGCTCATGTCGCTGCGAGTCGGTATTGGTTCACCTACAAAGCGCAATGCCCTGGAAGAACGCCTGGGAGAATATATGCGGGCCTACGGTGCGCGTCAAACGATTGGGCTTCTGCTCGATTCCTACGATAACGTGATGAGCAACATGCGTCATGATGCGCCTGGACAGCTGGTGCGCCTGGCCAATGCTGTGAACAAGAACCGTGAATATGTAGTCGATAGCAGCCTGCCGCCGCTGCTGCGCAATGCTGTGCATCCCAGCGCGCCGCAGCCGCCGACAGCGTTTTATCTCTTTAGCGAAACCGTACAGGTGGATGATGAAAATGTGGCGCATTCGCGCTGGAAAATGGGTATAGCGCTGGTAGGAACCGAGCATCCATTCAATAATGCTCATACCCTTCTGGATGCGCTCTGCCATCACCTGCGTCTTCCCTATACGCTCAAGCGCAGCACCAGCCCGGCGCTCATACCAGGGAGACAGATGAGTGTGCTGGTAGACGATGTGCCTGTTGGTCAATTCGGAGAGGTGCATCCAGAGGTGCTGACCAATTG
>WNGP01001755.1_pt1 | contig 17921 bp, 15 predicted proteins | sample 5407671 | NCBI WGS metagenome assembly WNGP01 (sample SAMN13153381, study PRJNA577476) | soil metagenome | isolation source: 40 cm soil or saprolite under Garry oak tree replicate 2 | place: USA:California | collected 2016-06-15 | reverse complement strand
CGAGGCGCTTCCAGTTGACTGGGCCAGGACGCAGAACAATCTGGGTATTGCTTACCAGAACTTACCAGCAGGAGATCGACAGGAGAATCTGCGTCGAGCCATTGCTTGCTATGAAGCGGCGTTGCAAGTGTACACGCGCGAGGCCTTTCCGGTGCAGTGGGCTATGACGCAGATCAATCTGGGTAATGCCTACTGGAGCTTACCAGTAGGAGATCGACAGGAGAACCTGCGTCGAGCCATTGCTTACTATGATGCGGCTCTGCACATCTGCCGCTTGCTTCATTTGGACTATTATGCACAGGTAATCAGTGGAAATTTTGAGATAGCGAGAGACGAATTACGAGGCTTGGATCAACATTGATGATGAGGCTCGAGTGGTCAGTCCGGTGCGTTTTTGACAACGAGATGGAGCCTTTAGTGCTCCATGATCATCTCATTGGTGTCAGTATCAAAATGGACTTACAGCTAGTATTCTGCAAAGATAATGTGGTATTACTATTGTCGAGGCAATAAGCATATGCCTTTTTTATAGAAGAGCTGGGTAGTGGAAAGTATGCGTACCTGCCTCTTTTGTGCAGACCTTTTTGAATAGTTGTGTGCGCTGCCTCCTTTACCTGATTTATGGCGAGCTTACAGTGTTATTGTAAGTACCTGCCTTCGGATCAAGCTGCTAACCCTCATCATCTGTGTAATCTCTACAGGCCTTCTCAACTCTCAATTTTCTCCTCGCTTTGTCCGGGGAAAGCATAGCTAATTTGACAATGCAGGCGTGGAAATGTGGCATTGCTATTGTACTGTTTCCTGTGGTATACTGCTACCCGGAAGCAATGAGCAACCGGCTATGTACGGTTATGACCGAATAACTTTTTCGCGCTTTTACAATTGTTATTGATATGAAATGGCTTCCAGGGCTGCTCTACATCAACCGACCGGTGTTTTTCCGATCAACTGTCTGTTAACCGGTAGGTTACAGGTTCGAATCCTGTTCGAGGAGCCTTCTTCATTAATAAAGGCCACCCATTTCGGTGGCCTTTTGTCATGTTAAGCAGGAGAAATATTTTCATGAGTCAGACGCGTATCATTATACGACCACTACGCCTTACAGATGCTCACGATATCCACGAACTTATGCACATGCCCAATGTTCTTTGGGGTACATCACTGCTTCCCTCGACAACCACTGATACATGGCACAAAATTATCGAAAGCTGGGTGCTGGATGAACGCATGCATGTCTTCGTAGCCGAGATACAAGGGAAAGTGGCGGGAATAATTAACCTGCACGTTGGTACAGGCCGCGAGAGTCACGTTGGGGATATCGCTATGGCCGTTCACGATAAGCACCAGGGACAGGGCATTGGCAAAATGTTGATGCTTACAGTACTCGATCTCGCAGATAACTGGCTCAACCTGGTACGGCTCGAAATGGATGTCTATACCGACAACGAGCGTGCAATGCGCCTTTACAAAAACTTCGACTTTGAAATTGAGGGCCGTAAACGCCTTGACGCTTTTCGCGGGGGCAGTTATATTGATAGTTATATATTGGCACGTTTGCGTCCACGTGTTGGCGAACAAAGTAACTGGTCTGCCGGGGAGACGGCATATCCGAAGAAGCAAAACAGCTATGCCGAAACATTAACGCGCGTTCCAGAGTCTCCAATACCATCACCTGGCAGCGAACAAGAGGAGTCGAAGACAAATAAGTGAGGTAAACTTCGTTGGTCGACCAAGTCACCATCAATTATCAGCATTTCTTTCAAAAATTGCTGGAAGCTGCTCCCTGGCCAGTAATTATTGTTGATCGTAATTTGTCTATCCGCTTCTATAATCAACTTGCCGTTCATTTGCTAGAAGCCACAGAGCCATTACTGGGCATTAAACTGGATCAGCTTATACAGGATCAGGCCATTTTGCAACTTGTGCAAGAGAGCATACTAAGCGATCAACCCCGCAAAGGTGAGCTTGTCAAGACTAATTCTTCTACTGCCTGGAAAGTCTCGGTAACTCCGCTTGAACATGCTCCTCACGAGGTGGAGGACCAGGTTCAGCGTGAATCGATAGAACAGCCAGCGCAAGCCTGCTTTTATTTCGCCATTGCTATCGAGGATTTGTCCGAATTACGCCGGCTGGAACGTGTCCGTCGTGACTTTATCACCAACATATCACATGAATTACGTACTCCATTGGCCTCTGTACGTCTACTTGCCGAGACCCTGGAAGACGCCATTGATACCGACCGCGACAAGGCACAAATATTTCTCGAAAAGATTGAAACCGAGGTACAGCATCTCAGCGCCCTTGTCTCAGAGTTACTTGAACTTTCGCGTATCGAGTCCGGCTTGCTTCCCATGGTGATCGAGCCTGTGGAGGCAGGACAACTGGTGCGCGAGATCATGGCACGCATGCTGCCACAGGCTCAACGCCATCGACTGACACTACGTACCGAAATACAGGACGAGCATGTTCTGGTAGCCGCTGACAGCAAACAGATTGCCCGCGTGCTCGTCAATCTTGTTCACAACGCCATTAAATTTACTCCTTCTGGCGGAACAGTGACAATAGGGACTGTATTAGAGCAAGGAGGGCAAAGACAACGCTTTCTTGTGCGTGATACCGGCGTTGGTATTCGTCCAGAAGAACTTCCTCGTATCTTTGAACGCTTCTATAAAGCAGACCGCGCTCGCTCGAAAACTGATTTTATTGGGCCAGGTGGTGGTGGTAGTGGTCTGGGCCTGGCGATTGCCCGGCATGTGGTAGAGGCCCATGGAGGCCGCATCATAGCAGAAAGTATACCTGGGCAGGGCAGTACTTTCACGTTTACTCTGCCCGTAATCGTTCCGAGCAATTCATAAAGGAAATCCATCATGAAGTCAGAATTAGAGCAGCGTTTGTATAATAGCAGCAAGGAACACCTTATTCAACTTTTACACGAGCTGGCTATCCGCCATCCTATTTTATATGCAGAGATGGAAAGTATTCTGGAGAGTCTCGCCAGTGATGCTAGCCCACCCGAAGACTTACCTGAGGATACCGGGGAAGAGGTAACAGAAGATTGGGATTTTAGTGGAGATGAGCATGCCAGTCTACCCTCATTCCCCCAACCTGTACCACTTTCCATAGATAGTGAGGCTCAGCGCCAACTTGTTGAGAGGTATGCTTCACAACTGGAACAGGAACTGTCACCGCAAGCACTGGCAAATGTCTTGACTGAGCTTATTGAAGAGGCAATTGCGCACATAGGACACAACGACTACCAGGGCGCGCTTGACCTCTTCGCTCTTTTGTTTGAGGAGCGGTTACGCGAACAAAGGCCAGCGCTCACAGCTATCTTTGATGAGATGATTGATGCTGCTACACCTTCTTTAGAAGCTTTGCTGGGTGAGGCCAGTAGTAGCACACTTTTTAATGTGGATACTGTGACACTTTCACCACTCCTCACTCCTGATGTCCGTCACGGCTGGTTAGAACGTCTCTTTGCGCTATGGCTCAAACGCCTCGATACCCACAGGGTTGAGGAAGATTTGCCAGAGATCATGCTAGATGTGGCATGGAGCGAGGATATGCCGCTGCTGCGCAACCTTGCACAGAACGAACTGCAAAAACAGCCACGGAGTGAACACAGCAACATTGTTGACTTCACCAGCCAGTACCGCACCAAAGCGCTGGAGAAGTTCTTAAAGGAATTACCGCGAACTTAATTTGTTTTGACATTTTCGACAACAATGCGTAACACATGTATGACAACAATTCATAAATTTAAGCATTTCTTTATGCCTAATATGTTGCACTTCGTAAATCTCTATGGTACTATTGAGTACAGGTTACCAATCCCTATTTGGTCAGAGCTGCTACAGGTTTTGCTTCGTTCCTGTTGGTTTACCATTGCAAAAATGAGCGTAACTCTCGATATTTGTGGGCAGAGAGTACCCACTTCGTACAAATGTATGCAGAGCGGGTACGGGGATAAGTAGTAGTGTGGCAGAGAGAAAGAGGAAAGCAGTATGAGTAAACTGGTCATGATCATTGACGATTCACTCACCGTTCGTAAGATCATTGAAACCAGCCTGAGACGCGAGGGGTTCGATTGCGTAAGTTATGCAGACGGAATTGAGGCTTTACGTGCACTCACCGAACAACGCTTAAAACGCATACCCGATCTGGTGATACTTGATATTGGTCTTCCTAAGATGGATGGCTACGAATTTGCTCGCCGCTTAAGAACAAAGCCTCAGTTTAACAGTACAATCATCATTATGCTTACGAGCCGGGATGGAGTAATAGATCGTCTCAAAGGTCGGCTCGCGGGTGCGAAAGATTACATTACCAAGCCTTTTAGAACACAAGACGTTATTAATGTACTACATACACATTTAGGGGTCCCGACATATTCTTGAAACTGCGTCAGACAGAAGTACCCTATACAAAGTAGATGAACGAGCACCCGACGATTATTTCTACATCCCATTGGCGAGCAACAGAAACCGCTAGTTCGCCGATTGTCGGTGCTCAGAGGAGGAGTCTGACTACGCAGCCAGGACAGAATCTCGCACAGTTAAGTGACGAGGAATTTTGGGACTATGCACGCAAGTTAGCCCATCAGATGCCTGCTGCTGCACAGCCTGAAGAATGTGTAACCTGTAAGTTAAGTAGAGGAGATTGCCTGATTCCTCTAACAGCGCTCTACGAGGTCGTGCATCCCCCTCACCAGCTTGCCCTTTTGCCTGCTATCCCGGAATGGATGCCTGGCATTGTTGCCTGGCGCGGCGAGACAATAGCTGTAATTGACCTCGATGCGTATCTTTCTGGTTATCCTGCTGATCTTTCGGATGAAGGTATACTGCTCGTTGCAAACTATGCCGGTCTACCAGTTGGTCTACTTGTACCCACTATTGGACAAACAACGCCTTTGCAGAGTGGAGGGGTATATCAACTTCCCTCCTGGTACTTATCCTCGCGGGCAGCGTTCGTGAAAGGTCTGCAAGGTGAGGCACCCGTGTTGGATCTACCGTTACTGCTTGCCCATGCGGTACAACAGATAGAAACTGCGGCCTCTTATGGATGATACTTTCAATCAAAACGAACTATCTGCCGAAGATCTGGCGGTATTGCGTGCCTTCGATGCTCTGGATATGGAGGATTGGGGAGCAGAGCGCCCCGATACATCGACACTCCAGCCCACACAGCCTCTTGCTGATCAGGATCCAACCATTGCAACTACTCAACCTGAGCTGGCCTATCTGCTTTCCCCGGAGGATATGCTTACCCTCTTTACCACTGAAGCTGATGAAGATTTGACCACGCTGCGACGAACATTGCAACAACTAGAACCGGATGACCAATTAAATATTGCACGTTTGCAGACGTTACAGCGGACAGCGCATAAGATGAAGGGGACAGCGGGAGCGGTTGGTTGCACCGCTATGTCAAGCATTGCCCATCACATAGAAGAGTTGACCAGATTGATAATAAGCGGTAAGGTTGTTCCTTTTATAGGCTTGAATGCGCTTGTACAAACGGTACACGCACTGGAAGTGACGCTAAATAGCTTTGTCACTCATGGTCAGGAAAGCACTACTCCTCTGGCCGAGCTTGAGGCAGAGTACAAAGCTCTTAACATAGACATCCAGGCTGCTATCATCCCCAAAAACGCTAGTGATGAAGAGAGTACGCCTGTGCGTATACCATTCAAAGCTACAGAGGAGAACACATCTTCAGAGAGAGCGACCAGACCTCTCCAGGAACATCCCGCTTCCGCACCTTATGTGCGTGTTGATATACATCGCTTTGAGCAGCTTGTTCTACATACCGAACAATTGGTGGAGCTAAGTGCGCCGCTCGAAAATGCACAGGCAGAGGTTGAAAAAGCGCTCCACGAATTACACGCGGCCCAGGGACGCTTGCATTACTTAGAAACATTGCTGTCCACTCCGTTCATGGCGAAAATGTCAAACAATAAATCCGGCCAGGCTGGAAATGATGAACGGCCTACTTCATCGCTGGTAGCACGTATCCTGGATGAGGCTGCTGAGCGTACCGGTCATAACTACCAGCGCAAAATCAAACTCCAGCCCCACGAGGCAGCGCGCTTGAGATTGGACCAGAGCTTGGCGTGGGATGAGTTGGAGATTGATCATTTTACAGAAAGCGATGTGCTTATCCATTCATTCAGTGAAGCTATTGCTGATGTAGCCACAGCCGCTTCTCAATTACGTATTGCCTTTGCTCACCTCAACCGCATCACGCAAATGCATATGGGCCAGGCAGCCAATGTGCGCAACGATACGCTTTTACTCAGGCTAGCTCCGATAAGTACACTACTGCCACGTATCGAGCGCGCTGTAACCATGAGCGCCATAGCCCAACAGCGTCAAGTGCAATTTGAGGTAGAGGGTGAGATGACGGAAATTGACCAGGATATCCTGGAAGAGCTAAAGCATCCTCTCCTGCAACTCGTCCGCACCTGTGTGGCTCATAGCTTTGCTGCCCCATCACCCTCGACAGAACAAAGCGAGGACGCTGGCGACCTCCGGGTGCGCGTCTGGCTCTATGCTCGGACTACCGGTAATGAAGTATCCATTGAGGTCGGCTTCTCGATGCCGGTAAATGGAGGAGCTGTGGACGAAGTACAAGAGGCTATTCGTCGTTTAAACGGCTCCATTTCTGCACGGCGGAATGCCGCTGGCGGCATCAGTTTTTACCTGCGTCTTCCTCGCTCGCAAGGACCTGTCCAGGGCTTGCTCGTGCGCGTGGGGAGCTACCGTGTTATAGTGCCATTTTCACAAGTCCAGCGCATAGACGATGGCCGGCAGGACCTCGCTGAACCTCCCGCCAGCCTGAATACCCTGCTCGGTTTTCCTGTAGATCAAGCGCCTCCAGCAACTGTGCAACCTGTGTTGATACTTCAACCTGGCTTAACCCCGCCGGCTGTACAGGTCGATGAAGTTTTGGGAGAAGTCAAACTGGTAGTAAAGCCGCTTAGCGGTCACTTGCACCGGCGGGGTATTGCCGGAACGGCTATTGATGGCCTGGGCAATGTCTTGCTCATGGTTGATCTGCCCGAACTGGTAAGATACCGGAAGGGTCAGCAACCCGCGTCGAAAACAGAAGTAACGCAGAGCGATAGAAAGCACCGTTTTGGACAAACGCAGCCATCGATCCTGGTTGCTGATGATTCTGTCTATATACGCCAATCTTTGCTACAAACGCTCAGCCGTGCGGGTTATCAAGTGAAGGAAGCGCATGATGGCATGGAAGCAATAGAGCTCTTGTTAGCTCATCCTCCCGATGTACTGCTGCTTGATATAGAGATGCCTAATCTGAATGGCTATGATCTGCTCAGCATTATACGTGCTCATCCAGAACTTGCCCAGGTTAAAATTGTGATGCTAACATCTCGCTTTTCGGAGAAGCACCAGGCGCGAGCCCATGACCTGGGCGCTCACGCCTACCTCACCAAACCTTGCCCGCAGGATACATTACTGGAGACCATCCAATCCCTGCTTACGAACTAATGCAAAACCACCGGAGATGAGAGGAAAAGGGGGTGCAGGGGACCTCCCCTGCCGGGGTGCAAGGGGTGTCCCCTTGTCTTTCCCTCTTTCCCAAAGAGGTGGGGTGGTTATACACTAATCAGTGCGACATGCTGTTTGAGTTCGCTACTCTGTCTTTTTGCTATACTATCCTCTATATGCTACGGGAGCGGCATTAATCGCACCGGTCTCTACCATAATCTCGCGCAATTGTTTCGCGTCAATAGTCTCATACAGACGCAGTGCCCGGGCGATACGATTCAGGGTCTCACGATGCTCTGTCAGCAGGCTGACGGCACGGTTGTAGGCCCACTTCACAATATGATCAACTTCTTCGTCAATGATACTGGCCGTCTTCTCACTGTACTCGCGAGAGCCATTTGCCAAAGCAGTACCGGCAAACGGATCCTCTCGCTCGCTAAAGGAAATGGTACCGAGGCGTTCGCTCATCCCCCAGCGAGCGACCATCTGGCGGGCAATGGCCGTTACCCTTTGCAGATCATTTTCCGCTCCCGTGGTGATACGCCCGATGGCAACTTCCTCGGCGGCTCGCCCACCCAGGGCAGTCACCAGTTGCGACTCCAGGTACTCCTTCGAGTAGTTATAGCGATCATCCAGCGGCGTGTACTGGGTCACGCCCAGCGCCTGCCCACGAGGCACGATCGTCACTTTGGTCACCGGGTCAACATATTCCTGCAGAAGGCCTGTCAATGCATGACCACCTTCGTGGTAGGCCACCACATTTAAATCCTCTTCCGAGAGGATCAGAGGGCGCTCTGCACCAATGAGAATCTTGTCCAGGGCCTCATCGAAGCAGTTTTGAGTGACCGCGTCAAGGTTCCGGCGAGCGGCGAGTAGAGCAGCTTCGTTGACCAGGTTGGCCAGATCGGCACCGACCATACCAGGCGTGGCGCGCGCAATAGTAATCAAGTCGACATCTTTGGCCAGCGGCACGTCACGAGTGTGAATCTTGAGAATGGCCAGGCGGCCATTCCAGTCCGGACTCTCGACGGTCACACGGCGATCGAAACGTCCTGGACGTAACAGAGCCTTATCCAGGCCATCAGGCCGGTTGGTGGCCCCTATAACGACCACAGCCTGGTGCGTATCGAAACCATCCATCTCGACCAACAACTGGTTCAACGTCTGTTCACGCTCATCATTGGTATTGATGCTGGAACCACGCTGGCGTCCGACGGCATCGATTTCGTCGATGAAGATGATGCTGGGCGATGCTTTCTTGGCCTGGTCGAAGAGGTCACGCACGCGACTGGCCCCGACCCCGACCAGCACCTCAACAAACTCAGAGCCGCTCATCGAAAAGAACGGTACGCCTGCCTCGCCTGCTACTGCACGAGCAAGCAACGTCTTACCAGTTCCCGGAGAGCCTACAAGCAGCACGCCACGAGGTATCCTGCCGCCCAGGCGCTGGAACTTGCCAGGGGTCTTGAGAAACTCCACCACCTCTACCAGGTCATTTTTCGCCTCATCGACTCCGGCCACATCGGCAAACGTTGTGCTGGGCCTATCTTCAAGCACTAGCTTCGCCCGGCTCTTTCCAAAGCTAAAGATGTTCTGCTGGCTTTGTGTCGCACGACGAGCAATAAAGATGAACACACCAATGATTAATATCCAGGGCACAAAGTTGAATAAAATGTTCAAGAAAACGCTATTATCATTGGCCAGTTTGGCCTGGTAGCTCACATGATGCTGGTTCAGCAGGGTAACGAGTGTAGGATCACCATTCGGTAATTGCGTAAAGTGAAAGTGCGTTGATGGATTTCCGTTATTGCTACCAGGAACGCTAATGGCGTTCCTGAAGTCACCGGTGGCATCCTGCCCCTGGAAGACAACATCTTTCACATTGTCCAGCTTGACCTGCTGGTAGAAGGTGCTATAAGGAACCTCCAGAACATCCTGAGGACTTCCATTTGAGCTTTGAGTAAAGAATGTGAAAAGACCCCAGGCCAACAGTACAACAACGACGATGAGGAGGGAACGCATGAGAACGGACCTTGTCCCATTTCTACCCGGACCGCCACCATTGTTACCATTACTGCCATTATTTAGATTTGGACGTTGTGAACCATTTGATCCCTGGTCATTGGGGTTGCGTTGGTACATATTTATAGCCTGAGCATCCATAAGATCAGACCTGCTTTCTTCATTCAATTGACAAGGCCTCGCTTGTAACAGCTACCCTGATTTTGAATATTCCTTCTCTATCCTTGCATAATACACTCACGAAGTAGGTTTCGTCTACCTTCTCTATCAGCTAGAGTGTTAGGGGCAAGACCCTGCACTTCCCTTCAAATTTGTTATGAGTCACGATAAGAAGAGTCGTGATACTAAAGATACGTTAGAATTACGTTTCAGATTACTAAAAGTTGCCACATTTAGCAATCCTTCATAGAGATTGCTATCTAAACCTCCCTCTACTATATCGACGTTACAGACAAGGAAAGTGTATACCCATTTCTCTATGATCGAAGCTAATGAAATACAGCGTACAGATAGACAGAAAGAGGTAGACCGTGGAACACCACTATGCGCTTATAGCTGGCATAGGCTATTACAATGCTACAGCCCATTTTATTCCCCTGCCATTCGCCCGCCTGATGCTCGGATGGTCGCAGGTCGCCAGGTCGCGAATTGCTTGACAAGGCGCAAACTTTGTTGTATCCTATGGGAGCCGAAGTGACGCGGGGTGGAGCAGTGGTTAGCTCGTTGGGCTCATAACCCAAAGGCCGGAGGTTCGAATCCTCCCCCCGCTACCAACTCATCTCAGCAAAACAAGCTCCCGACGCGGGATAGAGCAGTGGTTAGCTCGTCGGGCTCATAACCCGGAGGTCGCAGGTTCGAATCCTGTTCCCGCTACTAATGAAAAGAAACGCCCAAGGCCAGCATACAAGCAACCTGAGGCGTTTTTTTATACCATTACACTTTGATAGCATCGAGCAACTCGACGAAGTAGAGTCCTTCATTTTCGAGCTTCCCTGTATCTTCGACGCCCCACACCACTGACAGTACCGCCTGGGAGAATCCCCAGTCATAAATGCGCCCTCGATCAAAGCCCAATTCTGCGGAAAGCTGGTCTATGCGACGCGTCATGAGAGGCTTTGGGGCGGGAAGAGAAAGGATATCAGGCCAGAAATTGCGCAACATCGCACCTGTCTCGAAGGCTGGCTCACCGATCACCCCTTTGGGATCGACTGCCAGCCACGGCTCGCGCTCGGCAGACAGGATGTTATCCTGATGTAGATCGCCATGCAGCAGCACCGGTTCGGCCATAGAGGCACTCAGTTCTGCATAGAGCTTCTCTGCTTTGTCGAACATCGCGGGTGGGATGGGGCCAGTTCCTCCAGCATACAGTTTGCGCAGGCGTGCGAAGCCCTTGCCCCAATCGCCAACAGTGGGAAAGGGATAATGCTTCTGCGGCAGCGGACGCCATATCTTGCGCATAACATCTGCCGCTGCCGAGACCGCGACCTCGTCATCCTCCACAGCACGCAGGGACGTACCCGGCTTCAGACGCTCCAAGAGCATTACTGCATCGTGCTCATCATAGGCCACTAGCTGCGTCATGCCGTGTCCATCGAAGTGCTGCAGCGCCTTCGGCTGGGACGGGAACTCGTCGGTCAGGCCCGTTTTCACCATTACCTCGGTACCATCAGTGAGAACCGCTGGAGCCACATAGTTGAATGACAGGTTCCCACCCGGAGCGCCGATAGTCAAATTCCAGCGTTCCTCGCAGGCGGCAAGGATGGCGGGTAAACGGTCGAGCCAGGCGCGACCCTCTTCTCCAAAAAGTTCTATCATGAAGCGTGCAAAGTCTTTCGGAATGATAAACAATCTATTTCTCCTCCGTGATGGTATGCTAAGTACGATCTTGACAAACATGGTATTATAGTGCTGCATAAAAGGAAACAGGGTTTCAAGCAAAAGGACTTTGTGAGAAGAACTACCCTGTGGTGCCAAACCCATGGCGGCGTAGCTCAGTCGGTAGAGCAAGGGACTCATAAGCCCTGTGTCACAGGTTCGATTCCTGTCGCCGCTACCAGGCCAAAAACAGAAGGACGGTGGTAACATTACCACCGTCTTTTTGTTGGAAAGCTCCTCTTCTTGTGTCTAAAAGTAACCTACCAGACAAAGGAATTCGGTCCCGATCTTCGCAACAGCGCACATTGCTTCCAGTTTACAAAGCAACCTGTCTGGCTTATACTTCTTTGTAGAAATCATTTGATGCTTCTCAGTGCTGAAGAAAAGAACGACTGCAAAAGGGGTGCATCTTGCATGAACTTGAACAGGAAGAAGCTCTTGAAGCTGAATATGAGATCACGGATCTTGACCCTCCAAAGAAGAGTAGCCGGGCCTTAAACCCGTGGCTCCACGGTCAAAATCTCTCGTTGCGGACACGCCTGGAGATGGCCCTTGTAACCATACTCGGTGTCGCTCTTTTGGCCTGGCTTGTGCTGAGTCCGTTGCATTTGATGGGAGCTTCCCATCTCGAAAAAGCCTCCCATGGACCCATCTTCACGACATCAAATCAAGCCTCGCCCCGGTATGTGCAGGTGTTGGTTGTTCATAACGTCATCTACCTCATAGACCAGGATGGACTGATGAAAGCGGTGTGGATGAGGCATAAGTATTTTTACTTGCTCTGGCAGCACTTTGTTGCCCCGTCTTCGAAGCTTTTAAAGGTGGATCACAACGTGGTTTATCTCGCTGCTCCAGATGGAAGTCTCGTAGCACTACGAGCCAACGATGGTGCTGTACTCTGGACCAAAAGAGGAGCTCGATAGTTTCCTGATACGAAGCGCTCGTAAAAAAATAGAGACATATGCTATAAGCATATCCCAATCGGGAACAAAATGGACGTTCAAAGAGACATAGTAGTAGAAGAGGGAGCTAACATGTAGATCACATCAGTTTCGAACTGACTCCTTGAAGCGCATGTTCCCCCATGCTCCTTCTTCCCCCCATTTTATACATTCAGGAAGCAGAATACCTGCCACTTGTCTTTCCACCGCTTACACGTTATAGTAGGGCTGTATAGGTAGCCTGGCATCCCTTGCGGATGCCAGGTTTCGACCCTTGAAAAAGAACTGTTTGTTTGTATATACAAGTCACCTTTCCAGGCGGCTGCGGAGAACATTATGTTATGTTGGACGTGATCATTGAACTGCATTATTTGAACCTGTTCCTGATACTCGCCCTGGGTCTCATTACGGGCATATGGGGACTCGTACTCTACTTCATGAAGAAAACCACTATCAACAGGCCCTGGCGTATTGCGCTTATTATTACCGCTGCTGACGGACTACTGCAAGGAATCTTCGGCGTCACATTACTGCTACTGGGTCAGAGGCCGGGTACAGGTACTGATCTCTACTACCTGCACTATGTGTATGGCGGCATCGTGGCATTAGTTATTCCCGTTGCCTTGACCTATGCGACCGGCGGAAAGAAACCGCGCCGCGATATATTAATCTTTAGCATTGCGGCATTAATTCTGTTCGCTGCCGGCTTTCGTGCCTGGATGACGGGCCCGGTACACTGGCCGTAATTGATGATTGGAGAGACTCATGCGAGCTTCTTTTATCCATATCGCAGATACACACCTGGGCTATGAGCAGTACGGTGTGCGCGAGCGTTTTAACGATTTTAGTCGTGCCTTCTGGGATATCATGGCCGAGGCAGCACATCGACCCGTCGATTTTGTGGTCATCGCTGGCGACCTGTTCAATAAACGGGCCATTGATGCCCAGACACTCATCCACGCCATTGAAGGTTTAAAGAGGCTCAAAGATAAAGGTATCCCCGTCATAGCCATTGAGGGCAACCATGACCGCAGCTACTATCGCGATGGCACTTCCTGGCTACAATTTTTGAGTTACCAGGGCTTTCTTATCCTCCTCCACCCTGTTATGCGTGATGGTGCACCCGTACTTGCTCACTGGCAACCAGATACCATGTTAGGTTCCCATGTTGATCTGCTCGGCGGGCGCTTGCGTGTCTATGGTTTACCCTGGCAGGGGGCAGCGACCAACCGCAGCATGGAAGGACTGGCCAACGCTTTGGAGGCCTCTCGAGCCCAGGAAGAGACTGAGTGTATCGAATACCGCCTCCTCATGATGCACACGGGCTTAGAGGGCATAGTGCCGCGTATCCAGGGTCTACCCTCTATGTCACAGTTTCAGCCACTACGTTCCTGGGTAGATTATTTAGCCCTGGGTCATGTGCATAAACCCTACGAGTTTGATGGCTGGATGTATAATCCAGGCTCGACCGAGACCTGTGGGGCGGAAGAAGCGGCATGGGAGGATCGCGGCTATTATTTTGTCGAAATTGATACCGGCGAGCCAGAGAGGGTCGTCGATCCCAACAAGCCCGCCCGTTATCATCGTGCGACCCACCTGGTGAGCAAGCGCCGGCCATTTGTACGCCATGAGCTGCGGGTGGACGGTTTAAACGAACCAGATGCCCTTTACGCCCGGCTAGAGGATTACTGCCGACGCGAGGGACCTGAGCACCGCGAGGGATATTTACGTCCACTTGTGCAGATACACCTGACTGGCACACTGAACTTTGATGCAGGCGCTCTTGATCAGGCGCGTATGGAGGAGATGGTACGAGACTATTTCCAGCCCCTGTATGTGCGTGTTGACAATAATACCAATGACCAGGATTACATTCCCGAAGGTGGCGACCTCGATGGTCGCGACCGCTCACTCTGGCACGAACTGGAACGTCGCATCTTTGAAGAGCTTGTCAGCCGGGACAACCGCTACCTGCCGGCCAGGGAACAATGGAGCGTAGTGCTGGCCGACCTGAAGCAAATGGCTTTGCAAAAAGAAGACCCGGCCCTGATTGCCCAGTTTTTACGTGACAAACGAGCCGAGTTACTGGGGGCATGATTGTAAGTGTGTTGACGCTTATGATAGAATTTGCGTGTCGGGGCTGTAGCTCAGTGGATAGAGCATCGGTTTCCTAAACCGTGTGTCGGAGGTTCGAGTCCTCTCAGCCCCACTTCTTGAACCCAGGAAATACCTTGGTTCTTATTTGTTCACCCTTCCCTAATTTATTACTCGCCTGCGGAAGGTTTGGATGCCAATAAAAAGAAACGCCACAAACGTTACGCTCAACCCCAGAATCACCCAGCCTATATCAAGCGTAGGGATCGTATGCCCATTGATACTCGGTACCATGGCATAGCGCAGTCCCTCTGCTGCATAGGTCAGTGGATTGAAGAGCGTGATTATCTGGAACCACTTGATTGAGCCAAGCGTACCCCAGGGATAATACGTACAACCGGTGAAGATCAACGGCGTGAAGATGAGTGAAAACATCAGACCGATCTGCTCCGGTTTGACCAGTGTACCGATAGTTAGACCCAGAGTCGCACCGGCAAAGGCGGTCAGGATCATGACGCCAATGATGACCCCAATGGCATCGGTACGTACATTGTATTCGTTGCCAAGAATTACGTACGCGAGCGGGAAGATGATCGCTCCTGCAATCAAGCCGCGCATGGCGGCGAAGAGAACTTTCTCGACTGCGACCAGGCTAACGGGCAAAGGAGCCAGCAAACGATCATCGATTTCGCGGGCATAGCCAAGGTCAAGTACGAGCGGTAAAGTAACTCCTTGCAGAGCGGTCAATACCACCGTCAGCGCAACAATACCCGGCAGCAGCACGGCTGCAAAACCCTGCCGCGCAAAGCCAATGCTCGGCAGCACCTTGCCAAAGATGAAGAGGAAGAACAGGGGTTGCAGCAGCACTTGTAGCAGGAAGGCGATAAATTCGCGCCCTGTTACCACCATATCGCGGCGCAGGATCGCCAGGAAAGCCTTGCCGATGATGACCAGGCGACTTGCCGGGCGTTTTTGGCCAGTATTGACTGGCAGAGATGCTGGATTGGTCGGTTGGGTCGTCGTTGTACTCATGAGCGTAGATTCCTTCCGGTCAGGTAGATAAAGACGTCTTCCAGGCTGGGACGTGCGATATGCAGGTCCCGTATTTCTGCTCCTGCTTCCATAACGGCCTGTGTCGCGCCGATTACTAAGCTCCCCGCATCCCCTGCATAGAGACGGAAGACCTGAATACCTTGCGCACCCTCTTCATCTTCTGGAGGAGAAACCTCTTCTACCTTTGTAGCGCCAGGAATGCCACGAAGAACAGTAAGTACGCTGGTAGTCTCCTGAGTTTCGCTATGAGCACCACCGACAGAAACATGCTGCGGTACATGGACACGCAGTTCCAGGCAGGTACCGCCAGGAACGAGTTTTTTCAGTTCGGCAGCCGTATCGAGCACGAGAATACGCCCTTTATCCATAATGGCGATACGCTCACACAGCTGATCGGCCTCTTCCATATCATGCGTGGTGAGAAGAATAGTCGTGCCTTGTTCTTTAAGCCAACGGATGCGATCCCACAGGAAAAGGCGTGACTGGGGATCGAGGCTGTTCGTTGGTTCGTCAAGGAAGAGTATATCAGGCGAGTGCATGAGCGCACGGGCAAGCATCAAACGCTGTGCCATACCACCTGAATAGCGCAGCACCATATCTTTGCCACGATCACCCAGGCCCAGTTCATTGAGCAGAGCATTAGCCCGCGCTTCCCGCTCCGCGCGCGGTAGACCATGATAACTTGCATGAAAGGTAAGAATCTCGCGCGCCCGCAAACTGCGGTCAAGATTGCTCTGCTGCGGCACAACAGCAATGCGTTGCTTGACGCTCATTGGATCAGCGGCAACGTTGATACCCATAATAAATGCGCTGCCGCTGGTAGGGCGCACATTGGTAGTCAGGACGCCGATAGTTGTCGTCTTGCCGGCCCCGTTTGGTCCTAACAGGCCAAAGATCTCACCCCGTCCCACTGTAAATGAGATGTTATCTACAGCGTTGACTACCGCCTTGGGATAGCGTTTGACGAGATTCCTCACCTCGATAGCGCTTTCTTGTTCAGAGTTGGCAGATGCAATTTGTTTACCTGGTGTTGCTGAAATGCCCATAACGAATGACTATCCTTTTTCTTTCTTGGATATCTTCTCAGATATCGAGATATTCCACTCCCTCTTAGGGTTTCCCCAATCGCTCGGATTGACCTGAGTACAACTATCCCATAGAATACAATATATATCAGCAGGGCAATCCTACCTGCTAGCAACGTGAGGAGGAAACATGCGTATTCGTAAAGCCGTGCTACCCGTTGCCGGGCTAGGCACACGTGTACTACCCGCCAGCAAAGTTATTCCGAAAGAAATGCTACCGCTCGTCGATAAACCGGCGTTGCAATATATTGTGGAAGAGGCTGTTGCCGCTGGCGTTGAAGAAATTATTTTCGTGACCAGCCGCAGCAAGCGCAGCATTGAAGACCATTTTGACATGTTTCCCGAATTGCAGATGGTCCTGGAACGAAAAGGGAAGCAGAAAGAATTAGAGGAGCTCCACCGTGTGGAAACCATGGCAACTTATACGTCGGTGCGGCAGCCCGAACCTCGCGGATTGGGCCACGCCATTTTGTGTGCCAGAGAACTTGTGGGCAACGAGCCATTCATCGTTATGCTGGGCGATGACCTGGTTGACCCAGAGACTCCCTGCCTGCCGCGTATGATAGAGATACATGAACAATATGCTGGCTCGATTCTCTCGCTCTTTCAATCGCCGCCCGAACAGATCTCTTCCTTGGGTATCGTCTCCGTTGAAGACGTTGGGCCAGATGTCGTCAAAGTAACCCATCTCGTCGAGAAGCCATCTCTGGAAGAGGCTCCCTCAGACTTAGCTGTAGCAGGGCGATACATACTGACACCGGATATCTTTGAAGTTTTGGAAAAGACCCCTCCTGGCCAGGGTGGGGAGATTCAGGTGACCGATGCTATAGAAATGCAGGCACAGGCAGGTCGTTGCTATGGTCTTCGCTTCACTGGTATACGCTATGATACAGGTACCCCTCTTGGATTGTTGACGACTTCCATCGCTTATGCCCTCAAGCGTTCCGATATTGGCCCTGAACTACGTAAGTATATGCAACAAGTGCTAAAAGAATAGGGCGCATATTTTAAGGTTGAATGGGCAGTTCCCGCCTGCGCCAGGAACTGCCCATTCAACCTTAAAAAGTCAGGTTGGCTGCTGCTATTTATGCGCCTTTCGGCAGCGATACGATGATATTGCCATCGTTGCCACAGCCTGTGAAGTGTAATCCATCTGCCTGCTCTGCAACGCCTGTACAGGTATAGGTTTTGGCCGCCGAAAGCGGCGCTGGAACTATAGCATGCTGTACTGTATCACTGACAGAACATTGTTCGCCGTTGTTCTGAATGGTGAAAGTACGTACTAGTACAGTGTCTACACCTGTGGTTGTGAAACTGAGTGAAGCCGCGTGGCACTT
>WNGP01001753.1_pt1 | contig 17924 bp, 18 predicted proteins | sample 5407671 | NCBI WGS metagenome assembly WNGP01 (sample SAMN13153381, study PRJNA577476) | soil metagenome | isolation source: 40 cm soil or saprolite under Garry oak tree replicate 2 | place: USA:California | collected 2016-06-15 | reverse complement strand
CAAAGTCCGCTCGTTGGACATGCGCGTCGATGGCCGCCACGTCCGCCACCCCGACGTCATCCCATCCATTACAGCGGCCGCAGGTCTCCAGGTGTTCGCGCATACGGTGTTCTGCCAGGCGGCTGTGGTCCAAAGATTCGCGAAACATAGGGATCGATCAGCATGACGGTAGTCCCGTCGCTGATCTCCCACCCCGCCGTCCCCAGCCACCGGAGAGTGACCGTTCCGTCTTTTTCACTGCCCGGCGGTTTCTGTCCCGCCAGCGCGCAGATCACCGACACAGCGAAAACTATTGACGCACGCACATATTTGCGCATCAGAGGACTCCCTCACAGGCGGATTTGAGCAGAGTCTAGCCACGCCGGTCCGCAGCGTCACGCGTTGTTTCGCAGACAAGACTATTCTTTCAAATGAAAAGGGCAGGAATGTATCCAGGAATGTATCCCGCCCCATGACAAGTCTTTTATGAAATTGCCCAAGGCTCAGGGGCGCGCTTCAGCGCGTGCCCATTCGAGGGCGTGAGCGGAACCGCGTCATGAAACTGCTCTGCCTCCGTCGAGCCAGCTAGGGCGGTGGTGGACGAATTACCGCCGGAGACGACCTGGGCGATTTCGTCGAAGTAGCCGGTGCCGACGAAACGCTGGTGCGTCACGGCGCGGTAGCCGAGTTCCTGCGCGGCAAATTCTTCCTGTTGGAGTTTCGAATATGCCGTCATACCCGCCTGCGAGTAGCCGCGTGCAAGGTGGAACATGGACATATTTAGCGCGTGGAATCCGGCGAGAGTTACGAACTGGAATTTGTAGCCCATCTTGCCGAGTTCCTGCGGGAAGTTCGCGATAGTGACGTCGTCGAGCTTTTTCTTCCAGTTGAACGACGGCGAACAGTTGTACGCCAGCAGCTTGCCTGGAAATTTCGCATGGATGGCTTCTGCGAATTTCCTCGCTTCCGCGAGATCAGGTGTCGAAGTCTCGCACCAGAGCATGTCGGCATAGGGCGCGTAAGCGAGCCCGCGCGCGATGCCGGCGTCAATGCCGCCACGGAACTGGTAGAAGCCTTCGGGCGTGCGTTCGCCGTAGATGAATTCCCGGTCGCGCGGGTCCGCGTCGGAAAGCAGCAGCCCGGCGGAGTTCGCATCCGTGCGCGCGATAAGAATGGTGGGCACGCCGCAAACGTCAGCGGCAAGACGCGCCGCCACCAATTTTTCGATGAACTCACGCGTGGGCACGAGGACTTTGCCGCCGAGATGGCCGCATTTCTTCGCGGATGACAGTTGATCTTCGAAGTGAACGCCCGCAGCGCCGGCTTCGATCATCGCTTTCATTAGCTCGTAAGCGTTCAGCGAGCCGCCAAAACCAGCTTCGGCGTCAGCCACGATCGGCGCAAACCAATACGTCCCGGTCTTCTTTCCTTCCGAGGAATCGATCTGGTCCGCGCGCAGCAGCGCGCGATTGATGCGCTTCACCAGATTCGGCGCGGAATCGCAGGGGTAGAGACTCTGGTCGGGATAGACATCGCCCGCGGTATTGCCATCAGCCGCCACTTGCCAGCCGCTTCCATAGATCGCTTTCAGACCAGCCTGCACCATTTCAATGGCCTGATTGCCGGTGATGGCTCCGAGCGCCGGAACATACGCGTCGGTGTGCATAAGATTCCACAGCCGGTCCGCTCCGAGCCGCGCCAGCGTGTATTCAATCTGGATCGAGCCGCGCAGCCGCAAAACATCCGAATACGAATAGGGACGCGTGATCCCGGACCAACGGGGATCGGTGGTCCACTGGGAAAGCGCGTTGCGCTTGTTGCCGTTACCCCCGTTCGTTCTGTTGGACGACATTGGATGTTCCTTACCTTTCTGTTCTCTCGCGACTGCCAATTGAAAGACTAAAAAAACTTTCCAGGTCACGGGTGAAGCAAGGCCCGCTTCCACTTAAATCAAAAACTACAAATCAAATTAATCACGAACTGAAAACTGAAAACTCTTCTCAGGCCGGATTGAACTCCTGACACCGAATCATTTCCTCGCTGATGCCGCGCGCCTCCCGAAGCGTCGCGGCCATCTGCGGATCGCTATTCTTTGCCGTTTCGCTCAGCAGCCGGTCGAGTTCCTCGTTAAACAGATCACGGATAAGTTCGGGTGTGTGGAGAACGGGCATGCCGCTGTCATCCAGAATTTCAACTTGGCCGGAGTGCTTCATGCGCTGCGCGATCATCAGCCGGTAAATCCGGTCGGTGGCCAGATCTTCCATGTAGCCATCGAGGAGGCTCGCGCCTTTTCCGTTCAGGACCCCGTTGCGATAGCGAATGACCGTTCGAACCGCGGCGCGCGTACCGGCCAACGTGCGTTTGCCGACTCCCGTTGGCAGCGGACGAAGATCGGGATGCGTGCCGGCGTTCGCGGGACGCGCCTGAAGTTGATTTGGAGCAGGGAACTGGCTCACGGCGATTTCGTTTTGATCCGGATGTCCCGTCCACGCGCCGTCCATCATCGAGTTGGATTCGTTCTTCTTGTCTTCGGCAAGGGCCTTCAACGCGCGCGCGTTCAGTTCCGCATCTTCGCGGCTGGGAAAGAGTGCGGTCATGCCTCCAATAGCGAGCATGCCGTGTTTGTGGCAAATCTCGGGAATGAGGTTGCGCAAGTTCTGGAAGAAAGCCACATTGTGCGGAATGGTGTTGCGATCGGGGAGTACCCACTCCGGTTTCTCGAGATTGAAATGAATCAAGCTGGCCATGTAGTCCCAACGGCCGAGATTGAGCCCCACAATGTGATCGCGAAGATTCCAGGCAAACTCTTCCATCTGAAATGCGAGCGGATGCGATTCGACCAAAGCCATGCACTTGATGGCATTCGTTGGCAGGCCCTTGAGCCGGGCAATTATCTGGAAAAGATCGCGCCACCAGAGCGCCTCGTCGGCGGATTCGGACTTAGGAATGTAAATGCAGAGAGGATGCTTCAGCGCCCTGAAGTCCACCTGATAAGCCACTATCGCGACGTCAAACAGCGAAGCCGGAAGCAATTCCCCGGGCAGAACACCAGCCTGATGAATGTGCAGGCCGCGGGGCCGCGTAAAAATAACCGTTGCACTGGAATTGATGCCCACTGTCTTGCTGCGCTTGCGGTCAAAGTAGGTGAGTCGGCCGGCGAGCGCTTCCAGAATATTCTTAATCCCTTGCGAATTGTGCTCCCAGGCGTTGGCAGTGGAATCTTCCAAATCGAGCATGACGCCCGGAGCGCCGGAATTCAGCATTTTCACGACAAGGTCGGCGTCATCCGCAGGGCCGGTCATCTGGTTCCGCTGATCCGTGCACCAGGCGGGAAGCTCAATTCGCCAGGAATTTGTGGTGGCGACCGAGGGCGGCAGGTAATCGGGAACCTTGCCCGCGTGGGCTTCGGCCAGGGCGCAATCGCGGCGCGCGATCAATGCGCGCTGCCGCAGCGTGAGCGCCGCATGCAGCGGCGCGAGAAATTCGAGAAAACCCGCAGGGAGATCGCGCGCCGGGTCGAAGTCCGGGGGAGCGGAATTGACCGCCACGATGCGATTCGAAAAGGGCAGGGGAACGAGCGCCGGATTCGGCTTGCTGGTAGCGGTTGCCATTGTCGAAGTCAGTCCTTTCCGGTGCGAATTCGAACGGAAACCGGCCGGCGAACTAGAAGGGCAATTCGAAGGCCAACCGGCAGCGACGCGCAATCTCTAAGATCCATTAGCTCAAGGAGATAGGAGAGCCTCGCCAGAGCGCCAAGGATTCCGTGGGAAAACGCGGACAAAGAGTGGAGAAATTTGCGCACCGTCGGCGAGTTCTTTCCTTCCCAAATCTCTTTGTTCAATATATTGAACACACGTTCAACGCTCTTTTCTCTTTTATCTGAGCGACGCCGCGGCCACAAGATGATGTTCAATATCCTGAACAATTATTCTATGCTTGGGCGATACTGGAAGGCCGCCATGGCAGCTGTGGATACCAGTCCGGCGACAGCGGTGGAACGGGCGCTGAATATTCTGGAGGCGGCCGCGCAGCGCCGCGAGGGACTGACCAACGCGGAGATCAGCCGCAAGCTCGGTATACCGAAAAGCTCCGCGAGTTACATCCTGCGGACCCTGGAAAAACGCAGCTACTTGCGACGTGAAGCGGAAACGGGACGATATCGGCTGGGCTTGAAGATTTTAAGTCTCGGCGGCGACGCGCAGGCAAACCTGGACATCGCCGACGTGGCACTGCCGTTTATGAGGTCGCTGGTGGAGAGGATTCATCTGACGGTGCACCTGGCGGTCTTGGACCAGGGCGAAGCGGTTTACATTGAGAAAGTGGAGGCGCCCGGATTTTTCAAGGTGAATACGTGGGTGGGGCGGCGAATGTTTTTGCATTCCACGAGCGTCGGGAAATGCCTGCTGGCCTGGCTGCCGAAGCATGAGGTGGAAACAATTGCGAAGCAGCAGGGTCTGAAGAAGAGAACGTCCGAGACCATCACCAGCATGCCAAAGCTGCTTGCGGACCTGGAGCACGTGAAGCAGTCGGGATACGCGGTAGATGACGAGGAAAACAGTTTGGGTGCGCGGTGCCTGGGCGCGCCCATCTTCGACACCGTGGGAAATGTAACGGCCGCGCTCGGCGCCAGCGGGACGCTGACGCAGACGGACGAGGTCAACATGCCGAGGATCATCGAAGCGCTGAAGGAAACAGCGCGGCGAATATCGCGGCAACTGCAGAAAAGCGGCGCAACGGGGGCCGCCTAGTAAACGCCGCCGCGCGCGCGAAGGATTACATGGCCTAGCCCCCGACGACCAAATTGTTCTTCACAGAGAAGACGTTGGGAACTTGATTGGCTCGCAGACCCGCGAGATTCTTGTCGGTTTCGCTGTCGACCACGCCCTCCAGCGTGACGCTGCCATTCTTCACGATGATATGAATGGAAGGCACGGCCTGAATGGAGTAACGCGCGAGGCCGGGGTCCCCATAAATAGCGCGGTACAGAGCATGGCGGAGCTGGTCATCCATCGGCGAGGGTGGAAGAACCTCGATGTTGCTCACGACCGAGGAGACTCCCTCGAGGCTCTTCACGGCGGCCTCGGCGTCGGATTTCAAAACCGGCCGAGTCACTTGGCCGGAGAGAATCACCTTGTCGCCCTCCACCTGATAGGCGAGGTTGTCGAACACGGAATACCACGGCAACATGACCAGCTGGTGCCGCACTTCCTTGTAGAGTTTTTCCCGATACTTTGCTTCGCTGCGCTGTTTCTTCTCATCCTGCGGCCGAGCTGCCGCGGAGTATGGCAACGCCACAATCGGCGCGGCGAGCAGAGCTGCTACAAACAAGGCCCGGAGTTCCATTCTCATGATTTCCTCCCGGACAAGCGCTCGATAACTCTTCCACCAGTTAGATTCAAGATGCAGGGCAAATGGGTGCGCGGTTCCGTGCCGCGGGCAGGTGTTAGCATACTCTCTACAAGGGCTGCAAGCAGTGTGGAATTGTTTCGGAGGGGAAAACCTGGTGAGCGCAACAGCGTTAGGCGGATACGTTTTGAGACGTGGAGAATAGTGTGATGCTGGTCATTGCACATCGCGGGGCATCGGGGAACGCGCCGGAGAATACGCTGGCGGCATTCAAGAAAGCTGTTGCGCTGGGAGCGCCGTTCATTGAAACGGATTTGCAGCTTTCGCGCGATGCGCATTTCGTGGCCATTCACGATGCGACGGTGAATCGAACCACAAACGGGCAGGGAGCCGTGCACGACATGAAGCTGGCGGAATTGCGGCGCTTGGATGCGGGGTCGTGGTTCGGGAGCGAGTTCGCCGGAGAGCGCATCCCCACGCTGGAAGAAGTTCTGGAGTTCTCCAAAAAAAATGATGTGGTGTTCTACCTGGAGATAAAGCCGGGCGGATCGTGGGGCGGGGAGCACGCGCTGGTGGGAGCGTTGCGCGAATCAGGAGAGATACCGCGGGTGGTGGTGATTTCTTTTGACCCGGCGATCGTGCTGAGCGTGCGGAAAATCGAGCCAACGCTGATGACCGGGCTCTTGTACGACGGGCAGATCGAGAATCCGCTGGAGAAGGCCGTCGCCATCGGCGCGCGGCAAGTGGTGGTACGCGGAGATCTGGTGACGCCTGCGCTGATCGCCGAAGTCCGGAGGAAAGATCTGCAAGTGGTATGCTGGACGGTGAATCATCCCGCGCACATGCGGATGCTCGCCGCCGCGGGTGTGGACGGAATCATGAGTGATTATCCGGACCGGCTGGCGGCGGCGGTGAGAAAAGAAGCCGAGAGCATCTCTTAAAAGCGAGAAACCCAGGGGAGCGAAGTTCCATTCCAAAAGTGGAGAGCGGTCGGGCGTCCATCACGAACCAGCCAGCTGAGCCTGGAGAGCGGCGAGTTGGGCGACGGGGATTTGTTCGGCGCGGGCGTCGGGACGCAAATTCAGTGAGGCCAAGGCCTCGCGAACACGATCGGGTTTGGCGAGAGACCGCAGATTATTGATCAGGGTTTTACGCTTCTGCGAGAAACATAATTTCACAAAATCCAGGAAACGAGATGCGTCGCTGAGGGAGAGCATTGCGCGTTCGCCGGGCAGGCGGAGCGTGACCAGGGCGGAGGCGACTTCCGGCGGCGGCTCGAAGGCGTCGCGAGGGATCTCGAAGACGAGTTCGGGACGCGTGTAGAACTGGGTGACGACGGAAAGATAGCCGTAATCGCGCGTGGCCGGTTGGGCCGCGAGGCGACGAGCGACTTCGCTCTGGATGACGATGTGTATTTCGTCGATGAAGTCGGCAAACGTGAAAAGGTGATGAAGGATCGGCGAAGTGATGTAGTAAGGAAGATTGCCATAGATCCGTAGGCGGCGACCGGCGGCGATGGCGGCAATGTCGGCTTCAAGAATGTCGCCGGGGATGACGGTGAGACTGGGGAATTGCTTTGCGAGATGGCGAAGGCCCGGCAGGAACGCAGGATCGATTTCGATGGCGTGGACGGGAGTGCCGGCGGCGAGGAGGTGCTGGGTCATCTCGCCGTGACCGGAACCGATTTCGATCCAGCAATGTTGATCGTCTGGCGGGAGAGGAACGGTGGAATGCGGCGAAACGCGAATGGCGCGCGCAATCTCTTCGCGCCAATGGAGATCGCCGAGAAAATGTTGGCCGAGGCGTTGGCGTGCCATGGGTGGAACAGTGTAGCAGGCAGCGCGGGGATCGCCGTGAGAGGTAAGGAGATAAGGAGGTAAGAAGATAAGAATGACGAGGTAACTAGGTAAGGAAGAAAAGAAGAAAAGAGTTGGACGTGCAATGTGACAGCGGCCCCCCCACCCCCTGTTTTTTGTAAGTGTTGCATCTAAAGGGCTTAGCCCTACCGTAAGTCTTTTGTTTGCAACACTTGCGGGGAGATCTATAAGACGGCGTTCTAATGGTCAATGCATTGCCCACGAGCACCTTCGAACGGGCGAAGCCGATCACGCGATGACAACGCCTCGTTTGGGTACCCGAACACTCGACGTACTTCACGTGGTCTCCGCACTCGCCCTGCAGGCGGACACCTTCTACACCTTCGACACGCGGCAAGCGAAACTGACCGCGGCCGAAGGGCTACTTGTTCGTTGATCCAGGGCCCTTGAACCACGGGCCCATTTGAAATCAGGCGCGGTGGCGCACGTATGGCACTTATCCAGAATAAAAAAAGCGTTGCCGGAATGCGCTCTCAGGGCTTCAGCCACTGGTCGCGGCGTTCGAGGACGAAGGAATCGTCGTTTAGATGGGGATAGGCGGCGTAGACGCGATCGATCTCTTCTCGTTGTCCGGGACTGAGGGTTTCGTGGGGATCCAAGCACCAGATACCTTCCAGGAGACCTTGCCGCCGCAAGACCTCATGCAGTCCCGCGATGCAGCCGGCGAAATTGTTCGGCACGTCGAAAAAGGCCGCGTTGGTATCGGTGATTTCGGCGCTTCTTCGGAGCAAGTCTTTCGAAACGCCTCCCGCTTCGTGCGCCACGGCATGGCACTCCTGTAAGAGATCGACGGCGCGGCGAGTCCATACCGCCCAGTGGCCCAAAAGGCCGCCTACAATGCGGTATTCCCGCGCGCGTCCGTTGACCTGGAAAAAATAGGGCGTCAGAAGATCCATGGCCATATTGTCATCATTGCCGGTGTAGAGCGCGATGTCTCGGCCGGATTCGGCGACGGCGCGGACGACATCCAGCGTCTGGTAACGGTTGAATGGCGCAATCTTGATGGCGACAACATTTTCAATCTCCGCGAACGCGCGCCAGAATTTGTAGGAAAGCACGCGGCCGCCCACAGCCTGCTGCAGGTAAAAACCAATCAGAGGTATGACTTCCGCTACTTTTCGGGAGTGAACTATGAGGGCCGCGTCCTCCGCGCCTTTCATGGCGGCCAAGCTCAACAGGCCCGCGCTGTATCCCAAACTCGCGAGCAACTCCGCTTCCGCGACGGCTTGCGATGTCGCTCCGCAGATACCTCCGATGCGGATTAACGGCTCTGCGCGGCCGCGATCAGCACGGTCCATTTCTTCCGCTGCCAATTTTAGGACGGGTGCGAAGAGCCCGATGCGTGAGTCTCGGATGGCAAACTGCGTGGTATGGACGCCCACGGCCAAGCCGCCTGTGCCAGCGGCGACGTAATAACGCGTGAGAGCTCTTTGGCGCCGTTCGTCCAGCTGCCGGTCTGCCGTGAGTGCTAATGGATGCGCGGGGATCACCACGCCTCGCGCCAAGACGCGCCGAATCGTTGGATCCAGTTGCCGTGGCATAGGAATTGGCCTGCTCTCTCCGCTGCGGGCTCTTTCTAAAAGCGTCCCGCGCGTTCCTCAAAATGTGTGGGTTTTGCCAATGTCGCTCCGTCCCGGCTAAGCCAGTCCGCGATCCAGGCGATCAGTTGATTGGCTTCGACGCGGGGATGGCCGAAGAGTTCGTACGATTTTTTTGCGTTGCTCAAGAGAGCGTCGGCCGATTCCTGTCCTTCAAGGCGCACGGGCTTATGCAAGCGTTCACCAAATTGCTCGGCAACGCGGCGCACACTCAGCAACTCAGGTCCGGCAATGTTGATCACGAAGGGAGGCACTGACGCGATGCCAAGAGCTTGCAGGCTCATGGCAGAGGCGTCACCCTGCCAGATGGCATTCAAATAGCCCATGGAGAGCGAAACCGGCTGTCCAGCGTAAACGCGCTGGGCAATGTCCACCAGAACGCCATAGCGGAGTTCCGTGGCGTAATTGAGCCGGAGTATGGACATCCTGGTGTGGTTCGTGCGGCTGAAGTGCTCGAAGATGCGTTCTCGGCCGAGACAACTCATGGCGTATTCGCCTGCGGGATTCAGCGTGTCATCTTCTCGCGAGCCGCCGCCGGAAACAGGCGAGAGCCCATAGACATTGCCTGTGGAGAAGGCCGCGATTCTGCTCTTGCGATATCTTTCGCTCACGAGGCCGGGCAAAAAACTATTCATGGCCCAGGTCAGCGATTCTTGCCCTGTCGTCCCGAACTTCATGCCAGCCATATAGATAATGTTGGCGGCATCCGGGAGAGCGGAGAGCGATTTTGGTTCCAGCAAGTCACAGCGCAGCGTTTCCACGCCCCACATTTGCAACTGCGACTCTAACTCGGAGGATGAGAAACGAGAGACACCGATCACACGCCGCGAAACTCCTGCGATCTCCGATGCTCTCTTGGCCATGCGGGCGAGAGTCGGCCCCATCTTCCCGCCCACGCCCAAGATGACAATGTCGTCATCGAGGGCAGCGAGCGTGCCAATGACGGCGTCCGTCGGCTCGCTGAGAAGTTCATCCAGCTCTTCGATATCGCGGACGGAGGTCTTCTGGTGTGATGATGCCATTCGTTGCTCTCAATTCATTCGATGCAGCGGCGATCGGATGCCCATAAAACTGGCGAGTGCGATTGTACTCGAATCGCCGAGGCATGGTCTTCCGTCTTTGCCTCTGCCTTTTCAGACTTTTTTCTACGGTCCAGATTTCTCCGGAGACCATTCGAAGGGTTTACAATCTCCCCTGAGGAATTCGGCAGCCATGCGCTTGCGCATCATGACCATGGCGGACATCCCGGCGGGAATGCGGCTGAAGGAGATCGCGGGCTGGAATCAGACCGCGGCGGACTGGAAACGGTTTCTCGAAGCCGGCCCGGCAGGTTGCTTTGCAGCGGAAGAAGACAGGAGGGTATGCGGCACGGCAACGACGATCTCGTTTGAAAATCGATTTGCCTGGGTCGGGATGGTGCTGGTGGACCCAGAATATCGCAGTCGAGGTATCGGAACCCGGCTTCTTGAAAGAGCGATCGAGCACCTCGATGATTTGAAAATTCCCGCCATTAAGCTCGACGCGACACCGCAGGGAAAACCGCTCTACGAAAAATTAGGATTCGTGTCCGAATACGAGATCGAACGATGGACTCTGCGGAGATCGTCCTCCGGGGCGGCGAAAGCGTCCGGTTCCGGTGCGCGCGATTCATTCTCTCCGGGACTCTTGGAATCGATTTGCAAAGCGGATCAAGAGATTTTTGGCGCAGACCGCAGTTTGCTGCTTAAGTCTCTCGATGAGGATGCGCCTGAATTCACGGCGGGGATTTGGAATGCAGGTGTGATCGAGGGTTATTCATTCGGGCGGCGTGGCTCTTTCGCGGATCATTTCGGTCCCTGGATGGCGAGAGACGCAAGCACAGCTCGCCAGCTACTCGAAGCGTTCCTGGGACACTCTTCGCGTGAGTTCGTGGTGGTGGATTATTTGAAATCAAACGCCATCGCTGGTGGCTTACTGAGGTCTTTCGAATTCAGCTATTCGCGGCCGCTCACTCGAATGTACCGGGGATCGAATGAGCACCCGGGACGATCGGAACTCCTTTGTGCGATTCTAGGCCCGGAGTTCGGCTGAGAATGTCTGGCCGCAGGGACGCGCGGTTCGCAGCTTCTTTCCAGAAATTGATTCCCGGTTTACGAGAAGGCACGGAGCTCATTCATGGCCAACCATCGATCAACGCGCATCTTTTACGGGTGGTGGATTGTTGTTGCGGCGTTCCTGAATCTCTTCTTTGCCGTGGGAATCATTTTTTACGGGTTCCCGGTTTTTTATCCCGCGTTCGTGGAATCCCTTGGTTTCACGCGTGCGCAAGTCACGCAGGGCTTCCTCCTCGGATTTCTTGTGGCGGGCCTGCCGTTTGGTTTGCTGGCTGGAGCGGTGATTGACCGGATAGGCGCGAGATGGGTCATTCTCTCGGGAGCCGGACTCGTCGGCATCTCCCTAGTGCTCATGGGGTCCATGACCAGGCTGTGGCATTACGAACTGCTCTGCATCCTCGAGGTTGTGGGCTACGTGCTGGCGGGACCAATCGCCAATCAAGTCCTCGTGGCCCGATGGTTCCAAGTGCGGCGTGGCCGGGCGATGGGTTACGCGTATCTCGGGTTGGGGCTAGGCGGAGTCGTTTCGCCGCTGCTGGTGCATTTTCTGACGCGAAGCTTCGGTTGGCGCCATGCCCTTGAGGTCGTGGGCCTGCTCATCCTGATGGTGCTCTTTCCGGTGGGGATCTGGATTACGCGCTCCACCCCGGCCGAAATGGGTCTCCTGCCAGATGGGGCGGAAAGCAATGGACCGCCGGAAGAAAAGAACAGCGCCACCTTTTCCTCCGCAAGCGGAGTCGGAGAGGCGGTTCGTACAGCGAATTTCTGGCTCATCCTGGCGGGGTCCACGCTGGTGATGGGCGCCATAGGCTCGGTGACTCAACATTTCATCCTCTTCCTCAAAGATCAGGGCTACTCGGCAACCACCGCCTCTCGATACTTTACAGCTCTGCTTGCGGTAGGCCTCGGCGGCCGCGTACTGGCGGGCTATCTGGCGGACCGCTTCAGGAAGAAGAACACCATGGCCCTGTTCTACGCATTGCTCAGCGCGTCGCTCCTCTTACTCGGTATGGCCCATCAGCCTGTTGCCGCCGGGACCTTCGCGCTGGTATTTGGCTTCTCCATGGGCGCGGACTATATGCTGATTCCCCTCGTCACGGCGGAGTGCTTCGGGACCGCGTCGCTCGGCAAACTGCTGGCACTGATCATCATGGGGTACTCGCTCGGTCAGTGGGGAGCGCCGTGGATTGCGGGAAGAATCTTCGATTCGCAGCACAGTTATGAATTAGCATGGAAAATCATGGCCGCGGCGGGTTTATTGGGAGCCGCCGCCATTTACGCCGTCTCGGACCGGCGTAACACAAAGCACGTATGACCGGGAAAAAAAGCTTACAGCTCAACGACAACCAAGCCCCACGCCTTGACGGCGTTGGTAGCGTCAGATAGCGTAAAATGATTGCGTGGTTCCTTTTGAGCCGCTGGTGAGAACACCGTGAGAATTCTGTTTGTGGCATCGGAGGGGCTGCCGTTTTCAAAGACGGGCGGCCTGGCGGACGTCGTGGAGGCGCTGCCGAAGGCGCTGGTGGTGCAGGGCCATGAAGTGGCGGTGGTGTTGCCACGGTACCGCGGGACGAAGGCCACTGCGGTGGTGATGCCAAGCCTGACGATTCCAATGGGTGGGACACGGCTGCGCTTTCCGGCGATAGCCGATGGCACGCAACTGAATGGCGTGCGCTACTACTTTGTGGATGACCCGGAGTATTTCGATCGTGACGGATTGTATGGCGGCAGCAGCGGAGATTATCCGGACAACGGGGAGCGGTACACGGAGTTCTGCCGCGCGGCGATCGAGGTAACCAAGCATGTCTGGCCGGCGGATGTGATTCATTGCCATGACTGGCAAACGGCGCTGGTGCCCGTGCTGCTGCGGACGTCTTACCGCGATGATCCGTTGGTGAAAGATATTCCTGTCGTGTTCACGATTCACAACATGGGGTACCACGGGCAGTTCACCAAGGATGTGCTGGACCGCGCGGGAATTCCCCAGGGCGTATTTCATACCGGCGGGATTGAGTTTTTCGGGAAGGTGAACTTGCTGAAGGGCGGGCTAGTTTATTCGGATTATTTGACGACCGTCAGCAGGAAATATGCGGAAGAGATCCAGACACCGGAAAATGGACACGGACTAGATGGCGTTGCGAGAGGCCGCGCGGATCGGTTGGTGGGAATTCTGAACGGCGTGGATTACGCGGCGTGGAATCCGGAGAAGGACAAACTCATCGCGGCAAGGTACTCGGCGAAGGACTTGAGCGGGAAGCAGGTGTGCAAGCAGGAGCTGCTGGAATTGTTTGGATTGTCACACGATCACCTGGAACGGCCGCTGATCGGGATCGTGTCGCGCTTCGCGGATCAAAAGGGTTTCGATTTGATTGCGGAAAAAGCGCACGAACTGATGCGCGAAGATCTGGTGTTGGTGGTGCTGGGAACGGGCGAGCGCAAATATGAAGACTTGTTCCGGTCGCTGGCGGCGGCCTATCCGGGCCGCGTGGGCGTGAAGATCGCTTACGACAACGCGCTGGCGCACAAAGTCGAGGCGGGGGCCGATATGTTCCTGATGCCTTCGCGCTACGAACCCTCGGGGTTGAATCAGATGTACAGCTTGAAGTATGGTACGGTGCCGATTGTGAGAGCCACCGGCGGGTTGGACGACAGTATCGAGCCGTTCGATGTGGAACACGGCACAGGGACCGGGTTCAAGTTCAAGGAGTATACCGGCGAGGCGCTCTTGTTTGCGATTCGGCAGGCGCTGCATCATTACATGGATGAGCGGATCTGGAAGCACATCCAGTTGAACGGGATGGCCAAGGATTTTTCATGGAAGACGCCTGCAGCGGAGTATGCGAAGCTGTATGAGGCCGCGCGAGTCCCTCGCGGATTATCGTCACAGGCACAAAGCTCAGGAAAGGCCGCTCCAGGCGCCGGACAAGCGGGCCGCGGGGCGGGGCAGACCCCTCAGGCTACGGGGCAAGGCGCAAGAAACCAAAAGCCTGTTGGAACATCTAATTAGGTTGATTCAGAGAGAGAGGCGGCGGCCAGATTGGCAAGCCGCTGAGGACAAAGAACATGGCTGACAATACAATTCAAACGGCAACCGATGGAAATTTCGAAGCCGAGGTGCTTACGGCCAGTAATTCGCAGCCGGTGATGGTGGACTTCTGGGCGGAATGGTGCCGTCCGTGCCACATGCTCGCGCCGACGGTGGCGGAGATCGCGCATGACTATGCGGGCAAGCTCAAAGTGATGAAGTTGAACGTCGATGAGGCGATGAATTCCGCGGGCCGGTATCGCGTTCAGGGAATTCCCACGTTGCTGCTGTTTAAGAACGGACAGGTCGTCGAGCAGATTGTGGGAGCGGTTCCGAAGGAGCAAATCACCAAGGCGCTGGAGCGGCACATCGCGTAAATTTAAAGGCCATTGAGGGGCGTCCCGATCCGATCGGGGCGCCGCGATTTTTCGATGGCCTCCATCGTTTCGCCTACCACTGCGAGTAAGAGTCCTGACATAATCTTGGCACCAGCTTCGAATAAATTCTTGCGGCGGAGGAAGAGTGCATCATCTGCATCGCTCGCAGGCGGAAGAGCAGGACCCACTTTCTCCGGCAGCTGCGCCGCCCAAGCCCCACCCTCGAATCTTCTTCTGGTGCGTGGCCCTGGTTTTGGGACTGTTACACGTGTGGGCGCACCGCAATGATGTGTCCCCCGACAGCATTTCGTATATCGAAATCGCCTGGGCCACGGCTCGCTCTGGTTTGCAACAGATTGTCAACGCCTACTGGAGTCCGCTCTATCCTTTTCTTCTGAGTCTCGTTTTTCGGCAATTTCATCCTCCGGTGCAGTGGGAATTTACGGCTGCGCATCTCCTGAATTTTGCGGTGTATCTTGCGAGCCTCGCTTCCTTTGAGCTGTTTCTGGAAGAATTAATTCTGCAGCGGCAAGCTGCCTGTGAATCACACGAGAAATCTTTGCATGTTTCGCCGCGAACCGTGTGGATCTGGGGATACGTATTTTTCCTCTGGGCTAGTTACTTTTGGCTGGGTCTGGCCTGGGTTACGCCGGACCTTTGCGTTGCCGTGCTGGTGTATCTCGTCACCGCGCTGTTGCTTCGCATCCGGCGCGGCCGGGGCAACTGGCTCGAGTTTGCGGGACTTGGCGCATTGCTCGGCCTCGGCTACCTGGCGAAAGCGGCGATGTTTCCTTTGGCCTTCGTTTTTTTGCTCAGCGCTTTCTGCCTCGGCTGCATCGCGGGAGCTTCTTTTCGTACCTCCGCTCTCCGCACGCTGCTGGCGAGCGCAGTGTTTGCCGGGTTTGCGCTGCCACTTGTCCTGGCGCTCTCGGCGACGAAAGGACGGCTGACATTTGGAGATTCCGGACGCATCGCGTACACGGAATATATTGATGGGGCCACAAAAATAGTTCATTGGCAGGGAGAGCCATTGGGGGCAGGAAAGCCCGCGCATCCGACCCGCAAGATTTTCTCCGACCCCGAGGTGTTTGAATTTGCCTCTCCGATACCGGGCTCGTATCCGCCATGGTATGACCCTTCCTATTGGTATGAAGGAGCGCGTCCGCATTTCTCGTTGAAGGGACAATTGTGGGCCTTGTTCCGGGCGGCCAACCTGTATCTGAAGATATTTTCGAAGAGCGGCGCGCTTTGGGCGGTGTTGTTGGCGGTGTTGGTCGTCGGGAAAAGGGCGCTAGCCTGGGGACGCTTTGCTACAGGTGCGTGGCCCGCGATATTGCCTTCGGTGGCGGCGCTCGCCATGTATTCGCTCGTGCTCGTCGAATTTCGTTACGTCGCGCCGTTCGCGCTGCTATTGCTGATCTGGATGCTGGCGAAAATGAGGATCGTCGTAGGGGCGGAGCCGCAATTGCTGAGACGATTCCAACTCGTTATCGTCCTTGCACCGGCGCTCACCGTGGCGTGGCCAGTAACGCGCGATGTGTATGATGTTATACGCAACAAGCCTTATGAGCCGTGGGTGGTTGCGCAACAACTTCACTTCATGGGGATCGCACCCGGGACGGACGTGGGTGGCCTCCGGAGTTCTGGTGACGCTGATTGGGCGCATTTGGCCGGTGTGCGGATCATCGTGGAGATCCCCTACACCGAACTGCCGCGTTTCGTCGGCGCGGATACCGCGCGAAGGCAGCAGGTTCTCGCGCTGTTTACTAGCGTTGGGGCTAGAGCGATCATCACCAGGAATGCGGAAGCTGCCAACCCCGTGGACGGTTGGCAGCCGATCCCGGGAACGCATTATTTTATCTGGCAGCAACCGTGGCTGATCGCGGCGCCGGAGAAAAAGTGAAGAATGTGGCGGGAGTGAAACCACAAAGACCATGACGGAAAACCAGCAGGTCACCAGAATGCGTTGTGCATGGGCGAAAAGCGAACTGAACATCCCCTATCATGATGAGGAATGGGGCGTGCCCGTGCACGACGAGCGCAAATGGTTCGAGTTCCTGGTGCTGGAAGGGGCGCAAGCGGGATTGAGCTGGGACACGATTTTGAAGAAACGCGCGCGGTATCGCGAAGTGTTTGACGGATTCGATCCGGAGAAAGTGGCGCGCTACGACAAAAAGAAAGTCCGCGAGTTGCTCGGCGACGCCGGAATCATCCGCAACCGCCTTAAAATCGACGCCACCATCAGTAACGCCCGCACCTTCCTCGAAGTCCAGAAAGAATTCGGCACCTTTGACGCCTACATCTGGCGCTTCGTTGGCCGCCAGCCCAAACAAAATGCCTGGAAAACCCACAAACGCCTCCCTGCAAAGACCACGGAATCCGACGCCCTCAGCAAAGATCTGCAAAAGCGCGGCTTTCGCTTCGTCGGCTCAACCATCTGCTACGCTCTCATGCAAGCCACCGGCATGGTAAACGATCACCTGGTCTCCTGCTTTCGTTTTGCCCAGCTTAAGAAGTAGAATCACCGCTGACTCCTCAAGGCTAGGGGTATCAACTGGATGGCCCGATTTACCGATCGCGCGAAGTGGCTCCCGCTCCTTCTTGCAGGCGGTGTGTTCCTCTGGGACTTCGCCGCATTGCAATGGGTTTTCGCGCATGAGCCGGGCATCACGGCGCGCGTTGTCTTCTATTTCGATGTCGTACTCGCCGGGTACGCTTCTGTTCTCCCCAACGCCAGCAATTTTATTTAATTGCAGCCTGGCCTGTCTGATTGGCTTGGTCATTTGGCTGGTGCTGAAAGAGCGTGCGAACCATTCTAAAGCCTGAATTGCGCTTGCTTACCTTGAGGGCGGGCGAGTGACGAGAATGTGGGATCAGCAAGGAGCCGTGTTAAACTTCAAGGTATGGAAGTCACTCTCCACGTTCCTCACGATGTCGCGAAGCGGCTTACGGCCGCGGGCGGCGACGTATCGCGCCGCGCCCTCGAAGCACTTGCCCTGGAAGGCTATCGCGAGCATGCGCTGGCCCTTTACCAGGTTTCAGAAATGCTGGGGTTGTCCCGCGTAGAGACGGAAGATTTTCTGGGGCAACACCAGGTTCCACTTTCCGCGATCGGCGAAGCCGATCTCGATCGCGAGGAGGCCTTGTTTGAAGCGGAGGCGCGTCGCCGCCCGCGCTAGCCGTTCCGCGGCAGGATTGCTGTCTCCAACACCACTCCGCTTCGGTACCTGATTGCCATAGACCAAGAACATCTGCTCGGACAACTATTCGAAAAGATTTTTGTGCCTAACGCGGTTCACGCTGAATTGACCGATGAAGACTCCGGAAAAAGTCCGCAGATGTGTCTGCTGGCTTCCCGGGCGGTTTGAAGTTCGCAGGCTGCAACTGACCTCACCCGCATCGGTCCCCATAACTCGGCTTCAAGGCCAGCGAGAAGCCATCCTGCTTGCGGAATCGCTTCCGGCTGATGTTCTCTTGATGGATGAACAGACTGGGCGGACGATCGCTCTGGGTCGGAACTTGCCTCTTTCCAGCACACTTGGTGTCCTTGAAGGGGCTGACACCATCGGCCTCATGAGCGATTTTCCACTCGTTCTCAAACAACTGAAGTCGAGCGGGTTCTTCATTTC
>WNGP01001752.1_pt1 | contig 17924 bp, 14 predicted proteins | sample 5407671 | NCBI WGS metagenome assembly WNGP01 (sample SAMN13153381, study PRJNA577476) | soil metagenome | isolation source: 40 cm soil or saprolite under Garry oak tree replicate 2 | place: USA:California | collected 2016-06-15 | reverse complement strand
TTCCGGCGAGGATTTTCTTCCGCGAACACTTGGCCGCTACGGCTTGGGCTTCTTCGCCGGCGCAGGGGCCGTCGTCTTCTTCTTGGTTGTTTCACCGCCGCTCCGGCTGAGCAGCGTCAAGGCGTCCTTGGCACTGAAGGGGAAGCGGCGAACGGACTGTTCACCGGTGGTGCTCAGAGTGACGTCGACGCGGCGGTTGTTGGCCAGGCGCACGGTCAGAAGGTTTTTCAGGATCTTCTGCTTTTCCGCCGCGCTCAAGTCCGGATCGGCTTCGATCAGGTTCTTGACCTCCTCGGAGGTCATGTTCTTTTCAAAGCCAAACGCTCGAGTCTCAATGTCATCGGCGGGTACACCCTTTTCAACGAGGTAACTCTTGGTGCGTTCCACGCGCCGCTCGGAGAGTTTGACGTTGAAGTCTTTGGCCCCGCGAATGTCCGCATGGCCTTCGAGAATCAAGCGGGTGTCTGGCCGGTATTTCAGATACTGGAGAAAGTCGCTCGCCAGCGTATCGAGCGTCGCTGCCTGGCTGGGCTGCAATCCTCCCATAGGCTTCGCCACGGTGGGCTGCAGCGTCGGAAAATAGATGCTGTGCAGCGCCAGCTTGGCTTCCAGTTGCTTGATCTGCGGGGGCTCCTTCACTTCCACGTTGCCGGAAGCATCGGCGGTGCCGCCGCGGCCGTCGTTCACCGCGCACTTCACGGAGTAGCTCCCGGGCTGAAGGCCGGTGGCATCAAACTGCACATTCGAGCCGCTCCCCACGATCTGTCCGCCCGTTGCCGTGTAGCTATAGGCCAGCGGATCGTTGTCCGGGTCGCTGCCGTTGCAAGTGACGCCGGTGCGCTCGCCCGGCAGAATCGGGCTGCGCTCGATGGAGAGCGTCGCGGTCGGCGGATGATTGGGCTTTTCTTCGACCTTGATGTCCGCCGCGCAGGAGGCCGTCCCGCCCTTGCCGTCATCCACTTTTACGGTGACAGTGTAGGAACCAACGCCAACGCCCGACGAATTCCAGCGCGCTTCCGGGCCCGTGCCATCTACTGCGCCGCCCGTCGCCGTGTAGCTGTAGGTCAGTGGATCGTTATCCGCGTCGCTGGCGTTCACGTGCACGGCCGCGCTGTCGCCCGAGCCGGCGTACACCGACGCCGGGCTCACCGAGCAGGCCGCGACCGGCGGGTGGTTCGGTGGAGGCGGCGGATTCGGAATCCCGAACCGCAGCACCAGGCCCGTGCCGGCGCGGAAGTTATTCTGGCGCCCGGTGGCCGTAACCGCGGGGCCCGAGAAACTGGTCATGAGGTAATCCAGCTGGGCCACGCGCCAAGCGAGGTTCTTGGTCAGGACCATGTCAATGCCGCCACCCGCCGCCATCGTGAAAGCGCTCTCTGAACTTACTCCCGTCAGTTCGATGCCACCCTTGGCTCCGCCGACCAGGAACTCGCCGAAGGGAACGAAGTGGTCAAACTTGCGCAAGTTCAGCCGCGGACCGAACAAATAGGTGATCAGACTGCCGTTCGTATCGATGTTGCTGCCGGTCAGGGGGAAGAGATTGCGCTTGAAATCGTAACCGGCCAACTCGCCGGTAAGTCCCAGCCACTTCGAAGCGTTGTAGGTGAACGAAGCCGACCCGCCATGGGTGTTGAAATTCGCAAAAGGGTCGCCGGGCGCGAAATTGATGTAGTCATACATTCCGGCGAGTTCATACCGGGGCACTAGCTGGCCTGGTGGACGCTCCTCCGCGGCAGCGGCCGCCGGTCCCGGGAAGGGGGTCGGCCGCGGCGCCGCAGGCAACGCGAAAACACCCTTCGCCGCCGCCACTTTGCTGCTCCCTGCGCCCCTGCTGGAAGGCGCGCTCTTTTCCGCGGCCATTGCCGCGTTCGTGGCATCGTCGCCCGCTCCGCCGCTCTCTTGCTGAGCGCACAGCGGCAAAGCCAAAAGCGCGCTCATGGCCAGTGCTGCACACCAATTACGCATCTCTTTCCTCCTGAGCTTTATCCAGCTAATGCCTTTTGGTTTACGCGCCCGCCTGCTGACCGGTCGCTGCCTCCGGCGGGCTCCGTTGGACGCATTGCAGCTCTTCAACTCATTACTTCGAGCCTCCTTAGGTAACTTATCCCAAACCCATTTGCAGGCCGGGAAAATTCCAAGGAAGTAACAGAGCGCGGTGAAGCAAGGTTATTCCACAATTCCCTCCTTCCGCAACTGTTTCCTTCCTCCTCTTCTTTTATTCTTTTCTTGCCTCCCTGCCCAATTGGAGCCGAACCGTTGCGCGGCTAGGAGCCCATAGTTTTCTCGCGGCGTAGGTGCTGACGCCGTAGGTTTTCCGCAGGATTTGTGCGGTCGCGATGGCCGGCCAGAGCATCCTGTCGATCACCGACGCCGGCGAATACGCAGCGTAGTTCAGTGCGGCGGCAATGCCGGGAGGCAGACAGCGGATGCGCCGAAACTCCTTGCTCGTCAGAGGCACATCCCGGTAGCCGTATTTCTTTCCCAGGAGCCGCGTGCGGACCATGAACGCCAGCCAATTGTTCGGCGCCAGTTTGTAAATGCCTCGTCCATTATCTTCCTTGTCCAGGGCGAATCCCGCCTTCTGCAGGTACGCCCGTACCGTTTCTCGCGTGAAGAAGTACAGGTGCCGGGGAAGGTCCTCGCAGAAAAGATGCCGGGAGGCAACGCTGCAAAAATTGGGAACCAGAAATACGAACAGTCCACCCTTTTTTACCAGCTGCGAAGCTTTTCTGAAGTACGCCATCGGGTCGTGCACATGCTCGAAAACAGCCCAGGCCGTCACCGCGTCGTAGGTTGGCTCGTTCACCGGGATGTCTTGAAACTCCTGCGCGTATACCCGGAAATCAGTAATTCTTTGGGACCATTCTGAAATCTCCACTCCCTCAACTTCCCATCCGCGCGCAGCCATGAACCGCGGGAAATTCCCGTTGGCGCAACCCACATCCAACAATTTCCTGTGTGCATTCCCGCTTTCCAACTCCTTCAGGTAACTCGCTTGCCTGGCGAACCGCCGCTTCAAATAACGGCCGTGGCTTGCCGTTGGGGGATCCTGGTAATACTCCGGTGGATAATATTTCTGCATCTCCATTCTGGCCGGCCTGGGATTCACAAACCCCAGTCCACACCGATCGCATTCCACCACGGTGAAAAACTCCTCCCGGAAGTAGCGCCGGTCCGGCATCTCGTACACCATCGTGTGCCTTTCGCAACCGCACAAATTGCAGGCCACCGTCTCCAAGCGCGTTGTTCCTCCCGGCTTACACTACTCGCATGGTTCGCAGATTCCTCAACAAGCCCATGCAACTGAATCCCCAGAGCAAAAATGGCTTAGCGTGGCTCAAGAACAAGAAATACCAGAACGGCGTTGGCGGCAAGCGGGCAAGGCCACGGATTTCCCGTGAAATTTAGCGCACTTTGTCTGCCGGGCTGATTCGCCGCCTGGCTTTAAGCAGGACGTCGATGGAATCCGGCCGGCCATTCCAGAAATCGAGCCGGATGCGGCCGTCGGGAAGTTGCCTGACAGTTGCGGGGATGGCGCTTGCGATTAAGTACCAGCCTGGGGGAAGAACGACCGCGTTGCGCGGCCGGCCAAGGCTGCGGTCGAAGACCAGTTCGTCTGCATCCAAGCGATAACTGGCGGGAGCAGTATAAGTCTCGGAGATTCGCAATCGCATCGACTGTCCTTTTTTCACCGGCGGAAACGGAATCATCACGACTTGCGCCGCCGGTTTTACCGGCTCGCCGGATTCGATTTTTGCGGCGGCCAGTTCGGCGCCAGTCATCAGCCGCGTCGGAAGTTTTTCGCCGGTGTCCAGAATGTACGCCGATGGATCGGAAACGGTGCTGCCCTCGCGAACGACGTTGAGATATTTATCGGCGCCTGGGTGGGACTCGGTATAGTCGTGATACAGACTGAACGCGTGCGTCTCGGGTTGCTGCAGGAAGTAAACGATATCGCGATCCTGATGGGCGCGCTGGGAAAGCCGCTCGCGCTCGGTCTCTCCGGGGAAAGGCGCTTCCCAACTGCGCGTTTCGGTCAACGGATGGGGCGCGGCGGACGGCCCGGTTTGCGCACCCGGTTTCGCGCGGAGCGTCAGGGGCGCTTCACCAGCGCCGGCATTGATGAAGCTGACGGCGATGCGCCCATCCGGCTCTGACAAAACTTGCGACGGTACGTTGCAGCCTACCAGCTCGTAACCTTGCGGCAAGACCACGCTGTTTCGGTTGATGCCCAGCCCGCGATTGAAAACGATGGCGTCGCCATCGCGGTAGTAGCTTTTCCTATCTTTGTAGGTTTTGACGATGAGGAGGCGGCCCTGTCCTTGCGCTGGAACTGGACGCGCGAGTTGGACCCTGATGTAGCTGCCGGAGGGATCCGCGCCGGGCATTAAGGGATCTTTACCGGCCTCCGCGCCGCTGACGACTTCGAAGCGCAGGGGCTCGCCGGTCATGGCGTCGTAGACGGCTTCGTCGCTCGCCGTGCTGCCCTTGCGGATCGGATTGAAGAACACCTTGGCGCCGGCCGCCGTTGCGGTCACCTCATAATAAATTTTGAAGCTTGCGCTCTCGGGCGCGAGCAATTCGTAACGCGTATACTCGTCGGATTCCGTTTGCGGCGCCGCAGGAGGCGCCGGAGTTGCGGCGGGCTGTTGAGCGCCGAGAACTGCGCCGCAGAAAAGCACCGTGACAATCGCCGTTGCAAATGACTTGGACATCCAAGCTCCCTCCATCGATCGTAAGAAATCCCCCTGCAGTCCCAGCATGATCTCCGATTCCAGTGGCGGAGTAAATGAACAGAATCCTCGACTGGCCCGGCCCCCATCCTTTCATGACTCGGCGGCCCAATGGCTCGAAAGAAGGACCGTCGCGGGCGCCCGGAGCGTCCGCACCACCAGTGGGTTTTTCTCCTTGCTCTCTCCTGCGCTACACTACTTTTTAGATGCGCTCGATAACCTCGCTCGACAACCTCTGGATGGGATGGCCGCGTTCCATTGCTGCCGCGCTACTCGAGTCAGACGGCCACCGCGCCGTGATCGACCCTGGTCCGGGCTCCACGCTCGGGACTTTGCACCAACAGCTGCAGGCCCGTGGCATCGGCGTGGGCGATCTCGACGCCATTCTTCTCACGCACATCCACCTGGACCACGCCGGCGCTAGCGGCTCCCTGGTCCGCGAAAATCCACGGCTGGCCGTCTACGTACACAAGAATGGCGCGCCCCACATGATCGACCCGTCCAAACTCCTCGCCAGCGCCCAGCGCCTCTGGCCCAACGATCTGCAGCGTCTGTTCGGCGAAACTCTTTCCGTTCCGGCGGAAAATTTGCGCATCCTCGAGGGAGGTGAAAATCTCACGCTCGGCTCGCGCCAACTCGAGGTCGTCTACACGCCCGGCCACGCCGCGCACCACGTCAGCTACTTCGACAAGACGGAAGGAGTCGCTTTCGTTGGCGATACGGCGGGCGTGCGCATCGAGGGAAATTCCTTCGTCATGCCCGCTACTCCTCCGCCGGACATCGATCTCGACCTCTGGGATACTTCCTTCGCCGCCATCCTGGAACACAAGCCAGCGCGGCTTTTCCTAACGCACTTCGGTTATTCCGATAATCCTAGGGAACACATCGTTTTGTTCCGCGAACGGCTGCATTGCTGGGCCACGCTCACCGCGGAAATCCTGCGCAGCGCCGCCAGCGAGTCCGCCGCGATGGATTCCTTCATGTCCGCCACGTATGCTGAAATCGCCCAGCATCTCCCCGCCGGTGAAGCCGAGCATTACGCTTTCAGCGCCGGCCTGAATCTCTCGTTCCTGGGCCTCGCGCGGTATCTCGGCAAACGTGCTGCAGCCGTTTCCTAAACTGCGCGCTGGATTCTTGTTATTCGAAATGGAAAGCGGAAGGACTACGCGGCCGTTCCGGAAGGGGACACTTCTTCCGAACCCGCGGCGGACTCTGTTGCGGGTGCGGCCAGCGCTTCGAGGCGAGCAGAAAGCGCTTCGACGAGCAGATCGACGAGCTTCTTTGCGCCGCTGCCGCCGGGATCTTTGTCGGGGTTGTACTGCGCCACATCGAGACCCAGCAGGTTCTTGTGTTTCACAAACTCCAAGAAGGATGCGCGGACGTCGTCGAAGCGCATGCCGCCGCTGCCCGGCACGTTCACCGCAGGAAAATCTTCCTCCGCGATGACATCGGTATCGAGATGGAGAACGAATTCGCGCGCGTCGGCGTGCACTTGCGCCAGCGCTTCGTGCGCCGCTTTGCTGCCGCCTTTGGATTGGATATCTGCGGCGTCCATATGCCGCATCGGCGATTTGCTGAGGAACTCCTGCTCCGGTGGATCGAGCCTCTCGAGTCCGAAGAGGGTAACATCGGGCTCGCGCACCAGCGGGGCCTCGCTCCAGAAGCGCACCAGCTCCGGCGCACCTTTGCCGATGATGTGGGCCACCACCATTCCGTCGATGCGGCCGGAGGGAGTGCTTGCCGGAGTATTCAAATCCGCGTCGCGATCGAACCAGAGAAGATTCACGTGCCTGTAGTACCGCCGCGCGCCGGTGAGCAAGCCGATGACCTGAGCGCAGTCGCCGCCCAGGACGAGAACTAGAGCGCCGCTTTTCACCGCGAGTTCCGCGTGCGTCTTCAAATCGTTGAGGCCGGCGACGATTTCGGTCAGATTGCGCGCGCGCCGGTGTTCCTCGTCGTTGGCGAAGAGGCGCGGGGCGCAGTCGCCATAATCCACGACTTCATAGCCGGCACCCTTTAACTTTTCCGCGAGTCCCGCCGCGCGCAGCGCCGCCGGAGCCTTCTCGCTTCCCGCGGAAAATGCCGCGGCACTCGAGGGCGCGCCAATCAAGGCAATCTTCTTCGGCTGACGGACGATTTTGACCGCCAAGTGCTGACTCCTTGTCTTGTATTCCCGTCTACCGCGCTAGGCTACCGATGGCTGGATCATATAGAGCTCAGGGCTGCAAATCACACCAGTCATGCACCGCGCGTTTCCCTGCCGGGCACTACAAACTCTTTAGCGGCGCGGCGCCGGCGCAATGGTCGCCAATTCCGGAGGCAGCGTGAAGCGCACGTCCTCGCGGATCAAATCCAGATCCCGCTGATCCGTGAAGCCGAACTCCGCCAGCCGTTCGCTTACCTGCTCCACAAGGACTTCCGGTGCGGACGCGCCCGCGGTCAAGCCCACGCGCGAAACGCCTTCAAGCCACTTCACATCGATGTCCTTTGCCGAATCGATCAATTGCGCTTTGACGCCGCTGCGCTGGGCGACTTCCACGAGGCGGTTGGAATTCGAACTGTTCGGCGAACCCACCACCAGGATCAGGTCAACGTCTTTGGCCACCTGCTCGACCGCTTCCTGGCGGTTCTGCGTAGCGTAGCAAATGTCGTCGCTCGCAGGACCCTGGATGAATGGGAACTTCTGGCGCAGCCGCGCCACGATCTCCTGAGTGTCGTAGAGGCTTAGGGTCGTCTGCGTGAGGAACGAGAGCTTGCCGGGGTCTTCCACTTCGAGAGCATCCACGGCGGCGACGGAGTCCACGACGATGGTACGGTCCGGCGCTTCGCCCGAAGTGCCGACGATCTCCTGATGGTCACGATGACCGATCAGAATAATGGTGCGCTTTTCCCGCGCAAACTTGAGGGCCTCGAGGTGCACCTTGGTCACCAGCGGGCAGGTGGCGTCAATCACTTTCAGCGCCCGCGACTTGGCTTCCTCGCGAACCGTCGGTGGAACGCCGTGGGCGCTGAAAACCAGGACGGCACCATGCGGCACTTCCTCGATGGCTTCTACAAAGATCGCCCCGCGCCGGCGTAGCTGCTCGACTACGTAAGTGTTATGGACGATCTCGTGATGGACATAGACCGGCGCACCGTACGCTTCCAGCGCGAGCTCGACGATATCCACGGCGCGCACTACGCCCGCGCAGAAGCCCCGCGGCCTTACCCTCAGCAATACTTTTCCATTTGCTGCAGTCGGCATTTTTGTCCTAAATCGTTGATTTCTGAAGACTCTATCATACCTCACGGCGCGCCTCGCCCGCATCCCGTTTCCCAAGAATTCCCTTTCACCTAATTCCGGGTGTGCCACTTGCTTTCAGGTTCAGCATGATGGAGGAAGCCAAGAGCTACCGCCGACTGTCAGTCGCTTTTTTTCCTGAATTTACGTGAGGTTTCTCTGCACATGGCGAAGAGGGATCGAAAGGAGGCAGGGAGGACGCGCGGCAACAGGTAAACTTAGCAGGTACTATGAATATAATCTCTAGCGGCTGGCACACCCACCTGCCAAGCAAGCCGCAAGACCAGAATCCTTAATCACTTATGGGGCACCCATTTTGGCATTCCATAAGCATTACCTAACCCTGCCGAGCCATTTCGTTCCTGCTCGTCCCCAGGAAGCGGAGGCAGAATCCTCCGAAGGCAGGGATTGGAGATCGGGAGCAAGTCCAATCCTTCGCAAGACCCCAGATCTAACGCGCAGGGGAATAACGAGGGCCTCATGAACTCAGCCATTTTACTTGTGGATGTTGCTTCGGCGAGCCGCGATTCCTGGAAATTATTTCTACAGAGTCATAACTACGAAGTATTTACTGCAGAGGACGGGGAATCTGCTCTGCGGGAGTGTCTCGAACTTCAGCCTGATCTGGTTCTGCTGTATGACGCGCCGCCGGATGTCGATGCCTTCGACGTCTGTCGCCGTATGAAGGGAAACCCGCTCAATCACGAGCTCCCCATTGTGTTGATCAAGTCTTCGCCGCAGCCAGCAGATGTCGCGCGTGGACAGGAAGCAGGCGCTGCCGACTTCTGGGGAACTTGCAGTTCGCTCCTGGAAGCGTTAAGCCGCGTGCAGTCGCTCTTGCGGCTCAAGACGTATATCGATGAACAGGCGAAGGCCGTGGTGCTTTCGCTGGCCCGCAGCATCGAAGCGAAACATCCGCTCATGAACGGGCACTCCGACCGGATAGCAAAGTACGCCGTGCAGCTCGGCAGCAGTGTGGGTTTGCCGGAAGAAGAATTGCAGGAGTTGCGGATCGCATGCTTGCTTCACGATGTCGGAAAAGTGGCCGTGCCGGATGAGATTCTTCTCAAGGCCGCCGCGCTGAACGCGGAAGAGACCGAGATCGTCAGGCAACATCCCGCTATTGGGGCGAGCATCTGCGCCCCGCTGAAGTCGCTGCGCCGCATCCTGCCGGTGATCCGTCATCACCATGAGCGAATGGACGGGAGTGGATATCCTGATGGCCTGTGCGCATATGAAATCCCGCTGATGGCGCGGATCCTCCAAATCGCAGACATCTACGATGCGCTCATCACGGATCGCCCTTACCGGGATGCACTTTCTTCAGAGGGGGCCTTGGAAACTCTCAACAGAGAGGCTGGGTACGGCTGGCTTGATGATTCCCTCGTGGTGAAGTTCTCGCAGATCTGCAGATACGGCGAATACCTCCCGGTAATAGGAAGATCCATGCTGGCTTCCTACTACGCGTAGCGGCACATCGTTCCTCCGGTAGTTCCGCACATTCAGAAAAGTTTTCTGCCCATATCCAAATTGGCGCTCGCTGAAGCAATGCGTTCAGCCGTAAGATTCGCCCATCATGGCAACGGAGATGGCCGTCTCACCGGTGATGCTCGAAGGCGAGCACGTGCGGCTGGAGCCGCTGACGAAGGCGCATCTGGCGGGACTGGCCGAGGCCGGTCTGGACGAGGAGTTGTGGCGCTGGATTCCCGTGCCGGTTCGAACGGTGGATGAAATGGCAGCGTACATCGGGACTGCGCTCCAGGAACAAGAACGGGGCGTGTCATTGCCGTTTGCCATTCTTGAGAAGGCCACGGGGCGTCCGATCGGGAGCACGCGTTACGGCAATATCGACCGTACGCATCATCGCGTGGAGATTGGCTGGACGTGGGTAGCGCGCGAGTGGCAGCGCTCGGCCGTGAATACGGAAGCGAAGTATCTGCTGCTGAGGCATGCTTTCGAAGCGCTGGGCTGCATGCGCGTGGAGTTGAAGACAGACTCGCTGAACGAGCGCTCGCGCGCGGCGATCCTGCGCATCGGCGCTCGGGAAGAAGGCACCTTCCGGAAGCACATGATTACGGCGAGCGGGCGCATCCGGCATACGGTTTATTTCAGCATTATCGATTCCGAGTGGCCGGCGGTGAAAGCTCGCCTGGAAGCGATACTGAGTTCCCGCAAGCGCTAGAGCCGCGCGGGCCGGCGTGATGCCCTACCTCTTGCGCAACGGCTCGCCATTCGGCAGCACTCCAACATCATCAACTAGGGTAAAATTCAGCCGGCATACAATCCGATTTGAAGGAGGATCGTGGCTACGCCCGACAATCCCATTAACCGCCGGCGCAGCGAGCGCGTGATGCTGCAGATGAAGGTCACAGTGATCGCGGAAGACGTCCAGCGCAAATCACGTCAAGAAGAAGCGCTGACGCTGGTCGTCAACGCTCATGGCGGCCTGCTGAAGATGAAGATGGAGATGCACGTCGGCCAGCCTATGCTTCTCGTAAACCCGCAGAAAAGTGTGGAGCAAAACTGCCGGGTCATTCGCGTGGACGATACGTCACCGGAATATTTCACCGTGGCGTTCGAGTTCGATCAACCGAACCCCAAGTTCTGGCCGGTCGTTTTTCCGCCCTCGGATTGGGATGCCCCACGCGCCTGATGCCGCGCTAGGCAACTTCAGCCGCACGAAATTGACTCCTTCCCCTTTTTTACCGGCTCACTTGCATCCCTTGACCACCGCAACTCTTCGAGCAATTCAGGGTTCGATATAGCAGGGGCGGTGTCCGCTTTGGAGGACGCTGTGATGAAGTATCGGATGAATAGCATTGGAAAATCGCCGCTTCTGGCGGCTTCGGTTTTGATTCTTGGACTGCTGCTCGCTGGTTGCGACGACCGCGTCACCGTGATTCGCGATTCGAATATCCCCATACCCAAGGGGAGCACCTGGGCCTGGAAGCCTGTCGCGCCACCCAAGGACGCGGGCCGGCGTCCTGTTGTATCGCGGGACGTGATCTCGCGCGGAGAAACCGTCGCGCGCGAACCCGGCGCCAACAACGAAATTGTTCGCCAGCGCATCCGCGCGGCAATCGAGCAGACCCTGTCGTCCAAGGGATTGCGGCAAGTCAGCGACCCGCAAGCTGCGGATTTTCTCGTGGACTATCACGTCGCAGTACGGCGGCACGACGCGACCGTGCAACGTGTGTACCCGGGCGGATACCCCGGCGTCGTTTGCGGCCCTTATGGATGCTGGGAATCGTGGGGCTGGGGGCCTCCGGAAGTCAGCTACGAAAATATTCGCTTCCGCGAAGGCACGGTGGTCTTTGACTTTCTGAAGCAATCGACGAAGCGGCTGGCGTATCGCGCGACCGGTCAAAAGCCGGTGCACCGCGATACCTTCAATCAGGACGAGATCAATGAATTCGTCCACCACCTGCTCGGGAAGTTGAAGACCAACGGGTAGGGTCGATCCACTTTCGCCGGGCTGACTCTGTTCGAGTGCGCTACGCCAAGGAATGTCGTTCGGAGCGAAGGACCTCACCCGTCACAGACACGCATAACTAAATCCCATACTCGCACGAGCAGGCAAGGCCAAACAGCTAAGGCAGCAAACCGAAGACGGCGACGCTGTTTGGTGTGCCCACGTAAACTTTTCCGTTCACGATCACCGGGGTGATGAATTTTCCATTGCCGCTGAAGTGGTCGCGGCCATTTGCGGCCTGATCGGAATCGTAGAGTTCCTTGGTGAGATCGGTGGCATCATACGCAAAAAGGATGGCGCCGCTATTTTCGATGGCCCAGACGATTCCGTTGGTTGTGCCGTTTGCGGAGACGCTCGGCGTCGTCCCGGGATATCCGAAACGATGCGTGGATTGTGACGAAGGAGCGCTCGCGAGTTTCGCGCTCGTCATTGGGAAGGCCTTCAGAGCGTCGCCCACGGCGCCAAAGTAAACCGTGCCATTGAAATAGGCGGGCATGGAAAAGACCTGCCCGCCGAGCTGGCCTGAAATTTCCTGATAGATCTGGTCCGAGTTTAGATTGAACTTGCCCATGTTGTCGCGGTCCGCAACGTAAATGACGGTGTCTTTACCGGCGCCGACGGACAGGTGCTTCGTCACGCCGGCCGCGTCTTGAGCGTCCGGCAGGAGAATCGCGCCGCCAGAGCCGAGATCCACGTCGGCGCTTGATTCAGAAACGGTATTGTGCGGAGTAAAATAATCCACCAGTTTGAGTCCCGCAGCGGTGGAAATCTTCACAAAACAATTTCCGCAATCTGCGTTGGATGGGAACCCCTGAGCGTTCAGAGTGGTGTCAAAATCGCCGTTGCCCTCCAGGAAAAAGATGTTCCCCGACGAATCGGCGGCAGGAGCGGAACCCGACATCCAAATTCCGCCTTCGCTCCCGTTTGGTACCAGATTCAAAACGCTCGTTTGGGCAAGGTTGTCCGCGCTGAAGGCCATGACCCATGAGGTGTAAGGGCGATGGTCGCAGTGAGAGGACCAGGTGGTGTAAATCTTTCCGTTGATCTCCAGCAGACCGGGCCTCTCTTTATATTGTTTCGGATCAAAGACGACGTTTCCGCCGGAGCTGTTGTCGCCCGTTCCGGGATAGGTTGCCGTGATCGTCTGCGGGCCTCCGAAGAGCTCCTTGCCCGTAGTTAAATCGAGCGCGTGCAAGCGCTGGAAATAGGTTCCAGTGGTGCTCTTCGACATTGCCACGAGGTAGATGGCATTGCGCGTGCGGTCAATCACCGGCGTCGCGGTGATGCCAATTTCCGGCGAGACCTGGGCACATCCTCCCACCGGATCGCTCGGCGTTTCGCTGTTGCCGAGGGTTGACGTCTTCCACAAGGACGAAGCGGTCGCGCCACTGACGGAGTCGGCGTCGAAGGCGTAGACGGAATCGTGTTCCGTAGCGAGGTAAAGAACATTCTTCTTTTGCCCGCTGATGGTCACTTGGGAAAGATAGAGAGGCTGGGCATCCACCCTGCCATCCACGGGGAATTCGCCAAGCTTTCCGAATTTCGTGGAATTCACGTTCGCCGGAGTCAGCGCTGTTTCATTCAGATTCTGGCCAGCGCGCTGGTTGTCGTAGTGATAGGTGAGGACGTCCACGCCTGCAAAGGGGCCACCCGCCCCGCTCCCATTTACGGAACCGGTGATGGGGTTGCCGCCACACCCCGCGAAAGAGAACGCCATGAGAACGACTATGATTGAGCATGAGACGGCGATTCGCCGCATTAGCATTACCCTCGATATTGAACTCAGCGGCTGGGCTAAGCAGGGAACGAGACGCCGGGGCAGATTGAACCAGTCTAGCGAATACATAAAATACGGCCTAGCAGAAAAATACCTGAAATACGGCCTAGGAGAAAACTGTAAGGCCTTACTAGCTTCGCGCCTGGGGAATTGCACGTGAACTGCGGTACAGTTTTTGGCGAGCGCGTTGGGAGCAGGCTGGGGACCACCATGGCTGGCCTGCTTGCCTCGGCGCTTCCTTCCTTCTATTCTCAGTGTCCTTATGCTGCTCAAAGATCAGGTCGCACTCATCACTGGTTCAGGCAGGGGAATTGGCCGCGCCATTGCGCATCTTTTTGCGAAAGAAGGCGCCGCGGTGTTTCTGACGGCACGCACGGATAAGGAACTCGCCACCACAACGGGGGAGATTTCGCGTGCCGGAGGCCGCAGCGGATACGCCACGGCAGATTTATCTCTGGAATCCGATTGCGCGCAAGCCGTGGCTGCGGCGCGAGAAAAGTTCGGCAGGATCGACATCCTGGTGAACAATGCGGGACACTATGGCCCTGTGGTTCCCGTTGAAGACTATCCGCTGGTGGATTTCGACAAAGTAATTGCCGTTCACCTTCGTGCCGCGTTTCTGTTGTCGAAACTGGTCCTGCCGGAAATGTACGCGCGGCAGTCTGGCGTGATCCTGAACATCTCAAGTCTCTCGGCGAAGGCGGCCTACGCGTGGGGCTCGGGCTATGCCGCGGCAAAAGCAGGGATGCTGGGGCTGACGCGGGTCACCGCCGCGGAAGGAGCGCGAAAAGGCGTACGCGTGAATGCTATCTGCCCAGGACCGGTAACGGAAACGCAGATGTCGAAGGACCTGGGCGCCGTGCTCGCAAAGAAAATGGGTGTGAACGAGGATGAACAATTGGCCGGCTTTCTGAACGGCTTGCTGCAGGGCCGCGCGCAGACAGCGCAGGAGATTGCACGCGCCGCCCTGTTCCTATGCTCGGAGCAATCCAGCGCGATGACCGGCCAGTCCGTCAACGTCGATGGCGGCGTGGCGTTCTACTAAGAAGACGCCGAATCAGCGCATTTCGTTTTTGTAAACAAACCCGCCCTTCATCACAAATTTCACATTTTCCAGCTCTTTAATATTTTTCAGCGGATCGCCGCTGACGGCCACAATGTCCGCCCACTTGCCGGCCTCGATGGTACCCGCTTTGTCGCCCCAGCCAAGAAGCTCGGCGGGGACTGAAGTGCCGGCTCGAATCGCCTGCAGTGGGGTCATACCGTATTGCACGTAGTATTCGAATTCCTTGGCTTGGTTGAGCACCTTCCAATCAAAGCCGCCGGCGTCCGTGCCCAGCGCGATTTTCACGCCCTTCTTGATGGCTTTCGGAAAGTTTTCGCGCTGCAATTCCGCCATCTTCGGCCAGTTGCCGCCGCGCCCTGGGGCGACATACATGCCAACGGTGACCGTCGGTACCCAATAAATCCCTCTTTTAGCCATTTCGTCCATCAGGGCGTCGGTAAGCCCGTCACCGTGTTCGATCGTATCCACGCCGGCGCGCAGCGCAGCGGCGATCCCGTCACTGCCGATCGCGTGCGCCGCCACTTTCTTGCCGATGCGATGCGCTTCGTCCACGATGGCCTTTGCTTCTTCATCGGTGAAATTCACCATGGAGTGAAGCACCCCGTCGGCTTCGAAGTGGTAGCGGCGGTCGGAGTAATATTTGATCCAATCGGCGCCGTACATCGCCTGCTCGCGCACGGCCTTGCGCGCACCGTCGGTTCCGTCCACGTACTGCACACCGCTAGGAACCTTTAGCTCCCAGGAATAACCAAGCAGCGGATACATTCCCGTGGGGGCCATCGCGCGTGTGGCCGCCTGCATGCGCGGGCCAGGCACTTCGCCATTGGCAATCGCCATCTTCACGTCCACGTCCGCGTACATCGCGCCTTCCGTCTCCAGGTCGCGAATGGCCGTGAATCCGTGCGAAAGCGCGATCTGCGCGTTGCGCGCGGCGAGGATCGCGCGATACGGAATCGATTCCTTCAGCAATTGCGCGTCATATTCTTCGGCTGTGATGTCGCCTTGCAGCAGGACGTGCGTATGGGTATCGATGAAACCAGGCAAGACGGTGGCCTTCGAAAGGTCAATCACCTCCACACCGGCGGGCGCGCTTCCTCCTGCCACGACGGACGCGATCTTGTCGCCCTCGATTACGATCAGCACATTCTCGAGCGGCTTATCGCTCTTCCCATCAATCAGCTTTCCCGCAAGGATGGCAACGCGGTGGGGGGTCTGACAAAGGGCCAGCATTGACATTACGAGACTCAAACCAAACGCAATAAGCAGACGACGCATCAGCGAGTTCCTCCTCCCAAGACGCAAGAGGGTATCAGAAACAGGAAGTTTCGTCGCCTGCTGAAGGTGTTCGACAAGACTTGAACTGCCGGAATCCCGGAACGCTCCACGCAAATATCGACAATGAAGCGGGCTTCGGCTAACATCGGCCACGTGGAGTTCCGCGAGAGGCGCACGGCGCACAGATGTGCTGGAAGCTGCTTCACACTTAGATGGAGTTTTGCCTCCCTGCGGAAAAGATGTCTCTGCCTGACGAAAGTCTTGTGGAACCACTCGGATTAGGAGCTGCATCTGTTTGGAGCAGACGTGAGCCAATCGTCTCTGATTGATCCACCTCGCAATTCCGTGGGAGAAGACGCGCGGCGCAGCACGCGCATCGAGCGGTCCGTCCCGCTGATCGTTTTCGGTCAGAACCGCCTTGGCGAGCCATTTGTAGAAAGAACGGTCTCGACCAGCCTGAACCTGCATGGGTGCCGGTATCCCTCGCGGCACGATTACGGCGTTGGATCGTGGGTTACGTTGCAGGTGGTGGGATTGGAAGTCGAGCCGAAGCCCCTGGCGGTGCGCGCAAGAGTGTGCTCCGTCCACACATCTCAAAGTTTGCGGGAATTGCAGCAAGTCGGGGTGGAGTTGGAAAACCCGGGGAATGTTTGGGGGATTGTTACGCCCCCTCAGGATTGGATGAAGGTGGCAGGAACGAATACGGCCGTGGCGCAATTCGCAACGGCGGTCGCGCCGGCGCTGGATCCCCCGCCCACGACGCTAAAAATCGACGAACTGCCGGTGAATCCCGAGCACAAGATGGCCGAGGTCGCTACATTTCCTTCTCCTTCGCCGGTGGCCTCGAAGCCGCAGGCTCCGAGGGCCGCCGAGGCCCCCCAGCCGAAACGCGTGGTCGTCACGCCGGATGGACTCATCTCCGCGTTGCAGGGAAAACTGCAGCACGCGGCAGAGCAAGCAGTCGAGGGGGCGATAGCGCGCCAGGTGGATGAAGCGGTGCGCGAGGCGCTCAGCTCGATTGATGACGTACGCAACTCGAGCGTGCGCGAGATTCAAGAACTTTTCCCCACACGGCTGGAGGCGATGCGGCTTTCCTCGAAGGAGGAATTCACCGGCGAGATCGCCTCGCAATGGAAAGAACAGATGGAAAAGTACCGCGGCCAGGCGGAGGAGATGGCAGCGCGGCTGGAGAAGCAAGCGGCGGAATTGCGGCACGAACTGGCCAGGTCGCAGGAATTTGTGGAAAGGATGACACTCGAAAGGGAACCCCGGATCCAGGCGCGCCTTAACGAAGCGGTGGCCCAGGCCCTATCCCAATTCGAAACGGCGACGGCCCGCTCCGCCGACCGCCGCTACCAGCTCATGCTGGAGAATACCCAGGCTGGAATACAGGAGGCGCGCCTGAAACTCGATGCGCGCTCCGCGGAAGTGCAAGCGCTGGTGCAGAGCGCGGTGAATTCCGCTCTTGGGGTCTTCCAGCGGCAGACGGACCAGGTTGCGAATGCCGTCCTCGCCGAGACCAAGGAGCGAGCGGTTTCTGCCCTTTCCTCACTCGACGCGGAGAGCCGCGCCACCTGTGATGCTCGTCGCCAGGCTTTGGAGACGGAAGTTGCCCGTTCCGCCCAGCGTTCCACGGAGCAATTCCGCAAAGGAATGAAGGCTTTCCTGTACTCCTGCCTGGTGGCCGCCGTCAGTGCCGTGGATGAGCATTCGAAATCCACCTTGGACGGGCTCGTCAAAGACAACGGGAAGACTCTGTTCGAAGCGGACGGCGAATCACGCACTCAGGATGAAGGGGAAATTATTCCTGATCCCGACGTCGATCCCCTGACTCATTGATGGATGGACAATTGCCCGGAGAAGCCGGCGCTGCCGGCACCTCCTTGGGACCGCTCAATCCTCAACAAATTGAGCGACGGGTTGATTCAACTTGCCGCGGCCGAAGGATCACGAGGCGGCCGCGCCATGAAATCTCCTCTCGCAAAAGAAAAAAAAGCCAACCGCTCTCTAGAGGACGGTTGGCTCTTTTTCTTCGTTCCTATTGTCGCGGAGGCTGTGTCAGTCCCGAAGGAGGCAGGGTGACAAGCTCTGCGTGTGCTCTGGCCAAGGCCAGAAGGTCGTCAAGAACTTAGCGGGCTGGCGCAGAACCCGGACGCCGAATCGCCCGGCGCGCCACGTCTTCGATCGTATCGACGCCCTGCCGCATGGCCACCATAACCGGGTGCCGGCTCTCCGCGATGCGCTCCACGGCCAATGCCCAGCCGCGGTGCAGCATGTACAAGCTTCCGACCGCAAAAGCGATAGCCGCAAATCCAACGGCA
>WNGP01001747.1_pt1 | contig 17942 bp, 18 predicted proteins | sample 5407671 | NCBI WGS metagenome assembly WNGP01 (sample SAMN13153381, study PRJNA577476) | soil metagenome | isolation source: 40 cm soil or saprolite under Garry oak tree replicate 2 | place: USA:California | collected 2016-06-15 | reverse complement strand
TGTTTGCCGATAAATATCTGAATACTTCGCCGACTGTCAAAGATATCCTTGAGCTTCTGCCTCTGCTACGTTCCCTCAAAGAAGCGCTCTCCGCTCCTGGCAGCGATGCTGCCCAGCCGGAACGGGACAAAACCGCCTGCGGATATCTCGTCGAAGCGTGCGAACGAATCACGCATTGTGAGCAGCTTTCCGGATGAAAGTGAAGCTGGCGCTTTTGTGCAGACTATCCTTTTAGAGGCGGCAGAAGACCTCGAACCACAATCCCATCCTGAATATGACGCGCAATTCGATGAGGGTCCCTCGTGGGGAGGGCCGTCACCGCGCATCAGCGCTGCAGCAGGTTTAACCCTGATGGCCCGCCTTGAAAGCTGTGCTACACAGACCATACTCCAGGCCGTGGAACAACTTAGCTCCGATCCGGTGCCGGCGGTGCGATTTCAGGTCGCTGAGCGGTTGATTTGCCTGTACTACACAGCGCCAGATCTGATGTGGGCGCTACTGGAGCGCCTTTCTCATAGCGAGGAGAGTCGAGGCGTGCTTCAGGGTATGCTTACAGGGACACTGACCCGCATAGCAAGGTCACACCCGGACCGCATCGTCGAGCTGGCCAGAGCCATTTTTAATCGTATCACGCAGGGAGCCGGGGCCGACCTGGTACGGACGGCATGCGTTTCTATTTTTGTACAATTTTACCTGCTACAAGACCACCCGGTGTGTCATGAGATCGTCTTTGCCCTTGCGGATGACCCTGGCCAGTTTGCCAATGAGAACTGGTCTATGGCGGCGAATCTGCGAGAAGCCCTCACCTATGGCTCCATCGCGCAGCCAAATCTGGAACACGAGGCCCTCCGTTTCCGCGCCTGGGCGCTGATGGAACGCATCCTACGGTCAACTCACGCTGCCACCCTCAAGTTGCTGAGCCAAAATACGAGTACGCCCCTGGCGGAAGATGAGCAAAAGCGGCTGCGCGGTTTAGCGCGGTTGGTGGACTCCATGGGCCATGATCTCTACGCTGCCTCTGGCGCATCCGACGCAAAACACGCACGACCGATCGAAGAGAAACAGCGCTTCCTTTCTGAGGCTGGCCCGCTGCTGGACGAGCTGACTGAGTTCAACTATCCCAGCCTGATTCACCGTTTGCTGGAGATGTTCGACTTCCTGGCCCCGGTCGATCCTCCCAGTGTGTTTTTGCGCATCGGACGCATCGTTCTGACCGGTCGGCAGAACGGTTATCAATACGAGTCATTCGGCGCTGACCTGATCATCCGCATCGTAGAGCGGTATCTTGCAGAGTTTCGGGGAGTGCTACGCGAAAACGTGGAGTACCGAAGGATCCTTATCGAGATTCTCGATATCTTTGTGAAGGTAGGCTGGCCGCAGGCACGGCAGCTCACCTACCGGATGGAGGAGATCTTCCGGTGAAACGGGTACGCAATGCCACCGATTTCCTCGGACACTTTCGGGGAGCACGTCTCAACTATGAGCGTTCTGGACGACTTATAGCTGAGTTACGAAATCAAGTCGACAGCACCTCACTTCCTACAGCCCTGCCAAGGGATGGGGAAGCCCGCATCGAGGCACATGTTCGAGCGTACTTCATTGATCCATTGCTCCAGGCTCTGAATTGGCAGGTAGGCGCCAGCTCAGGAGAAGGCCTCATTGTGCCAGAGGTTCCTATTCGGTCAGCACAAAGTGGCACAACGCGGTTTCTCGACTACGCTGGTATAGAGCGAAACGGAGGTGAACCGCTCCTCATTGCCGAGGCAAAGCACCCAAAAAGTTCGCTCCCGGACCGAGGACTATCAACGGCCGAATATGATCGATCCACGCAGATAGCCCGGGGACTGCAGGGGCTACTGAGCCTGGGTGCTGAGTGGAAAGGGTATCTGAGCACCTTGAGCGACTATGTCCGTTCGGTCACGAAACGGCCCGATCTGGCCCCACGACGAGTCTTCATCACGAATGGCGATTGGCTGATTCTTTTTCTCGACCCCGCTGACGCCTTCCTTCCAGGTGGCAAGAGGGAACCGGGAAAGATCCTGGTCTACGAGGACCGCGACGACGTCGAGCAGCACTTTGGGAAACTGTTTCAGCATCTGGAGTACGGTGCTGTCCGAGGGGAAGCCTCGGCTGTAGAAATGAATGTTGGAGAGCTGCGATTTTATGTCGAGCCTGGCGCGGTCGCTTGTGTGATGCACGGGCTGCGACTGGTGTATATAGAACAGCGCACCATCTATGGTTTCAGTGAATCAGTCATTCATGTCGCCCCCGTTCTGTTTCTCCGGACGGGATACGGCAATTGGTTTCGCATCGAGGGGCGTGTCAGTGATCGCATTTATACGCTGGCTTCTTCCTATGAGAAACTACTGGAACGTTTAGACGAAGTGCGCATAGCGGCAGAGGCCCTCCTCCAGGAGGTAAACGCGGTTTTAGGCACCGTGTTAACGCCAACGTCGCTTGTCGATCATTATGCGGATGAAGAGGCATTCGCTACTCTACCGGGTGTGACTGAATGTGAAAATCACCTGCATGAACGGAGTACGGAGTACCTGATTGTGACGGGCGCCAGGACACATTATCTTTTGCCTGCCCCCACTGTCACACATTGCCCGCATCGCGATTGGGAGAAGAGCCACGCCCTGGGAGTGGCGGCTGACCTCATCAGAATCAGAAAGTGGTCGGGGTACAATCCAAAATCATTCTTTCTCTCTGGTCAACCGCATCACTGCGCCCATCGCTGGGTAGCCGATGCAAAGGCTTCCCAAATTAGAACGGTCAATCAGGAACGATGCGGGTGTCGGAGCGGCAAAGAAGGTGAGGCCTTCTGTGAAATCGCCCGCTTTGAAACGCATCTCTGCTGCCGGACGTGCGCCTTTGAGGAAGTTTGCACAAAGGCGGCAGTGTTTCGGTTACCCTGTCAGCGATAAACTGGCAGGAGTTGCAGCAAGCGAGGATCACCATGGGCTTGAAACGATTATCTCCGCAAGACCTCCCTCCTGGCGTTCGGACCAGTGCAACACATATCGCCGACGGTGGCAGACTCTACACCTTTACGCATGTGACACTTGGTGAGCTGGGACGGCTGCACATTATGCCACACGGACCAGCCCAGATCGAGGCGTCCGCCGAGGTTGCCCCAGGGGATCCGGACGCACCCGATTGGGTTGAGAAATTCACCCTGCTGGAGCAGGTGATACAGACCTGTCTCAACGCATTGCCTGGCGGCCAGGACACGAAACCATTTCCCTCGATGGAGGAAGTGCGCAAGGAGCGGCGCTTGTACCGCAGGTTCCTCGATGCACAGCATAGCATCCAGATGCTTGGGCTGGCCAAATCGCTTTCTGAGCAGGAATATCAGACAGTGGTGAAGGTTGCCCAGGGGACCCTAGCTACAGCCGACCCCTTTGACCGGATTGGGATCCAGCAGCGGCTCGGCGAATTGCAATTCTATTGGAACGACTTGCATTTTTAACCATTGTTTGCGATGTAGACCAAACACTCCTTGAGAAGGCATAGCAATCTAGGTAATGGTAGTTCATAGACGGCCCTTTCAATCTGTCAGTGATTTGAAACAAGGGTGTATCTCACCTGCTTGCATCTCACGACGAAGCAGTTTTTGTTAAGACGTAGTGATCGGGTAGCCGGAGGAGGCATTGCTGCCTCCCGGCCCCCTAAGAACCGTACATGAAAGTTATCCCTTCATACGGCTCAAGCCTCTCCAAGGCATGGTTCCATACCCGGCTTCGTTATAGAGAGCTTCTGATGGTGTACTTGCCGATGGCAATTAGGGTGAAGAAGGAGCAAGTTGGAAAGATGGTCTGTTCCCCCGTAGACGCGTTGGAGAAGGTGATGGACGTGCCATCCGCTCTCTTTCGTGATCTTCTGGTCACAGACCGGGCATTTTCCTTCCTGTTCTCGCCATAAGGCGATCAGCTTTCTCCGTTTGAGCCAGCTTTGCTGCCACTTCAACCCCATGCGTTCATCAAAGTACGCTTCCCAAACTGGATCATAGGGATTGGCTTCTCCCCGAATAAGCGGGTGCCGTCGAATGGGGGTCTTGGCGGCTTGCGTGAGGTGAACGGTCAGGGTATCTCCCTTCTTTCCCTCGACTTCGCCTGAGAATACCCATTGCCGTCTTGCGTCGGCCTGAAAGTATTTTGTCTTGACCCATCGCCGCCCCTTGTTGGGGTGCCTTCTCTTTGCCCACTGCCAGAGCATCCCAAAGATGGCATGGTCTATGCTGCTGAAGGTCTCTTTGCTCACCACATGCCGATGATACAAGGCCCATCCCCGGATAATCGGGTTGAGCTGGACAATGAGTCCTCCGGCTGTGGCTTGCTTGTTTTCCTTGAGGATCGTTCGTATTTTCCCTAACAGCGTTTGGACGCTTTCCTTGGATGGCTTGATGAGAAGCTTTCCTCGGTAGGTGCGCACGTTCTGTCCGAGAAAATCGAAACCGTCTTCCAAGCGAGTGATGAGGGTCTTTTCCGCAGACAGTTCCAGACCCCGTTCTTGCAGAAACGCCACGACGACGGGCTTGACTTCTTGTTCAAGTACTTCTTGTGAAGCACCTGCCCACGTGATGCGCAACGAGATGGTGCGCCGCATCAGCGGCAGAAAGTGAGTGTATCGAAAGATATCAGGGGTGTTGGAAAACCCTGTGCACACCCGACTTATCCCTGCCAGGTGGCTTGAATTCCGAAAGGAAGGGGGGAGTGCAGCATGTCGGGGCCAAAGGCAACGTAAGAGGAAGCCATCACTCCTCTGGGTTGTCAGTGCAAAGCGTGTATGGTTAAACCTACACTGGCTGAATTCCAGTCCCTCTGGCCTCTTTGCGGACGCCAGCGAAAGATGGCTGAAACGCTGGACCAGAAGAGAGGGTGGGATGTAATCTCTCCCTCTCTATCCAACTCTTCTGGCAGACTCTCATTACGAGGGAAGAGGGACGAACGGAAGACCTGGAGCACGCTGCATCTCGTTTCTGCGGAAAATGCGGGATCATCTAAACAGGGCCACACCTGCATGATGACGGAGGCTCAATAGTACCCAATGTACGGCGGTAATGGCTTGTGCAGACTGCATAGAGCAGTCCCGACAAGAGGGATAAGCTGTGGTAACACACGTGAAACCAGTTCTGTCTGGGGGGAAGTGAGCTAGCGGAACCTGCGAGAAAGCCGAAAGGGAAAGTGGGATGTGCTGATGCTGTCCCGATAACTGAGTAAGGGAGTATCCAGGCGAAGTGGAGAGCCGTATGCCGTGAGAAGCGGCACGTACTGGTTCGGAAGGGGGGATACGGGTGACCCAGTCATGGGCAACCGGTCCCTACCTTACTTCTAACTGAACAAGAAGAGGGAAACTGGCGAAGGACCGTAGAAATGTGGCTCCTTGTAAGGAAATTGGTCAATGTATCACTTTCCAAACAAGGAGGACACACATCAGTATGACGCATCCTGCGGTAACAATCCAGGTGAACCCGACATCGGTTCCCTCAACCCCATCATGGATGGGAGAAGTGGCTGCGCTGGCCCACGTCCTTACCCATGTCGGTTTGTTGAAGGCCATTCAGGATCATGTGCAATTTGCACGCGCACGCTTTGGCGAATACGACACGATGGATTTCGTCGTCGTGCTTCTGGCATATGCCATCAGCGGCGAACCGACCCTTCAGTCCTTTTATGAACGTCTTACGCCCTTTGCAGAAGTTTTCATGGGCCTGTTTGACCGCCATCACCTCCCTTCTCGCTCTGCCCTTTCTCGCTTTCTTGCCGCCCTGGATCAAGCCAGCGTGGAGGCGCTGCGCACGCAGTTTCAGGAAGACCTGTTGCAACGAACGCCTCCTTTCCCCTCCCTTGGCGGGTTGTGGGATCGTTGCGGTCAACAGTACGTGGTCGTGGATGTGGACGGGACCAAACAAGCGGCGAGCCTTCGAGCCCTTCCCCACCTCCCCTCGCTTCCCGCGCCTCATCGTCGTTTTGATCTGGTCGCGGCCCCTGGGTACAAGGGACGCAAGCGAGGGGAAGTGGTGCGAACGCGCACCACGCTTTTGCAAGCGCATACCCATCAATTCCTGGGCACGTTTGGGGGAGCGGGCAATGGCGACTACCGCGCAGAATTGCAACGGGCTCTCCAGGTGATCACCACGTACGCGGCGACGCACACGCTTCTCCCCTCCCAGATGCTGGTGCGTTTGGATGGCTTGTATGGCGACGCTGCTGTCCTGAGCGATGTCCTGGACGCGCGTCTGGGCGTCATTGGACGCAGCCGCAATTATGCGCTCCTGGATCTGGCAGAAGTGCAGGCGGTGCTGGCGCGCCCTCCCGCTGTGGTCTGTACCCATCCGGAAAGTGGAGCCGCCCGTGCCCTTTACGATTGCCCGGACATCCCTCTCACGGCTGGAGGAGCGCGCGTTCGACTGATTGTGGCCAGTCATCCCAGCGCATCCGCGCCCCACAAGATCGGCAAGAAGCGTGATGGCCTCATCTACGAATTGTTCGTCACCAGGCTGGCCGCTCCCGCTTTTTCCGCCAAAGATGTGCTGGACTTGTATCTGCAGCGCGGGTCCTTTGAAACCGTGCTGGCGGATGAAGATGTGGAGCAAGATCCTGATCGCTGGTGCTCTCACAGCCCTGGTGGGCAGGAATTTTGGCAGATCGTGAGCCAATGGGTCTGGAACCTTCGCCTGGAACTGGGACAGAATCTGTCCCCTACTCAGATGCGCACGACCGCATTTGCCCCGGCTTTTGGGGCTTCGCCAGGGCCAGTTCCCGAGCCAGCGCTAGCCAGTGAGCCAGGGCCAGTTCCCGAGCCAGCGCTAGCCAGTGAGCCAGGGCCAGTTCCCGAGCCAACGCTAGCCAGTGAGCCAGGGCCAGTTCCCGAGCCAGCGCTAGCCAGTGAGCCAGGGCCAACTCTGAGCTATGGTCCTCCTCAATGGGCTCACCGGTCGTTTACCCGAGGATACCCCGGCTCAGCTTTTACACCACAACCGGATGGGAGCTTACTCTGCCCCGCCCATCATCCTCTCTATCCACAAGAACGAAGACCGGAGCGCGATGGCTCGCTGCGTGTGGTGTATGCTGCTCGCATTGGTGATTGTCGCGACTGCCTTGTGCGAGCACAGTGTCAAGCAAACCTTCTCACGATCAAACCTCGGCGGGTCAGTGCCGTTTTCTGGCCGATCCCTTCCAACCAAGTGCTCACCTCTGCCCCCATGCTCAGACCACCTCAGCCACCCGCATGTTCCCCGGTGATGTGGGGCGATTGGCCACGCTGCCACATCCGGCGCAACTGGCTCAAAGTGGTACGCTCCGAAACCGTCAACGTGACCATAGGAGCCACTCCTCCCCAAGATCAGACCGCACGGACTGACGAGCACGTGATGACCCGCCAACAACGTGCTCATTGGCGCTTCTCCTGGCAGCAGCGTCTCGCTCGTAATGCTCGCCCCGTCACCGCTCCCTCCCTCACCATCACGATCCACGGTCTTTCTGCTTCTTTTGCTCACATCTATGCGTTTGACCTGCTCACAGCAGCTTAAACACTGAGTCAGCTGTTCCCGCCTGTTTCCCCTCCCGATGGTGTTCTCGTCTCCCAACAGGATTATATTGATATCCATCTATTCAAGCCGCTTCCTAGAACATTTTCGTCGCTTGCCTGGTTACAACTCGTTGCGCATCACGTGGGACCTGAGAGGACAAAGTCGTCGGCGTAGCGTGTGAGGTGAACTTTGGCTTTGGGTCCTTTGCGTGCCAGGAGAAGGTTGATGTTCTCTATGGCTTGTTCGAGACCGTCGAGCGTCAGGTTGGCTAATACGGGTGAACAGATGCCCCCCTGTGGAGTTCCCGCTTCTGTCGGAAAGAAGACGTTGTGTTGCATAAATCCTGCCTTGAGCCATTTCTTGAGAACGGCTTTTTCCATGGGAATATGCTCTAAGAGCCATGCATGCGAAATGGCGTCAAAACACCCTTTGATATCCCCTTCCAGAACCCACTGAGGAGATGTCTTTTGCGAGAAAAGCAGGAAACATCTCGCGATGGCATCCGCACAGCCGCGTTCCGAGCGAAACCCGTAGGAATGCGGGTCGGCAGTGGTTTCTGCCACCGGGTCGAGGGCGAGCAGGTAGAGTGCCTGCATCGCTCGACATTTCATGGCAGGAATCGAGAGGGGACGTTTTTTGCCATTTCGTTTTGGGATGGAGACGCGCCTGAGTGGTTGAGGTCGGTAGCCTCTCTGTCGAAGGGTCAAGATGGCTGCGGCCTTTTTCTCCGGTGTGTCCCATATGACCTTATCTACCCCTGGTGTTGCACCACCCTGGTTCTCTGTCACTCGTTTCACCGCAAGAGCTTTGCCGCTAAACGAGCGGGTCAGCAAGTGTTGCAAAGCTTTCACCTTGCCCCATTTGCCCGCCTCGGTTGCCTTCACAATACGCGCTTGGAGCCGACGCACGGTGCGGTGGGCGGCTTTCCAATCAATGTCATGCCAGCCTTCCACAAGGTGGGAGGATGCACCAGTTTGTTCAACCGTCATCTGCTTTTCCTCCTTGATCGGTTTATCAAACTCTCTTGTGATGAGAGACCGTGTGGAAGTCTGCCCGCTTTCGCGTGAGGCCATGTTGCCTTTCGGCTCAGCCTCTCTCCGCTCCATTACAGAGCGGCTTTCGCTTTTTCCACATTCTTCTACCCGCATCTCTGTGAGCTTCCCTTGCGGATTGCTTTCCTGCACGCAGGGGAGATACGGGCTTACCATGTTTCGCTTCAATGCTCGAATGGGTTAGGACTATCCCTCTCCGCCGGGAGCTTTGGTGTTCACGACAGGATACTACCTACATCCTGTACCCGCTCCATTCCCGTTTTGGGTCAAGCCTTTCAGCATCTTTGGCTTGTTCTTAGTTACGACGTTTATCGGGATTTCGCTTCTGCTAGCCATACCATTCAATCCTAGCTCCTAACCGCCTTGATGCTGGCAGTCGCACCGTCCTCTCACGAGGGCAATGCTTGCCTTACGGCACTGGCTACCTTGTCCCAGGAGCTTCACACCGCCGTGTTACCACTGCCGCATGTCCTGGTAGGATACTACTGGTGAAACAGCAGGTCTCGTTGCAATTGGTTGCCGAGACAGACATTGAGGCGACTTCATGTCGCACAGGTAAGACTAAGATCCTAACCAAATTGTGCAGTGAAGCAATTGTAATATTTTCGCTCCAGTAGGCGAACCAAACTGAAAGGCGTTTCTTGACCGGGTTAGTAATCAGTGACCGACCTTACCGTTGTAAATTTCATCAGCTCATGAGCCCTTTTGTTCCCCTTCATCGAGTACGTATAACCATCCTTGACATCCTCACCCACCTATGGTATCATCACTTCTATAGATAACGGTATCATAGGATATAGTAGCATATGTATAGCGAAATCTTAATCCTGGCGATGCTGCGACCAGGGCCACGACATGGATACGACATCAAAAAAGACATCGAGCGGGCACTTGGAGGGACTGTCACCCTCAACAACAAAACGCTCTACCTCGCTCTCAAACGTTTTGAAGAGGTCGGTGCCGTCACCCGGCAGGTTGTGCCCCAAGAGGGCAAGCCCAATCGTCATCTCTATCAGCTCACCGAGCGCGGGATCGAGTTACTGCAAGCCTCTCTCCGGGATTTCCCCACCTCGCAAGCCGCCAGCGAAGCCGAGTTTTTTACCCGGGTCGCCTTCTTCGACTTGCTGGAAACGCACGAGCGAGAGGCGATCCTCACTAAGCGCCTGGCCTATCTTGAGGGGTGCCTCTCGTACCTGCAGAGCATGCAACACATGGCAGACTCGGAGGAGTGTGTCCCAACAATGGGCATCTCCATGACCAATGCCCAGCGTGTCCTGGCATTTCATACCAGGCGTATCCGCGACGAATACCAATGGATTGCCACCTGGCTCGAAGAAATGCGAGCCACCAGGTGAATGCACATGGAGCACCCTATCATCGGATGGCGTCCCGCAACGACCTCGAAAGGAGAAGCGGTATGTTTCAACAAGAAGAAATGGGCTACGAGAGTCAAGGTACTGCCTACGGCTCTGCAGGCGATACGAGATATGAAGAGGCTTTTCCGTACAGCAGCGCTGGACAGAAGCTGATCCAGGAAGCCCCTAGTCAGGCTCCCACCGTCGGTCAGCGTTTGACACTGGCCCTGGTTTCGCTGGGTATGCTGATGGGCATGAGCACGCTTCTGACCATCCTGGCGACCGCGAGGAACGCTCCCGGCTGGGTGGTTTTTCCTTTCCTCTTCGTGCTCACCCTGTTCACGGTGGCGGTGGTTTGTATCAATGTCGCATTTAGCCGCAGAACGTGGTGAACCATCACTGGGCGAGCTGTCGAACTGACGGACTGACCAGGTTCATCTTGCGCTCGGCATCCAGTTGTAGACCAGGTATCGGAGGGACCTATGATCGAACAACGGCCAATTCTGGTGATCGCTTTTGCCAGCCATAGGAGGGAAACCAGCCAGAAGGCGTCGTCGAGCGACGCCGACATCCAAGCAACTCGTCTTCACCGCGACATCGGACCCATCGGCACTGCGGCGCGTCTCGTCGTGGGGCTCCTGCTCGTCGGCCTCATCGTGTACGGCCAACTGTCGTCGTCGGGGCACCTGACGCCCATCACCTGGGTACTTGGCCTCCTCGGCTTCCCCGCTCTCGTCCTGGCCTGGCACTTCTGGCGGATTCGCTGCAACCCGGCGCGCTTCTCCGACACCAGCGCTCTGAGCTTCGTGCTCAGTCTCGCATTGCCCGTTGCCCTCTACCTTACCGGGTGGTTGGTGCCGCCCCTGTGGTTCACCAGCGACGCCACGCTGATCTTCGCTGGCAGTTCCCTACTGCTCGCCGCGCTTCGAGGCGAGGCCGGATGCGAGTTCCTGGCTCTCTCCAACTGGCTGCTGCGGCGCAGCGACCAGATGGCCTGCGCTATCTTCACGCCCATCGACTCCCTGGAACGATGAATGCGTTGCATCTTTCTTTGAGGGAGTCTGAAATGCGTCAGCCCATCACCAGACCTGTGAGAAAAGCGAGAGGAGCGAGACGATGGAGAACGAGGCACGCGCTTCTGCTGGGGTGCAGGAGATCTCCTACCCGCGTTTTGCCGCGTTTTACAACCGGATGATGGGGCAGCCTCTGGTCCGGCGGATGTTCGATCCCTTGCGGCGCGAGATCGTCGGGCAAGCAGAAAGGCTCGTGCTGGAGGTGGGCGCCGGTGGAGGGCAGAATTTCCCTTTCTACGATCCGGCCCGCGTGGAGCGCGTGGAGGCGGTCGAGCCAGACGAGGCCATGCTGGTCGCGGCCAGGCGCGCTCTTTCGGCAGCATCCGTTCCCATCACGCTCACCCGCGCGCCGGTCGAGGCCCTCCCGTTCCCCGACGCGCATTTCGATACTGCTATGGCCACGCTCGTCTTCTGTTCGGTGCAGGATCCGGAGCGCGGCCTGCGCGAGATCTGGCGGGTGCTCAAGCCGGGAGGGACGCTCTTGCTGCTCGAACATGTGCGCGCGCAAGGACGCATTACCGCGTGGGTACAGGATGCGCTCGTGCCCCTCTCGACCCGCTGCATGGGCCATTGCCACTGGAACCGCGATACGGGAGCGATGGTGGGGCGCGCGGGCTTCCGGGCCACGCAGGTGCGCCAGCTCAGCGGAGGACTCCAGCCGATGCTGCTTCTGCACGCGATGCGTTCCCAGGCGCAGGAGGAGATGCCCGCAGGCAAGGAATAACACCGTTCTGCTCGGAGTGAGTAGCAACGCGTGAGGCGCACCAGTTGCCAGATGAAACGCATCTGCTTGCGCTGTGTCGAGTGATCGAGAGAGGAGCAGGAAGATCGTGCCTGAAGAGAACGCCAGACTCATTGCTCTCTACCAAAAACAGGCCAAAGACTATGACCAGAGCGGAATCCAAGGGCTAGACGCCTTGAGGAGAGCAGCGGTCAAGCGGCTCGACTTGAAGCGCGGCGACCTGGTGGTGGATATTGGCTGCGGAACTGGCCTCAATTTCCCCTGGTTGCAGGAAGCGATCGGCCCAGAGGGGAGAATCATTGGGGTGGATCTGACCGATGCCATGCTCGAACAGGCCAGACGTCGCGTTGCCAAAGCGGGCTGGAAGAATGTGGAACTCGTGCAAGCCGATGCCGCCTCTTATGCGTTCCCCGCCCAGGTGAACGGCATTCTCTCGACCTTTGCCCTCACCTTTATTCCGCAGGCGCAGCTGGTGATCCAGAATGGCTGCCGGGCGTTAGCGCCTTCGGGGCGTTGGGTCGTGTTGGACATGGCCTGGCCTGCCGCGTGGCCCGTGTGGTTCCACCCCCTGCTGTTCTTCTTGCACCTCTCTCGCTATGGCATCACCGGGGAGGTGGTCAGACGACGCCCCTGGCAGACCGTCTGGAGCACGATGCAGCAGTCCCTGGCCGAGGTCGAGCGACAGCCGTTCTGGATGGGCTTCTTCTATCTGGCCTGGGGGAAACAGCCGCAGCCTCCTGCTTGATGGAGCGGCGTTCAGGGGCGCACGGGAACAGCGCCTGCCGGGTGGTTCCCTCAGCCGAGCGCTCGCGCATCCGTTTTCTCCCTGCTCGCGCATCCAGGCGCGGTCATCCTCGACGTTCCGCATAGGGCAACCCGTCCCGCACTCGGTCTGCTCCGCAGGCAGAAGGAGGGGCAAGAGCCTACCCGGCAGTGTTCAACAGGCCCGTCAGGAGAAAGAACCCGACCAGGATCAGAATGACTCCTCCGATGCGCGTGAGGAGCGCCGTGGAGCGGCGAATGCGACGCAGGAATGGACTGGCACGATCCACCAGGAGGCCGACCACCCGGCTCCAAAGGTCATGCCGATGAGCCCTGAACGCCACCAGGCAGGCGGCCCCGGCTTGAACTGCACGCGGTGCTCCCCAGACACCCAGGGAACCGGCACCAGTCCGGTGAGGGCGATGCCCAGGAAGATGAGCACCAGCCCGCCCACGCGCTCCAGGACCTGCTGGTACACGCTCAAGGCACTGCCAAGCAAGGCTGCTGCCGCTCCCAACACCGTCAAGAACAGGGTGCAGCCCAGCACAAACCAGAGCGCTTGCAAACTGACCTGCCAGCGTGCGGAGGACCGGCTCTTGACCTCTTCCAGGCTCATTCCCGAAAGGTAGGCAAGGTAGCCAGGCACCAGGGCCACGACGCACGGCGAGAGTAAAGACAGCAGACCGGCTCCAAACACCGCCAGCAGGCTAAGAGGGGTGAATGACATCGGTGGTTTCCTTTCGACCGCTCACTTCCAGGGCAGTATTCCTCTCGGCGTGTGTCGCTTCCAGCTCGCTCTTTTGTGGACCCCCAACGGTTGCGGGGACGGACGCACCCGGGATCACCTCGGCGGCGCGCCAGCGCCTGACCCAGAGCGTCAGCGGGATCAGGATGAGGAAAACGATGAGCGAGGTCCACTGCGCCTGCTTGAGGCGCACATCCAGAGGTCCCAGGGGCACGACGAGATTGGCGCGGGCGAAAAAGACCAGAAACTGGGTGGCGGCGTAGCCGAACAGGTAGGTCACCAGGAGCATGCCAGGCCGACGAGCGCGCCGCGCCACCACGAGCAAGAGGGCAATGAGCACGAGATTGAGCAGCAACTCATAGGCAGCGGCAGGCTGCACCGGCATGTGGCAGGTGCCCGCGCCAGGATTCTGACAGGCCCAGCTCCCCGCATTGTCATAGACCGTGGACCAGGGAAGTTGGCTCGGATAGCCGATGATGTCGCCGTTGATCAGGTTGCCAATGCGCCCAAACGGCTGGGCACAGGCGGCGAAGAGCGCCCCGGCATCGAGCACCACCAGGGGATTGAGCCGCTCTTTGAGCGCGCGCCAGAACAGCACCGGCACGATCAGGAAGATGGCGCCATAGAAGGCCATGCCACCCTCCCAGGTGGCCAGGATATGCTGGGGCTTCAGCAGGTAATCCGGCACCAGGTCTGGCTGCTGGATCACGAAATAGAGGCGTCCGCCGACGAGACCGGCCACCACACACCACCAGAGCATACGGTAGACCTGCTGTTCTGTGATGCCCTGGCGCGCGGTGTACCGGCGGATACACCACAGACCCATGACAATCGCCACGACATACATCAGGCCATACCAGTGCAAGGCCAGCGGACCAATGTGCAGGAGCACCGGGTCGATGTTGATGTGAATAGAGGGGCCGATGCCCAGCCAGCCCCAATTGATCAGAAAGGCCGGCGTGACAGGGATGCTTTCCATCGTTTGCGCTCCTCCACTCAAACCAGCCGGAGCGCCAGCCGACAGACGTTGAACACAGCCACACTGCCGACGACCAGCAGCACGTCGAATACCCCGACGCTGGCAACGAACGTCGTCACAGCGCGAAGCGCTGGCCAGCCTGTGGAAGCTGGAGAGGTGTGTTCTCTGTTGAAAGTACGCCAGCAATCCAGGGTGAACAGTCCTACGGCCAGGACAAGCAAAACGATGGTCACGGGCCAACTCCAGGAGAGGAGGGCCATGCTCCAGTTCACCGTCAAGCCTGCCAGGCGCAGGACCAGCACCGCCAGCACGGCACCGGCGAGCAGCAGCGCCTCTCGCCCAGTCCGTGTGCTGATGCGGGGAGCGAGGAAGCCGCCCAACTGGAGCAGCAGAGCGAGCAGGCCACTGCCGATGAGCAGATACGCCGCGAACAGGGAGAAGGTAAACGCGGAGGAATGCACAAGCAGTTGCGAAAGCAGTGCGGTGGTACTCACGATGCTCAGCACGTAGACCAGCCCACGGAGAGCTGCGGCCCCTCCTCGAAAGACTCGGGGATGCATTTCGCGCGCCCAGGCTTCGGCAAAAGCCAGGGGATGGGGACCAAGCACCGCTTCCAGGGATTTCCCATCGGAGACCGCTTGCTGTAAGTGCTGCTCCAGTTCGAGGCGCATCTCAGTGATGTGTTCGCGCGTAATGCCTCGGAGCGCCCAGTAGCCCGCGCAGGCGCCAACGAGATCAGCGATCTGGTGTTGAGTGTGCTGGTCGGCTCTCTTCATCATACTGTGCTCCTTTCAGAATGTGCTCGACCGCCTGGGCAAACGCCTCCCACTCGGTCCGCCACTGTTCTAACTGTTTGGCCCCTGCCGGCAGGAGACGATAATACTTGCGCTTGGGGCCATCACGCGACGCCACCAAGTAGCCCTCGATATAGCCATGCTGTTGCAGGCGGCTCAAAAGGGGATAGATGCTGCCCTCACTCACCAGAGAGAGCCCCTGCTGGGCCAGTTGCTGCACCATCTCGTAACCGTAACAGGGCCGCCGCGTAATCGTGGCGAGCAGGCACATATCGAGCGTGCCTTTGAGTAACTGCGTCGAACGCGTCTCCACGAGCATCTCATCCTTTCACTACTTTGCATGACAGGATACTGGAGGAAGTATAACATACAGTAGCTTGTTTTGCAAGAGAGTGGAAGTCGAGGATGCTCATGTGACAATGGTGCCATTCTCTTCCGCGCTGCCTCTGGGCGGAGAGGCGAGTGCTTGCGCCCGTTCCTCCGTCTGCCTGTGTCTCCAGGCGTGAGCCGTGTGGCTGACAACGGAGAGGGCGGTCTCGCTGCCCGACGCTTCCCCCTTTTCAAAATCCCCCTCGGTCTGTCCCATCTGGTTCGTCACATGGGCAAAACAGATGATCTGGTACTGCCGGGCCTGCGCCAGCGCATAGAGGGCGGCGGCCTCCATTTCTACCGCCAGAATACCCTCTGCGCGGCGCTGCGCGATCAGCGCCTCCGTCTCCCGAAACGGCGCATCGGTCGTCCAACTCGCGCCCACGTGCAGGGGAACCTGCCCATGGTCCCAGTGTGCGCAGACCATCTCTCGCAGGGCAGTATCCAGGTGGCTGTACGGTGCGGGCGGCAGATAGTGGTAGCTCGTCCCTTCGTCGCGCAGGGCTTGCTCGATGAGGATCACATAAGGGGGCTGGCCCACCGGGAGGATTTGCCCCGCAGAGGTGATGCTGATCAGGAGCTGGCAGCCAGAGGCGAAGAGTTCCTCGGCCACCAGCACCGCGAATGGAGCGCCAACCACACGCCCGATGATGCCATACTCTATCTCGTCTTGCACAAAGGTATCGAGCACGGTGTGGTAGCACGCCCAGGTGGGATGGCGGCGTGCGCGACCGGTGGCCTGGAGGGAATCGACCAGGTCCCCATCGGGATCGAACACACAGATCTCCGGGACGCGGCCTTCGGGAAGCCCTTTTTGCCGCCGCGCCTCCCGTAACAGGTTCTGCGGGGTGAACAGCGAGGGAGCTTCGTAGTCGCCTTTGCGCAAACAGAGGCGCCGTGTCAAGACGGTTGACGTGATTCATAGTGTCCCTGCCATTGGATGAATATCGCCCCGAGCAAGACGCCAAAGAGTGCATCTAAGGGGAACGAGGCAAGGAATTGCCCGAAGCTGAGGCTGAACGGCGATGACGAGTGGTTCGTGATGTTGGCCAGCACCACTGCAAAGAGGAGCCACCAGAGCACGCCGAGCGCCAGCCCGGTGAGGAGCGCGCGGCCAGTGGTGATGAGCTTGCCTTGCTGAAGTGCCCCAAAGATGAGACCAAAGACTCCTCCCAGCACGATGAGCAGGAAGAAGCCGGCCCAGTGGCTGATCGTGGAGTCGGCAATCGTGATGTCGAACCAGTGTAAGACCGATGGGAACCCGTTTCCGGGCGTGCCATCGGTTACGAAGTCGAACATGGCCAGCACCAGGCTGGCCAAAACCCCTGCCAGGAGTCCCCTGCGCAAGGTATTGAAACGATGCATCGCATTTCCCTCTCTCTCATCCTACACGAACCAGCTCGCGATGCGCGCGACTCGGTGGTGCTGCCCTGCCGCCTGCAGGCGCGGAGCAAGCCAGAGATCGACTCCGAGCCGGCGTCCCGCGGGAACAGCGCCCAGGACGAGCGAGAGCAGCACCAGCATCCCATAGGTCCAGATCCATTCGGTATAGGCCAGGCCCACGTACAACTGCACGGAGAGGATGGTCGCCAGAATGGCCCCGAAACGGGTGAAGAGTCCGAACAGCAGGCTGATGGCCACCAGCAGTTCAGCCGTCCAGACACAGGCCGCCAGAGGCACAAACGCCGTGCAGCCCACTGGCGATGACAGGCTGGGGCAGCCCGCCAGAAAGGTGTGCTGGAGCAGCGCACCGTAGCCGGGGAGAATGGCATGCTGTGACTCACGCACCACGTACCCGTACAGACCGGCGAAGGTGGGCGGCAGCTTCCAGAACAACTGCTGGAACCACAGGTAGCCTACCAGGATGCGCAGCAGCGCCAGGCCAGTGCTGCTGCGTTCGCTCAAGGTGATCGGAGGAGCAACCGCTCCCTCTCCCATGGCGGTGGCTGCCGCCCCTTTCGGCTTGTGCGCAGACGACGAAATACTCATACAATCAGTGCTCCCATCTGGAATATGGCATCAAAAGGTATCGTTTCTAACACGAACAAGTATCTGCTTCTTTGCATCTCTCAATGGTACAGTATCACGCAAACGGTTAGCAGCCGCAAGGTCATCCCCTATTTCAGCTTTCAGCGGATGAAGCTCGCTGATACTCCACCCGGAATCTCCTCACCGGCGGCTCTTCCTGGTCGAAATAGTCTTCAAAGTGTACTTGCCAGAGCCCAGTGCTCTTGAATAGATTCAGCTCTTCCATTGTCAAAGGCCAGGGCAGATTCCCCTGCGGCTCCTCAGCAGAACACCCACGACAGATCACGAGCAGTGTGCCCTCCTTTGGCGAGCAAACCAGCGATCGATGCGATGGCCTTGCTGCGCACATCAGTAGGCAAGACCTGTAGCGTATAGGCTTCCAGGACAAAGTCAAAGCTTCCTCGCCAGGCTGGGGGAGGGTCGAACACATCGGCCACCATATACTCGACCGGTGACTGAGGGAACCGCTGCCGGCACCAGACAATGGCTGTCGGAGCAATATCGAAGGC